>Ga0114129_10000215_pt1 | contig 64412 bp, 50 predicted proteins | sample RhiMetdeltSRZDD1_FD_80071 | JGI IMG/M metagenome (GOLD analysis project Ga0114129, IMG submission 80071) | Populus rhizosphere microbial communities from Tennessee, USA - Rhizosphere MetaG P. deltoides SRZDD1 (version 2) (version 2) | ecosystem: Host-associated > Plants > Roots > Rhizosphere >...
CGAACAGCCGGTCGCGCAGTGGGATCTCGACGGCCTGGCCTGGGTCAGCGAGCGCGTCGAGACGCCCATCATGGCCGACGAAGCGGTGTTCGGCGTACGCGACCTCGTCGAGGTGATCCGCCGTCAAGCGGCCGATCTGGTCAGCGTCAAACTGGCCAAGTGCGGTGGCCTGACCAATGCGCGTACGCTGCTCGAACTGGCCCGAGCGCACGGGATGGGCACGGTCGTCGGGTCGATGGTGGAAAGCACGATCGGGCTCGGCGCGGCCGCTGCGCTCGTGGCGGCGTACCCGACGACCGCGGTCAGCGACCTCGACGCCGCATGGTGGCTGGCGACCTCGCCCTTCCAAGGCGGCATCCGCTACGAAGGCTCCCGCGTCATCCTGCCCGACGCGCCCGGCCTGGGCATCGACCTCTGAACGGCCGGTAGATAAGTCATCTCCCTCATGAGCGGAGGCCCGACGGCCTTCGCTCATGCTGTGCGCTAACGCTGTGACGGGGTCGCCTCGACGGCCGGGCCGGGGCTGCTGGGTTCGCTGCTGGTCTGCGGCTGCGCGCTCGGCGAAACGGCCGGCGGCGCAGCGGACGGAGTGCTGTCCGGCGGCGGTGATCCCGCCGGTGTGGCAGCAGCCGACCCCGCCGGGGCCGACGTCCCCGGGCTGGCGGTCGCTCGGGCCGCCGACGCTGCGGGGAGCGGCTTGCGTGACGGCGTACTGCTGGCGACCTTGGCACTCACCGACGGCACCGGCTCAGTGGGCGGGAGTATCTGGTCTGACAGGCTCGTAGCGAACAGCAGCGCGGCCACTGCGGCGAGCGCGACCGCTCCCAGCGCTGCGTACCAGACCGGTCGCCGCACGGGGCGTACTTCTTCCATCTCGGCCGTGTCGTACGCCAACGGGATGGCAAGGGGAACGGTGGCGTGTGCGCCGGAGTCGTCGCTGGACGCCGTGCGAGCAGCTGCGGCCAAGGCAACAGCATCGGGGAATCGATGCGTGGGATCCTTCGCCATCGCCCGCGTGACGACCGCGCGTACGCCCGGAGTCGCCGTCGGCGGCAGCGGCGCCGGTTCGTCGTTGACCTGTTTGAGGGCGATGGCGATCGGGCTGTCGGCGTCGAAGGGCGGCGCACCGGTCAGGCATTCGTACGCGACCGCGCCGAGGGCGTACACGTCGGTCCGTGGTGTCACCGCGCGGCCCGTGACCTGCTCGGGGGCCATGTAGCGGGCGGTGCCCAGGACGGTGTTCGCGGCCGTGAGCCCGGCCGAGAGCGAGGCCTTGGCCACGCCGAAATCGACCACGACGACCGTGCCGTCCGGACGGACCAGGAGGTTCGCGGGTTTGATGTCGCGATGCACGACCCCGGCCTGGTGCGCGACCTGCAAGGCGTCGGCGGCCTGGGCGACGATCTGCATGGTGGTGGCTTCGCTCAGCCGATGTTCACGATCCAGGCGCTCCGAAAGCGGCTCGCCGTCGATGAACTCCATGACCAGGTACGCCGTCCGGCCGTCGGAGTCGGGCACTTCGCCGTAGTCGTATACGCCCACGATGCCGGGGTGGCGCAGCCCAGCGAGGATGCGGGCCTCGGCCGCGAAGCGCTCGGCGAAGCCGGCCTCGGCCAGCAGGCCCGGACGGATGACCTTCACCGCGACGGGGCGGTCGAGGATCTGGTCGGTCGCCTTCCAGACCTGCGACATGCCGCCCTCGGCGAGGGGGCGGTCGAGCAGGTAGCGGCCGGCGAGCAGCTGTCCATCGGCGAGCATTCACTCTGGGTACCCACCCGGCGCCTATTCGCAACGCGACGCTCGTCACGCGGTGTCCGCCGCGACGGCGCCGGTGCGTCGCAACTTATGCCACCGCAAGCGCCGGCCGGTCAAGGCGGTCACGATCGACTGGAGCAGGACGAGGTACATGATCTGGCGGTAGACGACCTGCTGAAGGGGCAGCGCCCATAGCGGGCGTAGCGGCTCGCGGTCGAGGCGGAAGGCGAGGATCGCGGTGACCGCCTGCAAAACCATCACGGCGAGCCAGCCGGCGAGGGTGATCCAGCGGTCGAGGAACACCGTCCCGTACAGCGTCAGCAGATCGAGCAGGGGTCCGAAGACGGGCAGCACGATGCTGAACAGCCCGATGAGCGGCAGGCCGAAGCGGCCGAACCGGCCCGACGGCCCGCGTTCGATCACCGCCCGGCGATGCTTCCACATCGCCTGCATGGTGCCGTAGCTCCAGCGGTAACGCTGCATCCACAGCTGGCGCAGGGTGGCCGGAGCCTCGGTGTACGCCTTGGCGGTGTCCTGGTAGACCACACGCCATCCGCGGCGCAGCGCCGCCATGGTCAGATCGGTGTCCTCCGCGAGAGTGTCGACGCCGACACCGCCGGCGTGGGTCAAGCATTGGCGGCGGAAAGCGCCCAGTGCGCCGGGGACGGTCGGCATGCAGCCCAGGGAGTCGTAGAGGCGCCGGTCGAGGCTGAACCCGATGACGTACTCGATGTGCTGCCACCGGGCGAGCAGGCCGCGCCGGTTGCCGACCTTGACGTTGCCGGCGACCGCACCGACCGAGGGGTCGGCGAACGGCTGGACCAGTTCGCGCAGCGAGTCCTTCTCGACGATCGTGTCCGCATCGACCATGACAACCAGGTCGTTGGTGCTCAGGGCGATACCGGTCGTGAGCGCCGTCGCCTTGCCTCCGGACGGTACGCTCACCAGCCGCACGTTGGGCAGGTCGAGAGCCGCGACGGTGGACCTCGTGCCATCGGTGGATTCGTCGTCGACCACCACGATCTCCACCTCAGGGTAGTCCGACGCGGCGAGCGTACGCACCGTGGCGGCGATCGTCGCCTCCTCGTTGTAGGCCGGCACGATCACCGAGACCGGTGTGGTCACGGGCGGTCCCCAGGACCAGTCGGGCGCTCGCCGCCGGCGCGTGTGGCGCAGTGCCACCGCGAACAGCAGAACCGTTCGCATCAACGTGAGCGCGCCGATCAGGATCAGGATGATCCACAGCCCGCGCATGACGGCGTCGGCGGCCTGGATCGTCCACACCAGACCCCGGCCGCGTACCTCGTCCGCATGGCCGGCCGCGTTGACCGGGGTGGTGAACGCCGTCCGCAGCGCCTTCGAGACGGTTGTGAACTCATATCCGCGCTGCTGCATCTGCGTGATGAACGGGCCGAGAGCCGCCACGGTCTGCGTACGGTCGCCGCCGGCATCATGCATCAAGACCACGGCACCCCGTGAGCCGTCCGGCGTCGCGTTGCGGACGATCTCGTCAACGCCGGGCCGGGCCCAGTCGCGGCTGTCGGTGTCGTCGAGCACCGTCAGGTAGCCCAGATCGCCGGCCTGCTGCACGACCTGCCAATCGGCTTGGTCCAGCGCGTCCGGCGATGAGGAGTACGACAGGCGCAGCAAGGAGGTCTTCACACCGGCGGCGTACGCGATCGCCATCTGCGTCTGCGAGTATTCGAGGTTGCGCCGCCACTCCGGAAGAGCGGCCAGATCCGGATGGCTGAAGGTGTGTACGCCGATCTCATGCCCTTCGGCGGCGATCCGGTGCGCCACCTCGGGATGGCGGGCCACCTGCGAGCCGATCACGAAGAACGTCGCCGGAACCCTATACCGGGCCAGCACCTCCAGCACCTTCGGTGTCCACATTGGATCCGGGCCGTCATCGAAGGTCAGTGCGATCGTCTTCGCCGCCGGACGGTACGAGCGCGGCCGCGACCCGGTCGCATCGATGACCGGACCGCCATCCCGCACGGACCCCGGTACGCCCGACGTCCCGCCCGATGGAGTACTCCGCTCGTCGGGTGCGAACGAAGCATTGGCGTACGCCTCGATCAGAAGCACATTGCCCAGGACCAACACGGCGAACAAGACGAGCAGGATCCGCAGCAGGCGGCTTGGCCGGCGCGATCCGGTGGCCGGCGTCGGCCGCTGGCGCGGCGCGGGTCTGCGTCGGCTGTGGTAGACCGTCATCGTTGCGGGCACCCGCCGTCCCGGGCTGACGATGGGGCGCACGTACGCACGGGTGTGGGCTGAACCGGCTCGACGGACTGGCTCCACCACAGTCCAGCCACCGCCACCATGACCAGCAAGGCCAGCCAGATGATCACACGGCGTACGCGCCGCCGCCGCCGGCCGCTGTCGTCGACGAAGATCGGGGCCGGCTGTGGTCGTTGCGGCATCGCGGCGGTCGGATCGGGTCCGGTCGTCGGATCGGGTCCGGTAGTCGGATCGGGTCCGGAGGTCACCGGGGCAACACCCCGGTTGGCCTGGACGTTTACCTTCACTCGGCCGACATGCCGGGTCACGATGAGCCGCCCTTCATAGACAACGGTCCGCAGAGATAGACAACGGTCCGGAAAGTTCCTAGTCCTATGCCCAGGCGCCCACCGCATTAACCAGCCGCGCCGGTAAGCGTCGCTGTACACGGTCTAAACGCGATTACCGTGCGCGGATGGTCCGGAAATCGACCTGCACCGGCTTGAGCCGGCGCGGCAGAATGGTCCTGACGCGATCCGATGCGAAACCGGTGACCTCGATCACCACACGGTTGGGCCGGGTCGCCCGGGGGGCCCTATGCGATTCATCGTGCTCGGTTCGGTGGCAGTGGTCGATGGCGACCGGCACCTCACAGTGCCTCGTGCCCAGGCGCGCGGATTGCTCGCACTGCTTCTGCTCGACGCCGGCCGCCCGGTGTCGATGGCGGCGATCGAGGAGGCCATGTGGGCGGGTACGCCCCCGCCTACTGCACGGGCCCAGGTGCACAATGCGGTGTCGTCGATCCGGGCGCTGCTGACCCGGTTGGGTGCGGGCGACTCCGTTGCCAGCGGCGCCTTCGGGTACCGGCTGGGCATTTCGCCCGAGCTGGTCGACGTGCATCGGTTCGATCGGCTCGTGGGACAAGCGCGGGTCGCGCCCGACCCGTCTGACGGCGTACGCCTGCTGCGTGAGGCATTGGCTCTGTGGCGGGGCGAACCGCTCGCCGACGCATCCGGAGCCTATGTTTCGGCCGCGCGGGCTCACCTGGTCGAGCGGCAGCTGGCCGCCCTTGAGGATCTGGCCGATCGGGAGCTTCGGCTGGGCCGGTATGCCGAACTGGTGGCCAAGCTGCGGCCCTGGGTCGCCGCCCATCCGCTGCGCGAAAGGTTGCGCGCTCGCCTGCTCATCGCTCTGTACCGCTGCGGGCGGCAGGCCGAGGCGCTGCGTGACTATCACGCGTACCGGCGCATGCTCGCCGAGCATGAAGGACTTGATCCCGGTGCGGCGCTGGCGACGCTGGCTGATGGGATCCTGCGTGACGACCCGGCGCTCGTCCGGTGGCCGGCCACCGATGCCTCGGGCCTGCCGACCCAGTCCCAGACGGCCGCAATGCCGGCTCAGCTACCGGCCGACATCCCCGATTTCACCGGTCGCACCGGCCATCTGGCGCAGCTCGATGCGTACCTCGGCGGCGCCGACGACCAGCCGTGGCCGGCGGTGGTCATCTCCGCCATCGACGGTATGGCCGGCGTAGGCAAGACCACGCTCGCCGTGCACTGGGGCCGGCGTAACCGGCGGCGCTTCCCGGATGGCCAGCTCTACCTGAATCTGCGGGGGTACGCCGACCTGCCGCCGTTGACGCCGCTGGAGGCGCTGGGCCGCCTGTTGATCGCACTCGGAGTCGAGGCCGGCCGGGTGCCGGTCGATGTGGACGCCGCGGCCAGCCACTTCCGCACCTTGGTCGCCGGCAAGCAGATCCTTCTGGTGCTGGACAACGCGCAGAGCGCCGAGCAGGTACGCCCGCTGCTGCCCGGCAGCGACGGAGGCCGGGTCGTGGTCACGAGCCGCAATGAACTCGGCGGCCTGGTCGCTCGGGAGGGAGCCCGCCGCCTGCTCCTGGACGTGCTGCAAAGAACGGAGTCGCTCGTTCTGCTGCGCCAGACCCTCGGCCCGCACCGGGTGGATGCCGAACCCGACGCCACCGCAGACCTTGCGGAGCTGTGCGCGCATCTGCCCCTCGCGCTGCGAATCGCCGCGGCGAACCTGGCCGGGCGCCCCCAGCAGCCCATCGGCGACTACGTGGCCGAGCTGCGCAGTGCCGACAGCCGCGTGACCGAACTGGAGGTGCCGGACGACCCTCAGGCCGCCGTCCGCACCGCCTTCGACCTGTCGTACCGGTCGCTAGCCGGCGGGCCGCGCCGCCTGTTCCGGCTTACCGGCCTGCTGCCCGGTCAGGACTTCGCCGCCGAGGCCGCCGCGGCGCTGGCCGGCCTCCCCGTTGACCAGGTTGAGGCCGACCTCGCCGAGTTGGTCCGCCGGCACCTTGTACGCGAGCCGGAGCCGGCCCGGTTCTCCCTCCACGACCTCTTGAGGGTGTACGCGAAGGACCGGGCCGAGGCCGAGGAGCACCACGAGCGGCGTACGGCGGCGATCAGCCGGGTCCTCGAACATTATCTATCCATTGTGGACGCAGCGGCCGGCCGAGCCTATCCGCAAGCCGTCCGTCTGCCGGTCGCGTCGGCCGGCGGAACTCTACCGTTCGCCGCCGCCGCCGATGCCCTCGAATGGCTGCGTACGGAGCAGGCCAACCTCGTGGCCGCGACGCTCACGGCCGCGAGTGCCGGGTTCCCGGAGATGGCCTGGCGGCTGGCGGACGCGCTGCGCGGTTACTTCTGGATCTGCCGGAACACCGCCGACTGGCTGGCCACCGCACGAGCTGGATTAGCAGCCGCGCAGGCGTGCGACGACGGCACCGCTCAGGCGGCCATGCAGCTGAACCTCGGCATCGCCCACCGCAGCCTGTCCCGGTACGCCGAGGCGATCGAGCACCTCGATGTCGCGCTGAAACTGTGCCGGAAGACCGGCTGGCTCGAAGGGGAAGCCTCCAGCCTCGGCAGCTTGGCCATCGCGTACGGCGAGACCGGGCAGCTGCGTAACGCGATCGACAGCGTGACCGAGTCCCTCGCCCTCAGCCGCCGGCTGGGCCGCACCGCGAGCGAAGCCGTCCAGCTGGGCAACCGTGGCAACATGCGGCTGTTCTTCGGCGAACTCGCAGAGGCCGCAGCCGACCTCACCGGAGCCCTGAAGCTGTACCGCCAGACGGGAAACCGCGGTGGCGAAGCGATCGTGCTGGGCGCGCTCGGCCTGGTCCGCTACCTCCAAGGCGAGTACGCCACGTCCGGTGAGCTGATCGACGGCGGCCTGCGCCTGAGCCGCGAGATCGGCGACCGGTACGGCGAAGCGCTGGCCCTCGTGTTCGCCGCGAGTCTGCACGTCACTCAGGGGCACATCGAACTGGGCATTGACTGCGGCCGGCGGGCGCTCGATCTGGCCCGGGAGACCGGCGAGACCAAAACCGAGATCGGCGCGCTCGTGGCGCTCGGTGTCGCCGCCCGGGAATCCGGTGACCTCTCCGGCGCTACCGAGCACCACACCGAAGCGGTACGCCTCTCGCGAGCCATCGGCCAGCGTGAGGAACTCGCCGAGTCACTGGTCGAGCTGGCCGGATCGCGACAGGCGTGCGGCGCCACCGGCGAGGCAATGGCCTGCGCCACCGAGGCGCTGGACATCTCGGGTGCCGACGGCTACCGCATATTCGAAGCAACCGCACTGACGGCGATCGCGCGAGCCCATCTAGCCCAAGGGAACCCACAGCACGCCGCCGACGTAGCCGCGCAGGCCCTGGCGATTCACCGCGGTACCGGATATCGGCTCGGCACCGAAGCGGCTCAGGCGGCCCTCGACGCCGCCCTGACCACCCCGGCCGAGCGGATAGATGATCGATAGATCGGTGTTTGTGAGAATCCCTGGATCACATCGTCCTGGGGAGAGGTCATGTACACCAAACGACTGCGCGTCCAAGCCGCCGCGGCGACCGTGTCCTTCGTGGTCTCGATGGTCGGAGCGCCAGAAACCGCTCCGGCGTACTCCGCGCCGTCCGTGCCGGGCATTCCGGCCGGTGTGGCACCGCCGGGTCAGGCGAAGGGAGCCGGCCCTCAGGCTCCATCGGTCAAACCGGCGGTCTCGGCGAAGACGATCGCAAGCCAAGGCGCCGCGCCCGCCAAGATCGTCTTACCGAGGGCCGAGAAGGCTAGCGTCCGGCTCGACGGCATCGATGTCGTACACCGGGCCGGGCAGTCACCGGTTTCCGTCGCCGCCCAGACCGCCGGCGTGTCCGGCGCCAGCGTCGACGTCGAGGTGCTCGATCCGTCGGCCACGCAGCGCGCCGGTAGATCGGGATTCCTGTTCCGGATCAGCGGGCCGGCCGGGAAGGTCAAGGTCGCCGTCGACTACTCCGGCTTCGCCAACGGCTTCGGCGGCGGGTACGCCGATCGCCTGCGTCTGGTCGCCTTGCCGGCGTGCGTACTGTCCGGAGTCACGTCGCAAGACTGCGATCGGATCGGCAAGCAGCTGCCCGCCCGCAATGACCGAGCCGCTTCCCGGTTGACCCTGGACGGCCTGGTGACGTCGCCGGACACCGTGTTCGCGGTGACCGCGGCGCCATCGGGTGAGGGCGGGGACTACCGGGCCACGCCGTTCGAGGCCACCTCCGACTGGGAGGTCGGCATCGGCTCGGGCGAGTTCGCGTGGAACTACCCTGTACTCGTACCGGCGCCGCCCGCCGGTGTCGCGCCGAACGTGGCCTTGCGCTACTCCTCCGGCGCGATCGACGGGTTGACGTCCACGCGCAACACTCAGGCGGGCGCGGCCGGGCTCGGCTTCGGCGACTTCGCGGACGCGTTCGTCGAGCGCCGCTACATCACCTGCTCCAACGACAGCGGTCTGCGGAACGTGCTCGACCTGTGCTGGCAGTCCGACAACGCGATGATCTCGCTGAACGGCCACGCTGCGGAGCTGATCCCGGCCAACCGCTCGCTCCCGCCCACCCAGGCGAAGGAGTGGCGCCTGGCCTCGGATCCGCGCTGGAAGGTCGAGCAGCTCTTCGGCGCGGCCGGTGATCCGTCCAATGGCGACAACGACAAGGAGTGGTGGAAGGTCACCACACCGGACGGTGTGGAGCACTGGTTCGGCCGGGGCTACAACCCCGATGCTCCCGCTCAGGCGACCAAGTCGGTCTTCACCGTACCGGTCTTCGGCAACCAGACCGGCGAGCCGTGCGGAACGCTGTGCGTTCAGGGCTGGCGCTGGAACCTCGACCGCATCGTCGACCCGAACGGGAACGTCGCCACCTACACGTATTCCCAGGAGGCCAACAAGTATCTGGGCATCGCCGGGCTGGCCGGCGAGCAGACGTACGTCCGCGGTGGACAGCTGGCCACCATCGAGTACGGCGCACACACCGGCCCGGCGGTCACCGCACAGGCCAAAGTGGAGTTCGTCAGCCCGTGGCGCTGCGCCTCGCTGGCCGACACGCTGCCGCCCACGACCGGCGCCTGCCAGGAGCCGAAGACCGGCGCGGATCCGGCGCAGTACCCCGATGTGCCGGTCGATCTCATTTGCGTGGCGAACACCTCGGGCTGCACCAACGTGTCGCCGACGTTCTTCTCGGCGCGCCGGTACGCCTTCGCCCGGACCTTCTCCCTCGTCTCGGGGGTCTGGAAGCCGGTCGACGAGTTCAAGTTCGCCCACACCTACAAGGCCAACCCGGCCGGCGACAAGAAGATGTACCTGGCGTCGGTGCAGCGCAAGGGTTTGACCGCAGCGACCAGCATCACGCTGCCACCGGCGGCACTGTCCTACGTCGAGCTGGAGAACCGGGTCACGACGGCCACCAACAAGCAGCCGCACTTCCGGCTCTCGCAGGTCCTCGACGAGTACGGCGCCCGGGTCAGCGTCACCTACGGCCAGCCTCATGCCTGCCCGAATGACCAGGCCCCCGCGCAGGGGTGGGACAACAATCCGTACGACTGCTTCCGCCAGCAGTGGACGCCGGACGGGGATCCGGTGCCGCCACCGGTGTGGGGCGTCTTCCGCAAGTGGCTGGTGACCCAGATCAAGGTGGAAGACACGACGACCGCCTCGCCGGCCATGACGACGAGCTACGTCTACGAAGGTACGCCCGCGTGGCATTTCGACACCGACCGCTTCATCACCACCACGAACCAGGGCTGGGAGGATTGGCGGGGCTACGACACCGTTGTGGCCAGCACGGGCCTGTCGCGTACGCGCTACCGCGTACTGCGCGGCATGCACGGTGACCGGCTCGCCAGCGGAGCAACCCGGACGGTGGACGTCGCCAGCCTCGACGATCCGGCGCTCAAGCATAAGGACTGGAACTGGCTCGCCGGATCAATCTTCGACCAGGCGCAACTGTCCAACGCCACCCCGCCGGTCACGATGAGCGGAGTCGTGAAGACGTACCGGGTCGCGACCACGGTGGACGACGACACCAACACCGCCAACGATCCGCACGCCGAGAAGGCCGCGGTGTGGACCGGCGAGGAAACCACTACCGAGCGGCTGCGCAAGCCCGATGGCACTTATGCCAAGCGGCGTACCACGACCGGTTACAACGCTCTCGTGTTGTTCCCGGAGACCACCGAGGAGTCCGGCTGGCTCGATGTCACCGGCGACGAGCGGTGTACGCGGACGGCGTACACGCTCAATGTCGCGAAGTGGATGCTCGACATCCCGGCGAGCGTACGCCTGCAGAACGGGGCCTGCGCCGCGAACGGCACGGAGCTGCGGATGACCGAGACCGCCTACGACGGCGGCGCTTATGGCGCATCGCCGGTACGCGGGAACATCACCAAGCAGCGCACCAAGCTGACCGCGACCCCCACGTGGGCGGAGACCACGACGACGTTCGACAGCCTCGGCCGTCCGGTGTCCACAGTAGATCCAATGGCTCACAAGACGACCGTCGCCTTCTCGCCGGCCACCGGCAACGCGAACACCATCACCACGACCATGCTGGCTCACCTCGCCGACACGGCCAAGTGGCACACCAGCACGACCACCATGTTCGTCGAGCGCTCCGCACCGTCCAAACAGGTCAATCCCAACGGAAAGACGGCCACGTTCGGCTACGACGCGCTCGGGCGCAGCATCTGGGTCCGCCAGCCGACCGAGCAGGCCGCGGGCGAGCCGAACTCGTACGAGTTCAGTTACACGATCGATCCCAACAAGGCCGGCCCGCCGGTCATCCGCACGCGCCGGCTGCAATCCACCAATCCCACGGTGTTCCAGGACTCCTGGGCGATCTACGACAGCGTGCTGCGTACCCGCCAGAGCCACGCGCTGTCGCCGGTCACCGGCAAGGTCATCGTCGTCAACACCGACTACGACGACCGCGGCCTCGCCGCCTCGGTCACCAAACCACAAGCCATTACGGGTACGCCCGGCGCGGGCATCCTGAAGCCGGCGGGTACGCCACCGGAGTGGGAGAACCGCACCACGACGGCGTACGACGAGCTGCAGCGCCCGATCTGGGAGATCTACTGGGCCAACCCGCCCGGCGCCGAGGCCGAGACGTATCAGTGGTCGAAGTTCACCACCTACACCCACGAGTCGTCGACGGCCATCCGGGATCGGGGCGGCGACGTCGCTTCCTTCTTCGACGCGTACCGCCGGCTGATCCGGGTCGAGGAGCAGGCCACCCGGGGCACGTGGACGGGCAAGGCAGTCATGAAGTACACCTACAACGCCGCCAACGACCAGATGTCCATCACGGATCCGGCCAACCGCGTCATGACCTACACCTACGATCTGGCCGGACGGCGTACGTCGATGGTCGATCCGGACGCCGGGCGCTGGGACTACGCCTACGACGCCGTCGGCAACCAGACGATGATCAAGGATTCGCGGCCGTCGAACAACGTCACCTACACCGCCTATGACGGGTTGAACCGGCCCATCGAGCGGCGGGAGACCAACCCGACGACCGGGCGCGTGCTCGCCACGTGGGCGTACGACGCACCCGGCCAGAAGGGGCTGCTCGACTCGGCGATCAGTTTCCACCGGCGGCCTAACGGTGAAGGCGATGAAGCGTTCATCGTGGACGTCACCGGGTACGACGACCGCTCCCGCGAGACCGGCAAGACGTTGACGGTCTTCGCCGACCGCGGCGGCCTGTTCGGCTCGTACCAGTTCGGCTACATCTACGACCGCGCCGACCACGTCGTGGTCCGCGGCCTGCCGCAGATCAACGACGCCAACGGCCAGCTGGTGCTGCCGGCCGAATTGCTGGTGACCGAGTACAACAACCTCGGTCAGGTGACGAAGGTGACCGGCCTCCACGACAGCACCAGCGACACCTACCTGCACGGCGCGACCTACGACGAGAAAGCCCGGCCGCTGTGGTTCGGTTACGGCCAGGCCACCGGCGGAACTTGGAAGATCTGGGGGTACGACAAGGCGGGGCGGTTGTCGTCCACGACGATGATCGCCGGGATCCAGACGTCCGGTCAGAGCCTCTTGCAGTCGCGGGCGCTCAGCTACGACCAGACCCAGAACGTCACCCGCCGAGTGACCACTTTGGACGGCAAGACCTGGACCGACTGTTACGGCTTCGACGACCGCAACCAGCTCAGGCGGGCGTACTCCACCAGCCAGGCGGCGGCGTGCGACGCGGCGTCCGCGGGCACCGGTGACAACCCCTACGACGAGTCCTACAGCTACAGCCTCGACGGCAACCTGACCGGCCGGGTGGAGGGCGCATCGTCCTCCAACCCCAGGACCTACACGTACGCCTATGACGCGACCCAGCCACACGCCACCGACAGCGTCGACTCCAGCGTGTCCGGCCAGGACGTCACGTACGCGTGGGACGCGGCGGGCCAGATGTCCAAGCGGCAACGCAGCGGCGGTGACTTCGACACCTTCGTCTGGACCTCCGATCGGCTGCTCGACCGGATACAGGATCCCAACGGCAACACCCGCGACAGCATGGCCTACGGCCCGGACCGCCAGCGAGTGCTGCGCGAGAACGTCGATCGCACCACCATCTTCGTCGAAGGCCACGAGATCGCGGCGAGTGGTGGCGGCGGTGTGACCGCGGTACGCACATACCGCGTCGACAACGACGTGATCGCGACGCGTACGCGCGACACCAGTTCGGCCACGCCGACCCTGGAGTACCTGACCTCCGACAACATGGGCTCGGTCGAGCTGACCGTCAAGGACGGCGAGAACACACCGTCGGCGTCTCGCGTCTACAGCCCGTACGGGCAGCACACCGGTGGCGAGTTCCTCACCGATCAGGGCTACATCGGCCAGATCGAGGACGACCGCACCAACCTGAACTACCTCAACAACCGCTACTACGATCCGTTCCTCGCCCGGTTCACCAGTACCGATCCGCTCGCGGATCCGAACAGTCCGAGGACGGCCAATCCGTACGCGTACTCGCGGAACAACCCGGTGACCTTCCGGGATCCCAGCGGCCTGTGCACGGTGGTAGGCAACACGCTGTACTGCGGCGGCGGGGTCACCGTGGAGTTCGAGTACCCCGACGGCAGCAAGGGCGCGAAGCTCTACCCCTCGGATCGCCAGCGAGCCGTCAACAAGTTCAACGACGACATCGAAGATGGTAACTTCGACGCCCGCGATTACAGCCGCAAGCAGCTGGAGGCGATCGTCGCCGATCCCGGCGCCGCGGGCTGGCTCCTGGAGCACGGTGTGGTCCCGCTCATGGCGACATTCGACGACCCCTGCACCGACTCCGTCGTCACCGCACCCTGCCCGCTCGTGACCGAGCACGGCTACAACTACCGGGAGATCTTCTTCGAATGGCTCGACTCCGAGGTCAAGCCGGCCGCGATGATCACCATGGTCGCCCTGACCTTCTGGATCACCGGCGACCTGCACGCGAACGAACTCGCCGACGACACCGACGAGATCGCCGACCACACCATCGTGCTGGGCAAGTATCCGGACTACCTGAATCTGGCCGAAGACCTCAACGCGGAGACCTTCAACATTCCGGATGAGCTATGGGAGGAGCTGAGCGCGACCGAACAATGGGCGCTGAACAAGGCGTTCATCGACGTGGCCGTGGATAACGGCGCCGTGATCCGGCTGTCGAACTCGGTATACGACCCGGAAACCTTCACCGGCGCGTACGCCCGTGAGATCAACTACCTGATGTACGTCCACGACTATCACCCGAGCGCGGACGGCATGGAGATGCTGCCGCCCGGCGTGGAAGGATAGGCAGATCCGGCGGTCCCGGCCGCGAGCGCGGCCGGGACCGTCACCACTGGGGGAAACGATGGCGGTCACCTACGACCTGTTGCGCGGCGAACTCGACTTGGCCCGCTGGATTCCGAGCCCCGTCGACGACCTGGTCCCGACGTCGCCGGCCGATCCCCAGACCGTGGTGACGTTCGCTCTACGCCGCTCGGTGCAAGCACTGCGCGAGGCCCAGGCCGAACTGGCCCGGCAGGCACTGCTCGCCCTGACCAGAGTCGATCCACGCCTGTACGACCGCCGGGATCTCACCCCCGCCATAGGTCTGGCTCAGTACGCCCTCTGGCGCCTCGGCGCCGACGTCGACAGCGCCCTGACCGAGGCCGCGAAGCAGGCGCCCAGCGAAGCCAAAGCGATCTTCGCCAAGTACGCCGGGATCGAACCCGCCCGGCGATCCCTCGATGCGCTGGGGTTCCACGAAGTCCACACTCGCCACGGCTTCGGCCTCGTCACCAGCGACGGCGATCCCTACCACCCGCGCGCGGACCTGGCCGCTCTCGTGGTCGCACTGGCCGACATCGTGGACGCCTCGGGGTATCAGACCACCGGCATCGTCGCGGCAACCGTGCTGCCCAATGCCTGGTTCCCCCGCGGCACATCACCGCCGGTACGCGGATGTGCCCGGGTCGAAGCCCGATACCGCAGCGACGCCGGTAATCCGATGCAGGATCTGCTCACCGTCGTCCTCGCCGAAGCCGAGGATGAAGCCGCCGCTGATCAGCTCGTTGCCACCGCCCGGCCGCCGGGAACGGCGTACGCCGCTTGGGGACGGGCGTACGGGGCGCTGTTCGGTCTGGTGATCGCCCGATCGTTCGCCCGCGACCGGCCCGGCCGGGAGACGAATCAATCGCTGCACCGCTTCGAACCGCCGATCGCCGAGGTACTCCGAGCCGCCGCTACTACCGAGTAGCAAATTCGGCGTCATCCATCGACAATGGGGGCTGTCGACGACGTCCGGGGGAAGCGGTCATGCGGTTGCGGATACTCGGCACGGTGCGAGTCCACAATGGAGACTCGTGGCGAACCGTGCCGGCCGCCAAACAGCGTACGCTGCTGGCTTTGCTCGTCTTGCACCCGGACCGGATGCTCGACCGCGACTGGCTGATTGAAACGCTGTGGGCCGGAAATCCGCCCTCCTCGGCGGCCGGGCTGCTCGCGCATTACATGTGGCGGTTGCGAACGCTGCTGCCCGCCGATGTCCGGGAAGGACTGCAGGGCACCGGTGGCGGGTACGTGTTCACCCTGGGCGCAGATGCCACCGATCACCAACAGTTTCAAGCATTGCAGGCGTCCGCGCGCACGGCTGAAGGGCGGGGAGATCTGGAGCCGGCGATGGCCGAGCTGACCCGGGCGCTCGACCTGTGGAGCGGCCCGGCCCTCTCCGACGCACGCACCCTTCCCCTCCTGGCCAGCGCGGCCGGACACCTCGATCAGCTGCGCGTCGAGGCGGCCGAGTCGCTCGCCGAGCTTCAGCTGGCCTGCGGCCGGCATCTGGACGCGCTCCCGGCCCTGCGGGAGCTCACCGCGACCGAGCCGTACCGCGAACGGCCGTGGATGTCGTTGCTGACCGCTCTCCATCGGGCCGGGCGCCGGACGGATGCGCTGTCGGCGTACCAGCGGCTGTGGCGTACCTGGACCGAGCAGCTGGGCATCGAGCCGAGCCAGGAGCTGAAGGACCTGCACCGGCGGTTGCTCAACGACCAGCCGCGCCCGATCGGGTACCGCGCCCAGATCGCGCTCGCGCCGCCGGCCCGGCCGGCGCAGCTGCCGCTGATCGTCGCCGGGTTCGTGGGCCGGCAGGCGGAGATCGCCGAACTCGACCAGCAAGCGACCATCTCCGTCATCTCGGGCCCGGCCGGGGTCGGCAAGACGAGCCTGGCCCTGCATTGGGCGCATCGCGTGGCCCCGCAATTCTCGGACGGGCAGCTCTACGTGAATCTGCGCGGCTTCGATCCGGGCGGCCGGCCCATGGATGCGGCCGAGGCGATCCGCGGTTTCCTCGCGTCACTCGGCGTACCCGCTCGGCTCGCCCCGGCCGGGCTGGCGGCACAGGCCGCGGTCTACCGAAGCCTGCTCGCCGGCCGGCGGGTCCTCGTCGTGCTCGACAACGCCGTGGACTGCGAACAAGTCCGGCCGCTCCTGCCCGGCACCCGGACCTGCCTGACCCTGGTCACCAGCCGGAATCCGTTGATCGGACTGGTCGCCACGCAGGGAGCCCGGCCGATCGACCTCGATCCGCTCAGCACCGAACAAGCGCGCGACATGCTCTGCGTACGGCTCGGCGTAGCGCGGACCCTTCGCGAACCGCAGGCCGTCGAGGAGATCATCGCTCGCTGCGACCGGCTTCCACTGGCGCTCGCGGTGGCGGCCGCCCGCGCTGCCAGCCGCCCGTCCCTTCCGCTGAGCCACGTCGCCGATGAACTCAAGGACGCCTCGCGCCGGCTGGACGGCCTGAGCGGTGGCGATCCCGGCAGCGACGTGCGGGCGGTGTTCTCGTGGTCCTATCGCACCCTCACCGATGCCGGCAAGCGCATGTTCCGGCTGTGCGGCCTGCATCCGGGTCCGGAGCTGTCCGTGCCCGCCGCCGCCAGCCTCGCCTCGGTCGGCGTCCGATCCGCCGAGGCCCTGCTCGATGAGCTGAAACAGGCTCGGCTGTCCATAGAGGAACCGCGCGGCCGGTTCATCCTGCACGACCTGCTGCGCGCGTACGCCACGGAAGAGGCGTACGCCCACGAATCCGAGGCGTCACAACGGGAAGCCCGCGACCGGATCGCCGAGCACTATCTGATGAGCGCCTTTGCGGCAGACCGGAAACTGGATCCGCGCCGCGATCCCATCACACCCGGCCCGGCGCTGGACGCGGTCACACCCGAGCACCCGGCCGACGACCATACGGCCCTGGCCTGGTTCGACCGCGAACACGCCGCCCTGATCGCCGTCATGCGCATGGCCGAAAGTCACACGCTCGATCGGCGGTGCTGGCAGCTGGCCTGGTCGCTGAGCACCTTCCTTCATCGGCGCGGGCATTGGCACGACTGGGCGGCCACTCAGCGCATGGCTCTGCAAGCGGCCATCCGGCTGGATGATCCGGCGGCACAGGCGTACTCGCACCGCAGTCTTGGTGGGGCGTACACGCGGCTCAGCGAGCATCCGGTCGCGCTTGACCATCTTCGCCAAGCGCTGCAGCTGTACCGCGCGATCGCCGATCCGTGCGGGGAAGCACACACGCGGCTCAACCTGTGCTGGCTCGCGGAGGAGCGCGGCCGCTTCACCGAAGCCATCTCGCATGCCCACCGCGCCTGGACGATCTATCGCCAGGCCGGCCATCGGGTCGGCCACGGCCGGTCGCTCAACGCCATCGGCTGGTGCCTGGCCCGCCTCGGAAAGCTGCAGCCCGGCATCGACTTCTGCCAGCGGGCGCTGGCCTTGTTCGAGGCCGCGGACGACCGCTGCGGGCAGGCCGCCACCTGGGACAGCCTCGGCTACATCCATCACCAGCTGGGCGATCATCGGATGGCGGCGTTCGGGTACGGCCGGGCCCTCGACATCGACTCGCTTCTCGGCGATCGGTATGGCGAGGCGGGCACCTTGATGCGCCTCGGTGACGCTTGGCGTACCGCCGGCGATGTGAACTCCGCGCGGGAATGCCAGCAGAAGGCGCAGGAGATCCTGGACCAGATGGGTTGGGGCGCGGCCGCCCCGGACGGCGAGCCGGGCCCCGGCGATCAGATCAGGGGTTGCTGACTTCGCGAACCGGCTTGCGGCGAGCCCTTTATGTCACCGGCGCAGACTGCATTAGCCGTGTCGAGGTTCCAGCTTGGGGTTCGCCAGTTGTGGTGTGATATCCGGGAATGAGCCGTCGCCGAACAGGATCCGCACGGCCACGGCCCGGCCCACGCCACTGCGTAAGAGCGCTACGCCGGCTTCGGCGACGGCCGGGGAACGGATCCCAGCGAAGGCGCGGCGCAGCAGCAGCCGGCCACGGAAGCGACTCCGCAGCATGTTCCCGTCGTACGCGCGCAAGACGCGTGCATCACCGGTCCGCAGGTACTCCGCGGTGACGGCAGCGGCGAGTTCGGCCATGCGCAGGCAGGGATCGAGGCCACCGGCGGTCAGCGGCGAGACGGCTCCGGCCGCGTCACCGACGAGCAGCCCGCTGGGGCAGGCCAGCCGCCGCAAAACTCCGCCGACGGGGATCGGGCCGCCGCGGCGCTCGACAGGTCCGGTCGGCCCGGCGCAGCCGGGCGCATCGGCGGCAAAGGCGTCCAGCAGATGCCGTACGCCGCTGCGCATCGCGTACGGGTACCCGGCGACGCCGACGTGCGCGTGCTGGCCGTCGTCGATGACCCAGCCCAGATAGCCGGGCGCGACGCGCGGGTCGAGTACACAGTGGAACGTCGGGATGACGGGGCCGGATGCGGTCGGGTAGACGAGTTCGGCGCCGATCAGAACGCGGCGGTTCACATCGAGACCGAGGTCGCGAGCCACCCGGGAGTAGGCACCGTCGGCCCCGACGATGAACCGGGCCGCTACCGGTGGCCCGTCGGCGAACCGGACCAGTCCCGCCGAGGTGCCGGCGTACCGCTGGCCGAGCACGACCTGTGCCCCGGCCGCTTCGGCGGCCCGCTGGGCGTACGCGTAAACCGCCGCCATGTCGGCGACCCGGTACTCGTCACGGCCGCTGGCCAGCCGGATCGGGGAACGGCGCGACGGCGGGTACAGCAGCACGTCGCGGACGGCCGGCCCGAACAGGTGGGCGGGCAGGTCGAAGCTTTCCAGAGTGCGGCGTACGAAGATTCCCGTGGTGCGGATGCCGGTCGACAGGGATCGGCGGCGCTCCACCACCATCACCGCCAGCCCCTGCCCCGCCAGCAGCGCAGCTGTGTGGAGGCCGGCCAGGCCCGCCCCGACGACCAGCACATCGACTGACTTAACTTTCCGCATTCCCGATCCCCCCAATATCCGTCGAAGGCTCGTGGTTGTTGTCAGCCGGCCGGTGGTGCGCCGTCGGGCTCCCAGCGCAGCAGGTCGCCCGGCTGGCAGTCGAGCGCTTCGCAGAGAGCGGCCAGAGTGGCGAAGCGGACCGCTTTGGCGCGGCCGTTCTTGAGCACCGCGAGGTTGGCCGGCGTGATCCCGACCCGATCGGCCAGCTCGCCGACCGCCATCTTGCGCCGCGCCATCATCACGTCGATGTCGACGACGATCGGCATCAGATCACCTCGTCCAGCTCCGAGCGCAGCCGGTTGGCTTCGGCATCGCGCGCGACCGCCTGCGCGAGCAGCATCCGCAGCACGAGCACCACCAACGCCACCCCGAGAATGGCCACGCCCACTCCACCGATCAGCGCAACCACACCCGGCGGCACCGCCTCGCCGGGGGCCAGCAGGAACCCCAGCGCGAAGGTGAGCATCGCGGCCGCCACGACGGCGCCGATGACGATGTGCACGTAACGGAATGCGGCGTGGGAGAACACCGTGCCGCGCTTGGCCATCGTCAGAAGCCGCCACACGCAGACCAGGACCACCTGCGCGGTGAGGATCCCCACCACGATGATCACCAGCAGGGGCGTACGCAGATATCTCAGGTCCGTGTCGAGATCGTTGAGGTCCTGTGCGAACAGCGCCACCATCACGGTCTGGACGAACACCGACCCGCCGAGCAGTGCCACCAGCACAGCCCGCAGCGCCAGCACCGTCAGTTTCCCCATCCCCGCTCCCTCGATCGAATCACGACAGGAACCTATCGTTATTCGATAGCATGCGCAAGCCGTTGATGGCCGGCGCCCCGGCTGAGGGACAGCGGCAGGGCGCCCAGTCCACTAAACTGGCGGTACTCCCCTTTCCCGCGACGTTCGTCGCCGACTTCAGCGTGCCCGCGTACGCGCTTGGATTCCTTTGTGGAGGCTGACCATGCACGTGTTCACCGTCAACGGCATCCAGATCGCCGCGACGATGTCGGGTACGCCCGGCGCGACTCCCCTGATCATGCTGCATTCGGGTGGGAGCGGACGGACGTCGTGGGACCCGGTGACTCCGGCGTTTACGCGTACCCATCAGGTCGTCGCCCTGGATCTACGGGGTTACGGCGACAGCGACTGGCCGGGGGCGTACTCCTTCGAGTTGATGCGCGACGATGTGATCGGCGTGCTGGACCAGCTGGGCGCCGACCGGATCGATCTGGTCGGGCACTCGATGGGCGGCACGGTCGCGTGGCTCGTCGCGCAGGAGCAGCCGCAGCGGGTGGCGCGCTTGGTCATCGAGGACACTCCCCCGCCGAAGCCCGGCCAGCGGCGGCTGGAACTCCCGCCGGCCAAGCCGGAGGGCGATCTGGGGCACGACTGGGACGCGATCGTGGCGATCGTCGGGCAGCTCAACGATCCGGATCCCCGGTGGTGGGAGCGGCTGCCCGAGGTCACCGCCCGTACGCTGATCATCGCGGGCGGCGCCACGAGCCACGTCCCGCAGGAGGCGCTCGCGGAGGCGGCGGAGCTGGTGCCGGACGCCAAACTGGCCGAGGTTCCGGTCGGCCACCACATCCACCGGGATGCCTTGGATCGGTACATGGAGATCGTGGTGCCGTTCCTGACGGCGTTACCCTGAGGGCATGACGCAGCTGGGGATCGGGTCCGATCGCGATGGCCGACGCTGACGACGTACGCCGGCTGGCGCTGTCGCTGCCCCACGTCGTCGAGATCGACAGCGATGGCTTTGATTTCCGGGTCGGCAACAAGGGATTCGTGTGGTCCTATCCGGAGCGCCGGCCGGGCCAGCGCCGGGTCATCCGCACCGACATCGCCGTTCTCTACGTGGGCGACGAGGCCGAGAAGCAGGCTCTGCTGCTCGGCGAGCCGGAGCTGTTCTTCACCACGCCGTCGTACGACGGGATGCCGCTGGTCATGGTGCGGCTGGCGCCGCTGACCGTCGAGCGCCTGACCGAACTGGTCGTAGACGCCTGGCGCATGCGGGCCCCCGCCACGCTCGCCGTGGACTTCGAGGACCCGCCGTAAGGCCGGACCGATCAGGTCGTACTGGGTTCGACGTGGCTGTCGAGTTGCCCGGCGCGCTGCAGCCGCCGCCCGCCGGTGACGGCGAGGACGATCGCGAACACCGCCGCGCTGGTGAGCACGATGGTGGTGCCCGACGGCACGTCGAAGTGGTAGCTGGCGTTCATGCCGATGAAGCCGCACACCGCACCGATCACCGTCGACAGCACCAGCATCCGCGCGAACCGGTTGGTGAGCATGCGGGCGACGACCGCCGGGATGACCAGCGTGGCGGCCACCAGGGTCACGCCGATGATCGTGAGCGTCGCCAGGATGGCCAGCGACAGCACGAGCATGAGCAGCGCGTCGATGCGGGCCACGCGTACGCCGCTGACGTCGGCCACCTCGGGGTCGAAGGTGGCGAACAGCAGGGACCGGTAGTTGATGAACACCACCAGGCCGGTGAACACCGAGATCGCGACCAGCGTCCACAGGTCGCCCTCGGTGATCCCGATGATGCTGCCGAACAGCGCCGCGTCGAAGCTGGGTCCCTTGTTGCCGAACACGGTGAGCAGGGCCACGCCGAGGGCGAACGACGCGGTGGTGATGACGCCGATGGCCGCGTCGGCACCGATGCGCCGCCGCCGGGTCACCGCGTTGATGGCGAGCGCGGAAGCCAGTCCCCACATGCCGGCGCCGATGTAGTAGTTGACCGTGATGATCGAGCTGGCCGCGAACCCGCCGAAGATCGCGTGAGACAGGCCGTGGCCGATGTAGCTCATGCCGCGCAGGGTGATGTAGACGCCGATCAGCCCGCACAGCCCGCCGGCCAGGGTGGCGACGATGACGCCCTTGACGAAGAACGCGTAGTTGAACGGATCCAGCAGGGTTTCCATCACATCACGCTCCGGGTGCCGACCGGTACGCGGTCGCCATCGTCGTAACGGTCGAGCACGACCGGCATGCCGAGGTGCTCCAGCACCTGCATCGGGGCGCCGAAGGTGGCCTCCAGCACCGATGGCCGGATCACTTCGTGGGGCGTACCCGTGGCGATGATGCGGCCGTGCACGGCGACCAGATTCGGCAGGTGCGACGCGACGCCGTTGAGGTCGTGCGTGGTGAGCAGGATCGACATGCCCTCGGCGTTGAGGTCGGCCAGCAGGTGCAGCATGTCGTGGCGGCTGGCCACGTCCACACCCGAGGTCGGCTCGTCCATGAGGAGCAGTTTCGGCCGGCGGAGCAGGGCGCGGGCGATGAACATGCGCTGCTGCTGCCCGCCGGACAGCTCCCGGATGTGCCGGCGGGCCAGATGGCCGATGCCCAGGCGGTCCAGCACCGCGGCCACGTCGGCCTGCTCGGCGCGGCTCGGCCACGGTACGCCTCGCTGCTTGCGAGCCATCAGCACGCACTCGGCGACGGTGATCGGGAAGTTCCAGTTCACGGTCTCCAGCTGGGGCACGTATCCGACGGCGACACCGGGCCGCCGGGTGATGGTGCCGCGCTGTGGGCGTACGGTGCCCAGCAGCAGCCGCAGCAGCGACGTCTTGCCCGAGCCGGACGGGCCGACCACGCCGGTGAGGTCACGCTCGTGCACGGTCAGGTCGACGCCGGCCAGGACCGGGCTGCGGTCGTAACCGAAGTGGACCGCGGCCAGCCGGATCAGTTCTTCGCCACGCCAGATGTCACTCATTGCGGATAACCCGCCTTATCCGGGATCGGGAAAGCGATGTCGAGGGCCTGGAGCTGAGTGGGGTTGCCGCCCAAGCCCTTGATCATGGTCGCGTAGTCATATCGCATGAGACCCAGCCACGAGTGCTCGGCGTCGCCGGGCTTGCCGGGCAGGTCGTCGTCGAGCAGGGTGTCCTCGTAGCGGGCGCCGGTGGCCCGGCCCACCTCGGCGAGGACCGCCGAGGGGAACACCTCCGAGCCGAAGACGGTCGGGATCTTCTCCGCCTTGATCTGATCGATCAGCGCGGCGACCTCCTTCGGCGTGGGGTCCTCGAAGTTCTGCGGCTGGATCGCGCCGATAACGGTCCAGCCATAGGTCTTGGCGAAGTACGCGTACGCGTCGTGGTAGGTCAGCAACTTGCGCTGGCCGGCCGCAACGCTGTCCTGGTCGGCCCGCAACGCCGCGTCCAGGGCCTTGGCCTTCGTCTCGAAGGTCGCGAAGTTGGCTTGATAGGTGGCGGCGTTGGCCGCGTCCACCTGGGACAGCTCGTCGCGGATCACCGCCGCGTACTTGATCGCATAGGTGGGATCGGTCCACAGGTGCGGGTTCGGCTTGCCTTCCTCCTTGGGGAAGGAGAAGTCGAAGATGTAGTCGCTCTCCGGCAGCACGGTGGTGCCGATCTCGACCAGCTTGGCGCCCTTCTTCATGTTCGCCTCGGCCAGCTCCTTGGTCGGCTCCTCAAGCTTCAGCCCGTTGACGAACACGAGGTCGGCCCGGGAGAGCACCTTGGCCGCGCTCGGCGGCGGGTCGAAGGTGTGCGAGTTCGTACCCTCCGGCACGAGTCCGTCGATCTGGGCTCGATCACCGGCGATGGTGGCGGCGATCGAGGTGATGGGTGCGACCGTCGTCACCACCCGCAGTTCGCCCGAGCCGGCATCGTCCCCGTCGCCGCAGCCGGCCAGAGCGGCCCCGGCCGCCAGCAGGAGCGCGGCCGAGACGGGCAGGACACGGCGAAGGCGTGAGGGGACCATGCCTTGACTCTATTGCGGCGAAGCCGTTTTTGCCAATGATTGGCAACAGAGTCGACAGTTACGTGATCGAACAGCCGGTAACGACGGCATGTACGCCGATTGTCCAATTCTGCGGACAATGCGCGTACCGAGGCCGCAGCATCGTCGGCATGACCGGGGAACAAGGGACCGGTGAGCGGCCCCGTCAGCTGCGAATGGCTCGGCTGGAGGCGAGGAGGCAGGCGCGTCAGGGCAGTCGCTGAGTCGTGAAGAAGTTCCAGACTAGATCGGAGGCGTTCACCGTACGCGTCGCGCCCGGAGCACCGGGCCAGGCGTGGCCACCGTTGAGGATGCGGTATCCGATCACGGTCGAGGCGCCTGCGCAGAGGCCCCAGCGTTCGGCCACGACATCGATCATCTGGAAGAACGTGACGGGTCCGCCGGCGCAGCGATCACGATCGGCCCAGTCCGCGAGCCACTGGGGAATCGGCGTCAGCGTATCCCGACCGAACGGGCCGCCCGCGTACGGGACTTTGTCGCTCGTACCGTGGATTTCGAGGATCGGCACCGGACGCGATGGAGCGCAGGGCGTACCGGTGAAGAAGGCACCCGACACCGCGGCGAACGCGGCGATCCGGCCGGCCGTGCGGCAGGCGAGGAGGCCGGTCAGGCCGCCACCGCTGGAGAATCCGGTCGCGTACACCCGGTGGATGTCCACACAGGCCGATCGGTTTAGGTGGTCGAGGAGATCCTCGACGAAGCGGACGTCGTCGACGGCCGGGTCGTCCCGGGCGCCGATGTTCCAGGCCGTCCGGCCGTCCGCTGTGATCGCGCGAGGGTAGACCGCGATGAAGCCGTCCCGGTCGGCCATTGTGGACAGTCCGGTCTCCTGCTCCATGTCCTCGACGATGGTCGGCGCCGGCCGGCTGGTGGCGCCGTGGAAGGCCAGGACGACCGGCGAACCGGCGTCGCTGCGGTAGCCGCGGGGAAGGTGCAGCAGATAGGTACGGCTGCCGCCGGCCGAATCGATGGTCTGGCGTACGCTGCGGCCCGGCTCGGCCGGCGTACTGCGGTCGCATCCGGGCGAACGGTACTGCGGGCCGGAATCGCTTGCCGCCGGTGGGCGCCACGCCGCCCACAGCCGGGTGGCCGGCATCGGGTCGAGGATCGGCCGGCAGGCGTTGCTGGCGGGGACGCGATCAAGCGACTGCGTCGCACGGTCAGCGGTCGGTGCATCGATCCACGCCAGGCGACCGCCTTGCACAACCGGTTCGGGGAAGCCGGAAGCGCCCGCGTCGCGAACGCAGTGCGCGTACGCGACACCGGTGGCCAGAACCTGCGCATCGGTCACCTCGGCAGCGACCGGAAGCGAGGTGTTCCCGTCGGTCTTCTCCCCGTCCTCGGTGCACGCCGTGAGGCTGAGGACAGCGATGATCGCAGCGGCGCCGCAGCGGCGGGCGATGGTGGGCTCCACGTCTGGATAGACGCCGATGCCCGCGATGAGGCTCTCACGCCGTCCAGCCAGCACTTAACAAAGCAACCGGTTAAGTTGAATCAACTTCCATGACCAGCTCTATCAATCCGTGATCGCCAGCTTCTTGACGGCATAGCCTGCACATGTTTCGCTGTCTGCACTTACCCGGTTAAGTGACGTGCGCCACACCGCCCCCGAGCACACCGCCCCCGAGAGGAAGATCGACATGCGAGGCCGATGGAAGTATCTGGTCGCAGTCCTCGCGACCGTCTTGCTGACCGCGTCCGCCTGCCCGGCCAAGGACGACGCCGCCAGCCCCGCCGCGCCGGCCGGCGCCGGCCAGTACCCGCGCAACGAGACTCTCTACACCAGCGGCACCCAGTGGGGGCCGCCGAACAGCTGGAACCCGATCATCCCCGGCCACGCCATGGGCACGGTCGGCCTCGTCTACGAGCCGCTGTTCCTGTTCGACCCGCAGGCCATCAAGCTCACGCCCTGGCTGGCCGAGAAGGGCGAGTGGACCGGCGCCAAGGAGTACACCGTCACGCTGCGGGACGGGGTCGCCTGGTCCGACGGCAAGCCGCTGACCGCCGAGGACGTCAAGTACACCGTGGAACTCGGCAAGATCAAGGCGGTGCCCTACAGCCCCCTGTGGAACTGGCTGAGCGCCGCCGATGCCGTCGACGCCCGGACCGTCAAGTTCACCTTCTCCGACGTACGCGTACAGGAGTGGGAGAACTGGCTGTACGAGAACCCGATCGTGCCCAAGCACGTCTGGTCGGCGCGGTCGGAGGCCGACATCACCACCACCGCCAACGAAAAGCCCATCGGCAGCGGCCCCTATCAGTACGAGACGCACAGCCAGGACCGAATGGTCTGGAAGAAGAAGGACGCGTGGTGGGCGACGAAGGCGCTCAACCTCGACGTGAAGCCTAAGTACATTGTGGACATCGCGAACTCCAGCAACGAGGTCGCGATGGGCCTGCTGTTGCAGGGCAAGCTCGACATCAGCAACAACTTCCTGCCCGGCGTGGCCAACCTCGTCAACGGCAACTTCGGCATCACCACGTACTACCCCGAGGCGCCGTACATGCTCTCGGCGAACACCGCGATGCTGATCCCGAACACCACCAAGGCGCCCATGAGCGATGCCGCGTTCCGGCGGGCGATGGCGTACTCGGTGGACACGACGAAGATCGTCGAAGGCGTCTACGGCAAGATCGTCAAGGCGTCGAACCCGACCGGCCTGCTGCCGGTGTGGGACCAGTTCGTCGACCAGACGGTGGCGACGCAGAACGGCTTCAAGTTCGACACCGCGCAGGCCAAGAAGATCCTGGCCGACGGCGGCTACAAGGACACCAACGGCGACGGCTTCGTGGAGACGCCCGACGGCAAGGCCATCGACCTCAAGCTCATCGTCCCGTCCGGCTGGACGGACTGGATGGAAGCCAGCCGCGTGATCGCGGCCGGCCTGCAGGCATCGGGCATCAAGGTCGCGGCCGAGTTCCCCGACTCCGGCGCCGTCGACGATGCGCGTACGGCCGGAAAGTTCGATCTGCTCATCAACAACTGGGCCGGCCTGAGCAACACGCCGTGGACCTACTACAACTACGTGTTCCAGATGCCGGTGCAGGCCCAGCAGTTCGGCACCAACTTCGAGCGCTACGCCAACCCGCAGGCGTGGGAGCTGGTGCAGAAGCTGGCGCGGACCAAGACCGACGATCCGGCGTACAAGACGACGATCGGGGAGCTGCAGAAGATCCAGCTGACCGAGATGCCGCTCATCCCGCTCTGGTACAACGGCATGTGGTCACAGGTCAACTCGACCGTGTGGACCAACTGGCCGTCGGCCGCCGCGAACGCGCCCAAGGACTTCCCGTGTACCTGGAACAACCTGTGGGAGCTGGGCGCCATCAAGATGCTGACCGAGATCAAGCCGGCCGCGTAACCGCCGGTCCCCTGGACCGGCGCCGTCCACCGGCGCCGGTCCACACCGAACCAGGAGGCCGGCGTGCGCCGCTATTTCGGCCGGAAGCTGTTCATCTACGCGCTGACGTTCATCGTCGCGGTCACCATCAACTGGATGGTCCCCCGGTTCATGCCGGGCGACCCCGTCCTGCGAATGCTCACCCGCACGTCGGTGTCCAATCCGGACGCCATCGCCCCGATGCGCGCCTACTACGAGAAGGTCTTCGGCCTCGACGTACCGCTGTGGAAGCAGTACCTCAACTACTGGGCCGAACTGTTCCAGGGCAACATGGGCGTGAGCGTCTGGCTGTTCCCGACGCCGGTCACCGACGTCATCACCGGCGCCGTGCCCTACACGCTCGCGCTGCTGCTGCCGTCGATCCTGCTCAGCTGGTGGGCCGGCAACAAGGTCGGTGCCCTGGCCGCCCGGCGCAAGTGGCTGGACAACAGCGTTCTGCCGGCCAGCTACGTGCTCACCGCCACGCCGTACATGTGGCTGGGCATCCTGCTGGCCTGGAGCCTGGGCCTGGTCGCCGGCCTGTTCCCGATCGCGGGCGGCTACAGCTTCGACCGGCAGCCGACGTGGTCGGCCGCCTTCCTGGCCGACCTGCTCGCCCACTGGATCCTGCCGTTCCTGTCGCTGTTCCTGGTCGCCTTCGGCGGCTGGGCGATCGGCATGCGCAACCTGATCATCTACGAGCTGGAGGCGGACTACGCCAGCTATCTGGAAGCGCTCGGCGCCCCGCGCCGCCTGGTCCGCCGGTACGCCTTCCGCAACGCCCTGCTCCCCCAGCTGACCGGGCTGGCCCTGCAGCTGGGCGTGATCGTGGCCGGCGCGCTGGTGACCGAGATCGTCTTCGGTTATCCGGGGCTCGGCAGCCTCATCCTCAACGCGATCACCAATCAGGACTACTTCCTGCTGCAGGGCGTATTCCTGTTCATCGTACTGGGCGTACTGATCGCCAACTTCGCCATCGACGTCGTCTACGTCCTGGTCGACCCGCGGACCAGGATCGGCATGCAGGGCGGTTCCGCATGATCGACTCCACCATCCTCGCCGAGGCCGAAGCCGGTCACCTGCCGCTCGCCGAATCCAAGACGCGAGAGGCGCTGCACTACGCGCTGCGCAACCGCAAGGTCGTCGGCGGCCTCGCCGTCGTCCTCGCATTCCTGGCTCTCGGCCTGGCCGCACCGCTGTTCACCGACCACGGCCCCAACGACTTCGTGGGCCCGCCCGCCGCCCCACCCAGCGGTGATTACTGGCTCGGTACGACCACCTTCGGGCAGGACGTGTTCCTGCAATTCGCCAACGGCATCCGCTCGACGTTCCTGGTCGGTTTCCTCGGCGGCGGCCTGGCCGCGCTGATCGGCATGACGGTCGGCTTCGTCGCCGGCTACCGCGGCGGCCTCGTCGACGAGCTGCTCAACATGCTCACCAACGTGGTGCTGGTCCTGCCGGCGCTGGTGGTACTCATCATCTTCCACGCGTATGTCGGTGTGACGAGCGTACCGATGCAGGCGTTGTTCATCGGCGCCTTCTCCTGGCCCTGGGTCGCCAGAGCCGTACGCGCACAGACGCTCTCCTTGCGTACTCGTGAATTCGTGGATCTCGCGAGGCTCAGCGGGATGCGCACCACGGCGATCATCCGCCGGGAGATCGCGCCGAACATGAGCTCGTACCTGGTGATGACGTTCATCCTGCTGTTCGGCGGCGCGGTGTTGTTCGCCGCGACGCTGGACTTCATCGGTCTGGGCCCGACGGACGTGGTCTCGCTCGGCCTGATGATGAACTCGGCGGTCCGCTGGAGCGCGCTGCATCTGGGCCTGTGGTGGTGGTTCGTGCCACCCGGCGCCGGCATCACCGCGATCGTCGGCTCGCTCTACATCATGAACGTCGGCCTGGACGAGGTCTTCAACCCGAAGCTGCGGGAGGAGTGACGTGGCCCTGCAGGTGAAGGATCTGCGCGTGTATTACCGGACGCTGCGCGGCGACGTCCAGGCCCTCGACGGCGCGACGTTCACGCTCGCCGACGGGGAGATCATGGGGCTGGCCGGCGAGTCCGGCTGCGGCAAGTCGACGCTCGGCAAGAGCCTGATCCGGCTGGACGCGCGCATGCGGCTCGTCGGCGGCTCGGTGGAGCTGGACGGTGACATCCTGCCGATCGGCGACGACGAGGCGATGCGGCCGCTGCGGTTCACGAAGGTGTCGCTGATACCGCAGTACGCCATGAGCGCGCTCAACCCGACCCGCAAGATCGGCAAGTTGATCGCCGAATTGCTGCGCTCCCGGGGATTCGACTATGGACGGTTCCGCCCGGAACTCATCAGGCGGCTCGAACTGGTCGGGCTCGGCCGCGAGGTTCTGGACAACTACCCGATCGAGCTGTCGGGCGGCATGAAACAGCGCGTCGTCATGGTTCTGTCCACATTGCTCGATCCCGGCCTGCTCATCGCCGACGAGCTGACCTCGGCCCTGGACGTGTCCACCCAGCGGGCCGTGGCCGAGGCGCTGGTCGAGTTCCGCGACCGGCGGTTCGTCGGCAGCATCATCGTGATCACCCATGACATCTCGCTCGTCTACCAGATCGCCGACACGATCATGGTCATGTACGCCGGCAAGCTGGCCGAGAAGGCGCCGGCCGAAACCATCGTGACCGCGCCCCGGCACCCCTACACGCAGCTGCTGCTGTCGTCGCTGCCCGAGGTCGGCGTCCGATACTCCGACCGGAAGCTGACCGGCATCCCCGGCCGGCCGCCGACCCTGCTCAAGCCGCCGGGCGGCTGCCGGTTCCGCGACCGCTGCCCGCTGGCGTACGACAAGTGCCGCGAAGAGCCACCGTTCACCGAGGTCGCGGCGGACCACCTCGTCGCGTGCTGGAAGGCGATGTGATGCTGACGCTCGACGGGGTCGGCAAGACCTACCGCACCGGCGCCTTCGGCGGCCGGGAATTGACCGCCGTACGCGATGTCTCGTTCACCGTCGCCTCCGGCGAGGTCGTTTCGCTCATCGGCGAGAGTGGCAGCGGCAAGACCGCGCTGGGCCGGATGATCCTGCGGCTGGTCGACGTCACCCAGGGATCGATCACCTATGACGGCGTGGACATCTCCCGGCTGCGCGGCCGCGGACTCAAGGAGTACCGGCGCCGCGTACAAGGGGTGTTCCAGGACCCGTTCAGCTGCTTCAACCCCATCTTCAAGGCCGACCGCGTGCTGTCGATCATCCGCGACGAGTTCTTCCCCGGCCTGCGAGCCGAGCAGTGGCGGCAGCGGATGGACGGCGCGCTGGCGGGCGTACGCCTGGATCCAGCGGCGGTCCTCGATAAGTACCCACACCAGCTCAGCGGCGGGCAGCTGCAGCGTATGCTCATCGCCCGGGCCGTCCTGCTGGACATCGGCCTGCTCGTGGCGGACGAGATCATCAGCATGCTCGACGCCTCGACCCGCATCGACGTGCTCAACCTGCTGGGCGAGCTGAAGGCGCAAGGACTGAGCGTATTGTTCATCACCCATGACCTGTCCCTGGGGCACTACATCAGCGACCGGACCGTCATCCTGCGCCGCGGCGAGGTCGTCGAGCAGGGCGCCACCGGCGAGGTCTTCGCCAACCCCCAGAACCCCTACACCCGCACGCTGCTGGCGTCGGTCCCCCAGCTGCACGAGCGGTGGGCCGCGCAGTGACGGTTCACCACCCGCTGCACGACGGCTGGTCCCTCGTGTCACCGCAGGCCACGGTGCCGGCCACCGTGCCGGGGTGCGTACACACGGATCTGCTCGCCGCCGGGCTCATCCCCGACCCGTACCTCGACGACAACGAGGAGCGGCTCGCCTGGATCGGCCGCGCCGAGTGGGCGTACACAGTGGACTTCAACCTCGATTCGCGGCTGGCCGCCGCCGAGCGCGTGGACCTGGACTGCGCGGGCCTGGACACGGTAGCGACCCTCACCCTCAACGGCGTCACCATCGGCGAGACCGCCAACATGCATCGCCGCTACCGGTTCGCCGTCGGCCACCTGCTCCGCGTGCGCAACCAGCTCCGCGTGACGTTCCACTCCCCTTATGAGTACGCCGAAAGCGTGCGGACTGCGCTCGGATCGCGCCCCGGCGCCTACGACGAGCCACTGAACTTCATCCGCAAGATGGCCTGCAACTTCGGCTGGGACTGGGGTCCCAAGCTCGTCACCGCCGGCATCTGGCGGCCCATCGGTCTGACCGGATGGTCGACAGGCCGGTTCACCGACGTCCGCGTTCTGTCCACGGGGGACGGAGTCGTACAGGCGCATGCTGCTGTCGATCGAACGTCCGATACTCCGTTGACCGTCACCGTCTCGGTGGCCGGGGCATCGGCCTCGGCCCCGGCCGGCGACTCCGCCACCGTCTGGGTGACGGCGGAGTCCTTCGAGCGGTGGTGGCCGCGCGGGTACGGCGAGCAGCCGCTCTACGACTGTGTCGTGACACTGTCCACACCGGACGGAACGGTGCTGGACACGGTGACGCGGCGCATCGGGTTCCGCTCGGTCCACCTCGACACCACACCGGACGCGGCCGGTACGCCCTACGCGATCTCCGTGAACGGCGTACCGGTCTTCGTCCGCGGCGTCAACTGGATCCCGGACGACTGCTTCCCCAGCCGCGTCACCCGATCCCGGCTGGCCGGCCGGTTCGATCAGGCCGCCGGCGCGAACGTGAACTACCTGCGGGTCTGGGGCGGCGGCGTCTACGAGTCCGACGACTTCTACGAACTGGCCGACGAGCGCGGCCTGCTGGTCGGGCAGGACTTCCTGTTCGCTTGCTCGGCGTACCCCGAGGAGCCGCCGATCGGCGCCGAGGTCGAAGCCGAGGCCCGCGACAACGTCGCGCGGCTGGCCCACCACCCGAGCCTGGTCGTGTGGACCGGCAACAACGAATGCCAGTGGGGCCACGCCGACTGGGGCTGGCGCTCCACTTTGAACGATCAGACCTGGGGCAGCGGGTACTACGACGACGTCCTGCCGGCCGTCGTGTCCGAACTGGACCCCACGCGCCCGTACTGGCCCGGCTCGCCGTGGTCGGGCTCGGCCGCGCTGCACCCGAACGATCCAGACCACGGCACCACGCACATCTGGGACGTGTGGAACACCGACGACTACACCCGCTACCGGCACTACCGGCCCCGGTTCGTCGGCGAATTCGGCTACCAGGCCCCACCGGCGTACGCGACCCTGCGGCGGGCGCTGTCCGACAAGCCGCTGCGCACCGACTCGCCGGGCCTGCGCCACCATCAGAAGGCGATCGACGGCGACCTCAAGCTGCACCGGGGGCTAGACGCCCACCTGCCACCGCCCCGCGACTTCGACGACTGGCTCTGGTTGACGCAGCTGAACCAGGCTCGCGCCGTCGAACTGGGCGTGACGCACTTCCGGTCGCTGCAACCCCATTGCCAGGGCACGATCGTGTGGCAGCTCAACGACTGCTGGCCGGTGACGTCGTGGTCGGCCGTGGACGGCGACGGCCGCCGCAAACCCCTGTGGTACGCCCTGCGCCGGGCGTACGCCGATCGGCTGCTGACGATCCAGCCGACGCTCAGCGGGCTGTCCCTGGTCGCCGTCAACGACACCACCACGGCATGGGAGACAACGGTTTCGATCGCCCGGTCCGGGCTCGACGGGCGTACGCTCGCCAAGACGGCCGGCGTACTGGACGTGCCGGCGCACTCCGCGGCGGCCATCGCCCTGCCGGTCGGCGTCGCGACGCCCGACGATCCGCTGTGTGAACTCCTCATCGCCACGCCCGACCGCGGCGATCACGAGCGGGCGCTGTGGTTCTTCGCCGAGGATCGCGAGGCGGCCTACCCCCCGGCCGAGTTCGACACGTCGATTACGTCCACTGTGGACAGCGCGGTGGTGACCGTGACGGCGAGGACGATCCTGCGCGATCTCACGCTCTTTCCGGATCGACTCGACCCCGCCGCCACTGTCGATCGGGCATTGGTCACCCTGCTGCCCGGCGAGTCCGCGACGTTCACAGTCACCGGCACCTTCGCCGATCCGTCGGCGCTGGGCCGGCGGCCGGTTCTGCGGTGCGTCAACGACCTCGCGCCTCTCGCCTAGCGCTGCGGCGGATCCTCGCCGACGAGCCCGTCGACGGCTTCCCGGAACAGATCGGCGTGACCGACGTGGCGGGCGTACTCGTCATGGACGTCTACCAGAATGCGCCGCAGGTTGGGTGAGGAGCCGTCGGGCCAGGTGGTGAACTTCGCCGGCTGGTCCAGCCCGCCTTCCGCGATCGCCTCGGCCATCGCCGACCGGGCGTGCTCGACGGCGCCGCGCCAGAGGGCGTAAAGCTCCTCGGGCGGGTGGCTCGCCGCGGTACGCCAGGCCCACTGCGGATCGGTGCGAGCCTCCGGCACGTCCAATGGCGGCCCGGGAGCCTCGCCGGTGAAGTCGATGGTGTACCGCTCCTCGACGAGGGCCATGTGCTTGAGCAGGCTGCCGATGGTCATAGCCGATGGCGGGAAGGGCCGGTTCAGGGCGGCCGCGTCCAGGCCGCCGCACTTCCAGGCGAACTGGGCCCGCGAGCGGTCGAGCGCGAACAGCAGCATTTCCGCCTCGCCGGCGGTGGTCGAGGGCTCGCGGATCGTGGTGTCCAAGACAGTTTCGTCGGTCATGCGGGGCACGGTAGCCTCGGTTCCGGACGTTCTACGTCCGGAATATCAGGAGGTGGCCGTGGAAGACGTGAGCCCGACCGCTCGCGCCCTGCTGACGCTGGAACTCGTCCAGGGCAGCCCCGGCATCACCGCCGACCGGCTCGCCGCCAAGCTCGGCGTGTCCGAGCGCGCAGCGCGGCGGTACATCGGCATCCTGCGCAAGGCCGGCATCCCGATCGAGTCGGTCCGCGGGCCGTACGGCGGCTATCGCGTCGGCCGTGGACTGCGGCTGCCGCCCCTGATGTTCACCGCGACCGAGGCCCTCGGCCTGGTCATGGCGGTGCTCGACGGCCACCACGACGCGAGCGACCCGGCCGGTCTGGTCGGCGCCGCCCTCGGCAAAATCATCCGAGCCTTGCCGGAGCCCGTCGCCGCCCAGGCCGAAGCGGTCCGCCTCGCTACCGCGCCCGCACCGGATCGCGCCGCGGCCCGGCCCGACCCGCAGATCACGACCGACCTCGTTCACGCCTGCTCCGACCATCGCCGGGTCCGCCTGACCTACCGCACGGAATCCGGTTCGCAGTGGGAAGTCGAGGTCGACCCGTGGGCTGTCGTGGTCCGCCACGGCCGGTGGTACCTGCTGTGCTGGTCGCACCCATCCGCTGGGCGGCGGGCGTACCGCATCGACCGCGTCCGCACCGTGCACGCGCTCGCCGGCACCTTCGAACCACCGGCCGCCTTCGACCCGGTGGCCATGCTGGAGCAGCATCTCGCCGTCGGCTGGGAGTACTCCGTCGAGGTCGTCGTCAACGCACCGCTGCGCGCTGTCGCGCCGGGCGTACCGCCCACTCTCGGAAGCCTGGAGCCGATCACCGCCGACTCGTGCCGGCTGATCGCGACCACCAGCAACCCTTGGTGGTACGCCCAGCAGCTCGTCTCGCTACCGGCGTCCTACCGGATCGTCGGCGGCCCCGAACTGCGTTACACCGCAAGGATCCTCGGCGAGCGCCTCGGCAACGCCGCCAGGGATGATTAAGGTCGCCACAGGTCGGTGAGGAGGGCGTTGGTGCGTTCGGGGTTGCTCGCGGTCCGGCTCGTGCGCACGGTGACGGCCAGCGGCGTACACGTCATGCCGGCCGGTACCGGGTCTGGCTATAAGGCGCCTTGGTGAAGGCGAGCACCTTCGCCGGGGCCACCGCGAAGACTACCGCGGCGTGCCCGTCCGATGTGGAGTCTAGAAAGACGCCGTCGCCCACGGCGTACTCCCAGTCCAGCTTCTCGCGCCAGAGAGCCGCCAGGCGCTCCAGGGCCGCCCGATCGGTGATGCGAGCCGCCGAACCTTCTACCACCACGTCGATGCCCGACCGGAAGGTGGGCGTACCGGTCGTCAGGACGCAGGCCGGATTATGCTCCAGGTTGCGCGCCTTCTGCTCGTGCGCACCCGTGCAGAAATGCAGGTGGCCGTCCAGCCACACGCCCGGCAGTGGTGCCACGTGCGGGCGGCCGTCGGTGCGTACGGTCGACAGCCAGAACATCTCCGACGCCTCCAGCACGGCGACGGCCTGCGGCCACGGCAACGGGGTCGCGTCCGGCTCGCTGAACTCGCCGACGAGCGCTGCGGTCATGGTCATCCCTTTATTATCACCGCGTGATTATCACCGCGCGTCCGGACGGCGATGCTGGCATCCTCGATGGCGTGCGGCGAGTTGTGATGATCACGGGGATGCAGGCCGCCGGTAAGACGACGCTGGGGCCGCTGCTGGCCGCCCGGCTGAATCCACCGGCGGCCGCGCTGGACGGTGACGTCTTCTACACCATGGTGGCAGCGGGCGGGGTCGGCATGACCCCCGATCCGCACCCCGAAGCGGTACGCCAACTGAAACTCCGGTACGCCGCCGGCGCACTCGTCGCACAGCATTACGCCGGCGCCGGCTTCGACTTCGTCTACACGGACATCGTCCTCGGCGCGTACGTGGACGAATGGTTCGCCGCCATCACCAACGCCGAGCGCCATCTGGTCGTGCTGAACCCGTCGGTGGAGGCGATCGTGGCCCGGGAGATCGGGCGGGGCAAGAACAGCTACCGCGACTGGCAGGATCCCGGAATGTCGCTGGCCGAAGGCGTCGAGGCGCTGCGGCGCGGTCTGGACGAAACGCCCCGGCGCGGTCTGTGGCTCGACACCAGCGCGATGAGCGCGGCCGAGGCCGTCGACGCGATCCTCGCCGACGGCATGGCCGCATCTCGCTACTAAGGCGGGGTCATAACGGTTCCCGCCAGGGCGCGAGGACGTCGCGGTCCAGCGGCATTCCGCTGAGGCCGCTGTCGGCTGGGCGTACGGCGAGGATCTGATCGACGCCGGTTCGCCCTTCGGCGAAGGCGAGAGCGCCGCCCGCGAGATAGAGCCGCCAGATCCGGGCGACGGGCTCGCCGGCCAGGGCGACCGCCTCGGCCCAGCGTCCTTCCAATGTGGATAACCAGGCGCGGGTGGTGAGCACATAGTGTTCCCGCATCGCATGGACGTCGCGCACCTCCAGGCCGGCCTGCTCCAGAACCGCGACCGTCTCGCCCACAGGCTGCATGAGCCGGTCGAACGCGATAAAGGACTCGGTGAAGCCGGCGGCACCGGGTCCACGAGACATCTGCTGGATCAGCAGGCGCCCGCCCGGCCGCAGCAGGTCGCGTAGGCGAGCCGCGACTGCCGGGTACGCGGCACCGAGGTGCTCACGCGCTTCGACGGTGGCGATCGCGTCGTACGGCCCGTCGGCGATGTCGCGATAGCCGCCGCGGCGCACCTGGACCAGGTGACTCAGATCTCGGGCGATGACCAGCGCGGAGACGTACGCATGCTGCCGATCCGAGCGCGTGACCGCAACGACCCGGGCGCCATAGCGCTGGGCGGCATGAAAGGTCAGCGGCCCCCAGCCGCATCCGACGTCCAGCAGCCGCGTACCCGGTTCGACGCTGAGCTTGCCGCAGATGAGGTCGAGCTTGTCGCGCTGGGCGTCGGCCAGCCCGTAGCCGGGCTCCTCTCCAGTCCAGTAGGCGCATGAGGACGCCATCGTTTCACCGAGCAGCAGAGCATAGAACTCAGTGGACAGACGGCCGTCCGGCTGAACACGCCGGGCCAGCGGCCGGCGGCCCAACGCTCCCAGGCGCGCAGCTATGGCGAGGGCACGGATGCGATGCCATACGCTCACCCTCGCCCGGCGCGTGCAGGCGTACCCTCGCACCCGGCGCAGGGCCTCGGCCAGGTCGCCGTCCACGGAGATCTCCCCGGCCGCGTACGCCTGCGCGAGACCGAGTTCGTTGGGCTGCCACAGCAGACGGCGCAGGGCACCGGTGCCCTCGACGATCAGGAGCGGGCCGTCGTCGGGGCCGGCTTCGCTGCCATCCCAGGCCCGTAACCGCACCGGCAGCGAGCCGCCGGTCACCACGGTGACCAGCGACGCGAGGTGACCGGCGATGTTCATCTGGAACTCACCATCGAACCCCCAGCGCGGCCGCCGCCGCGACGCCCGAGCGGCAGCCGTCCTCGGGAAACCCCCAGCCGTGGTACGCCCCCGCGAACGCCGTACGCCCGTCGTTCAGCGACGGCAGAAGCCGTTGAGCGGCCACGCTTTCGACGGTGTACAGCGGGTGCTCGCACACGATGCGCTCGATGACCGCCGCCGGATCGACCGCGGCGACGTCGTTGAGTGTCACCACATAACGCTGGTTCGCGTCGAGGCGCTGGATCCGGTTCAGGTCGTGGCTCACCCGGGGTCCGCTCGTGGCGACGCCGCCCACCCGGCACGCCGGCAGCACGAGGTTCGAGTTCGCGCGGGCCCGGCGAGGCAGCACTGACGCATCCGTGTGCAGCAGCGCGATGTTGTGCTCGTAACGGAAGGCACCGAGCACTCGCCGCTCCCGCTCGGTGGAGTCGGTCAGCATCCGCAGGGCCTGAGGGGCATGGGTGGCCATTACTACGCCGTCGTAGTCGGCCGGGCTGCCCAGCGAATCCCGGATGCGTACGCCGTCGGGGTGGCGCGTCACCGACCGGACCGGGTCGCCGGTACGCACCGAGTGCAGCCGCTTGGTCACCAGATCCACATAGGACCGCGAGCCGCCGGCGACCGTACGCCACTGCCGATCGGAGAACGACAGTGCACCATGATTGACCAGGAACGTGAACAGGAAGCGGGCCGGATGGTCCAGGACGCGCCCCGGACCGCACGACCAGAACGCCGACACCAGCGGAATCGCGAAGTGGTCGGCGAAGTAGCGGCTGAACGCGTACCGCTTCAGAAAGCCGCCCAGTGTCTCGACCGGGCTGCCGTGCCGGGCGTGCCGCTGTGCGAGCCGGCGAAACCTCGGTATCTGGGAGAGCAGGCCGAGGAACGCCGGCCGCGTGGTGTTGGCCGGCCGGGCGAACCACCCGGCCGGCCCCTTCCCCCCGGCGTACTCCAGACCGCACCCGAGGCACCGGACCGACAGGCTCATCTCGGCTTCCCGCGTACGCACCCCAAGCTCGCGGAAGAGCCGGACGAGCCGCGGGCAGGCACGGTCGTTGTGAACGGGGAAACCGGACTCGACGGCGAGGATCCGTCCGTCGTCCACGACGTCGTGGGTGTGCGCGCGACCGCCGACTCGGTCGTCGGCCTCGAACAAGGTCACGTCACACTCGCGTTGCAGCACGTACGCCGCGGTGAGACCGGCGACGCCAGAGCCGATCACCGCGATTCTGCGCCGGCTGCCCGCCACGTCGTCCTCCCGATCGTCACAGTTCCACTGGGGTCGATCGGTATTCGGAGCCGGTGGCTCGCGCGGATGGGTGGGGCGCAGCCTCGCGTTCCCGCCAGTCCCTCCATGATCCTGTTTAGATCAGGGAGGACGGGATCATGGAGGTAGTGCGCCGGTTGCGGGGGCGGTCAGTCCTCGTGGCGGCGCCGTGGGGCCATCCGCAGGCGTACCTGGGTGATGGCCCGGCCGGTCACCTGGGTCACCTCGGCCGAGAAGCCGGGCAGCGTCACGGTTTCGCCGGGCGTGGTCGGCACGTGGCCGAGCCGGTCCAGGATCAGCCCGGCGACCGTGGTGTAGTCGGCGTCGGGCAGCCGGTCCAGGTCGATGCCGATGTCCGGCAGATCGTGCAGCGGGAACGAGCCGGGCACGACGAGCACGTCATCGCTCTCGTGGATCACCGACACGACGTCGCGATCGGTCTCGTCGTAAATCTCCCCGACGACCTCCTCCACGAGGTCTTCCATCGTGAGGATGCCGTCGATCGCGCCGTGCTCGTCGACCACCAACGCGAACTGCTCCCGTTGATGGCGCAGCTGCCGCATGGCGTCGGCCACCGACAGCGTCTCCGGCACCAGCAGCGGTGGGCGTACGCGGTCCTCGGCTATGGCACCGCCCTCGCCCAGCAAGTCTCGCAAGTGGACGACGCCGACGAGATCGTCCAGGCCGCCGGAGCCGACCACCGGCGCCCGGGTGTGCCCGCTCGCGGCGAGCGTACGCAGTGCTTCGTCGACGCTCAGCTGAGCCGGGATGGTGGTGACCTCGCGGCGCGGAATCATGATCTCCCGAACGTCGCGCTCGATGATCTCGAACGCGCCCGAGATGATGTCGCGCTGCTGCGCGGTGAAGCTCCGCTGGGCCACGACGAGATCGCGAATCTCCTCCGCTGTGATTTCCGCGCGGTTCGCCGCCGGATCGCCGCCGGACAGGCGTACCACGAAGTCGGTCGCCTTCGCGAGCAGCCACACGATGGGCCGGCACGCGACGGCCAGCCAATCGAGCGGCCGGGCCGCGACCGTGGCCCAGCCCTCGGCGCGCTGCATGGCGAGGCGTTTGGGCGCGAGTTCCCCGAGCACCAGCGTGATGAACGTCAGGATGATGGTGACCACGATGATCGCGACCGGCTTGGCCGCGGTGCCGAAGACCGACAGCGGCTCGATCAGCGGCTCGGCGAGCGACGTCGCGGCGAACGCCGACGCCAGGAAGCCCGCGAGGGTGATGCCGATCTGGATCGTGGCCAGGAACCGGTTCGGGTCCCGTGACAGCCGGGCCAGGACCCGCCCGCCGCGCGAGGAGCGCTCCAGGCGCTGGATCTGGCTCTCGCGCAGCGAGATCAGCGCCATCTCGCTGCCCGACAGGGCGCCGTTGACCAGGATCAGGATCAGCACCAGCAGGATCTGGGTGCCGTAGCCGCCCACTGCGAACTCCTCACGCGATCAGTTGAGTTATCACCTTAGCGGGACCCGATCTTCATCGATTTAGCGCTCGGCCACCACACGATCGTCCCTGTCGCGAGACGGCCGGGCACAGCACCGCGGCCACATGCGCACGACCGGCTTCCCGTCCTACGAGTTCTCGCCGCTGGCCGGCGTCGGCTACAGCATCGCATTGCCGGGCTCGCCACCCGCAGCCATGCAGGTCGCGTTCGCCGCTCAGGGCGAGTGCCACGGCACCACGAACCCGGTGACCGCGAGCACAGCCGGGTCGTCGCGGGCGCAGTCGCCCTGGGAGAGCTTCTTACGACCTCACCCACGCTGGAGCACACCATGAAGGTCGACGACTCCGCGAAGGCGTCCGGAGCAGTGCTGGGCAAGGCGTTGGCGCCCCTCGCATCGGGCACCGGCGCCTGCTGCCGATCCTCGTTACCCTCCACTAAGCATTCGGCCGCCCGGCCGAAGACTCAGTAGCCGATGAGGCGGTGCAGGCGGAGGAAGGACTCCTCGAAGCCGAGCGCGGGCCAGGCTCGCGAGGAGAGCAGGTTCGTCACTCGCCAGTCGGTGACGGCGCTGGTGAAACCGGCCTCGGCGCACCAGGAGAGGACGGCCTCGCCGAGCGCCCGGCCGGCGCCGGAGCCCCGGGCCGCCGGGGCGACGGCGGCGAAGCCGAGGAACCCGGCGTGGTCGGGGCGCGCCAATCCGGTGTGGCTGCCCGATTTCTCCAGCGCACACCCGATCGCGGAGCCGATCACCACACCGTCGCGTACGGCCACGAAGGTCGTGTAGGAGTCGTCGTCGAAGTCGGACTCCCACTCCTGCCTGCTCTCCTCGACCGTCGGCAGGTTCCCGGCGGAGAAGGTCGGCGACAGTCCTTGGTGCTGCGGCAAAGCCACTTCCAGTTCGGCCAGCGCCGGGATGTCGTCGCGTACCGCCCGCCGGATCACCAGGCCGTCCGGCAACGGCGACCGCGCGGCCGGAACCGACCGCAGCCCGTGCGCGTGCTGCTGGCCGAAGCCGAGGCGGAACCAGGCCCGCACCAGATCGGGGTCGGTCGCGGGAACCACGGCGTAGTGCGCTTTGCAGCCCTCGTCCACCCAGCGGGCGGCGGCCATCGCGTACGCGTCGCGGACGGCTTCGGGCTCGGCGGCAGCGGTCCCGGCCGCCTCGACCCACACATTCGGCCCCCACACCGGGCTGGCCTTGGGCGCGCCGAGCACGTAGGCGACCATCGTCCCACCGCGGTACGCCGCCGCACCGGACGCCTCATCGAGGGCCGGCAGTACGCCCGCCGCCTCCGATTCCTTCTCGTAGCGCGGCGACAGCAGCGGTTGGGCGTACCGGTGCCGGCGGTGCCGCTCGGCCAGCAGCGTGGCCGCTTCGGGCAGGTCGTCGGCGGTCAGCGGCCGGACTTCGAGGCGTGGCATGGCCGTCACAGTACGCACCGGCGCAGCCACTGGCATCCCGTTTACGACGTGGCCAACCGGTTCGTCGCGGCCTGCACGGATGCGGCCAGCGGTACGGCCAGCGCCACGCCGTCGGCAGTCAGCCGGTACTGGTGCCGGCGTGGCCGACCGGCCGGCTGCTCGTCCTCCCAGGCCGCCTCGACCAGACCGCGCTCGGCCAGGCGAACCAGGATCGGGTACAGCGTCCCGGATTTCAGCCCAGTCTCTTTAGCCAGGTCGTAGCCGTGGCGCCAGCGCGCCGGGTCGGCCCGCAGGGCGACCAGGACGGCGACGGTCTGCGGTGAGAGTGCGGTACGCCGGCTCACACCAAAAAGTCTATCTAGATAGAACTACTTCGCCAGCGACCGGGCGATGACCATCCGCTGGATCTGGTTGGTGCCCTCGACGATCTGCAGCACCTTCGCCTCGCGCATATAGCGCTCGACCGGGTGGTCCACGACGTACCCCGCTCCACCCAGGACCTGCACGGCGTCCGTGGTGACCTTCATCGCGGTGTCGGTCGCGAACAGCTTGGCCTGCGCCGCCGCGATCGAGTACGGCTGGCCCGCGTCCTTCAGGCGCGCGGCGTGCAGGGTCAGCGCCCGCGCCGCCGCGATCTGGGTCGCCGCGTCGGCCAGCATGAAGCCCAGACCCTGGAAGTCGATGATCTTCTGGCCGAACTGCTCGCGCTCCTTGGCGTACGCCACGGCGTAATCGAGCGCACCCTGAGCCAGGCCGACGGCGCACGCGGCGATGCCAAGCCGCCCGCTGTCGAGCGCCCCCATCGCAATCTTGAAACCCTCGCCCTCGGCGCCGACCAGGCGATCGGCCGGTATCCGGGCACCCTCGAAGGAGATCTGCGCGACCGGCGAGGCCTTCAAGCCCATGGTCTTCTCGCGGGGCTGCGGCACGATGCCCTCGGTCGCGGCGTCCGCGAACAGGCAGGAGATGCCGTGCGCACCCGGCCCCGACGTCCGGCAGAAGATGTTGTACGCGTCCGCGATGCCGGCATGGGTGATCCACGCCTTGGTGCCGTTGACGACGAAGTCCGCTCCGTCGCGCGTACCCGTCGTCTTGAGATTGGCCGCGTCGGACCCGCCGGCGGGCTCGGACAGGCAGTAGGCACCGAGCAGCTCGCCGCCGAGCAGGCCGGGCAGCCAGCGCTCCTGCTGCTCGGGCGAGCCGTACTTGGCCAGCGGGTAGCAGGCGAGGGTGTGCACGCTGACCGCTTCCGCGACCGCCAGCCACCGGCTCGCGAAGATCTCCAGCACCTGGAGGTAGACCTCGTAAGGCTGGTCGAACCCGCCGAACTCGCTGGAGTAGGGCAGGCCGAGGAAGCCGCTGCGGCCGAGGGTACGCACGACCTCGCGCGGGAACTCGCCCCGCGCCTCGAAGTCGTCGGCGCGCGGCCGCAGCTCCTTGTCGGCCAGCTCGGTCGCGAGCTGGAGCAGGTCGGCCGTGGTCTCGGCGGCGGTCGGGTCCGCGGTCGGCGGCAGGAGCACAACGCTGGGCATACCCGACAGCTTAACGAACGTTTGGGCGTATCCGTATGGCAGGCTGGCGGGGTGACCGCTCCCCTGCTCGCCGTCGACGCGCCGAGCCTCTACTTCCGGGCGTACTTCGGTGTCCCCGAATCCTCCGCGCAGACCGCATCCGGCCAGCCGGTAAATGCGATCCGCGGATTCCTGGACATGCTCGCGACGCTCATACAGCGCCGCAAACCCGACAGAGTCGTATGCGCGCTCGACGCTGACTGGCGGCCGGCCTGGCGCGTCGATCTGCTACCGAGTTACAAGGCGCATCGCGTGGCCGCCGTACCGGCACCCGGCGTATCGGTCGAGGAGGTGCCCGACACGCTGGCACCTCAAGTGCCGATGCTGCTGGAGGTGCTGGAGGCGTTCGGGATCGCGGCCTACGGCATCCCCGACTGCGAGGCCGACGACGTGCTCGGTACGCTCGCCGCACACTCCACCATCGACCGCCCCGTCGAGGTCGTCAGCGGCGACCGCGACCTGTTCCAGCTGGTCGACGACGTCCGGGGCGTACGCCTGCTCTATGTCGGGCGCGGCGTGTCGAAGCTCGAAGACTGCGACGAAGCGGCCGTCCTCGCCAAGTACGGCGTCCCAGCGGGCGCGTACGCCGACTTCGCAGCGATGCGCGGCGATCCCTCGGACGGGCTGCCCGGCGTACCGGGCGTCGGCGAGAAGACGGCGTGTGCGCTGGTCTCGCGCTACGGCAACCTGGCCGCGATCCGGGCCGCCGCCGCCGATCCCACCGGCGACATGGCGCCCGGCCTGCGGCGCAAGATCCTCGACGCATCGTCCTATCTGGACGTTGCCCTTCCCGTGGTACGCGTGAAGGAAGACGCTCCGCTGCCCGACGTCGATCCGGCCCTGCCGCCCGGACCGGTCGACGCCGACCGGATGCTGGCGCTGGCCGAAGAGTGGAACCTGGCCGGGTCGTGCAAGCGGCTCGTCGACGCCATGGCCGCCGTCGCCTGAGCACCCCACTCTCAACGGCGGCGGGGGCGGATGAAGGCGAGCCAGGTGAGCACGATCAGCCCGGCCGCCGCCACACCGACCGGCACCGCGACCGCGGTGAACCCGGGAAGCCCGGGTGGCGGCGCCCAGCCCTCGGTGTCGCCGATCGGCAGCATGGACCGGGCCAGCGCCCACGCCACACCGGCGGCGACCACCCCGCATATCGCTCCAATGACGACGATCGCGGCGTACGCCACCCGCCACGAGCGGCGCAGTGCCCCCGCGCGTACGCCGGCCCAGCGCAGCGCTTCCTGATCGGGCGAGCCGCGGTCGAGACCGGCCGCGACGAGGAGCACGGCGGCGAGCAGGAGCCAGCCGACGGCCGCCCCGGCGAGGTGCAGCCGCAGGGTGAGCGCCTGCGGTGTGTGGTTGGCCCGGTCGAGGGCGGCCACCCGAGTCGCTTCGCCGGAGACCACGATCCCGGCCCGAGTCAGGCGCTGGGCGGCGTCCGCCGGGGCCGCCGGGGACAGCCACACCTCCATCGTGTCCACGCCGCGGGCGCCTCCGGTGGCGCGGGCGAGCGTACGCAGGTCGACCAGGATGCCGCGGTCGCCGAGGCGGGGCAGCACCGGAGCCTCCACAGTGGACGCAATCGCCGGGCCGGGTTCGGAGCCGCCCGGTCCGGCCAGGGCGAACCGGCGTTCCTTCAGCCGCAGCCCGGGTGTGACGACGGCGTCGATCCGGTCCGGCGTCTCCGGCGGCACCAGCCAGCTCTCCGTACGCCCGTCTTCCCCGCCGATCGGCCAATCCGCGCCCGTCTGCTGATCGTCCCCGGCGACGTGCCACCGTGCGAAGTCGTCGACGACGGTGCCGCCCGACGCCAGCCGGCTCAGCTGAACCTGCCAGCCCTGGGATTCCTGGCCCCGGCCGACGACGGCTTCGAGCCGGCAGCCGCCCCGGCACTCGGCCGGCACCTTCCCGGTCATCGTGTGCTCTCCGGCGTACGCCACACCCATGTTGATGGATGCCCGGACGCCGTTGGGAGTGCGTACGGACAGCGACACGACAGCGCTCGCGACGCCGTCGGCGTCCTCGACGGCGGCGGACCGAGCGGTCAGCTCCACAGTGGAGCCGGTCAGCATCCGGTCCGGCCCGGCCGGCCGGGTCAGCTGCGGTGCCACGGAACCGGCCCGGCTCCACGACAGCAGCCCGGCTCGGGTCAGGTCGACGGCGAGGATGTCGGGCAGCCCGCCGCCGGTCTTCATCCGGCCCACGGCGAGGGCGTACCGGCCGTCGGGGTCCACTGTGTCCACCGCGGCCACCACGCGGCCGGGTTCGATGGCGTGTACGGTCAGGACCCGGTCGGCGCCCATCGCCAGCGACACCTGCGACTCGCGTACGGACGCGGCGGTGTTCAGCGCGGCGGCGACCAGCGCCAGCAACGCCACGGCCAGCGCCGTGAGTGCGACCAGTTGCCGGGCGGCCGGCCGGCGGGCCAGCTGGGCCAGGGCCAGACCGGATATGAGCCGGCCCCGGGCGAGCGCCGCCCGGGCGCCGGCGCGCAGCACCGGCGGCAGGAGCCGCGCGAGCATCACTGCGACCGCCGCGCCGACCAGAGCCGGTGCGAATACGCCCAGCCCCTCGGTGTCACCGGTCCGGGCCAGGCCGAGGCTGGCGAAGGCGAGAGCGGCCAGGATGACCTCGCCCAGCGGCAAGGCTCGCAGGCGGGCGACGAAGCCCGGCCCGATCCGGCGCAAGGCGTCGACGGGTCGGGCGGTCACCACTGGTATCGCGGCCGCCGCCACTGCCGCGACCGCGACGAGCGCGGCCAGCAGGACGGTACCGGCGAAGGGTGCACCGGTCGCTGCGGCACCCACCGCCAATCCGGCCGCCACGGCCGTGATCGGTGACCCCGCGGCCAGCCACCACCGCAGCGGCAACGGCAGTCCGCGTACGGCCTGGACGCCCAGCTCGGTCCGTTCCTGCTGGACGCGGCGCGAAGCGAGCAGGAAGAGCACGAGGCAGCCCAGCGCCAGGATCGGCAGGACCACCGCCGGCGTCATGACCGCCACGTAACGCCGCTCGGCATCGATGCGCTTCAGCAGGTCGGGCAGGCCCTCGGTGGGCGGTTCGATCAGCTGCTCGCGCAGCGCGGTCCGCAGATCCACCCAGCTCGTACGCGCGAGGACGTCGTCGTGGACGGTGACGTCGGCGTACCACAGCTCACCGGTACGCGGGATCGCCTCCAGGCTGTCGGCCGGCACAAGCAGCGGCCCGATCAGGGTGCCGTCGAGTTCGAAGCGGAACGGCGAACCCGGCCCCCAGTAGTCGTCGCGCGGATCGAACGGCGTGTAGACGCCGACGACGTCGAACGGGTGGGACCCTTCCGGCGAGGGCAGCCAGCCGGCCTTCTCGTCGAAGATCGCCTCGGCGATGTCGAGCCGGTCGCCGGTCTTCACCGCCAGGCGGTCGGCCGTCGCGGCCGGCACGACGACCTCGCCGGGCGCGATCGGGCATCGCCCGGTCCGCAGCTTGATGTGCGGGCACAGGTCCTCGCGGAACAGCATCGACGTCGGCGAGGTCGTGGTGAACCCCAGGACCTCCAGCTGCATGGCGAAGACCGCCGTCATCCCGTCGAGGTTGCGGACGCTGTCGAGCTGGCTCTGCAGCGAGTTGGCGTCGGAGCGATCGGCGGCCAGGCGGAACGAGCGCTCCTCGATGGGTGCCGCGGCGACCTCGCGGGCGGCCAGGTCGTCACCGGCCTGCCCGGGGTACGCCGTCCCCGCGGCGGCCAGCGCACCGAGCACGCCGGCGAGGACGAACGACGTGAGCCAAGCCGCCCAGCGAGCCTTCACTAGTAGCGCCAGCATCGTGATCATCGGCCGCCGCCGTTCACCGAACCGTTGCCGCCGGCCGAGCCCGAGACGGCTCGCGTCAGCCGCCGCGTCGCCCAGCCGACGGCGGCGCCGATGACCACCGCGCACGCCGTACCGACGACGAGGATGATCGGCCATTGGACCCCGCCCGGCGGCGGCTCGATCAGCCGCCATCGGTCGGCGAAAACGGCCGGCGGCTTCACCGGCAGGGCACCGCTGAACCCGGCCACGGCCAGCCCGACGGCGGCTGCGGCATACGCCGGCCATCCGTATCCCGACCGCCCCACTCGGCGTACAACCGGCTGGGAAAGACCCTGAGCGCGCAGGGCGACCAGATCGCCGACGGCGGCCGAGCGGCCCGCAGAGGCCGTCAGCAGCAGGGCGACGACCGCGATGACGAGGCCGAGCGCGGCCGCGAGCAGCGCGAACCGGCGGACCGCGGCTGGAGCGTCCTGAGCGTACGCGGCCCGGAGATCGGCGAGATTCCGGCGTTCCAGCGCCTGTACGCCGGACCGAGCGAGAGTGTCCACGATCGACGGTGGTGCGTCCGCGGTCAGCCACACTTGCAGCTGCTCGCTGTCGACCTGCGTGCCGATGAGAGTGTCCAGATCGGACAGATCGACGATGACGCCCTGCGCACCCAGCCGCGGCAGCACGCCGACCCGGCCGACCAAGCGGATCGGCAGCTCCTGCGTGCCGAGCATGGCCAGGCGCGCGTCCTGGACCCGCGATCCGTAGTAGGGGCTGCCGGCCAGGACCACCGGCAGCGGCAGCGGCGCGCTCAGCGGAATCACCGCCGGCTGGCAGGAACCGCGCTCGGTGCTGCGGCACGCGGGCGGCACGGTCACCTCCAAGCCCTGCGGCCCGCCGCTGAGCTCCGGGCCGAGCGTGCCCGGGATCGTCGGCCCGCGCCAGCGCTGGCGGTCCGCGAACCGGTCGACGCCGATGATGTCCTTGCCGTTCTGGCTCAGCGCCTCGTACCGCACTCGCGTACCCCACACCGCCGGCAGGTCACTCACGGTGCCGGCGAGCCCGGCCTGGCGGTCCAGCAGGCTGAGGGACACCAGCCGGCACCCGGTCTCACAGCGCTCCACAGTCGACGTGTACGCCTTGCGCCCCGGCCGCAGCGGGCCGAACCGGACGACCTGCGATCGGCCGTCCTGGGACACGATCGTGGCCACGACGATGATGCCGGCCGAGACCGCACCGCCGTCCGCCGAAAACCCGGCGACGCGCCCGTCCTGGTGCAGCACCGGATCCTCGGTGACGGTCAGCGTCAGCTCCCCGGTCGCGATGGCCGCACGGTCGGCTTCGGCCTGCGGATCCGGCCGCGACAGCGCCGGCAACGGGCCGTACTCGCTGCGCCACAATGCAATCGATGCGAGCCGGGGACTGTCGACCGCGAGCAGACCGGTGGTCACACCGGCCGAGCGTGCGTAGGACGCCACGGCCATGGCGTACCGGCCCTGCGGATCGGCTTTGCGGACGGCGTCGCGCAGCATGATGCGGCTGGGTGCACTGACCGTCAGCACCTCGGCGGCACCGAGTTCCTGCACGGCCCGGTCGGCCAGGGCGGGCTGCGCGCGTTGATAGTCCGCGACCGCACCGGCGAGCCCGGCGACCGCCACCACCAACAGAGTCACCGTCCACCGCAGCGCCGGCCGCCGGCAGGCCGACAGCGCCGCGAGCGCGACCGGCAGCCGCCCGACCCGCAGCGCCCAGTTTCCGGCCAGCGTGGCCAGGTGCAGCAGCAGGCGGCTCACGATGAGGCCGGCGGCCAGCGCGAGCAGGGCCGGGGCCGCCGCCGGCGCCACGGTGCCGATCCGGCTCTCCGCGACGGCGATCAGCTGCCATACGCCCACCGCGGCCAGCAGCAGCACGACGACCTCGACGACGTCGACCGCCCGGCGGCGGTGGGCCGCCGCCGGAGTGGTCCGCAGCAAGTCGTTGACGTCGGCTCGATGAGCTTGTGCCTGGGCCACCGCCGCGATGGCGATCGCTCCCACGACAACGGCGACGACGGCCGCCACTCCGCCCAGGAGGGCGATGGACAGGTGCCCGGCATCGGTCACCGGACCGGCGAGCAGGCGGGCACCGGCCAGGCCGGCGGCGGCGCCTAGCACAGCACCGGCGAGCATCGGCAGCACCGTCGGCGCCACCATCACGAACCAGGTACGCCAGCGGCGTACGCCCCGCAGCCGGATGAGGCCCAGATCGCGCCGCCCGGTCGTGGTGGTGTGCCGGATGGCGAGGAACAAGGCGAACCCGCACAGCAACACCAGCCGCCCGGCCGCGACGGCCAGCCCGTCGGACAGGTGGTTGCGGTCGTCGTTGATGAGCCCGGCCAGATCGGTGGCGTAGGTGCGCAGCACGATCCCCTGCGCCTCCAGGGCATCCGTTGCGACGTCCACGCGTTCGGCCAGATCGGCGGTGTACGCCTGCGGCCGCAGCACGGTGTCGACGGTCGTACGCTGCCGGATGCCCTCGATCGAGGTGATCGTCTCCGGGACCGTGAACACCGGATCGATCTGGGCGAGGCTGGTGCCGAAGACGCCCGACCAGAAGACGTCCTGCGGATCGGCCGGGCGGTAGCGCCCGACGATGGTCAAGGTGATCGGCGTCTTCTGTTCCTCGGCGGTGAACATCAGTTGCTCGCCGATCTTGCGGCTCTCCATCGACCGGCCGACGACGATCTCACCGGGTGCGCCGGCGCAGGATCCGTCCACTATGGAGTGATCGCACAGGTCGTCCCGGCTGGCCAGCGACAGACCCGCCGTGCCGGTACCGGACCGGATGCTCCCCTGTACGCCGATCTGCCCGATCCGTTGCTCGGCGGGCAGATCCGGCAGCGCTTCGTCGACCGCCGCGCCGATCTGGTCCACCGTCTGGACCTCGGCGGCGCGGTCGGGCCGGAACGTCACCGTGAGGACGCGCTGATCCGGTAGCGCCGTCGCCACCCGGGCGCGTACCAGGGCTTCCTGGGTCGCCAGCGCGTACCACGGCGTCGCTGCCGCGGCGGCCACTGCGAGCAGGGTCAGCGCCCAGACGGCCACCGCTTGGGAGCGGCGCCACCTGATCGCGTTCCACACCAATGCGAGCACAGCGAGAACAGTGGTTGACAAGGCAGTTTGTTTGTCATCACAAACCACATCGTTATCCATCTGTTACCTTGCGTACCACCGGCGCGCCTAGCCGCCCAGGGCTGCCGATTCGGCTGGGATTCAGGGATTGCGGTGCCGGGAATAATGCGTGTCATGTGGCGAGGGGATGACAGCGCCCGAGCGTTCCGCCTCGGGCTGGCCGGCACCGCCGGTGGCGTACTGGTGGTGCTGACCATCTTGACGCTGTACTCGGTACGCCAGGTGCTCATCCTCGCCATCATCGCGCTGTTCGTGGCGATCAGCCTCGAACCGGCCGTGCACGGGCTGACCCGCCGCGGCGTGCCCCGCTGGATCGCTGTCACCATCGTCCTCATCGGACTGATCCTGCTGGTGGCCGGGTTCATCGCGGCCGTCGTACCGGCCATCGTCGGCCAGGGCGGCGAGCTGATCCAGCGCCTGCCCGGCCTCATCGAGACCGCCCGGGAGAAGTCCGAGACCATCAAGATATTCGGTGACCGGGTGCCGATCGCCGAACGCGCGACGACCTGGCTCGCCGACCTGCCCGGCCACATCGGGTCGGCGCTGCTGCGCTTCGCCGGGCGGTTCCTCGGCGTACTGTCGTCGACGCTGCTGGTCGTCGTGCTGGCCGCGTACTTCGTGGCGGACCTGCCCCGCCTGCGGCGCGGCGCCGTGCGGCTGTTCCCCGAACGCCTGCGCGACGAGGCCCGCACGATCGTCGACGTCGTGGTGGACCGGGTCGGCGGCTACATGATCGGCAACCTCGTCATCAGCCTCATCGCCGGAGTCCTGTCCCTGGGCGCGTTCCTGCTGCTGGACATCCCCTACGCGGTACCGCTGGCGGTGGTGGTGGCGGTCCTGGACCTCGTGCCGCTCGTCGGTGCCTCGATCGCCTCGGTGTTCTGCGTCGTGATCGCCGGCCTGACCGTGGACATCTGGCCCAACGCCGTGCTGCTGGCCGCGTTCTTCATCGCGTACCAGCAGGTCGAGAACTACTGGATCGCGCCGCGCGTACTGCGCTCCAGCGTCGAGCTGCCGGCCGTGGCCGTGCTGCTGGCCGGCCTGCTCGGGGCGACGATCCTGGGCCTGGTCGGCGCGCTGATGGCCATCCCGATCGCGGCCGCCATCCGCATCCTCATCTCACCGGAGCTGCGCCGCGAGCACGGCGACCGCCTCGCCGACGAGAGCGAGGAGATATACGAGGACACCGCCGAACAACCTATCGTCGAACCCAAGACCTAAGCGGGGCGGTGCAGCTCCAGCCGTGGCAACGGCCGGGGCCTGTTCCACACGCCGGCGAGGCCCACGTAGGCATCGCCGTCCCAGGCCGCCAGGGCGGCGTACTCGCTCGCGAACAACCTCGCCGTGACCGTCACGGCCGCAGAGTACCGGGCCGCGCCGGGATCTTGGGTGGTGTTAGTAGGGTGGCGGCGTGGCGAAGGTATGGGATGTGCTCGTCGTCGGCGGTGGCCCGGCCGGGCTGGCCGCGGCGGTCACCGCCGCGCGAGCGGGAGCGAGCGTGGCGGTGCTGGAGCGGGCCACTCACCCCAGGTACAAGACGTGCGGCGGCGGCCTCATCGACGCCTCCACCGCCGTGGCCGGCGGCTGGATCACCATCCCGGTCCGCGACCACGTCGACACCGCGAGCTTCACGCTGTACGGCAAGCGATCCATCATCCGCCGGCACCCGGGTTCACCGATCCTCGGCATGGTCGTCCGCGAGGAGTTCGACCACGCCCTCCGCAAAGCCGCTCAGGAGGCCGGTGCGGTGATCCGGGAGCAGACCCTGGTCCGTTCCGTCGCCGACGGCGAAGCCGCCGCCACGGCCCGCCTGGTGGACGGCGAGACGGTAGCCGGGCGCGTCCTCATCGGAGCCGACGGATCCGGCGGTGTCACGGCCCGCCGCGTCGGTGCGGCGTACGCCCAAGTGGACGTCGGGCTCGAAGTGGAGCTGCCGGTGCACGCCGGCCTGGCCGATGAGTGGAAGGGCCGCATCCACATCGACTGGGGCCGCCGGCCCGGCTCGTACGGCTGGGTGTTCCCGAAGGGCGATCGGCTCACCGTCGGCGTCATCGGGGACCGGCGCGATGGTGCACTGCTCAAGGCGTACCTGTCGGATTTCGTCGGCGGCCTGGGGCTGCGCGGCCTGGAGCCGATCCAGGACAGCGGCCATCTGACCCGGTGCCGGGCCGAGGGCTCGCCGCTGGGCGCGGGCCGGATCCTGCTCGCGGGCGACGCGGCCGGGCTGCTGGAGCCGTGGACGCGCGAGGGCATCAGCTTCGCGCTGCGGTCGGGGGCGCTGGCCGGCGCGGCGGCGGTGACCGGCGACCCGATCGCGGCCTACACGGCGGGCCTGAATCGCGAGCTGCTGCCGGAGATGGCGGCGGGCCGGCGGCTGCTGGAGGCATTCCGGCGCAGCCCGGCGCCGTTCCATGCGGCGATGGCTACGCCCTTCGGATGGCGGGCGTTCACGCAGATGTGCCGCGGCGAGCTGACCCTGCGCGACGCTCTGCGCCGGCCGACCGTACGCGCAGCGCTGCGGGTCATTCAGTTACCCGGATGGCGTGCGCGTCATCCTTGACCGGCCCGGTTCGGCCGGGCCTGCGCTCGGCGGCATGACCACCCGCTGGTTCGACGCTCCCGGCGACGCGTGGAATTACGCCGCCGGGGTTCTGGCCGTCGGCTCCTGGGCACCCCGCCGGCCGGGAGCGGTCAGCGCAGTCGCGTACGGTGCGCGCGGCCCGGCGTAGCCAGCGACTGCTCGGCGGCGAGCCGGTCGGCGGCCTGCTTGGCGAGGAAGGCCCGCGCGGCGTTGTCCTCGTCCTTAGGCTCCGACAGCAGCGCGTAGAACAGCATCACGACCACGAGGATGACCGACACGATGATCGGCACCAGCAACGTGCCGATCGGCGCACCGTGCAGGCCACCGATGTGGCCGTCCGCGTCGACCGACACCGCGGCCATCGCCGTGTAGTGCATGCCGCAGACCGCGACGCCCATCACCAGCGCGGACGCGAAGATCGCGAACGGCTTGACCATGATGAGCGTGAACCACAGCGCCACGGTGGCGGCCACGACCGCGATGATGACCGAGGCGATCACGAGATTGCGGTCGTAGTGGATCACTCCCTCCACGCGTACCGCCGCCATGCCGGTGTAGTGCATGGACGCCACACCGAGGCCGGTGAACAGGCCACCGAGGAGCACTCGCACGACGCTGGCCCGGCCGAGACCGGCGATGAACACGCCGATGCCGACCACGCCGATCGCGATGACGGCGCTGAGCGTCGTCATCGGAATGTCGTAGCGGACGCCCGACCTCACGACACCGAAGCCGAGCATCGCCATGAAATGCATCGTCCAGATGCCCGTACCGCCGATCGCCCAAGCGCCCATCATCAGCCAGCCGGCCCGGCGGGCCCCCGGCGGCAGCCGGCGAGCGCGAGCGGTGCAGGTCAGGCCGAGCAGCGAGCCGAGCACCGATAATGTGTACGACAGGATCGGTGTGATCGGCCCATAGCTGAAATGGTGCACTTCCGCAGCAAGAACGCCCGCCATTGCGTCATCTCCAAGTCCACCCCGCCGCCAACGCCGCGAGCCTCCTTCGCGGGTTGAGGTTTCTTCACGAAACGGGGGTCTCGGGCAAGATAGCAAACCTGCTCGGCGGAGTCTCGTCGGCCGATCGTTCACTCACTTGCAGTAGCAATCCGTATACACAGCGGTCACCCTACGGAGGTGTAGGCGAGCACGCCCCGGTTGATCAAATCCATCGACTGGCGTGCGGTCGCGCGTACGCCGTCGGGCGTACCCTTCGCCTCCGCGATCTGCCCGAGCAGGTCCACGACCTGGCGGGCCCACCGGACGAAGTCCCCCGCGGGCAGTTCGCCGTCGATGGCGTTGGCGCTCGCGAGCACCTTGGCCAGCGGCTCGCCGCGGGTCCAGCGGTAGATGGGCCAGATGAAACCGAGGTCGGGCTCGCGAGTCAGGGGCAGGCCGCGATCGCGTTCCTCGCCCGCGATGTCGCCGTAGATCCGCAGGATTCCCTCGACCGCGTCGGTGACCGGACCGCGCGGCAGCGACGCCCGGTCTTCGGACTCGCGCCGCGCTTCATAGACAACAACCGATACCACCGCGGCCAGCTCGGCCGGGCCCAGGCCGTCGAACACGCCCTGCCGCAACGCCTCCGCCACCAGCAGATCGGCCTCGGTCCAGATCCGGGCCAGCATCCGGCCGGCCTCGGTGACACCGGCATCGGTCCCGGCGGTCAGGTAGCCGCGCGCGGTCAGCAGATCGCAGACCCGGTCGAAGGTCCGCGCGAGCGAACCGGTCCGGCTGGCGACTTTCTCCCGCATCGCGTCGGTGTCGCGTTCGAGGCGGTGGCGCCGCTCGGCCCAGCGCGCGTGATCCTCGCGCTCCGGGCAGGCGTGGCAGGGGTGCTTGCGCATCTCGTGGCGCAGCCGCTCCAGCTCCTTGTCCTCACCCGACGGGCTGGCCGACCGCGTACGCCGTCCCGACCGGCCGTCGAGACCGAGACTGGCCAGGCTGGCCGCGATGTCGCGCCGCTCACCCGGATTGCGGTGGTTGACGTGCTTGGGCAGGCGTACGCGGCCCAGGACGTCGACCGGGGCGCCGAACTCGCCGGCCGCCAGCCGCCCCGCCCACCGATCCTCGGTCACCACCAGCGGACGCGGTTCGCCGAACCCGCCGGCGCCGGCGTCGATGATGACGGCGAGCCCGGCCCGCCGCCCCGACGGCACCCGGATGACATCGCCGGGCTTGAGCGCCTCCAGCGACCGCGCGACCGCGGCCCGCCGGTGCTGCTGCGATTGGCGGGCCAGCACCCGCTCCCGGTCAGCGATCGCCACGCGCAGGGCGAAGTACTCCGAGAAGTCGCCGAGATGGCAGGCCGCCTCGCGGGCGTACTGGTCCATCGTGTCGATGTTTCGCTGCACCTGTTTGGCCACGCCGACCACCGACCGGTCGGCCTGGAACTGAGCGAACGACGCCTCCAGCAGGTCGCGGGCGCGATCGGTGCCGACCGAGCCGACCAGGTTGACCGCCATGTTGTACGACGGCCGGAAGCTCGACCGCAGCGGATACGTACGCGTCGAGGCCAGGCCGGCGACGTGCCGCGGATCGATGTCCGGACCCCACACCACGACGGCATGGCCCTCCACGTCGATCCCGCGCCGGCCGGCCCGCCCGGTCAGCTGCGTGTACTCGCCCGGCGTGAGGTCGACGTGGGCCTCGCCGTTGTACTTGACCAGCCGCTCCAGCACCACGCACCGGGCCGGCATGTTGATGCCCAGCGCCAGCGTCTCGGTCGCGAAGACCGCCTTCACCAGGCCCTGGACGAACAGCTCCTCGACGATCTCCTTGAACAGCGGCAGCAGCCCGGCGTGGTGCGCTGCTAGACCGCGCTCCAACCCGTCGAGCCACTCCCAGTAGCCCAGCGCGGGCAGGTCCTCGCCCGGCACGCTGCTCATCCGGCGCTCGACGACGGCGCGGATCTGGGCCCGCTCCTCCGGCGTCGTCAGCCGCAGCCCGGCCTGCAAGCACTGCTGCACCGCGGCATCGCAGCCGGCCCGGCTGAAGATGAACACGATCGCCGGCAGCAGGCCCTCGCGATCGAGCCGTTCGATCATCTCCGGACGGTGGACCAGTACTCGCTTCGTCCGGGCGTTGCGCCCGCGTACGCCGCGCGTGTCGCCCATCTCCAGCCGGCGCGCCACTTCCCGCGTATGCCGAAGCAGTTCCGGATGCACTTCGTGGGACCGGGCCGCCTCGGCGTCGTGGAACAGGTCGAACATCCGCTTGCCGACCAGCATGTGCTGCCACAGCGGGACCGGGCGGTGCTCGCTCACCACCACCTCGGTCTGGCCGCGTACGGTCACCAGCCAGTCGGCGAACTCCTCGGCGTTGGACACCGTGGCCGACAACGACACCAGCATGACCGAATCGGGCAGGTGGATGATCACCTCCTCCCAGACCGCGCCCCGGAACCGGTCGGCCAGGTAGTGCACCTCGTCCATCACCACGTAGGACAGGCCCTGCAGGGCCGGCGACTTGGCGTACAGCATGTTGCGCAGGACCTCGGTGGTCATGACGACCACCGGCGCGTCGCCGTTGATGGAGTTGTCCCCGGTCAGCAGGCCGACCTTGGCGGCGCCGTGCACCTGCACCAGATCGTGGAACTTCTGGTTGGACAGGGCCTTGATCGGCGTGGTGTAGAAGCACTTGCGGCCCTCCCGCAGGGCCAGGAACACCGCGAACTCGCCGACCACCGTCTTGCCGGCGCCCGTCGGCGCGCACACGAGTACGCCGGAGCCGTGCTCCAGCGCCTCACACGCCCGCATCTGGAAGTCGTCGAGCTGGAATTCCAGCTCAGCGGTGAAGTCGGTCAGGGCCTGCATCGCAGCGCGCCGCCGCGCAGCCGCATACCGCTCGGCGGGGCTCGTCATCGCAACCCTCCCCGTGCCGCGGCCGGAAGGGGCAGACGAACGGCGACTCGCATGGTTCGAGCCTAGTTGCTGCGGTCCCGACCCTGCATGTAGGTATCGTGCTGGCGTGCCTGTATCGCCGGATCGCCTGCTGGACGCCGTCCTCTTCGACTTCCACGGCACCCTCGCCACCACTCGCGACCCGGTCACCTGGGTCGGCGCGGCGCTGGTGGACCTCGGCGTCACGCTGGACCGGGGCCGGCTGACCGTCCTCGCCGACCGCATCGCCGCCTCCGGCGGGCTCCCCGGGACCCTGGGCACCGTACGCATACCGCCCCACCTCGCCGAGGTCTGGGCCGACCGGGACCTGTCCGCGTACGCCCACCGCGCGGCGTACACCGGCCTGGTATCGACGGTCGGTACCGACGTCGACGGCCTCGCCGACGCCGTCTACGAGCGCGTCCTGAACCCCGCCTGCTGGACCCTGTACGCCGACGCCGTACCCACGGTCAAAGCCCTACGACGGGCCGGCGTGGCGGTCGGTGTCATCTCCAACATCGGGTTCGACATCCGGCCGCACCTCAATTCGTGGGGCCTGGGCGACCTGCCGGTGACCCTCTCCTACGAGGCCGGCCTCATCAAGCCCGATCCGAAGATCTTTCTCGCGGCGTGTGCCGCCGTCGGCGCGGCACCGGAGCGGACCCTGATGGTCGGTGACACCCCGGCTGACGCCGGGGCTGTCGGTGCCGGGTTGCGGGTGCTTGTCCTGCCCTCCGCCGGGGCCGGGCAGGCCAACGGGCTCAGCGCCGCGCTCCGCCTCGCGCTGCCCGACTGACCGCCCCCGCCCCGTACCCGCCGGCCCCGTACCCCGTCAAGATCCCGGTTAGATCAACAGGCGCAGTGCGCCGGGCACAGCCGTCACGGTGACGGGCAACGGCAACGACCGCTCGCCGTCGGCGTAACTGGTGATCCCGTCGCACTCCACGGTGATCTGCCGGCCCCGGATCTGGCGTACCGCCTTGTGCTTGACGTGCGTCCCGGCGTACACCTTCGGTTTGATCCGCATGAGCGTCCACCGCGAGATCGGCCCGGCGATGACCATGTCGAGCAGCCCGTCGGTGGGGTCGGCGGCCGGGCAGATCCGCATGCCGCCGCCGTAGCGCGCGGTGTTGCCGATGGCCGCGAGGCAGGCGTCCAGCTCCTCCGCCCGACCGTCCACAGTGATGCGGTAGCGCCGGGCCCGCAGCCGCGCCAGCTCCAGCACGATCGCGACGTCGTACCGGCGCGGACCGCGCGGGAACCGCATCCGGTTGGCCAGCTCGTTGACGAGCGTGTCGAAGCCCAATCCGATGACCCCGGCGGACCACCGCACTGCACCGTCGCCCTCCATCCGCGCCAGATCGAACTGCGAGCTGCGCCCCTCGTCCACGGCCCGGCGGATCGCCCGCGCCGCCTCCAGAGGCTGCTCCGGCACGCCCAGGCAGGCGGCGATGTCATTGCCGGTCCCCGCGGGCACGATCCCCAGCGGCACGCCCGTGCCCGCCACCGCCTGGACCGCGGTGTGCAGGGTCCCATCCCCGCCCACGGCCACGACCCCGCTCGCGCCGCCGGCGACCGCCTTCTCGCACTCCTGTTGCGCCTCCTCAGCGGTACGCGCACCAAGCACGACGGCATCGGCCCCGAGCACCTGCACGACGTCCGAAATTAGGTGAGCGTGCCGGCCCTTGCCGGCCGTAGCGTTGGCCAGCACCGCAATCGCACCCATCGGGCACGCTCCTCGTCTCGCGCATCGTGGTGTGCGCAGATTACGCCGCCGCTCAGCGAAAAGCGCCCCCGCCCGGGGATGGGCGAGGGCACTTCGTGCTCAGGTGTTCCGTCAGGTCATGTCGTCCCAGCGCGTACGCCGCTCCTCGACCGGGCTCGGCGCGTCGATAGCGGTCGGGCCGTCGACCGTCGACGGGGCCGGGATCGGCTCGGCCGCCTCGATCGGCTCGGAGTCGTACTCCAGCGTCGAGATCTCGTCGTCGCTGAGGTCGCCGTAGAGCTTGCGCTGCTTGCGATCCCGGCGCTTGTCGTTGAGCAGCGCCACGCCGACGGCCGTGAAGTACAGCAGCGACAGCGCGCCGGCGAGCAGCATCATGCCGAACGGACCCGGGTCGGGCGTCGTGACGGCGGCGAAGGCGGTGCACAGCAGGATCGCCACGCGCCACCAGCCGAGCATCCGCTTGCCGCTCACCACGCCCGTGAAGTTGAGCAACAGCAGCAGCACCGGGAACTCGAACGACAGCCCGAACAGCAGGACCAGGTTGATCACGAACGAGACGTACTTCGTGATCTCCAGGGTCAGCGAGAAGCCGCCGACGCCCGCGCTGATCAGGAACTGCATGCCCTTGCCGACGACGAAGTACGCCAGGAAGGCGCCGAGGAAGAACAGCGGCCCGGCGATCGACGCGAACACGTACGCCCACTTGCGCTCGTGCCGGTGCAGTCCGGGCGCGACGAACGCCCACAGCTGATAGAGCCAGAACGGTGCGGCGAGTACGAGTCCGGCGTACAGCGCCAGCTTCAGCTTCAGCGTGAAGGGATCGGTGACGCCGAGCGCGACGAATCCGCAGTCGTTGCCGGGCCCGATTTTGAGATCGCAGTAGGGCGCCTTGATGACGTCGAAGATCTCCTGCGCGAAAAACAGGCCGATGCCGATGCCGACGAGGATCGCCAGAACGGCTTTCGTCAAACGGTTACGCAGCTCGCGGATGTGCTCGACGAGCGTCATCGAGCCATCCGCGGCCCGCTGGAACTGGGTCGGCGTCTTCTGCCGACGTGCCGGGGTTGTCACGCCGGACGCCGCCTCAGCGGTCGTTGACGCGCTGCTGCTGCACCGGGTCGGGGGTCGACGACTGCACCTCGCCGGTCAGCGGATGACGAGCGTTCTGCGCGTCGGCCTTCTCAGCCAGGTCGTCCTTCGGCTTGTCGTCGTCCATCAGACCCTTGGTCTCGGCCTTCATGATCCGCATCGAACGACCGAGCGAACGGGCCGCGTCAGGCAGCCGCTTCGAGCCGAAGATGACCACGATCACAACAACCAGCAGGATGATGTGCCACGGCTTGAGGGCGCCCATGTCGTGCTCCAATGATCAAGTAGAGGGGCGTGTCGGGCCCCATCCTACGTGCGTTTTCCCGGATCGCCACGTCCCCGGGTGACGGCGACCTCGTCGGCTGGTGAAGTGTTGACCATGGCCGAGCCGTCGTCAACCGGCTGACTTTCCCTTCTTGGCCAGTCTGCCCCTGATTATGCCAATCCGGTGCTGGACCAGCGCGAGCCGCTTCTGCATGTCGGCCTGGCGCTGCTCCACGTCGGCGAGCCGCTCCTGAAGCGCCTGGGCCTCGACGGCTCGCTTCTGCAGGTCGGCCTGGGCCTGGCGGAGGCCCGGCAGGCGGCTCGCGGTCGCGCGTACGGCCAGCGCCAGCACGAGAAGGCTGCCGAGGACGATAGCGAGCACGATCCACCCGATCACGAACGCACGATACCCCGTACGCGGGTCGGTTCATTCACCATGGACTCCAGGCATTTCCATGTCGTCTCCGGGTCGTCGCGCGCGGCGCTGGACAGCGGCGGGCGAATGCCCAATCATATGAGATGGCGCTAGAATGCATATGACGTTGGGAGGTGACGCATATGGCCATGACTTCCATCGATATCGACCTCGACATCCTGGAGAAGGCCGGCAAGGCGCTGGGCACTACGACCAAGAAGGACACGGTCAACGCGGCATTGCGGCACGTGCTGAGGATCCAGGCGGCGCAGCAGCTGCTGGACATGCTTCAGGACGGGGAGACCTTCGACGTGACCACGCCGGAGGAGATCCGCCGGCGGGCCTGGGGCTTGCCGGAGTGAGACCGCGCTATCTGATCGACACGAGCGCCCTCTTGCGCGTACAGAAGAGCCCCGAAGTGGCGAGCGTCGTGGCACCGCTGCTCGGCCGGGGTTCCATCGCGATCTGCACGCCGGTTCTGCTGGAGGTCATGTACGCCGCCCGAGCGACCGAGTACGAGAAGGCCCTGAAGACCATCAAGGCGGCGATGACCGTCTTCCCGGTGACCGAGGAGTCGTCGGAGCGAGCCGCCGAGGTGCAGCGGCTCCTGGCCCGCAAGTCCCAGCACCGCACCGCGAAAGCGCCGGATCTGCTCATCGCCGCGTGCGCGGAGGTGAACCGCTTGGTCACCCTCCATTACGACCGTGACTACGACGCGATCGCCGCCGTGACGAACCAGCCGGTGAAATGGGTTGTGCCGGCCGGATCCGTGAACTGACCTCAGCTGTACGCCGCGAGGGCTTCCAGGACGGCGGCCCGGACCGCGCCGGCCAGTTCGGGCGGGTGGATGACCTCCACACCGGGGCCGAGGCCGAGGACGAAGCGGCGGGCCCAGTCGAGGTCGCTGACGCGCAGGGTCACGAGCCACTCCTCGGTGCTGACCTTCTCGACCTGTTCGACCGGGTAGTACTCGGTGATCCAGCGCGCACCGCGGCCGATCCGGACGGTGATGAGGGGCAGATCCGGATCGGGCCGGAAGACCTGCTCGTCGACGAGGGAGGACTGGGCCTGCGGCGGCGGCGCGGCCGGCTCGTCCAGCTCGGTGAGCGCGTCGATGCGGTCCACGCGGAACAGGCGTACGGCCTGGGCCCGGCGGCACCAAGCCTCCACATAGGAGCGATCGGTCACCACGACGACGCGCATCGGATCGATGACGCGTTCGGTCGTGGCATCGCGAGTGGCGGTGTAGTACGTGATACGCAGCGCCCGGCCCCGCTCGACCGCGGCCCGAACCGTCGCCAAGCGGTCGTCGCTACCGGAGCTGGGCGACCGCACCGCAACCGGAGCATCGGCGTACTCGCCGGCGGCGTTCTCGATTTTGGCCAGGGCCCGCAGAATCGCGTCGCGCTGGGCGATACCCGGCGTCTCGGCGAGCATGCGCAGCGCCACGACCAACGCGGTCGCCTCGTCGGGGTTCAGGCGCAGCGGCCGGTCGATACCGGCGTCATAGGTGATGGTGACGCGGTCGCCGTCGAACGCCATGTCGATGAGGTCGCCGGGGCCGTAGCCGGGCAGGCCGCACACCCACAGCAGCTCCAGATCGTCGCGCAGCTGCGATTCGGTCGCGCCCAGGTCCGCCGCCGCCTGAGCGATCGGTACGCCGGGCCGCGCCAGCAGGTACGGCACGAGGTTGAGTACGCGGCCGAGGCGTTCCGAGGACGGGCCACCCGGCCGGGTCACGCTGTGCCTCCGGATGCGTGGGCTGCGTTGCGTCCTCGCTTCACGCGGCCACCTCCAGCGCACCGGATAGGCGATCCGGGCCGCGTCCGGTGGGAATGTGCGGCAGCCCGGCCATCTCCCGCAGCCGGGTCGCGATCGCCTCGCGTACCTCGGCCGGTTCGAGGACGGTCACGTCGGGGCCGTAACGGACCAGCCAGGCGGCCAGGCCGTGAGGTTCGGCGTACCGCAGGGTCAGGACGTCACCGTCGGGTGTGGACTCAACCGCTTCGGCCCAGCGGCGTACACCGGCGGCGGTTTCCGGACGGACCAGCAGGCGCGCGGACCGTGAGCGCTCCTGCGGCCCGGACCAGTTCGCCACGTGGTTGATGAGGTTGAGGTCGGCGGGCGGGTCGTACGCGCCCGCGGTGCCGGTGAGCCGCACCGAGCCGACGATGCGCGAGAGCCGGAAGCAGCGCGGCGCGGTGCGGTCGGTGTCGAAGCCCACGACGTACCAGCGGCCGCGCCAGCAAACGACGCCCCACGGCTGCACATGCCGCGTCACCGGAGCGTCGCCTTCGGGCACGCGGTAGGAGAACACCACCGGCCGGCGCTCGCGAGCGGCGGTGGCCAGCGGAGTGAACGCCGGATCGACGGCGACGACCGGCTCGACGCCCAGGGTCGCGTGGCCGTCTACCTCGATGCCGCCGGCGCGCAGCTTGGCCAGGCCCGAACTCGCCGCGGCGGCCAGGCCCGCGTGGCGCCACAACCGCGCGGCCACACCGACAGCGGCCGCCTCATCGGGCGCGAGGGGAATGTCCGGCAGGCCGTAGTCGCGGCGGGCGATGCGGTAGCCCGGCTCCGCGTCGAAGATGCTCGCCGTGCCCACTTCCAGGGGTACGCCCAGATCGCGCAGCTCGGCCTTGTCCCGTTCGAACTTGCGTTGAAATGCTTCGTGTTCGCGCACGTCGCTGGCGTCGTGTTCGTAGCCGGGCACGGTCGCGGCGATCTGCGCAGCAGTCAGGAACCTGCGGGTGGACAGCAGGCAGATCACGAGGTTGACGAGGCGTTCGGTCCGGCTGCGCGACACGGATGCAACGCTAGCAGCGTCAAGGCTTTCCGTCGCGTCCGCCACTCACGCAAATCGTACGGACGTTCGCACGAGTGATACACCTTCCCAGCTTTCCGGACTTTACGGACAGGTGGTTGTCACCGTCAGTAGCAGACCGCGATGGGACGATCACGATCGGCTCTCCACTACTGTGACTATGTGATCACGTGGCGCTCCGGCGAGGTGGAGTCGATCGGCCGGCGCTGGCGCGGCGCTGTCGAACTTCAGGTGCGCATCTCCTCGTCGTCCGTACGCGCGCTGGCGTACCCGGCTCTCGTCGGCGAACCCCAGCCCGGCGACCGGGTGCTGCTGAACGTCGGCGCCCTCGCGTTGGGCCTCGGCACCGGCGGCTACGCCCTCGTGATCGCGATCCCCGACCGCCTGCCACCGGATCCGGCCGGCCCCGGCCACATCGTCAAGGCCCGGTATACGCCGCTGCAAGTCATCACGCTCGCCGCCGACGAGGAGGCGTCGGCGCTGCGGCCGTACCTCGAATCCGCCACCGATCTGGACGGCATGCCGGTGGTGCTGGCCGATCTGCACTCGGCCCTGCCCGCCATCCTCGCCGGTGCCCGCTCGGTGCGGCCGGCCGTGCGGCTCGCGTACGTGATGACCGACGGCGGAGCGCTGCCGGCCTGGTTTTCCCGGACGCTGTCGGCGCTGGAGGGCCACCTCGCCGGCGTCATCACGACCGGACAGTCCTTCGGCGGCGATCTGGAAGCCGTCACCGTGCACAGCGGCCTGCTCGCCGCCAAGTACGCCCTCGGCGCCGACATGGCGGTCGTGTCACAAGGACCGGGCAACCTCGGCACCGGTACGCCTTGGAGCTACTCGGGTGTGACCCTCGGCGAAGCGGTCAACGCCGTCGCGGTCCTCGGTGGGCGCCCGATCGGGTCGCTGCGCATCTCCGGTGCCGATGAGCGTCCCCGGCATCGGGGGCTGTCGCACCACAGCGTCACGGCGTACGGGAAGGTGGCGCTGGCTCCGGCCGATCTCGTCCTGCCCACCAGCCTGCCGCCGGCCCTCGCTTCGTCGGTGACGGCCGCGCTGAAACCGTTGCGGCGTAAGCATCGCATCGTCGAGGTCGACTCCGGCGGGCTCGATGCGGCATTGCGCGCCTCGCCGGTGAAACTGTCCACGATGGGACGGGACTTGGACGGCGACTACCCTTACTTCCTCGCGGCCGCAGCCGCCGGCAAGCACGCCGCCGCCCTTCTCCCGGCTGCGTACCCGTAGCGCTCAGGCGAAGGCGATGAAGAGGCCGAAGCCGACCACGATCGCCACCAGAATGGCGGTCAGGACCCACGTGGGAACTCTGTAGTCGCCCGCCCGGTTCCGCTCGATCTCGGCCCGGATGCGCTCCTTACGCCGCTCCCACCGCGTCTTGCCGTCGGCGGGTACGCCGAAGAACGATCCACCTCGCCGAGACGGTGGGATCGAACCGGGTGACATCGGGTCGTGGTCGCTCATGGTGCCGCGAATGGTACACCTGCCGCCGTTACATGCTGGCGATCAGCCGGTCCACCCGCTCGTCGTGGGCCCGGAACGGATCCTTGCACAGCACCGTGCGCTGGGCCTGATCGTTCAGCTTCAAGTGCACCCAGTCCACGGTGAAATCCCGACGCTTCTCC
>Ga0114129_10000216_pt1 | contig 63856 bp, 67 predicted proteins | sample RhiMetdeltSRZDD1_FD_80071 | JGI IMG/M metagenome (GOLD analysis project Ga0114129, IMG submission 80071) | Populus rhizosphere microbial communities from Tennessee, USA - Rhizosphere MetaG P. deltoides SRZDD1 (version 2) (version 2) | ecosystem: Host-associated > Plants > Roots > Rhizosphere >...
GATTCAGGCGCGCCAGCGCCGGAACGCGAGGGTGGCGTTGGTGCCGCCGAACCCGAAGCCGTTCGACAGCGCCGAGTCGACCTCGACTTTCCGCGCCACGTTCGGCACGTAGTCGAGGTCGCACTCCGGGTCGGGCGTCTCGTAGTTGATGGTCGGCGGCAGGGTGCCCTGCTGGAGGGCAAGCACCGTGACGACGGCCTCGACGCCCCCCGCCGCACCCAGGAGGTGACCGATCATCGACTTGGTCGACGACACGGCGAGCCGGTGGGCGTGCGCCCCGAACACGCGCTTGATCGCCAGGGTCTCGGTCTTGTCGTTGTACGGGGTCGAGGTCCCGTGGGCGTTGATGTACCCCACGTCCTCGGGCCGGAGACCGCCGTCCTTGAGCGCGCCCGCCATGGCCCGCATGGCGCCGTCACCGTCCGGATCGGGCGCGGTCATGTGGTAGGCGTCGGCCGTCATGCCGTAGCCGACGATCTCCGCGTAGACGTGGGCGCCTCGCCGGCGCGCGTGCTCGACATTCTCCAGCACGACGATCCCCGCGCCCTCACCGGGCACGAACCCGTCGCGGGCGGCGTCGAACGGCCTGGACGCCCGCATCGGCTCGTCGTTGCGCGTGGACAGCGCTTTCATCTGAGCGAACCCGCCGATGGGTAGCTCGTCGATGATCGCCTCCGAGCCACCCGCCACCATCAGGTCCGCGTCGCCCCGCTGGATGATCTTGAAGGCGTCGCCGATCGCGTGGTTGCCGGTCGCGCAGGCGGTCACTACCGAGGAGTTCGGCCCCTTCAGCTTGTAGCGGAGGGAGAGCTGCCCGGAGGCCATGTTGACGATGAGGGACGGAATGAAGAACGGCGAGACCCGGCCCGGCCCCTTCTCGAGGATGACCCGGTGCCACTCGAGGATGGAGAGGATACCCCCGATTCCGGATCCGACGAGAGCCCCCGCCCGCGTGGGGTCCACCTGGGAGAAGTCGATCTTGGCATCTTCGACGGCCTCGACCCCCGCGGCGAGGGCGTACTGGATGAAGAGGTCGAGCTTCTTCAACTCCTTCTTCTCGATCACCTTGAGCGGGTCAAACCCCTTGACCTCGGCGGCGATCCGCGAGTCGAGACGCTTGGGGTCGAACCGCGTGATGGGCCCGACACCCGACCGACCCTCGCACACGGCTTGCCAGTATTCCGGGACCGAGTTGCCCACGGGCGTCACCGCCCCCAGTCCCGTCACCACGACCCGTGTCTTGTCGCCGTCCGCTCCCATCGTCTCCGCTGCCTGTGGCGTCTCGGGACGCCCTGGGGCCCTAGGTGTTCTCCTTGATGTATTGGATCGCGTCGCCCACCGTTGTGATCTTCTCGGCATCCTCGTCCGGGATCTCGATGTCGAATTCCTCCTCGAACGCCATCACGAGCTCCACCGTGTCCAGGGAGTCGGCGCCGAGATCCTCGATGAACTTCGCAGCCGGGGCCACGTCGCTCTCCTCCACGCCGAGCTGCTCGACGATGATCGCCTTGACACGCTCCTCGACCGGCTTATCGCTCGCAGCCATGTCCGTCGCTCACCTCCTCACATGTACAACCCACCGTTGACGTGGACGACCTGGCCCGTGATGTAGCTCGCTCCCTCCGAGGCCAGGAACCGGACGACCTCCGCCACCTCGCGCGCGGTCCCGACCCGCTTCAGCGGGATCTGACCCACGTAGGCCTCCCGCCGGTCGCCGGACAGGGCCGCGGCCATGTCCGTCTCGATCAGTCCCGGCGCGACGGCGTTGACCAGGATACCCCAATGGGCCAGCTCCCGTGCCGTGGACTTGGTAAGTCCGATCAGCCCCGCCTTCGCGGCCGCGTAGTTGGCCTGGCCGGGCGTGCCCATGATGCCCGCCGCCGAGGCCACATTGACGATCCGCCCGGATCGCTGCCGGATCATGAGGCGCGCCGCGGCCCGAGTTGCCTGGAACGCGGCCCGCAGGTTGACGCCGAGAACCTCGTCCCAGTCCGCGTCCTTCATCCGGATGAGGAGGCCGTCCTTCGTGATGCCCGCGTTGTTGACGAGGAGGTCGATGCGATCGAAGCGCTTGTCGGTCTCCGTCACGATCCGCTGGACGTCCTCGCCGCGACCCATCTCGGCCACCAGGCCCACTGCCTTCCCGGCATGACCCTCGAGCTCCGCGGCCGCCTTCTCGACCTTTGCGGCATCCCGTCCCGTGAAGAGCACTGTCGCGCCGTCGTCGAGGAGCACCTCCACGATCGCGCGGCCGATCCCCCGCGTTCCGCCGGTGACGAGGGCAACGCGGCCCTCGAGAGGCCGCCCGGAGCTGTCCGAGTCGCCCACGACTCAGGCCCCCAGCGCGGCCAGGGCCTTGTCGAGCCCGGCCACGTCCTCCACCGCGATTCCCGTGAGCGCACCGTCGATCCGCCTGAGGAGCCCCGTCAGCACCTTCCCCGGCCCCACCTCGACGAATGTGCGACATCCCTCGCGCACCATGCGCGTGACACAGTCCGTCCAGCGGACCGGCGCCGTCACCTGACGGACCAGGAAGGGTCGAATGTCAACCGCCCGCGTGGTGAGCTCGGCGTCCACGTTGCGGACGACGGGCTGCCGCGGGTCCGCCGTCCGGACCCCGGCCAGGACCGCGGCGAGGCGCTCCGCCGCAGGCGCCATGAGGCGACAGTGGAATGGAGCGCTCACCGGGAGCAGGACGCTCCGCCTCCCGCCGCGCGCGGGCGCCAGCGTCACCGCGCGCTCGATCGCGGCCCGATGACCCGCGACCACGATCTGCCCGGGAGAGTTGATGTTGGCGACGTCGAGCACCTCGCCCTGCGCCGCCTCGCGACAGATCTCCTCGACGACCGGCAGCTCCACGCCCAGGATCGCGGCCATCGCCCCCGTCCCGACGGGAACCGCTTCCTGCATGAACTCGCCACGGCGCCGAACGACACTGACGGCATCGCTGAAGCCCAGGGCGCCGGCCACGACGAGGGCGGTGTACTCACCCAGGCTGTGACCACCGACCACGGCGGGCCTGAGCCCGCGCTCGGCGAGGAGGCGGGTGCCCGCCACGCTCACCGTGAGCACGGCGGGCTGGGTGTTGGCGGTGAGCTGGAGCTCGGACTCCGGCCCCTCGAAGCAGAGCTTGGCAACGTCGAATCCGAGCGCGTCGCTGGCTTCATCGAAGACCGCGCGCGCCGCGGGCGAGGCTTCGTGGAACGCGCGCCCCATCCCCACGGCCTGCGAGCCCTGGCCCGGGAAGCAGAACGCCACGCGCGGGTCAGCGGCCACGGGCATAGATGGGCACATGTCCGCGCGCGCTGTCAATAGCGGCGCGGCCCATTGGGCTCGGTCGGACCCTCGTCCGCGCGACTGCGGCGCGCCTCGGCTAAGGACTGGCCCAGCTCCCCGGCCAGTGCGCCCCGGATGTGCCCGTTGACGTCGGCCTTGACCCACTCCCCAGCCGCCCGGATCGCGTTCTTCACAGCCCGGGCCGGTGAGGCTCCGTGGCTGATGATGCACGCACCGTTGATGCCGAGAAGCGGCGCGCCCCCCGTCTCCGTGTAGTCGACCCGCTTCCAGAGCCGCCGGAAGGCCGGGCGGACGAGCAAGGCGGCCAGCTTCGTCGAGACCGAGCGGCTCATCTCCTCCCGCAGGAGATGGACCAGCATGTCCGCCAGGCTCTCCGAGACCTTGAGGCACACGTTGCCGGTGAACCCGTCCGTGACCACCACATCGGCGTTGCCGGTGTAGACGTCCCGACCCTCGACGTTTCCGATGAAGTTGATCGGCGATTCCTCGATTCGCTTGAAGACCTCGCGGACCAGCTCGTTGCCCTTCCCCTCCTCTTCGCCGACGGAGAGGAGGCCCACTCGGGGCTCCGCGACACCCAGGATGTCCCGGGCGTAGACGTGGCCCATCACGGCGTACTGGGCGAGGTGCCACGGCTTCGGATCGATGTTGGCGCCGACGTCGAGCAGGATCGTCCGACCGCGCTTGTTGGGGAGCACCACCGCGATGGCCGGGCGATCGACACCGGGTAGGACGCCCATCGTGAACATCGCAATGGCCATTGCCGCGCCCGTATTCCCGGCGGAGACGAACGCCGCCGCTTCGCCGTCACGCACGAGCGAGGCGGCCACCCGCATCGAGGAGTCGCGCTTGCGCCGGAGGGCGTGGGACGGCTGCTCGCCCATCTCGACCACCTGCGAGGCGTGGCGGACGGCGATGGGGAGAGACCCCACCCGGTGGCGGGCGAGCTCCCGTTCGACGAGGGTCCGGTCGCCGACCAGGATGACGTCGAGGCCGTACTCCCGCGCGGCGGCGATCGCACCCTCGACGCTGACGGGGATCCCACCGTCCCCCCCCATCGCGTCGACAGCGATCTTCATCGGCCGATCACCCGGCGGCGCCGGGGGCATGGAGCGCTGCGCCTACGCGCCTTCGGTCGAGACGACCTCTCGTCCCCGGTAGTACCCGCAGTGCGGACAGACGTGGTGGGGAACCTTGGGTTCGCGGCACTGCGGGCAGATCGAGAGTGTGGGGGCGTCGAGCTTGTAGTGGGTGCGACGCTTCCGGCCGCGCGTCTTCGAGTGTCGGCGCTTGGGCAAGGGCATCGGTCCGATCTCCTATTGGAGGCGCCGGAGCGCCTCGAGCGGCGCCAGCCGCGGATCGGTCCCGCGCGTCTCGCACCGGCACTCGGTGACGTTGCGGTTGCCGCCGCACACCGGGCAAAGCCCCCGGCAGTCGAGCCGGCAGAGCGGTTTCATCGGCAAGGCCAGGTCGGTCTCGCTCCGGAGGAGCCCCCCGACGTCCAGGACGTCCGCCTGGTAGAAGTCGACCTCGAGGTCGTCCCGCCCGAGCTCCATCTGTCCGTGGCGACCGCTGGGCTGGGGCATGACCTGGAGATCCACCCCAGGCTCGACGCGCACCACCAGGGGGTCGAGACACCGGCTGCACTGGAGGTGGGCCGTCGCCTCGAAGCGCCCCGCGATCGCGACCTTCTCCCCTCGCCGCTCGACGAAGAGGTCCACGGCGTCGAGTGTCCAGGTCGGGTCCGGATAGACCCCCCCGAGAGCCGCCGGGTCGAGGAGCCGGAGGCCATCGTCTGGGATCTCGGAAACACGGATCTGCATGCCTTGCACGCCCGGGGCACCAGTGGATGGATAACTGTCGATTAAATCGAGTTTTTCTAAGGCGGTCGCAGTATACGGGCCCCCCATTGGGGTGTCAAGCGAAAAGGCGGAAGGGCGTCCCGGATGACCCCGGCCGACGGCCCCGCTCGTTGACGGTGAGTGGGGCGTCTGCTAGGTTTCCAGGTGACACGTGACGAGCGGAGGGGACCCTACCCTGTCCGCGGAACGAGGGTAATCGACGATGGGCAACATGGTGAAGACGACTCTGTTCTTGGCCCTCCTGACCGGCCTGTTCATCGCCGTGGGCGGGCTCCTCGGGGGCCGGAGCGGCATGCTGATGGCGTTCGTGCTCGCGGTGATCATGAACTTCGTGTCGTACTGGTTCTCCGACAAGATCGTCCTGAAGATGTACGGCGCCCAGCCCATCGGCGAGGCCGAGGCGCCGGTCGTGTACCGCATCGTGCGCAGCCTGGCCACGCGGGCAGGCATTCCCATGCCGAAGCTCTACCTCACCCCTTCGGAGGCGCCGAACGCGTTCGCCACCGGGCGGAGCCCGCAACACGCGGCGGTGGCAGTTACGCAGGGCATCCTACGGATCATGGACGAGAGGGAGCTCGAGGGCGTGCTGGCCCACGAGCTCTCCCACGTGCTGAACCGGGACATCCTGATCTCGACGGTGGCCGCGACCGTGGCCGGCGCGATCTCGATGCTGGCCAACATGGCGCAGTGGGGGATGATGTTCGGGGGCTCGCGGGACGAGGAAGGTCGGAGCACGAACCCGATCGCGCTGATCCTGACGATCATCCTGGCGCCGCTGGCGGCGATGCTCATCCAGATGGCGGTCTCGCGCTCGCGGGAGTACCAGGCCGATGCCTCCGGAGCCCGGCTGACGAAGAATCCGCACGGCCTCGCGTCGGCCCTCGCCAAGCTCGGCCAGGCGACGCGGATCGTGCCGATGGACGCCAACCCCGCGACCGCGCACCTGTTCATCGTGAATCCCCTAACGGGGCGGTCCCTGATGAACCTGTTCGCGACCCACCCGCCGCTGGAGGACCGCATCGCTCGACTCGAGGCCATGCGCGTCTGAGCGCAACGCCGGTCCCCGTCCGGCCGACGCGGCCGCAGGGTCCCTCTCCCGGGTCCTGCGGCCGTTGGCATTCCGGGGTGAGATTCCGGGTGACCGGGCCGGGGACTCGGCCGTACCCTAGGCTCCGATGATCGAGGCCATTGGACTCGTGAAGCTCTACGGGATGCACGCCGCGCTCCGCGGGGTGACCCTGGAGGTCCCGGCGGGCCAGGTGCTGACCATCCTTGGCCACAACGGCTCCGGGAAAACGACGCTCGTCCGCCTCCTGGCCACCCTTGTGCGACCCACGGCCGGTCACGGCCGGATCGCCGGCCACGACCTGGTCGACGGGCGGGACGAGGTGCGCCGGCTGGTCGCGGTCGTGGGGCACAGCACTCATCTCTACGACGACCTCACGGCTCGGGAGAACCTGGCCTTCGCGGAGGCGCTCGCCGGCCGCCGGGCCGACGCGGCGCGGATCGACGCGGCGCTGGCGAGGGTCGGCCTCGACGGCCAGGCTGGGATACGCGTGTGCGCACTTTCGAGCGGCCTCCGCCGGCGAGTCGCCCTGGCGCGCGCGATGCTCCGGGAACCCCGGGTACTGCTGCTCGACGAGGCCTTCTCGGGGCTCGACCCGGAAGGCACCAAGCGCCTCGAGGACTACCTCCACGCCTTCAAGGCCGGAGGCGGCGCGGCGGTGGTGGTCACCCACAGTCTCGGGCGCGCCCTTGCCGTCGCCGATCGCGTGGCGATCCTCGCCGCGGGCCGCATCGCGGCCGAGGCGACCCGAGGGAGCCTGACCGAGGAGGCGCTCCAGCGCCTCTACCTCGGCACCACGGACGCGACTGCGTGAGGCGGGCCGGCGCGTGAGCCCGTTCCTCCGCACGGCCTGGGCGGTCTTCCGGAAGGACATCGCCGTCGAGCGGCGAGCCAAGGAGGGCGCCAACGCGCTCGGCTTCTTCGCCCTCCTGCTCCTGTTCCTCTTCTACTTCGCCCTGGGGCCGGACGGCGACCGCATCCGCGCGGCCCTGCCCGGCCTCTTCTGGCTCGCCTTCATCCTGGCCGGCGTGCTCGGGCTCGGCCGCGCGTTCGCGCTGGAACAGGAAAACGACTGCCTGGACGGGCTCATCCTGGCGCCAGCCGACAAGGGCGCGATCTACCTCGGCAAGCTGGCGGGGACAACGGCCCTGATGCTCGGGATGGAGGTGGCCTTCATTACGGCGACCGGGATCTTCTACAACCTGGACATTTGGGCCGCGGTGCCCCGCCTGCTCCTCGTCGCGCTGGCGGGCACGGTCGGCTTCGCGGCCGTGGGAACCCTGTTCGCCGCCATGACTGCCCATCTCCGTGCGCGCGAGGTGCTGCTCCCGGTCCTCCTGCTGCCGCTCGCAGTACCGGTCCTCCTCGCCGCGGTGAAGCTGACGGACCTCGCCCTGGCGGGCGAGGGCTGGGGGCCCGCGTGGCCGTGGTGGCAGCTGCTCCTCGGCTTCGATGTCGTGTTCCTGGTCGCCGGGCTGCTCACCTTCGAGTTCGTCCTGGAGGCCTGACGTGCACCGGATCCTCGGCGGGTTGGCGGCAGTCCTCCTCGCACTCGGGCTCTGGGTCGGGCTCGGCCTCGCGCCCCGAGACGCGGTGCAGGGCAACGCGCAGCGCATCATGTACGTCCACGTCCCCGCGATCCTGACCGGCTACGTCGCCATCGGCCTCGTCCTCGTCGCGAGCGTGGCCTACCTGTGGACGCGGCGGGCGGTCTGGGACCGCGTGGCGGCCGCCGCCGGAGAGCTGGCCGTCTGCTTCGTCGGGCTCACGCTGGCGACCGGGTCGATCTGGGGTAAGCCCACCTGGGGGACGTGGTGGACCTGGGACGCGCGGCTCACGTCGACCGCGCTCCTGTTCGTGATCTACCTCGGCTACCTGCTCCTCCGGAGCGTCGTCGAGGACCCGGAACGCGCGGCGACGTACGCGGCGGTACTGGGGATCGTCGGCGCGCTGGACGTCCCGATCATCCACTTCTCCGTCGAGTGGTGGCGCACGCTCCACCAGCCGGCGACCGTGCTGAAGCCCCAGGCCCCCTCGATGGACCCGGCGATGTACCGGGCCCTCATGGTAAACGTCGTCGCCTTCCTTGCGACGTTCGCCTACCTGGCGATCCGGCGCTACCGGCTTCTCACCCTGCGGGCCGAGGCCTTGACCCGAACCATCGCAGGCGTGTAGTGGAGCACGGGGCGGGTCGTTCCAACGCGGAGCCCCGGACGCGGCACGGCAGTTACGGGTCCTCGGTGTTCCAGAAGAAATCGCGCCGCCCGCCGCGAGGGACGACCACGAGGCCCGACGGGTCGACACGGTAGCGCTCGCGGTCGGCGGCGGGATCGAGGCCCAACTGCTGCCCCGCCGGGATGATGTTGTAGCGGTCGACGATGGCGCGCCGGAGATGGGCTCCCTTCCCGACCGACGTGAAGTCCATCACGATCGAGTCCTCGATGACGGCGCCCTCGTTCACCCAGACGCCGCGCCCGAGGATGGAGTTGCGAATCGTGGCCCGGAGGACGAGTGCGCCTTCCCCGACCTGCGCGTTCTCGAACTCGCCCCCGATGATCCGGGCCGGGGGCCCGTCGTAGCGCGCCGCGTGGATCGGCCAGCGCCGGTTGTCGAGATCGAAGGAAGGCGTCTCGCCCAGGAGGTCCATGTGGGCCCGCCAGTACGCGTCGATCGTGCCCACGTCCCGCCAGTATCCGGGCTCCTCGTACGGCTTGATCCCCGGCACCGTGTTCCCCTGGAAGTCGTAGGCGAAGACGCGGGCGGTGGGCACGAGGGCCGGAATGATGCTCTTGCCGAAATCGTGGTCCGTCGGCTGCCGGGCGTCGGCCACCAGGGCCTCCACGAGAGCTCGGCGCGAGAAGAGGTAGTTCCCCATCGACGAGAGGGCGTGCCGGGGGTGGCCCCGCATGGCGCGCGGGACCTTCGGCTTCTCGACGAACTCAATGACCCGTCCGGTCGCGTCTGCGGTCAGCACCCCGAAGCTCGAGGCTTCGGACACCGGGACCGGTCGCGCGGCCACCGTCACGTCGGCCTCGTGGGCGCGATGAAAGGCCACCATCTGGTTCACGTCCATGCGGTAGATGTGGTCTGCGCCGAAGACGGCGACCAGGTCCGGTTCGAAGTCGTCGACGAGGTTCAGGTTCTGGAGCACGGCGTCGGCGCTCCCCCGGTACCACATCTCGCCGATCCGCATCTGCGGGGGGACGACCGCGATGAAGTGGTCCGGCACGAGACCGCTCGTCTGCCAGGCCATCCGGAGGTGCTCGATCAGCGACTGCGACTTGTACTGGACGAGCACGTACAACGAGAGGATCCGCGAGTTCACGAAGTTCGACAGGACGAAGTCGACGATGCGGTAGCGACCGCCGAATGGTACCGAAGGCTTGCTGCGCTCGCGCGTGAGGGGTTCGAGGCGGTGCCCCTTCCCTCCGGCGAGAATCATGGCGAGAACGCGGTCTCGGGCCATCGGTGGGACCCTCGGGCGCCCGGCGTCCGGGTGGCCTGCCGGCGGCGCGTCCCGGAGTATATCAGGCCGGCCCGGGCTTGAGCACTACCACGCCGAGCGGCGGGAGGGACAGCGTCACCGACCACGGCTGGCCGGACCACGGCCGGGGCTCGGCCCTGACGCCCCCCGCGTTGCCCAGGTTGCTCCCCCCGTAGAATCCGGCGTCCGTGTTAAGCAACTCCCGGTAGAAGCCCTCGACCGGCACGCCGACGCGGTAGCCGTGCCGGGGCACCGGCGTGAAGTTGCATACGACGAGCACGAGGTCCCGCGGGTCTCGCGCCCGCCGAACGAAGGCGACCACGCTTCCCTCGGCGTCCGAGCAGTCCATCCACTCGAAGCCGGCCGGCTCGAAGTCGACCTGGTGCAGCGCCGGCTCCGTCCGGTACAGGCGGTTCAGGTCGCGGACGAGAGCCTGGAGCCCCCGATGATACGGGCCCTGCTCGAGGAGGTGCCAGTCCAGGCTCGCATCGTGGCTCCACTCGCGCGTCTGTCCGAACTCGCCGCCCATGAAGAGGTGCTTCTTCCCGGGGTGTCCGTACATGAAGCCGTATAGCGCCCGGAGCCCCGCGAACCGCTGCCAGTCGTCGCCCGGCATCTTGCCGTGGAGCGAGCCTTTGCCGTGAACCACCTCGTCGTGGGACAGCGGGAGCACGAAGTTCTCGTGCCACGCGTAGAGCAGGCCGAAGGTGAGCTGGTGGTGATGGTACTTCCGGTGAATCGGATCGCGGTGCATGTAGTCGAGGATGTCGTGCATCCACCCCATGTTCCACTTGAAGCCGAACCCGAGGCCGCCAACGTACGTGGGGCGCGAGACCATTGGCCAGGACGTCGACTCCTCGGCAATCGTCATCGCCGTCGGGTGGTAGCGGTAGATCACCTCGTTGAGCCGCCGCAGGAAGGCAATCGCCTCCAGGTTCTCGTTGCCTCCGTGGCGGTTCGGCAGCCACTCCCCCGGCCGCTTCGAGTAGTCGAGGTAGAGCATCGAGGCGACCGCGTCGACCCTGAGGCCGTCCAGGTGGTAGCGCTCCAGCCAGTAGAGGGCGTTGCCGGTCAGGTAGTTGGCGACCTCGTGACGCCCATAGTTGAAGACCAGCGTCCCCCAGTCTGACTGTTCCCGCTGGCGCGGATCCGCGTGCTCGTACAGGTGGGTGCCGTCGAAGTAGACGAGACCATGAGGGTCACGGGGGAAGTGGGCCGGCACCCAGTCGAGGATGACGCCGATCCCGCGGCGATGGAGCGCGTCGACGAAGGCCATGAAGTCCCGCGCGGTGCCGTACCGCCGGGTCGGCGCAAAGGCGCCGATCTGCTGATAGCCCCACGACCCGTAGAAAGGATGCTCGCCCATCGGCAGGAGCTCAACGTGGGTGTAGCTCAGGTCGCGGACGTAGTCCCCCAGCGCCTCACCGAGCTCCCGGTAGGTGAGGAACCGGTTTCCCTCCTCGGGAACGCGCCGCCACGAGCCGAGGTGCACCTCGTAGATCGCGATGGGAGCGTCCAGCGCGTTCCGGCGCGCCCGCTCGGCCGTCCAGGCCCCGTCGTCCCAGGAGTGCCCGTCGAGGGAGGCCACGACGGAGGCGGTGCGCGGCTCCTCGACCTCGAACTCGAAGGCGAAAGGATCCGCCTTCAGGGCGAGCAGCGCCCCGTCCTGCCCCAGGATCTCGAACTTGTAGCGGCTTCCCTCGCCAAGCCCGGGGACGAACAGCTCCCAGATGCCGGCGCCCGGATGGCGGCGCATCGGGTGTCGGCGGCCGTCCCACCCGTTGAAGTCGCCCACGACGCTCACGCGTCGGGCGTTCGGCGCCCATACGGCGAACACCACACCCGTCACGCTATCCAGGACGGTCGGGTGGGCGCCGAGCTTCTCGTAGGCCTGGTAGTGCGTTCCCTCGCCGAGGAGGAGGCGGTCGAAGTCCGAAAGCGTCGACGGGAACCGATACGGGTCTTCGATCGCACGGACACGTCCTGGGGCATCGGTCACCACGAGGTGGTACCGGAAGGGCGCCGCGCGCCCGGGGAACGTCGCCTCGAAGATCCCGTCCGGGTGGAGGCGCTCCATCTCACGCGGAGCGATGCCGGGCTCGTCCGGGCGGACCTCGGCCGAGATCGCCCCGGGGAGGAAGGCGCGGATCGCGACTGCCGTCGCTCCGTCCTCGCGGCAGACGTGGGGCCCCAGGACCGCGAACGGGTCCGGATGCCGGCCCCGGACCAGATCGTCCACATCGGACGGCGGCAGGGAGCCGCGAACCGTCGACGGGCTCATGGACTCGATTGTACGCGGGCCGGCGGCGCGGGGCCGCGGGTATACTACGTGCGATGGGCCATTGGGGATACGTGCTCGCCGCCTACACACTGGTGTTCGGCGTCCTGCTCGTTTACTGGTGGCGCGTCGAATCCGCGATCCGGACGCTCGAGCGCGGCGGGGCGAGCCATCCCGCCGGAGCGCGGCCGTGACCCGGCGCCGGCGTCTCCTCGTGGGCAGCGGGGTCATCGCCATCGCGCTGGGTGCGCTCATCCTGACGGGCGTCCGGCAATCGGTGGTCTACTTCGTCACCCCCTCCGAGCTCAGGGCCCAGGACGGCGCCGCCGGACGCGCCTATCGCCTGGGCGGCATGGTGGTCCAGGGTTCGCTCAAGCAGGACGTCGCCGCGCGTGAGCAGCGCTTCCTTCTGACCGACGGCAAGGCGTCCGTCCCCGTCTACCATCGTGGCGTCCCCCCGGATCTCTTCGCGGAGGGACGCGGCGCCGTGGTAGAGGGAACGCTCGGCGCCGACGGGACGTTCCACGCCAGCCTGATCATGGCGAAGCACTCCGAGGAGTACCGGGCGCCGGAGGGAACGGCGCCGGGCCACGAGGAGCTCCTCCGGACCCTCCGGCCCGGCGCGAGCGGCGTGCCCCGGTGAAGGTCCGCGCGCGCTGGCTCATCCCGCTTGCCGCGCTCCCTGTCGTGGGGCTCCTCGCCTATGGATTTCGCACTGACCCCCGCGCCGTCCCGTCGCCCCTGGTGGGCGGGCCGGCCCCGGCGTTCGCGCTGACGACGTTCGACGGCAAGGCCGTGAGCCTGGAAAGTCAGCGCGGCAAGGTCGTCGTCCTCAACTTCTGGGCGTCCTGGTGCTATCCAGCGTGCTACGAGGAGGCGCCGGTCCTCGAGGCGGGCTGGCGCGAGTCTCAGGCAAAGGGGATGGTCGTGCTCGGCGTCGCCATCCAGGACAAGGAGCCGGCCTCGCTGGAGTTCATCCGGCGCTTCGGTCTCACCTTCCCCAACGCCCCGGACCCCGCGGGCAAGGTCTCGATCGACTACGGGGTCTACGGGGTGCCCGAGACCTTCGTGATCGACCGACGAGGCGTGATCCGCCGGAAGCACGTCGGCGCCGTCACGCAGGCCGTCTTCCGGGAGTGGGTCGAGCCGCTGCTCCGCGAGAGCGCCGCCACCGGAGGGGCACGCCACATCGCGCAGGCCGAAGGCCGTCCGCCACAGGCTGAGGGCCGTCCGAGCGACCGCAGCGCCGAGGCGTCGCGGCGAGACGCCACCGGAGGGGCGCGACGTCCCGAGGGCCGGAGGCTCGAGGCGGCGCGGTGAGTCGGATGAGCCGCCTCGCGCCGCGCCTGGCCGCCTGGGTCTTGGTCCTCGCCATGACCGCCACCGACCGCGAGGTCACGGGGGCGACGGTTAGCGACGAAGCCGTCCAGGCAATCGCGAGTCAGCTGCGCTGCGTCGTGTGCCAGAACCTCTCGGTCGCCGACTCGCCCTCCGAGATGGCGCACCAGATGCGGGACCTCATCCGAGAGCGCCTGGCCGCCGGTGACCGGCCCGATCAGGTCATGGCCTACTTCGTCCAGCGCTACGGCGAGTGGGTGCTCCTGGCTCCCCCGGCCCGCGGGCTGAATCTCCTCCTCTGGTTGGCGCCGTTCGGAGCAGTGGCGGGCGGTCTTGCCGTGGTCCTGACCCTCACGCGCCGGTGGCGACGCCAGCCGGGGTCGGCGGAGCCCACGACACCGCCCGTCGTGGGTCCGGCGGAGCGTGAGCGGCTCGACGCGGAGCTCGAGCGCCTGCGCGACTAGCGGGCCCTGCGATGACAATCGCCCTCCTGACCCTCGCGCTCGCGGTCCCCGCGCTTGCCTTCGCCGTCTGGCCGTTCCTCGGGATCCGGTCGGGTCTCGTCCCCCCGCTCCCCGACGACGAGCGCGCAGGACTCGAGAACGAGAAGCTGATCGCGCTGCGGGCGCTCCGGGAACTGGAGCTGGACCGGCTGGCAGGCCACGTGGACGAGGAGGACTATCGCGATCTCCACTCGCGCTACGAGGGCGACGCGGTCACAGTGCTCCGCCGGCTCGACGTGCTCGGGCCCGCGGCGCGTCCCGCGCGGGCCGTTCCCCTCCAGGCGACCGCCGCGTCGACACCGTGGACCCGGCAGCCCGTCGTGCTCGGCGCGACGGGAGCCGGGCTCCTCCTCTTCGGCGTCGTCTTGGGCCTCCTCGTCTCGCGCTACACGACCCCGGCGCCTCCGGAGCCCGGCATGACGACCGTACGGCCCGAGGGACCCTCGGCCATGCCGCCTGGATCCGCCGGCGGCGCGCCCCGGCCCCTTCCGAAGGAGATGCTCGAGGGGATGCTGCAGGCGGCGCACGCGAGTCTCGACGCTGGCCGCTACCAAGAGGCGATCGCGGCCTACACCGCCGTCCTCAAGCGCGATCCCCGGAACGTGGACGCCATCACCCACCTGGGCGTGATCCTCGCCGTCGCGGGCCATCACGCCGAGGCCCTCGAGGCATTCGACCAGGCGCTGGCGATCGATCCCAACTACGCCCATGCGCTCTGGGACAAGGCGGGCGTCCAGGAGGCGCGCCAGGATCATGCGGGCGCGGTCGTGACGCTCGAGCGGTTCGTGCGCGTCGCACCGGCGGGGCCCGACCGCGACCGGGCCCAGGAGCGGCTCCGGGACGCGAAGGCCCGGCTGGCGGCCGCTGCGAAGGCGGGCGGGCCGGCGAAGCGGCCGTGACTATTGTCCCCGAGCTCGGCGCGGCGGCGCTCCTCGCGGCTCTCTTGGTCGCCGCCCTCGGCATGGTTTCGGGTGCACGCGCCAGCCGCGCGGCTGCGCCCGGGTGGCTCGCGAGCGCGCGGCGGGCGGCGGTGGCCCAGTTCGTCCTGGTGACCCTCGCCGTCGCGGCGCTCGAGTACCTCCTGATCACGAGCGACTTCAGCGTGCGGTACGTCGCCAACACGAGCACGTCGGCGAGCCCGCTGCGTTACAGGATCGCGGGGCTCTGGGGGGCGCTGGAGGGCTCGATCCTCCTCTGGGAGTGGCTCCAGGCGCTGTTCGTCCTGCTCGTCGCGCGGCGGGCGGCCGCGCTGCGCCGGGAGCTCTCGGGGTACGCGCTGGCCGTCCTCTTCGTCGTCTCCGGGGTCTTCCTGGTGATGATGACGGTGGTCGCGAGCCCGTTCGAGCGTCTGCCCCAGCCCGCCCTGGAGGGCCGGGGGCTCAACCCGCTCCTCGAGGTCACCGACATGCTCGTGCACCCGCTCCTGCTCTACACCGGCTACGTCGGATTCGTGGTGCCGTTCGCCTTCGCGGTGGCCGCGTTGCTCGCCGGTCGGCTCGATGGCACCTGGCTCACGCTGACGCGGCGGTGGACCGTCACGGCCTGGCTCTTCCTCACCGCCGGGGTCCTGTACGGTGGCTGGTGGTCGTACCGGACTCTGGGGTGGGGTGGCTACTGGGCGTGGGACCCGGTGGAGAACGCCTCGTTCATGCCCTGGCTCATGGGGACGGCGTTCGTGCACTCGGTCATGGTCCAGGAGCGTCGGCCGATGCTGAAGATCTGGAACCTGACCCTCATCACGCTCACCTTCGCGCTCACGATCTTCGGGACGTTCCTCACCCGGAGCGGCGTGATCTCGTCGGTCCACGCGTTCGCCAGCGGCGCGATCGGCCCCTTCCTGCTCGCATACCTGGCCGCGATCCTGCTGACGTCGCTGGGTCTGCTGGTCTGGCGGTGGGACCGACTCGGTGAGCGCGCGGAGCTCGACGCGCTGCTGTCGCGCGAGTCCGTGTTCCTCGTGAACAACGTGCTGCTGGTGGCCTTCTGTTTCACCGTGTTCATGGGCACGATCTTCCCGCTCCTCGCAGAGGCCGTGACGGGCGCCAAGGTGTCAGTCGGGACGCCGTACTTCAACTGGGTGAGCGTGCCCATCCTGCTCGTCACGCTCCTGCTCATGGGGGCGGGCCCGCTGGTACCCTGGCGACGTGGGTCGTGGGCGGTCCTGTCGCGCCTCCTCCGGGGGCCGGCGGCGGTTGCGCTCGGCGCGAGCCTCGTCACATGGCTGGCCGCCGGTCTGCCGCTCGGGCTCGTGGGCCTCGGCTACACGCTCCCCTACTTCGTGGCCGCCATCGTGCTGGGCGAACTCTGGCGGGCGGCGCGGGGCCGCCGCCGAGCAACCAGCGAGTCCTGGCCGAGAGCCGTCGGCCGACTCCTCGCGCAGAACCACCGGCGCTACGGCGGGCTCGTGGTCCACCTCGGCGTGGTCCTCGTCGCGATCGGCGTCGCCTCGTCGACCGTGGGCAAGCTCGAACGCGAGGCGACCCTCCGGAGGGGCGAGACGCTTGAGCTCGGGCGATACGCCGTGCGGTTCACCGGGCTCTCGGCCGCCGAGGAGCCGACACACCTCCTGGTCCAGGCCTCCTTGGAGGTGAGCGAGGCCGGCCGGCCCGCGGGGGCGCTCCGGCCGGGCCAGCGGCTCTACCCGGGATCCAACTCGCCGTTCGCGTCCGTCGCGGTCCGGTACGGCCTCTTCCGCGACTTCTACGTGATCCTCGGCGCCTTCGACCGCCAGGGCGAGTGGGCGCAGATCAAGGCCCAGGTCCATCCGATGGTCGCGTGGATCTGGCTCGGCGGGGCGGTCGTCCTGCTGGGAGGTCTTCTGGCGCTATGGCCCGCCGGGCGCCGGGCGCCGGCGACGGTGCCAGCCGCCGCCCGGGCGGCGATCGCGGGTGGTGGCGGCCCAGAGCCGTCGCGCGATTGACGGTCCCAGGGTCCGGTGCTCTAATCCGGCCCTGTGTCGCCGCCGCGCCTCCTCCGTAGCCTCCTGATCGCGATCGCGCTCGGCGCCGCGGTGGCGCTCGGGCTCGCCGCCACGGCGAGCCTCCCCGCGACGCTCGAGGCGCTCGGGCGTTTCCACTGGAGGCTCGGTCCGCTCGTCGTCCTGGCCGTCGTCGCGAACTGGATCCTGCGCTTCGCCAAGTGGCACTTCTACCTGCGCTGTCTGGACGTCCAGCTCCCGTGGCGGCCGAGCCTGCGAGTCTTCCTCGCCGGGTTTACGATGGCGATCTCCCCCGGGAAGCTCGGGGAGGTGCTGAAGGCGCTGCTAGTCCGCGACCTCGTCGGCACCCCGGCGAGCCGCACGGCGTCCGTCGTGATGGCGGAGCGCCTCACCGACGTGGCCGGGCTCGTTGCGCTGGGCGCACTCGGCGTGACCGCCCTCCCCCACGGGCCCGCCCTCCTGGGCGCCATCGGCCTCGTGTTCGTCGCCGCGGTGGTGGCGCTCAGAGCGCCGGCCGTCGGACGCCAGGCTCGACGGCTACTGCCCGCCCGCCTGGTCGAGCCCGTCCGCCTATTCGTCCACGGCGGGCGTGCCCTCCTCACGGCGCGCGCGCTGGCCATCGCGCTCGGGCTCTCCGTCGTCTCGTGGTTCTTCGAGTGCCTCGCCTTCTCGCTGGTCCTGAGCGGCCTCGGCGTCGCCCTGCCGCTCCGCGCTGCGACCTTCGTCTACGCGTTCGCCTCGCTCGCCGGCGCCGTGTCCATGTTGCCGGGCGGTCTCGGGGTGGCGGAGGGGAGTCTCACGGGGCTCCTGGCAGGCCTCGGGGTCCCGCTTCCCGAAGCGGCGGCCGCGACCCTGCTCGTGCGCGCCGCAACGCTCTGGCTCGCGGTGGCCCTGGGGGTCGTCACGCTCCTCGCCGCGTTTCCGGGGCAGGCCGAGACGCGCCCCGTACGGGCATAGCCAGCGGTCCGGAGGGGCGCCCGGCTAAGCGCCCGACAGTTGGTCACGACCACGAGACCCAGGTTGTACGGAGCGTGAAGAGCGGTCGACGGCCCGAGCAATCGGGTCGCGATCCGGGCGACGGCGACGACCTGACCCACGTGGTTGGGGCGTACACGAGGCCGCCCAAGATGCCGATGACGAGGCCGGCGCCGAACCGCACGACGAAGAAGACGACGAACACGACGAACGCCCTCGTCGGACCGAGGACAGGCGCGGACGTCGTCTCCGCGCCGGACGGTCCACTGTCCATGCCGCGCCTCTCCCGGGCCTCCCCGACTCGAACTCGGCCACTGGACGACCTCACGCGTCAAGCGCCATGTATGCCGAATGGGGCAGCGGGCAGGCCGGCGCCATCGGAGCGTGTTATCCTCGCCCCTGTGGCGGCTTCCGCGGCGGCCCGGAAACGCGTCGACGAGCTGAGGAGGCTGATCGCCCGCCACGACCACCTGTATTACGCCCTCGATCGCCCGGAGGTCTCCGACGCGGAGTACGACGCCCTCATGCGCGAGCTCCGCGCCCTGGAGGCGGTCCACCCGGAGCTCGTCACCCCTGACTCGCCGACGCAGCGCGTCGCGGGACAGGTCTCCGATGCCTTCGCCACGGTGGAACACCTGGCACCGATGCTGTCGCTGGACAACGCGACGAGCGAGGCGGACCTCCGCGAGTTCGAGGCGCGGATCAGGCGTGTCCTGCCCGGGGTGGAGTTCACCTATGTGTGCGAGCCGAAGGTCGACGGTCTGGGGGTGGCGCTCCTCTACGAGGATGGCGCGTTCAAGCGGGGTGCGACGCGCGGCGACGGCCGGTTTGGAGAGGACGTGACCTCGAACCTCCGGACGCTCCGCTCGATCCCGCTCCGGCTCGTGGGCGCGCTGGCCCGGTGCCGGGTCGTGGAGATCCGGGGCGAGGTGTACATGAGCCATGCCGCCTTCGAGCGGCTCAACCGCGAGCTGGACGCCCAGGGTGAAACGCCCTTCGCGAATCCCCGGAACGCCGCGGCAGGTGCGGTGCGCCAGAAGGATCCCGGCGTGACCGCGAAGCGGGATCTCAGGATCTTCGTCTACCAGCTGAGCCATGCGGAGCCGTTCCCATTCGAGACCCACTCGGAGGCGCTCGCAGCGCTCCGGGAGAGCGGGCTCACGACGAATCCCCGCATGCAGCCATGCGCGACCCTGGACGAGGTCTGGCGCTACTGTCAGGATCTCGAGTCAAAGCGTGACAGCCTCGGCTACGACGCCGACGGCACGGTCGTCAAGGTGGACCGCCTCGCCCACCAGCGGCGCCTCGGCTCGACGGCCCACCACCCCCGCTGGGCCATCGCGTACAAGTTCCCGGCCCAGCAGGCGACCACCCGCATCGTCGCCATCGACATCAACGTGGGACGGACGGGCGCGCTCACGCCCGCCGCGCGGCTCGAGCCGGTGCGGATCGTGGGAGCCACCATCAGCCGGGCGACGCTCCACAACGCCGACGAGATCGAGCGCCTGGACGTGCGGGTCGGGGACACCGTCGTCGTCGAGCGCGCGGGTGACGTCATTCCGCACATCGTCAAGGTCCTGGAGGACCGGCGGCCGCCCGGCACGCCCCGGTTCGTCTTTCCGGACCGCTGTCCCGTGTGCGGCTCGAGCGCGTCGCGGCCGGAGGGTGAGGTCGTCGTCCGCTGCACGAACGCCGCCTGCCCCGCGCAGCTGAAGGAGTCGCTGCTCCACTTCGGATCGCGGGGGGCCATGGACATCGAGCACCTCGGCGAAGCCGTCGTCGAGCAGCTCGTCGAGGGAGGGCGGGTCCACGATTTCGCCGACCTCTACCGGCTCACCGTCGCGCAGCTGGCCGAGCTCGAACGCCTCGCCGAGAAGTCGGCGACGAACCTCGTCAACGCGATCGCCGCCTCGCGGAATCGCGGCCTGGCCCGGGTTCTCTACGCCCTCGGGATTCGCTTCGTCGGGGAACGGGCGGCTCGCCTTCTGGCCGAGCACTTCGGCTCCATCGACCGCGTGGCGAGCGCGACCGTCGAGGAGATCTCCGAGATCCACGGCATCGGCCCGCGCATCGCCGAGTCCGTCCGGCTCTTCTTCGACCAGCCCGCCAACCAGAAGGCGGTGGAGCACCTCCGCGAGGTCGGCGTCGTGCTCGAGGAGGCCACGCGGCCCGCCGGGCCCAAGCCCCTTGCCGGAAAGACGTTCGTGCTGACGGGTACGCTCGATCAGATGTCCCGCGACGAGGCGAAGGCGCGAATTGCCCGGCTCGGCGGCCGGGTGTCCTCCTCCGTCTCGCGCAAGACTGACTACGTCGTCGCCGGGGCGGAGGCCGGATCGAAGCTCGAGGACGCCAAGCGTCTTGGCGTGGCGGTCCTCGACGAGGCGGCCTTCCTCGCGTTGACGGCGTCGGACGCGGTGTGAGGGGAGGGCCCCATGATGAGGCTCGCGGCTATCTTCCTCGTCGCCATGGCGGCCGCGCCGACCGCCGAGCAGGCGGCGCTGCTGGAACGGCTCCGGAACGGCGCGGTGGAGGAGCGGCGGGTCGCCGCCGAGCGCCTCGGCGAGATCGGAGACGACGGGGCGACCACCGCGCTCGTCCAGGCCCTGCGCGATCCCGACTCCACCGTCCGCAGCGAGGCCCACGACTCGCTGTGGGCGATCTGGCACCGGTCTGGCGACCCGGCAATCGACGACCTCCTGGGGCAGGGGATCGCGCTCATGCAGTCGGGCCGTCTGCCGGAGTCGGTCGCGGTCTTTAGCGACGTGATCGCCCGGGCGCCTGCATTCGCGGAAGGCTGGAACAAGCGCGCGACCGCGTACTATCTCATGGGCGAGCTCGACCGCTCGCTGGCCGACTGCGAGGAGGTCGTGAAGCGGAACCCGGTCCACTTCGGAGCGCTCTCGGGCTTCGGCCTGATCTACCTCCAGAAGGAAGACCTGCCAAGGGCCGCGGAGTACTTCGAGAAGGCCCTGGCCGTGGATCCCACCCTCACCCAGGTGGAGGCGGTCCTGGAGCAGATCCGGGAGGTCCTGCGACAGCGCCGCCAGCAGTCCATCTGAAACCCGAGACCGCCAACGACCGACGGAGGACGCATGAGCGCGCTCGACCCTCACGTGCTCGCGGAGCTCTCTCGCATCTCCTCTCCAACCGTGGCCAACGCGATCGAGACCTTCAACGTGAAGCCGTGGAACACGGGCTTCGTGTCATCCGACATCGTCTGCCGATTCCCGCGGCTCCCGGCCATGGTGGGGTACGCGGTGACGGCACTGATCCGCGCGGAGCCGCAGCCCGTCGAGGGCCATCGCGCCAACGAGTTCGCCTGGTGGGAGCACGTGGCTGCGAGCACCGGCCCCCGCGTGGTCGTGATGCACGACATCGATGAGCCGCGGGGCCAGGGCGCGTACTGGGGCGAGGTGCAGGCCAACATCCACCGCGCGCTGGGATGCCTCGGGGTCGTGACCGACGGGACCGTCCGGGACCTGCCGGAGGCCGAGGCCGTTGGCTTCCACTTCTTCTCGGCGCACGTGTCCGTCTCCCACGCATATGTCCACATGGTGGACTTCGGCGCTCCGGTGAAGGTGGGCGGCCTGTGGATCCGGCCCGGCGACCTCCTCCACGGCGACCAGCACGGCGTCGTGGTCGTGCCCCCCGAGATCGCTGCGAAGATCCCGGAAGCGGCCACCCGCATCGAGGCGCGCGAGCGCAAGATGATCGCGGTCTGCCAGAAGCCCGGCGTGACGGTCGAGGACCTCAAGGCTGCCCGCACTGCTATGCGGCAGTCCTACTGAGCCATGACGACCCGCGCCGAAGCGCCCAGCTTCTTCGAGACGGTCAACCTCTACTTCGAGCGGGCGGCCGCACTCACCGACTACCCGCGCGGCCTCCTCGACCAAATCAAGGCGTGCAACAGCATCTACGCCTTCCAATTCCCGGTGCGAACCCGTCGCGGGTACGAGGTGATCTTGGGGTGGCGAGCTCAGCACAGCCACCACCGGCTGCCGGTCAAGGGCGGCATCCGGTACGCGGCCGAGGTCAACGAGGATGAGGTCAAGGCGCTGGCGGCGCTCATGACCTACAAGTGCGCCGTCGTCGAGGTCCCGTTCGGCGGCGCCAAGGGTGGCGTCCGGATCGACGCCAAGCAGTACAACGCCGAGGAGATGGAGCGCATCACGCGCCGCTACACGGCCGAGCTGATCAAGAAGAACTTCATCGGACCCGGTGTCGACGTGCCGGCGCCCGACTACGGCACGAGCTCACGCGAAATGGCCTGGATCGCCGACACGTACTCCGCCTTCAATCCTGGCCAGATCGACGCGCTGGCGTGCGTCACGGGGAAGCCCGTCAGTCAGGGAGGCGTCCGCGGCCGCGTGGAGGCGACGGGCCGCGGAGTCTACTTCGGTCTTCGCGAGGCCTGCGCCGACGCGGACGACATGAAGGCGCTGGGGCTCTCGACCGGCGTCGAGGGCAAGCGCGTCGTCGTGCAGGGGTTCGGCAACGTCGGCTACCACAGCGCCCGGTTCTGCCAGGAGGGAGGCGCCATCATCGTCGCCGTGGCGGAGCGGGACGGAGCCATCTACCGGCCGGACGGTCTCGACGTCGAGGCCGTCCAGAAGCACCTCCGCTGGACGGGTTCGATCCGCGCGTTCCCGGGCGCCCGGGACCTGCCGACGGCCGAGGGGCTCGAGATCGACTGCGACGTCCTCATCCCCGCCGCCCTGGAAGGCCAGATCACTGCCGACAACGCGCCGCGGATCCGGGCTCGCATCGTGGCCGAGGCCGCCAACGGCCCGACGACGTTCGACGCCGAACGCATCCTGTTCGAGCGCGGCATCCTCGTGATCCCCGACATCTACCTGAACGCCGGCGGGGTCACCGTCTCGTACTTCGAGTGGGTGAAGAACCTCTCCCACGTCCGCTTCGGGCGCGTCGGCAAGCGCTTCGAGGAGGCGGCGCTCGAGCGGATGCTCCTCGCCGTGGAGAAGGCCACCGGCCGCCTCTTCTCGCCGGAGGAGCACCGGCGGATCGCGCACGGCGCGGACGAGATCGACCTCGTGAACTCTGGGCTCGAGGAAACGATGATTGGAGCCTATCGGCAGCTCCGGGACCTGATGCGTCAGGACGATCGGATCAAGGATCTCCGCACGGCCGCCTTCCTCAGCGCCCTCCGGAAGGTGGCGACCAGCTACTTGGAGCTCGGCATCTTCCCGTAGGACGCGACCGGGGTCCCGCGCGCTCAGCGGGCGCCCTGGCCGGCGCGTGATGGTGGGCGTGCGCCCCGGATGTCCAGGTAGAGGTTGTAGCCCGCGATGAGCGCCGGGAACAGGTTGGACAGGACGCCGACCGAGTCGTTCTTCCCGAAGGTGAAGTAGGCCAGCAGCAGGAGGCTGCCGGTCACGCTCATGTACCAGAACATCCGCGGCACCGTCGGCCGGCCCTCCGTGCGCGAGGCGTACAGCTGGACCACCCAGCGCCCGGTGAACAGGGCCAGGCCCAGATAGCCGACGAGCTTCCAGGGGGTGAGCGTCACCCCGAGATAGTTCCCGATCACCTCGTGCATCCCCGATCCCGCCCCGCCGGAAACACCGCCGCGCGCAGGTCGTCAGCCCCCCGGCTACCGGTGCTCACCGACCCGGTGGAGCTTCAGCAGGTTGACCGTGCCGCGCACCGCGAGCGGTGCGCCGCCCACGATGACCAGGATGTCGTTGTAGCGCACCGAGCGGTCCGCGAGCAGGCTCGCCTCGATGTCCGTCACCATCTGGTCGATCGAGGTCTGCGACTTGATGAGCCGCGGGACGACGCCCCAGTCGAGGGCCAGGCGCCGCCGCACGCGCTCGTTGGGCGTGAACGCGACGATGGGAACCGGCGGCCGGTCCTGGGAGATGAGCCGCGCGGTGTAGCCCGATTGCGTGAACGCGACGATCGCACGGGCCTTCAGCTCCTGCGCGGCGAACGACGCCGAGTCCGAGATCGCCTGGGGGAACGACACCTCGCCCCGCCGCGGGCGGTCCATCGTCTGCGGCGGGAAGGCCGCCTCGGTGCGGCGAATGATGCGGTCGAGGACCCTGACCGCCTCGACCGGGTAGGCGCCGGTCGCCGACTCGGCGGACAGCATCACCGCGTCCGTGCCGTCGAGCACCGCGTTGGCGACGTCCGAGACCTCGGCGCGCGTCGGACGGAGGCTCCCGACCATGGACTCCAGCATTTGGGTCGCCACGATCACCGGAGTCCGCGCCAGGCGCGCCTTCCGGAGGATTTCCTTCTGGGCGATCGGGACCTCCTCGAGCGGCACCTCGACCCCGAGGTCCCCGCGCGCCACCATGACCGCGGCGGTGGCGTTCAGGATCTCGTCGAGGCGCCCCAGGGCCTCGGGACGCTCCAGCTTGGCGACGACCTGGACGTCGGAGCGGAACTCGTTGATGACCTCCCGGACCTCCAGGAGGTCCGCCGCCGATCGCACGAACGAGACCCCGACGTAGTCGACGCCGTGTCGCAGGCCGAACTGGAGATCCTCGCGGTCCTTGTCGGTCAGAATCGGCAGGCGGAGCGCCGTACGTGGGAGGTTCACGCCCTTGTGGTCGCGGACCATCCCTCCCGTCGCGACGCGGCACGCGATATCCTCGCCCCGCACCTCCTCGACGTCCAGCGCGATCCGACCGTCATCGATCAGGACGCGGTCCCCGATCTTCACGTCCTGGGCGAAGCCGCGGTAGGAGATGCTGGCCCGTTCGGCCGTCCCCGGGACGGTCTCCGTCGTCAGGACGAAGGGGTCACCGCGCCGCAGCACCACGCCACCGCCGCCGACGAACGTGCCCAGTCGGATCTTCGGCCCCTGGAGGTCCTGCAGGATCGCGATGGGCTTCCCGATTCTGGCCTCCACGGACCGGATGCGCTCGATCGCCTGCCGATGCTCCGCGTGTGTGCCATGGGAGAAGTTCAGGCGAGCCACGTCCATCCCGGCCCGCGCCATTTGCTCGATGATGCCCTCGGCGAGGGACGCCGGCCCGATGGTGCAGACGATCTTCGCGAAACGCTCCTGGACCATCGTCAGGCCGCTCTCCGGACGATCAGGAGGTTGAGGGGGGCTTCCCGCGTCGTCCCGGCCGGCAGGCTCGGACGGCGCACGTCAGAAGGCTCCTTTGCCCAGGCTGTAGAAGTTCCCGTAGATCGACTCGCAAGCCTCACGTAGCCGCCGGCGCTCGGCGTAACGGGGGCCGAACCGGTCGAGCGCCTGACTGCTCGTGTCGACCCGCGTTTGCCCCTCCAGGACCAGCTCGCAGAGCCACTCCCCGACGAGGAGCGACCCCGCGATCCCGATCGCGTTACAGCCCGCCGCGACCCAGAGCCCGCGGATGGTCGGGACCGCGCCCAGAAGGTAGTTGCCGTCAGGCGTGAAGGTGGGCAGCCCAGCGCAACCCTTGAGGACCGGGGCCCCGTCTAGCGCCGGGAACGCGCGGGTGAGGCCGGCCGCGAGCTCCTCCAGCACGCCGAGATCCTTCTCCGTGTGCTCGATTTCGAACGTGGGCGGCAGCTCCGCCATCGAGAAGGCCTTGGGACGCGCCTCGAAGCCGCCGAGCATGAGCCCCCCGACTTCGGGCCGGATGTAGACGGAGGCGTCCGGGACGCGGACCACCGGCAGATCTGCCGGCACGGTGGCCATCGGCGCCGTCGTCCAGTGCTGGTGCCGCAACGGCACCGTGTCCACCGCCAGGCCGACCGCGCTCGCAACCCGCTCAATCCAAGGGCCCGCCGCCACGATGACCCGGGGGGTGAGGAGCGCGCCGGCCGGCGTGTCCACCCCGCGCACGGCGCCCCGATCGAGCTGGATCGCGGTGACCGGTCGGCCCGTCTCGAAGACCACTCCGAGACGGCGCGCGGCGCGCGCGATCGTCATGGCCAGCGTGTACGGCTCCACGTAGCCGTCCCCCGGAATCCACGCCGCCGCCTTGACGCCGGCGGTGTCAAGGAAGGGGACGCGGGCGGTCGCTGCCTTCGGCGTCAAGAGCTCGACGTCGAGACCCCACGACCGCGCGTTGGTGACGTGCTCCTCGAGCTCCCGGACACGCCCCTCCGTCAGCGCGAGCTTGAGACTGCCCACCTGGCGGAACCCGCTCTCCTCGCCGTGCTCGGTTGCCCAGCATTCGAGGCGGTCCACGACGCGTCGGATAGACCGCACCATGAGTTCGCTCGAGCGTAGCTGGCCGACGAGTCCGGCCGCCTGGGGGGTGTTCCCGCACGCGAGCTCGCGCCGCTCCAGGACGACGACGTCGCGCAGACCCGCCCGGGCCAGGTGATAGGCGATCGAGCACCCCCAGATGCCGCCGCCCACCACGACGGCGGCGGCTTCGCGCACGGGGCTCACGAAACAGGGGGGACGCGCCAGCCAGGTTCGGCGGGCAAGCGGCGGAGGCTACGATGCGGCGGCCGGCGCGTGTTTCTGCCGCGCGATCTCGAGGAGCTCGTGAGGCAAGCCGAAACGGACATCCTCCTCCACCACGCGAAACTCTCGCACGGCCGGTGCGCCCCGCCCCCCGAGGTACTCCACAACCTCCCGTACGAGAAACTCCGGGGTCGAGGCACCGGCCGTCACGCCGATGCGCGCGCACCCCTCAAGCCACTCAGGCCGGATGTCTCGGACGTCGTCAATGAGCCGGGCACGGGTACCCAGCGCCTCGGCAACCTCCCGGAGCCGATTGGCGTTCGAGCTGTTCGCCGCCCCCAGCACCAGCACCAGGTCGACGTCGTTAGCGAGTTGCTTGACGGCCGCCTGCCGGTTTTGCGTCGCGTAGCAGATGTCATCGCGCGAGGGACCGAGGATAGCGGGAAAGCGGCGTCGGAGCACCTCGATGACCGCCTTCGTGTCGTCCACCGACAACGTAGTCTGCGTCAGGTAGGCAACCTTTTCGGGGTCCTCGACGATCAGGCGCTCCGCTTCCTCGACCGAGTCGATCACGACGATGCGCCGGGGTGCCTCTCCGAGTGTCCCTATCACCTCGTCGTGGTCCGCGTGGCCGACGAGGACGATCGTACGCCCCTCCTTCGCGTACCGAATGGCCTCCAGGTGGACCTTGGTGACGAGCGGGCACGTGGCGTCGATCACCCGGAGCTGCCGGGCCGTCGCCGACTCCCGCACGGCCGGCGAGACTCCGTGAGCGCTGAAGATCACTGTCGCTCCCCCCGGGACCTCGTCCAGCTCGTCGACGAAGATGGCGCCCTTCTCCCGGAGCGCCTCGACCACGTGGCGGTTGTGGACGATCTCGCGCCGTACGTAGATCGGCACACCCACGACCTCGAGAGCCCGCTCGACGATCTCGATAGCCCGCTCGACGCCGGCGCAGAAGCCTCGCGGGCCCGCCAGGACGATCTCGCCGAGCGGCACCGGCGCGGGAGTCGAAAGCTGCTCGCGGCCATCTGTTCGCATCGAGTGTCAGTATAGAGGTCGCGGGCCGGCCGACGCAAGCAACGGGTCGCCTGCTGGCCCTCACCGGAACAGGTAGCTCACACCCAGGTAGAGCGCGCTCGAGTTGATGCCCACGTTGAAGCTGCAGGCCCCCGCGTTGGAGATGTGCTGAAACCGGTATTCGACGGTCAAGGCCGTCGTGTCGGACAGGAAGACGAGGAGCCCGGGGCCACCCTGAAGGAGGAAGTTCACGGCACAGTCCGTCTGGCGGAAATGCGTCTCCCCGACCAACACCCCCCCGCCGGCCTCGAGGTAGGGTCGCAGACGTCGAGTCCCGGAGAAGATCCAGCGGACGAGTCCAGAGGCCCCGCCGATGGTCGCGGACTGCGCGTCCTCCTTCAAGTACAGCAGCGTCGGCTCGATCAGCACCTCGAGGTTGCCGCGCAGCCAGCCGGGGCCCATGGCGTCCGACACGACGTAGCCGACGTGCGGCAGGAGTTGGAGGCCGGTCACGGTGTCGTAGTCGTCCCTCGTGTTGTGGCCGTCCCTCGTCCCGTGGCTGACCGAGATCGCGCCCCCCAGACCCACGTCTGTCGTCCCGGCGGCGATCGGGTCCTCCGCCCACGTCCGGCCCACCGGGGCGAGTATGATCAGGGCAGCCAGCAGCCAGGCCGCCCACGTCCGGCCTCCGATACGCTCCGTCATGTCTCAGCGATCGTCGGCGTCACGGGCGAATTAGGACCTTGAGCGCTTCGCCTCGACTCATGAGGTCGAGGGCCCTCGGCACGTCGCCGAGCCGCATCTCGTGGGTGACCAGGGGTGTGGGATCGAGCGTGCCATCGGCGAGCAGCGCGACGGCCCGCCGGATCAGCCCTGGGGTGTGGTGGAAGACCCCGAGGAGCCGCAGCTCCTCGTAGTGGACCCGGCGCGTGTCGAGGCGGACGCTCGTGCCAGGGGCGCAGCCTCCGAAGAAGACGACCGTGGCCCCCTTACCCGCCACGGCAATGGCCTGCTCCCACGCCCCCGGCCTTCCGGTCGCCTCGATCACGCAGCGCACTTCGCCGCCCGCCGCCTCGCGCACGGCCGAGACCGCATCGGGCGCCCGCGCCACGTCCACGCACGCGGCGAACCCGAGTCCGCGGGCGCGCTCGAGGCGAGGCCCGGTCTTGCCCGCGAGGATGACCCGGGCGCCGCCCGCACGGGCCAGTAGGCCGAGGAGAAGGCCGAGCGGACCGTGGCCCAGGACCACCACCGTCTCCCCTGTCCCCACCGTCGCCGCGTCGATCGCGCGTAGACAGCAGGCAACGGGCTCGGCGAAGGCGACGCGCGCCGCCTCGGCGGCTGGCGGCACCGTCACGAGGTTGCGGGCCACCAGCCGCGGAGGAAGCGCGATGTACTCGGCGTAGGCCCCGTTGACGAAGAGGAGGTCGTCGCAGAGGTTTGCCTGGTCGCGGCGGCAGGCGGGGCACGCCCCGCAGGGGGCCGAGTTCGCCGCCACCGCCCGGTCCCCGAGGCGCACGCCGCCAACCCCCGGCCCGACCGCGGCGACCGTCCCCGCGAACTCGTGCCCGAAGATCGTCGGCACCCGCGGGATCATGACGGGATGACCCCGGCGGAGTGTCTTCACGTCCGTGCCACACGTGAGCGCCACCTCGATCCGGAGCACCACCTCGCCCGGGCCCGGCTCCGGAACCGGGGCGTCTTCGAAGCGGAGGTCGCCGGGGCCGTAGAAGACCTGGGCCTTCACCCGCCCACCTCGACGAACACCTTGAGTGCCTCGTGACGCTCCATCAGGCCAACGGCTTCGGCGAGGCGCTCGAGCGGGACGCGATGGGAGCAGAGCTCGGCGACCCGGATCGCGCCGTTCCGGATGAGGTCGAAGGCCTCCGCCAGGTCAGCCGGGGACGACGAGTAGGTCGCCGTGAGGGTCAACTCCCGCTTGTAGATTTCACCGAGCGGTAATGACACCTCGCCCTCACCGACGAAGAGATGGACGGCCCCCCCGTCGCGCACCCAGCCGAGGGCGGCGCGGACGAGCGCCGGAGCCCCCGCCGTCAGCACGACCATATCGGCGCCCCGCTCCTCGCTGGGACCCGCGAGCGCCGCGCCGGCCTCCTCGGGGGCCACACCCGCCTCCGCGCCCAGCGACTCCGCCAGGGCCCGCCGCGCCGGAAGCGGATCGATCCCTACGACGCGGGCCCCGCGCCGGCGCGCGAGCTGGAGGAGGAGGCCGCCCATCGCCCCCAGCCCCGCCACGACGACGGTGTCGCCCGCCTCGACCGCTGCCCGCCGGATCGCCCGGACGCAGCAGCCCAGCGGCTCGGTGAACGAGGCCACCGCGTCGGGCATCCCGGCGGGCACGCGGAAGGTCACGTGGCGTACGTTCTCGGCGGGGACGCGCACGTACTCCGCAAAGCCGCCCGGGTCGAGGTTCGACGCCTTGAAGGCGCGGCACATCGAAACGCTGCCGCGCCGGCAGTAGTGGCAGGCGGAGCACGGGACGTGGTGCGCCACGACCACCCGCTCGCCGAGGTGGAAGTCCCCGGCGCCCGCGCCGGCCTCGGCCACCTCGCCCACGACCTCGTGGCCGAGTACGGTCGGTCGAGGCGCCGGCCCACGGAGCTTCGCCAGATCCGAGCCGCACAGGCCGCAGCCCCGGACCCGCAGCAGGAGCTCGCCGGGGCCAATCCGCGGCGCGGGGCGCGTCTCGAGGCGGATCTCGCCGGTACCCCCGTGGACGGCCGCCCTCATGGGGCAAGCTGGCCGTGCAGGTAGGCGCCCAGCGCGATGGCGATCTTTTTCGGAGTGGAGACCCGGATGCGACCGTCGAAGACGCGGAACTGCCGCGCCTCGATCTCCCGCAGAAGCGCGCGGTAGATACCGCCCATGATCTCGGCCGCGATCAGGCGGCGCCGGTCGGCCGGCGGTCGGGCCGCCTTGGCGGCGCGGTAGTAGGCGTGCACGCGGTCGGCCTGGGAGCGCATCATCCCGACGAACGCCGGGGTGTACCGCCCGCGGAGCAGCTCGTCCTCGGAGTAGCCGAACCGCCGGATCTCGTCGAGGGGCAGGTAGATGCGTCCGCGCTCCGCGTCGGTGCGGAGGTCCCGCAGGATGTTCGTCAACTGCAGCGCGACTCCGAGGTTGACCGCGTAGTCCCGCGCCCGCGGGTCTGTGTAGCCGAAGATGTCGATGCAGGCCAGGCCGACGACCGCCGCCACGCGGTAGCAGTACTCGTGGAGCTCTTCGAACGAAGCATAGCGCCGCTTGTCGATGTCCATCTCCACGCCGTCCAGAATCGCCTCGAGATGCTGGCGCTGGACGGGGAACGTCCGGACCACCTCGGCGAGATGCTGGGCGATCGGCTGTGTGGGGTGGCCGTCGTAGGCGCGTGCCAGCTCGACCCGCCAGTCCGCCAGGATGCGGCGTTGCTCGCTCGATGTCGCCGCCCCCTGGTCGACGGCGTCATCGACCGTTCGGCAAAAGGCGTAGAGCGCGTAGATGGCGTGCCGCTTTCGCCGCGGCAAGAACAGGAACGAGTAGTAGAAGTTCGACCCGCTGCGACGGGTGAGGATGGCGGAAAGGTCTGCCGCGTTCATGGCGTGATGTGACACCGGCCGCGCGAGCCGGCACGGCGTTCACGATTATACACGGCGCCGGCGAGATGCGTAGCCGTTCGCCCAGAACCAGTCCACCGCATCGCGGAGGGCCTCGTCCACGGGCGTCTGGGGCAGCCCGAGCTCCCGGATCGCCTTGGACGGGTCGAAGAACATCCGCTTGGCCGCCATCCGGACGGCCGTCCGGGCGACGATGGGCTCCGTCCGCGTCAGCCGCGCGACGAGCTCCGCCCCCGTCCCGAGCGCCAGCGCGGCCAGGTACGGCAGGCGCACCCGGGGCGCCCCCACCCCGGTGTAGGGCGCGAGACGCTCAAAGATGGCGCGGAGGCCGAGGTTCCCGTCGGCGTGCCCCAGGATGTACCGCTCGCCGGCTCGACCGTGCGCCGCCGCCAGGAGGTGCCCCCGCGCGACGTCGCGGACGTGCACGACGTTGAGCCCGGTGTCGAGGTAGGCAAGCATCCGACCCTTCAGGTAGTCCACGATCATCCGCCCGGTCGGCGTGGGCTTCCAGTCCCACGGCCCCACGGGCGCCGAAGGGTTCACGATGACGACGGGCAGTCCGCGGTCGGCGGCCATCTCCGCCTCACGCTCGGCCAGGTACTTCGAGCGCTTGTAGTCTCCTACCATGTCCTCGAGCGTGGCCGGCGTCTCCTCCGTGCCGGGCCCTCCGTCCGGGGGCAGGCCAAGGGCACCGACGCTCGAGGTGTAGACCACGCGGGCGACCCCGGCCGCCGCCGCCGCGAGGAGCAGCGTTCGCGTCCCGCCGACGTTGACGCGGTAGAGCACTGCCGGATCGAGGACCCAGAGCCGGTAGTCGGCGGCGACGTGGTACAGCACGTCCACGCCCGCGAGCGGCGCCTTCAGCGAGCCCGGGTCGGCGAGGTCGCCCGTCACGATCTCGATGGGAAGGTCGGCCAGGGCGCGGCGGTCGCTGGCCGGCCGGGCGAGGACGCGCACGGACACGCCCTCGTCGACCAGGGCCCGCACGACGTGGCTCCCGATGAAGCCGGTACCGCCGGTGACGAGCGCCTTCATCCCGCGCGGGAGCTCAGAAGGGGTAGTCGAGGCCCACGTAGATGGCCGGCCCTTCCCGGCTATAGGCAAACTCGACGTGGCCGACGACGCTCGGCGGGGCCAGCCCGCGGAAGCCGACGCCCGGAGTCACCTCGAAGCGGGTCTCCAGAAACTGCGCACGCGAATTGAACACCTTGCCCACGTCGACGAACGGCGCGATCTCGAACTCCGCGTCCACGCCGAAGATCCGGAGACGGAGCACCTTGGCCCGGAGCTCGGCATTGAAGAGGAGCCGGGCGTCTCCGAAGAAGCGATTCTCGCCGAAGCCCCGCAACGTGTCGACGCCGCCCAGCCGGGGCAACACTTCGAAAGGCGTCCTCGAGTCACCGGAGGTCCCCTCAAGGAGCCCCCGGACGACGGCGACCAAGCGGCGGTCGTAGAACGGCCTGAGGTAGATGGCCTCGAGGCCCGCCTTGATATAGTCGGCGTCGCTGCCGAGGAGCTCGGTCGAGGCCTCGGCGAACACGCTGCCGTAGAACCCCTCGGTCGGCGTGGTCCGCGAGTCGCGGTTGTCATGGATGAGCGCGACCCGCTGGGCGTGGATCGTGGCGCCCTGGATACCCGGCAGGTCGGGGAAGCGGTCGCCCGTGAACGGCAGCCCCGGCACGCCGCCGCGGTCGACCTCGAACCGCTGGAACGTCTCGCCCAGGGACAGCCGCATGGTCGGGGTGATGTTCACGCCGAAGATCACGTAGACGCCGGTCACCTCGAGCGTCATGTTGGATTCGTCGCCTTTCCTCGACGACGGTCCGATCCCGAAGAACCTGATCGAGGACGTGCGCTCGTGCAGGAGCTGGACGTCGCCGTGGAACCGGCCGCCGAATAGGTCGAGGTTGCGGTACTCGACCTTGAACTCGCGATCGATCTTCTCCGAATACGAGGCGATCAGCTCCAGGCGCTCGGGGGCGCTTGCGTACAAGAAGTAGCGGAATGTCCCGGTCACGCCCCGGATCTCGTTCCAGGTCACGGACGGTGCGAGAATACTGCGGACGCGGCCGGCCTCGTCCTTGAACATCCAGACCGGCAGAACGCCGTAGGTCTCCCCCTCGTTCGGGTCGGTGTCGAACGCGGGCAGAGGGAAGAAGGAATACGAGGTGTCCCCCGCCGCCGGGCCCGGCAGCGTGAGCAGGCAGCCGACCAGAAGGGCGGCGAGGGGCCTCAGGGCTCGCCCGGAAGGTCCACGAAGGCCCGGACGAACCGGGCGAGGCTCCCGAGCGCCCGTCGCGATCGCCGGCCGAGGCGCCAGGCCGCGCCGACGAGACGGGGACGGCCGAGGTAGCCGACCACGGCCCAGGCGCGCAGCCTACCGTCCGCCCCCACCGCTCCGAGCAGCTCGCGTGGCACGTCGTCCTCGGGACCGTCGGCCACCGCCCGGACCGCCAGCGCCGGGAGCCCGGCACGGCGCGCCCAGGCCAGGACGTGCGCGCTCTCCATGTCGACGGCCAGCACGCCCTGGGTTCGCCACCACTGCGCTTTGGCCGTCGGACTCGTCACCAGCTCGTCCACCGTGAGGAGTCGTCCGACTCGGTAGCGGAGCCGAGCGGCATCGAGCGCACGGACCGCCCGGCCACGGAGCCCCGGATCCCCGCCGTCTCCGTCGAGCTCTCCGCCCGGGGTGGCCACCGGGTCGCCGACGACGACGTCACCGGGCCGGAGATCCGGTCCGCAGCCGCCAGCGAGCCCCGTCACGAGCAGGGCGGCGGGCTTCCGCGAGGTCTGGGCGAGATCGAGACGGTCGAGGCTGGCGGCGCGGGGGCCCACGGTCCTGACCGTCAGCGCCCGGCGCGTGGCTGGCGGCAGTCGCCGGAGCAGCCCGCGAGCTTCCAGTGCGAGGCCTGCGACGAGGAGGAGACGATCCTCGCGCGTGAACGCGATCCCGGCGTCACGGCAGCGGCTGGCCCGCCGCCCGTTCGGCCTTCTCCGCCTGCTTCCGGGCTAGCCAGGCGGCGTAGGATTTACCGGCCGCGGTGTCCTTCCCGGTGAAATGGATCGTGCGCACATCTGCGTACGGAACGCGGTAGGGTCCGCCACCGCCGGTGTCGAACATCTCAAGATACGGCGCCGGGGCATCGGCGTCCCGATTGAACACGTAGCCGTGGAGCTCCGTGCCGTCCCGCTTCACGACCGTGGTGTTGCCCCGATAGTCGAACGCGAGGTCGATGATGTGGGTGAGCGGCAACTCGGCGTCCGGCTCGGGCGCCCACCCCTCGAGGGTCTTCTCGCCCTCCATCACGCGCGCCCGGTAACGGTGGCGACCACCGTGTCCCGGAATCCGCGCCAGCTGGAGAAGGTCTCCTGGACCGCCGTGGCCTCGAACCCGCAGTGGACCATACAGTCGCGGCACTTCTCGTTGCCGCTTCGCTTCCCGTAGCGCTCCCAGCGGGTTCCGTGGATCAGATCCTGGAAGCTCTGGGCATAGCCCTCTTGCAGGAGGTAGCACGGGCGCTGCCAGCCGAAGACGTTGAAAGTGGGGTTCCCCCAGGGCGTGCACTCGTAGTCCCGCTTCCCCATGAGGAACTGGAGGAACAGCGGGGACTGGTTGAACCGCCACCGCCGTTTCGGGTTCGACAGGATGCGACGGAAGAGCTCGTTCGCCCGCCGCTGGCGCAGGAAGTGCTCCTGGTCGGGGGCCTTCGAGTAACTGTAGCCGGGCGACACCATCATCCCCTCGACGCCGAGGTCCATCATCGCGTCGAAGAACTGCCGGACGCGCTCGGGGTTGGCGCCCTCGAACAGGGTCGTGTTCGTGGTCACACGGTACCCGCGGTGCAACGCCTCCCGGATCCCCTCAACGGCCTGGTCGAAGACGCCGTCTTTGCACACGGCCTCGTCGTGCTCCTCCCGGAGCCCGTCCATGTGGATGCTGAATGAGAGGTACTTCGACGGCGTGAAGACGCCGGCCTCGAGCCTCTCCTTCAACAGGATGGCGTTCGTGCAGAGGTAGATGTACTTCCTCCGCGCCACCAGCTCCGCCACGAGCCGCCCGATCTCCGGGTACATGAGGGGTTCGCCCCCGGGGATCGACACGATGGGGGCGCCGCACTCGTCCACGGCCTGCAGGCACTGCTCGACGGTGAGGTGCTTCCGGAGGATCTGGCCCGGGTACTGGATCTTGCCGCAACCGGCACAGGCGAGGTTGCAACGGAACAGCGGCTCCAGCATCAGGACGAGCGGGTACTTCCGGCGCCCACGAAAGCGCTGCGTGAGCACGTAGCTCGCGACGGTCCACATCTGGGACAGGGGTACGCTCATAGGCTCCGTCCGCCGAATCTCACACGGGCTCGCCGGCCCGTACCGGCACTCGACCCGTGTGCTCCCGCGGTCGTAGAGAGCATACTACAACCACGGCCAGCGGTACGTGGAGCAGCACGCCGGTCCAGAGGAGCGCGGGCTCGGCCACGGCCGCCGTCACCGACAGGTTGAACGCGAGGACGAGGTAGTAGAGGCCCACGGCCTGGCGCCCGTGTCCCGGAAGGCGGACTCCCCAGGCGGGGCGCGCACCACCCACGCGGGGGCCGAGAACGTTCCAGCCGTACGCAATCACCGCTCCGACGACGATCCAGCCGACGAAGTTCGCGGTCGGCACGCCGAAGTACCAGCCGGGCTCCGGGTAGTAGAAGATCCGGCCAAGGAACCACTGGTCCCCCCGCACCGCCAGGGGATCGATCACCACGTCGAGCCACATCATGAGGAGCCCGGCCAAGCCCGCCAGCCGGAGGCGCGCGCCGGCACTGGGGGCCGACCGGCTGCAGCCCGGGGCGCCCGGCTCCGACCCTTCGTCGACACCGAGGAACTGCCCGGCAAGGCCGAGGCTCGCGTACGCGAGGAACGTGAAGGACAGTGGGTCGAAGAAGGGGACGTTCGAGAGGTAGAGTTCGCGCCCGGCCGTCGCCCCAGTGTAGTGGTAGAGGCCGAACGGTACCCCGACCCTGGTCGAGCTCCACTCGGCGGCGAACGCCACACCCCCGGCCCAGAAGGTGAATGCCACCGCGCGCCGCCAGCCCCACGCGGCTGCCGCGGCAGTCAAATAGACGACGAGGAACCCGAACACGTACGGGCGCAGGACGATGCTGCCCCCGACGCGCCCGAGCACTTCGAGGATGGCAAGCTGGTCGGTGCCCCCCATCGGTCCCGAGCCACCCATGCTACACTAATCCCCGGCCTGCCGGACCAACCACGCATGGTGAATACGAGCCGAGTCGACAGGGCGCTTCAGCGCTCGCAGGATCACCTGCTGCGGCTCCAGGCCCCGGCCGGATTCTGGGTCGGGGAGCTCGAGGCCGACACCACCATCACGTCCGAGTACCTCCTCTTCCGTCATCTCCTGGGCACCGGAGACCGGGATCTCGAGCGGAAGGCGATCGCGTACCTCCGCGCCCAACAAGGCACGGACGGATCCTGGAACCTCTACGCGGCGGGCGCCGGCGACCTCTCGGCTACCATCAAGGCGTACTTCGCGCTGAAGATGGCCGGGGTTCCCCCGACCGACCCGGCCCTGACTCGCGCCCGGGAGTGGGTCCTGGAGCGAGGCGGGCCGACTCAGGCCAACGTGTTCACGAAGATCACCCTGGCTCTCTTCGGCCAGTATCCGTGGGGCGGCGTACCGGCGATGCCGGTCGAGATCATGCTGCTGCCCCGGTGGTCCTATTTCAACGTCTGGGAGATCTCCTACTGGTCGAGAACGGTGCTCATCCCCCTCCTGATCGTCATGGACCGCCGGCCGGTGCACGCCGTCCCGCGCGACCTGGGTATCGAGGAGCTGTGGGCGCATCACCTCCATCTCGACGATCCGGCCTACGCCCGCCGCGCCTTCGTGTCGTGGAAGAACATCTTCATCGGCCTCGACGGATTCCTTAAGACGTGGGAGGCCTTCGGGCCCCGTCCCTGGCGGGGGCGGGCGATCCGCGCCCCACGACTGGCTGGCCCCTCGCATGGCCGCCCCGGGTGGTCTGGGTGGCATCTATCCCGCGATGGTGAACGGGATCCTAGCGATGCGACTGCTGGGCTACCCGGACGACCACCGGCTGATCGCCGGCCAGCTCAAGGAGATCGAGGCGCTCGGGATCGAGGAGCCGGATCGCTTCCACGTGCAGCCGTGTGTGTCGCCGGTCTGGGACACCGCGCTCGCGGTCAACGCGCTCCTGGCGTCGGGGCTACCCGCCGGCCATTCGGCCCTCGCCCGGGCCACGGACTGGCTCCTCGACCGCCAGGTGCTCGAACCCGGGGACTGGCAGGTCAAGCGCCCGGGGTTGGAGCCCGGCGGCTGGGCCTTCCAGTTCGACAACCCGTTCTACCCAGACCTCGACGACACCGCGGTGGTCGCCATGGGGCTAGCCCAGGTCGACCACCCCGACGACGGCCGGCGGCGCCTCGCCATCGAGCGCGCGGTACGGTGGCTCCGGGGGATGCAGGGCAAGGACGGCGGCTGGGCGTCGTTCGACACGGACCAGACGCGCCTCCTCTTCAACAACATCCCATTCGCCGATCACGGAGCGCTCCTCGATCCGGCCACGGAGGACCTCACCGCGCGGTGCATCGAGTGCTTCGGGCGGCTCGGGGCACCGGGGGATGATTCGGCGATCCAGCGGGGCCTCGCGTTCCTCCGCCGGACCCAGACGCCCGAAGGCGCCTGGCACGGACGGTGGGGCGTGAACTACCTCTACGGAACGTGGTCGGTCCTCCGCGGACTCGAGGCGGTCGGCATCCGTGCCGACGATCCAATGGTCAGGCGTGCGGTCCGATGGCTGGAGACCCGCCAGAATGCGGACGGAGGGTGGGGCGAGACCTGCGCCTCCTACACCGAGGGCGACCTCAAGGGGCGTGGGGTGTCCGGACCCAGCCAGACGGCCTGGGCCCTGCTCGGCCTGATGGCGGCGGGCCAGACAGTCACCCCCGCCGTCGAGCGCGGGATCGAGTTCCTTCTCCGGGGTCAGCGAGCGGACGGCGGCTGGGACGATGTGCTTTGGAACGGGACGGGATTTCCCCGGGTGTTCTACCTGCAGTACCACCTCTACGCCCACTACTTCCCTCTGTGGGCTCTCGGGGCCTGGCGCCGGCTCACGGGATAGAGCCCGGCGGGAGCCCAGCCACCGACCTCCACCCCCGAATGTCCGGCTCGCTCGTCCTCGACTCCATCCAGGGTCTCGGGCGGTACGGTCTCGACACCCTCTCGGCCCTCGGGCGGTTCGGCGTGTTCCTCGCCGAGGCGCTCCGGTGGGCCGCGGTCCCGCCGTTCAAGGCCCGCCAGGCGCTCCAGCGGGTCTGGTTCGTGGGCCTCCGCTCGATGTCCGTGATCCTCCTGACCGGGGCGTTCACCGGGATGGTGCTGGGGCTCCAGGGCATCCTGATGCTTCAGCGTGTCGGCTCGGAGGCCTTCGTGGGACCGCTGGTGGCGATCGCGCTCGTGCGCGAGCTGGGGCCGGTGCTCGCCGCGCTGATGGTGACCGGACGCGCGGGATCGGCCCTCGCCGCCGAGATCGGCGTCATGCGAATCACCGAGCAGATCGACGCGCTCACCGTGATGGCACTCAACCCGATGCGGTACCTGGTGGTGCCGACGCTGGTGGCGGGAGTCGTCGCCCTGCCCCTCCTCGCCTGGGTATTCGACGTCGTCGGCATCTACGGGGGCTATCTCGTGACGGTGAAGCTCTTCGGGATGTCCTCCGGGACCTACTTCGGACAGATCCGGGCGTTCCTCGACACCGGCGACATCTGGGTCGGGTTCTGGAAGGCGCTCGTGTTCGGGCTCATCATCACGTGGGTCGCCTGCTACAAAGGGTTCCACGTCGGCCACGGTGCCGAGGGCGTGGGGCGCGCGACGACCGAGGCGGTCGTGCTCGCGTCGGTCCTGATCCTCGTGCTCGACTACGTCCTGGGCTCGGTGCTACCGTGACCGGAACGCCCGCTCCGGCGATCCGCGTCGAGGCGCTCCGGAAGCGCTTCGGGAGCCAGGAGGTGCTCCGCGGAGTCGACCTCGAGATCGCCCCATCCGAGCTGATGGTCGTCATCGGGCGCTCCGGCGGCGGCAAGTCGGTGCTCCTGCGACACCTCCTCGGGCTGGTCCGGCCCGATGCCGGACGCGTCATCATCGACGGCCAGGACGTGACGACGCTCCACGGGCAAGCCCTCGACCGGATCCGGGAGCGCTTCGGGGTCGTCTTCCAGGGCGGTGCGCTCTTCGACTCCCTCACCGTGCTCGAGAACATCCTCTTCCCGATCCGGGAGCGCCGCCGGCTCCCTGCGGCCGATCTCCTGCCGCGGGCGCAGGAAGCCCTGGCCCAGGTGGGCCTCGGGGAGATGGGCCACAAGTACCCGGCCGAGATCTCCGGCGGCATGCGCAAGCGCGTCGCCATCGCGCGGGCGCTGGTCACGGAGCCCCAGGTGGTGTTTCTCGACGAGCCGACGACCGGGCTCGACCCCATCCTCGTCAACTCGATCCATCATCTGGTCGTCGGGCTTCATCGCAAGTTCGGCTTCACGGCGGTGATGGTCAGCCACGAGATTCCGGAGATCTTCCAGATCGCCCACCGCGTCGCCGTGCTCCACGAGGGTCGAATCCATGCGGTCGGCACGCCGGAGGAGATCCAGGGCTCGAGCGACCCGGCCGTGCGCCGGTTCATCCACGGCGAGGTCGAGGAGCAGGCGGTCTAGTCGGAACGGGAGCGCGGGAAGGAGGCGCGGACATCACCATGGGTCGACGAGTGGAGCTCGGGGTGGGGTTGTTCATGGTCGCGGGGATCCTCGCGCTGGCGTACCTGTCCATGAACCTGGGGAGAGTCGATGTCCTGGGTCGGCAGGGGTACGTTGTCTACGCGGACTTTCCGACCGTCGGCGGGCTCAAGTCCGGCGCCGCGGTGGAGATCGCCGGCGTCTCGGTCGGTCGGGTGCAGTCGATCGGGCTCAAGGAGTACCAGGCGCGGGTCGCGCTCCGGATCGACGAGGCCGTCAAGCTCCAGACCGACGCGATCGTCTCGATCAAGACCAAGGGTCTCATCGGGGAGAAGTTCGTCCAGATCAGCCCGGGGGGCTCGGACAAGCTCGTGCCCGCCGGCGGGCGCCTGACCGAGGTGGAGGCGCCCGTTGACCTCGAGGAGCTGATCTCGAAGTACGTCTTCGGCAAGGTGTAGGCCCATGCTCGGAACCGGTTCCCCCGATCGCGGTGTCGTGGCCGTGAAGCTCAGAGGGCGCGGGTCCGTCACCGCGCTCCCCGTCGTCCTCGCCGTGACACTCGTCGCGGCGCTGACCCCCGGGACGGCCGGGGCTCAGAGCACCGCTCCCGCTCCGGCCGCTCCGGCCGCTCCGGCCCCACCGGCGACCCCGGTGCCTTCGGCACCGGCTCCGCCACCTGCCAGCCAGGCGGCGCCGGTCCTTGGACGACCGGCCGTCAGGCTGACCCTGGAGGAGAGCGTCCGGGCGGCGCTCGGCCGGAGCCCCGATACCCGGCAGGCGGTAGCGGAGCTCGAGGGCATCCGGGGCAAGCAGCTCCAGGCCCTCGGGATCGGCCGGCCGCAGCTCGAGCTCCAGACCGTGCTCGGCCCCTCACCCCGGGCCCGCGGCAACCAGGTGTCCTCCCCCGACGACCAGTACTCGCCGGACATCACCGGGGTCTTCGTGCGGGGCACGGTCAGCATCATCCAGCCGATATTCACCTGGGGCCTCGTCGAGAACGCGCGCCTGGCCGCGAGCCACGGAATCCGCGCGGCGCAGGCGGGCATCGACGTCAAGAACACCGAGGTCGCGCTCCGCGTGAAGCAGGCGTACTGGGGGTTCGTGGCCGCCAAGTCGATCCGCGCGTTCCTCCTGGAGGTGCGCGACCAAGTCGACGCGGCGATCGCACGGACCGAGCGGCTCGTCGAGGGTGGATACGCGACCGACATCGACCTCTACCGGTTTCGCTCCAAGCGTGGCGAGCTCGATCGGTACCTCAACCTCGCGGACAAGACCATCGATTTGGCCGCCCAGGCGCTGGGGACGTGGACGGGCCAGCCCGCGGGCGTGCCCGTCGAGCCCGCCGACGAGGCCCTGCCGACGGACATGAAGCCCATCCCCGCGGTGGACCTGTACGTCCAGAACGCGCTCGGGGGCCGCCCCGAGTTCTCCCAGCTCCGGGAAGGCATCCAGGCGCGCCGGAGACTCGTGGAGGTCGAGCGCAAGCAGGGCTACCCACTCTTCTTCGTCGGCCTCCTGGGCGACCTGGCGTACGCGACCAACCGCGATCGGCTGGAGAACCCCTACGTCATCGATCCCCTGTACCACACGGCGGTCGGTCCGGTCATCGGGTTCAAGTACAACCTCGACTTCGGGATCCGCGCCGGCAAGGTGAAGGAGGCCGAGGCGGAAGTCCAGAAGCTGGAGGCCCTCCGCGACTACGCGCTGGATGGGATCCCGCTCCAGGTGCGGGAGGCGTACAACACCGTGGTCGAGGCCGAGCGGAACGCGAAGGTCCTGGCGGAGTCCCACGACAACGCCAAGCGATGGCTCGTCGCAGCCTCCTCGAACGCGGACCTCGGGGTCGGCGATCCGGACGACCTGGCGGACGCTTTCGTGCAGTACGCCCGGACCCGTGCCGAGTACCTCCAGGCGGTCTACGCGTACGTCTTCGGCCTCGAGCAGCTCGCCCACGCGACGGGCCACGACGTCGCCGAGGTGCAGCGCCTGGCACCGCCGAAGCCGTGATGAACCCGATGAGGAGGACAGAACGCATGCGCCGGCTCGTCGTCTCGGTATCCATCGCCGTCCTGGTGCTTGCAACCGGGGGCGCCGCTCAGGCTGGCCCACCGACCGACCAGCTCAAGGTGACCGTCGACCGGATCCTGGCGGTCGTCCAGGATCCCGCCCTCCGCCCGCCCGGCAAGGCGGACGAGCGGCGGCAGAAGATCCGCGCCATCGCCGACGAGGTGTTCGACTGGCAGGAGACGGGCAAGCGCGCGCTCGCCCGGCACTGGGAGGGGCGCTCGCCTCAGGAGCGCGAGGAGTTCTCCAAGCTCTTCGCCGACCTCCTGGAGCGCTCGTACGTGGGCAAGATCGAGGGGTACAGCGGCGAGAAGATCCTCTACGAGAAGGAGATCGTGGACGGCGACCGGGCCGAAGTGCGGACCAAGCTCGTGACCAAGGCGGGGACGCAGATCCCGATCGACTACCAGATGCAGAAGGCGGGGGACCGCTGGCGCGTCTACGACGTGAAGATCGAGAACGTGAGCCTGGTCCTCAACTACCGCTCGCAGTTCAACCGCATCATCCAGCAGTCCGGCTACCCCGAGCTCGTCAATCGGCTCAAGACGAAGCAGGCGGAGCTCCAGTTCGACGAGGCGGGCGCGGCCAAGGCAAAGAAGCCGTGACGGGACTCGTCCTGGCCGCGGGGATGGGCAAGCGCCTCGCTCCCCTCACCGACGAGCGCCCGAAGGGTCTGATCGAGCTCGGGGGGCGGAGCCTCCTGGCGCGTCTGCTGGACGGCCTCCGGGCCGCCGGTGTCCACGAAACCGTGCTCGTCGTCGGGTACCGGCAGGACATGATCCGACGCGCCCTCGGCCCGTCGCACCAGGGCATGCCGCTCCGCTACGTCGTCAACGCCGAGTTCGAAAAGGGACCACGGCTGTCGCTCTGGGCGGGCCGCGCGGAATTCCAGCGAGACGACGTGGTCCTGGCCGATGGCGACGTTCTGTTTGCCCCTTCCCTGCTCGAGCGCGTCGTGCGCGCCTCCGCGGTCAACCTGTTCCTGGGCGAGCCGGACTTCGTGGACACGGGCGAGGAGATCAACCTGTACCAGGCCGCCGAGCGCGTCGCGGCGATCCGGCGCGGCGTGAGCGGCCCACCCGCCGTCCCCTTCGAGGCGAAGGCCGAGTGGGTGGGCTTCGTGAAGGTGGGACGGGCCGCGGGAACGGCCCTGGCCGACACGCTCGACGGCATGGTCCGCGGCGGCCACGTGGACGGCGACTACGAGGTGGCGCTCGACGCGCTCCTCGACCGCCACCCGTTCGCGATGTGCCGGACCGACGGTCTCCCCTGGATCGAGATCGACTTCCCGCAGGACCTCCACGCAGCGGAGACCGAGGTGCTGCCGCGGATCGGCCGGCTCGCGGCGGAGTGAGGCTCCGACCGTCTCGGTCAGGGCATCGCCGCGGCGGCGCGCACCAAGTCCGCGGCGACCCTGTCGGCCAGACGCCCGATCCGCCGGAGGCCATCGTCGTCGAACGTCCGACCCGGCCCGTCCAGGATCCCCAGGGCGCCCCGGATCACGCCGTCCATCCTGACCGGGGCCGCCGCCACCGTCCGCAGCCCCTCCTCCTCCAGCCGCTCGCGGAGCCACGTCGCCACTGGAACGCGAGGGTCGGCGAGCAGATCCGGCGTCCACACGGGACGGCCTTCCCTCATCGCGCGGCCCGCCATCCCGACGCCGGCGGCGAGCGTCTGGCCGAGCCACCCCTCCGTCCCGTCGGCACCCGCGGTCGCGACGCAGGAGAGGCGACCCGCGGCGTCGTCGAGCCAGAACAGCACAGTCCGCCTGACACCGAGGCGCGCGCGAGCGGCCGCGAGGGCGCCCTCGGTCGCCGCGGCGACCGGGCCGGACCCGAACGAGGACGAGGCAATGGTTTCCATCACGCGCCGGATCACTCCGCGGCGATCGCGTCGATCTCGACCAGCATGTCCGGATGGATCATCGTGCCACACTCGACCCACGTGCAGGCCGGTCGGACGTCCCCGAACGCCTCCCGGTGCGCGCGCGCGACGGCCTCCCACTGCCCCATGTCGGCGAGGAAGACGCCGGTCTTGACGACGTGGCCGAGGTCGAGACCGAGCCGCCCGAGGGCCTCCGACATCGTGCGGATCGCCTGGACGGTCTGCGCGTAGGCGTCCCCCCTGCCCACGACCACGCCGTCCGGACCGGCGGCCGTGCAGCCGGACACCCAAGCCATGTCGCCGACCCGGACGGCCCGGGAGTACCCGACGAGCGGCTCCCAGCGTCCGCCGGACGAGACGCGCTGACGCGGCCGCATCACGGCTCTCCGTTCCGCGCGCCCGGCCGAAAGTGCGGCATCACCCGATCGGCGAAGAGCCGCATCGAGCGGCAGATCTGCTCGTGGCTCAGGTATCCGGCGAACTGGGTAACGTTCAGAAAGTCCGTGACCTCGAAGTAGTCGATCAGCTCGCGCAGCCGCTTGACCGCGTCCTCCGGCGACCCGGAGAGGCGCGCCAGCGTCGGGATCCGGTCGTAGAGCGTGTGCTGGTGCGCCTCGGCGTGGACGGTGATGCTGTCGAGGAAGCCGAAGTACTTCTCCATGCCGCGCTCGAACGTCTCGTTGGCCTCGGCCGTGCTCTCGGCGAGATAGCAGAACATGGTCAGGGCGACGCGCATCCGGGCCGGGTCGTGGCCGTGCTCGCGATATACGCGCCGGTAGGTGTCGATCTGGGCCCGGAGCACCTCCGGCTTCTGGTTCGCGGGAAAGGTCAGGATGGGCCAGCCCAGCGCCGCGTACCGGGCGAAGGACGCCTCGCTGATAGACGCCCCCCAGCAGGGGATCGGGTTCTGTACGGGTTTGGGATAGATGCTCGCCCGCTGCCCCTGGAAGAGGGGGGTGGCGTAGTCGAGGCCGTGGAGCTGGGCCAGGGCCTGGCGGACCACGGTGAGCGCCTGGTCGAAGCGCTCCTGACTATCCTCGAGCCTCACTCCGAAGCCCATGAACTCGTGCGGCTGGTACCCACGGCCGATACCGAGCTCGAGCCGACCCCCGCTCAGACAGTCGACCATCGCCGCCTGCTCCACGACGCGGATCGGGTGGTGCTGGAACGGGAGGACGACCACGCCGGTGCCGAGACGGATCCGCCGCGTCTCCCGGGCAGCCGCCGCGGCCATGAGCAGGGAGTCGGGTACCAGCGCGTACCCCGCGAAGTGATGCTCGGCGAACCAGCACGCCCAGTACCCCAGCTGGTCCATGAGGCGCACCTCGGCGAGCTGCTGCTCGTAGCGCTCCTGGCTGGACTGGCCCTCCCGCCGGTCGCAGAGGACGAGATGAGAAAAGTGCATCGTCCGCGCTCTCCCGCGTCGCGCCGGCCCGTTCGTCGGCCGGCTGGCTGGGGAGAGCCCTCAGCGGCGCGCCGATCGTGGCCGTAGACCGCGACCGGCGTGACTGTAGCGACGCCCCTTCACTGCTGTCAAGCGACCGAGGCCACGCCGCCCCACTACAACGCTCGCCCACACCGCCTGCCACAGCGCCCGATTGACGTGCCGCACGGGGCGGGCTAGCGTTCCCGCGTGACGAACGAACGAGTCCACGACGACACGAAGACCCGGAAGGTGCACCCGTGAAATTCGGTCTCATCGCCCAGATGCAGGCGCCGAAGCCGTGGCCCGCTGGCGAGAACGTCGACCATCGGATCCACTGGGACACGCTCGCCGAGGCGGTGCTGGCCGAGGAGGTCGGCTTCGACTACTACTGGGCGACCGAGCACCATTTCTACGAGGAGATCGCCCACAGCTCGGCGCCCGAGGTGTTCCTGGCGGCGCTGGCGGCCCGAACCACCCGGATCCGGCTCGGGCACGGGGTGGTCGTGCTGCCCTGCAACCACCCGGTCCGCGTCGCCGAGCGCGCAGCCACGCTCGACATCCTGTCCAACGGGCGCCTGGACCTCGGCACGGGCCGGGGAGCCTCCTGGTATCACACCGAGGCGTTCGGCGTCTCGATCGACCAGTCCCGGGAGGTCTGGGACGAGGCCCTCCGGGTGATCTGCGCGCTCTTCGTCAACGAGACATTCCCGGGACACAAGGGCCGACACTACGAGATCCCCGAGCGGAAGCTCGTGCCCAAGCCGGTCCAGAGGCCGCATCCGCCCCTCTGGGTGGCGGCGACGAGCCAGGCGACTTTCGCGAGCGCGGCACGCGCGGGGCTCGGCGTCCTCGGGTTCACGGCCGTGCCGCCCGAGGAGCTGGCGCCGGCGGTGGCGGCGTACCGCGCGGCCCAGGCAGCGGCCGATCCGGCGGACTTCTTCGGCGCCGCGCCCAACTTCCAGGTGGCCGCGTTCCTCACCGCGTACTGCGACACGGACGACCGCCGCGGACGAGAGATCGCCGGCGCCGCCGCGCGGTGGTATCTCGGGGACAACGAGGCGCCGCTGAACCGCGTCCGGTTCCCGCCCGACTTCGACCGTGCCCGCTTCGCCAAGTACACGGACGACACGCTCGTTCGCGACCACATGATGGTGGGCGGCGACCCGGACGCGTGCTCCCGAGTTGTCGAGGCCTGGGCGAGGGTTGGCGTCGACCACCTCATCCTCATGATCCAGGCCGGCCTGACGACCCACGACCAGGTGATGCGCGCCATCGAGCTCCTCGGCGCCAAGGTCCTGCCGCGCTTCCAGGACACCCGCTGAGGCCCATCCCGCCGGTGCGGCGAGATCAGCGGTCGGCGCGGCTCCGGAATCGGAAGAGCGCGACGAGGGTCCCCGCGTCGAGGATCTCCCCCGCGTCCGCCATGCGGTAGGCCTCGACGAGCGATGCGGGCACGACTTCGATGTGCTCGTCGGCGTCGAGTCCGCGGGCGACCGGCCGGAGATCCCGCGCGACGAACAGGAAGATCCGCTCATCGGTGAGCCCGGGGTCGGCGAGCGCCTCCCCGAGCGGATCGAGACGCCCCGCCTCGTAGCCCGCCTCCTCCACGAGCTCGCGGCGGGCGCACGCCTCGGGCGACTCCCCGGCCTCGATCGTTCCGGCCGGCAGCTCCCAGAGCTCGGCGCCCACGATCGGCCGGTACTGCCGGATCAGCACGACGCGGCCGTCGGCGAGGAGCGGCAGGATGTAGGCCACGGCGGGCACGCGCACCGCGTCGAGGGAGACGCGACGCCCGTCGGGCAGGGTGTGGCGCTCCCGCCGGACGCGGAGCCGCCCGCCCCGGTACTCCGGGGGATCCGGATCAGACCCGGACACGCTCGCCCCTGGGATCCCAGAGCGGGGCCGGCCGGACCTCAGCCGGCACGAGCCGGCCAAACGATTCCACCGAGACGACTGTCCCCGGCCCCGTCAGACCCAGCGGAAGGTAGGCGAGGGCGACGTTCCACCCGATCGTGTGACCGTGGCCGCCGCTCCGCACCCGGCCGACCACACGCCCCTCGGCGACGACGGCCTCCCCGCCCCAGAGCACGCACGCCCCCCCATCGAGGACCAGGGGCACGAGCCGCCGCTGGAGCCCGGTGGCCCGCTGGCGGAGCAAGGCCTCCCGCCCGACGAAGTCGCGCTTGTCGAACCGCACGCAGAAACCGAGGTTCGCCTCGAGGGGTGTGTCACTCGGGCAGATGTCGTCGCCCCAGTAGTAGAAGCACTTCTCGAGACGGAGCGTGTTGAGCGCGTAGTAGCCGACCGGCTCGATCCGGAACTCACGGCCGGCGGCGAGGACCGCGTCCCACACGCGCCCGGCGTCGTCCCTGGGCGTGACCAGCTCGTAGCCGAGCTCGCCGGCAAAGCTCACGCGGTTGGCGCGGACCTCGACCCCTGCCACATCGATGATCCGGGATGCGAGGTAGGGGAACGCGGCGGTGGACAGGTCGCCGCGGCTCGCCTTGGCGAGTGTCCGGCGCGAGTCCGGCCCCCACAGGCTGACCACCGCGTACCGCTCGGTGACGTCGGTGAGCTCGACCGAGCCGTCCTCCGGCAGGTGCAGCCGGAGCCAGCCGAGATCGCTCGCCGCCGAGCCGGTTCCCGTCGTCACGCGGAACGCCGACTCCCCGAGGCGTGTCACCGTCACGTCGCACTCGATCCCGCCCCGCGGGTTCAGGCACTGCGTGTAGACCAGGCTCCCGACGGGGCGGTCCAGATCGTTGGCGCAGAGCCGCTGCAGGAACGCGAGGGCGCCGGGGCCGGTCACGTCGAGCTTGCCGAACGACGTCATGTCCAGCAGGCCCACCCGCTCGCGCACCGCGCGGTGCTCGCGCACCACGTGCTCCCAGTAGCTCGGGCGCTCCCAGGTCCGCTCATCGGCGCCTTGCCGACGACCCGGTCGCCCGGGGACGAAGTAGTGGGCTCGCGCCCAACCTCCGCGCTCCGCGAATACGGCGCCGAGGGCGAGGAGCCGGTCGCCGAGCGGGCTCGTCCGAAGGGGCCGCCCCCAGTCACCCTCGTCGCACGGGAACTGGGGCGCATAGTAGTACCGGTACACCTCGCGTGCCTTCTCGGCGACGTAGCGCCGGTCGCGGAGATGGGCGCCGAAGCGGCGGACGTTCAGCTCCCACACGTCGATCGAAGGCTCGCCCGCGAGGATCCACTCGGCCATCACGCGTCCGACGCCACCCGCGCCTGCGATCCCATTGATCGACATCCCGGCCGCCACCCAGAAGCCCGGGCGGCCGGGCACCGGCCCCAGCGCGTAGTGCCCGTCCGGCGTGAAGCCGTCCGGCCCGTTGACGAGCTGGAGGATCTCGGCCTTCTCCACGGCCGGGAAGCGCCGAATGGCCCCGGCCAGGAGCGGCTCGAACAGCTCCCACTCGCCCGGGAGCAGCTGCTGCGTGAACTCCCAGGGCACGTCGTCGAGGCGCCACGCCTTCGGATGAGGCTCGAACCCGCCGACCAGGTATCCACCAACCTCCTCGCGCACGTACACGAGGTTCTCGGGGTCCCGCACGACCGGCGTCTGGCGGGGAAGCTCCTGGCCCGGGACGGGTCGCGTGATCAGGTACTGGTGCATCAGCGAGACGATCGGCAGGTCGACCCCCACCATGGCCGCCACGCGGGGTGCCCACTGGCCGGCCGCGTTGACCACGCACTCGGTACGGATCGTACCGGCAGTCGTCTCGACGCCCCGGATCCGGCCGCCCGGATCGAGCCGGATAGCGGTGACCCGCGTTCCGGTGACGACCTCCGTTCCCCGCGCCGTGGCTCGGCGCGCCAGCTCGCGCGTGATGCCGTTGGGCTCGAGGTACCCGTCGTCCGGGACGTGCACCGCACCGTGGAGGCCTTCTCGGCTCATGACGGGGCAGATCCTGAGCGCCTCGGCGGGCGTGATGATGCCGAGGTCCAGCCCGAGCGCCCGCGCCCGGCTCACGCTCCGCTGGAGCCCCTGGAGCATCGCGGCGCTCGAGGCGAGCCGGAGGCTCCCGACCGGCCGCCAGCCGGCGGCTTCGCCGACCTCGGCCGCGAGCTCGCGGTAGAGCCGAATGCTGTAGTTCATGAGCAGCATGTCGGCGGGCGACGTGCGGAACTGCGACACGAGGCCGACCGAGTGGAACGTCGTGCCGCTCGTCAGCTCCCCCTTCTCGACGAGGACGACGTCGCGGCAACCCGCGGCGGTCAGGTGGTAGGCGATGCTGCAGCCGATGATGCCGCCGCCGACTATGACGACCGCAGCGTCCGTCCGCATGCTGGTCCTGTAGGGACGCCTTGTCGGTCGGGAGCGCCCGCCGCGGGTCCGGTCGCCGCGCTCGTCTCCGCTTTCCGGCTCGTCACCCGTTCCGCGACCGACGGAGGGATCCCGCCGCGCCCTGCGCCGGAGACGTCGCGCGGCGCCACCCGCTGAATCTGGGGAGCCCGCCGGGGTGGAGCGCTCCTAGGCGAGGACGTCCTCGAGGACGCGACCGTCGACCCGACCCGCGTCCACGCCGGTCAGGCGGCAGAGCGTCGGCATGAGGTCGATCGTCTGTCCGTCCCGGATCTCGGCGCCCGCCTGCACGCCCGGACCGGTTACGAGCATCGGGATGCGCTGCTCGTGCTTGGAGCCGTGGGACCGAAGCCCCACCTCGGCCCGGCTCGCGGGGCCGTCGTCCCAGACGCCGAGGGCGACGTCCCGGGCCGCCCAGCAGATCAGGTCGCCGACCCGCTCGGGGGGAAGGTGATCGCGGTGCGCCTCGGCGTTCGGGACGACCTCGTCGATGCCGGCGGTCCTCTCCAGGAGGGCACGCGCCTCGCGCGCCTGGCCGGGATCGTCGAAGTAGAGGTAGAGCGCCCCCCCGAGATCCCGGTGGTGGGCGTAGAGCCCGTCCCGGATGAGCGGCACGCCGTGGGTCGCGATGCCGGCTTCCACCAGCACCCTCACCGGCGACACCGAGCGGAGCTTCGCGTTCATCCCGTGGTCCGCGGTGAGGACGACGACCGTCTCGGCGGGGTCGTACACGTCGAGGAGCCGCCCCAGGGCCTCGTCGCTCGCCTCGAGGTACCGCTGCATGGCGGGCTCGTCGGGCGCCAGCATGTGCTGCGGGTAGTCCGTCGTGGCCACGTAGAGAAAGTCCGGGCGCTCCCGGAGCGCGACCTCGCGGGCCATCCGGAACACCCAGAGGTTGATGTCGAGCGAGAAGATCTCGGGCGGGGCGCCGACGGACGCACGATAGGACGCCGGGTGCGTCTTCATGTCCACGCAAACGTCGAGCCCCCGGCGGAGGAGCTTCGTCAGCTTCTCCTTCGCGGTCACGAGCGCCGTTGACCAGCCGGCCGCCTTGAAGTGCTCGAAGACGAGGGGCTCCTGCACGAACGACACCTGCTCCATGAAGACGTCGGTCCGGGTGGCCCGGTCGTAGTAGAAGTTCGTCGACAAGCCGTGACGCGTCGGGTATGTGCCCGTGAGCAGCGAGATGTGGTTCACGTTCGTGAGGCTGGGGAGCACCCCCCGACCGTCCAAGGTCGAGGCACCGGCCTTCATGAGCGCGGCCAACCGCGGCATCCGGGCCGGCTGGACGTAGCCCGGGTCGAAGCCGTCGAGGAGGAACATGAGGACCCGCTTTGGTCGTGTCATCGGTCGGCCTCCCGGGTCACCGTCCGACCCCCACCGCCAGCTCGGACAGGCTGGCCCGGAACGCGTCAACCACCCCCTCCATGTCCCGGGGGGTGAGCGTTCCCATGTTGGACACGCGAAACGCGTAGGTACGGATGTCCCCCTGGCCGGCGTAGATGACGTACCCCCGCCGCTTCATCGCGTCGTGGAGCGGATCGTACGCCAGCCCCGGAAGGAGCCGGAAGGTCGTCAGGATGCTGGACCGCGCCTCCTCCGGGACCAGGATCTCGAAGCCGAGTGCCGCCATGCCGCGCCGAAGCACACGCGCGTTCTCGGCGTAGCGCGCGATCCGATTCGCCACCCCCTCCCCTTCCAGCTCGATGAGGGCCTGACGCATCGCGTGCAGCACCTGGACCGCCGGCGTGAAGGGCGTGTTGTCCCGCTCCTGAGCCACGTAGTGGCCATGGAGGTCGAGGTAGACGCTGCGCGGCGGCTGTCCGGCCAGCGCGTTCAGCGCCGAGCGACGGCCGAGGACAAAAGCGATCCCCGGAGCACCCTGCAGGCACTTGTTGGCGCTGGCCATGACGAAATCGACGCCGTCGGCGTCCACCTGGAGGCGCTCGCCGAAGAGCGAGCTCATGGCGTCGATCAGCAGCCGGCGGCCCGCCCGTGCGGCGACGCGCGCGACGTCCATCACCGGGTTCAGGAGGCCCGTCGTCGTCTCGTGGTGGACCACCGCCACGTGGGTCAGCTCGGGACGCGCCCGGAGCGCCTCCTCGACGTCCGCCGGCGGTACGGGCGTGGTGACATCGTACGTGAGGACCTCGGCCGGGATCCCGTGGACCCGCGCGATCCGGGCCAGGCGGTCCCCGTACACGCCGTTATTCACGATCAGGAGGCCGCGATCCCGGGGTACCGCCGAGCAGACGGCGGCCTCGACGGCAGCGGTCCCCGACCCGGTGAAGAGCACCGCGGCGAAGCGCTCGGCGCAGCCCGCCAGCCCGACGAGCTGCTCCCGGCACTCCCGCATCATCTCGAAGAACTCGGGCTCCCGGTGGCAGAGGTCCGGCATCACCAGGGCCTCCCGTACCGATCGGCTGGTGTTGGCGGGGCCGGGGTTCAGCAGGATCCACTCGCGCTCGAACATGGGCGATCCTCCTGGCCGTCAGGCTACCCTCGTCGCCGCCGCCCGTCCACCTCTCCGGTCCGTCTTCGGTCGGTTTCTCCAATGGTCAACGAGGGCGATGGCGAAACACGGCCCGGAGCCGGGTCCGTTGGCGACTCGAGACCGGTGCCCCGGCCGTCCCCCGCCGATCCGGACGAGTGGACCTCCATGGTTTCTTCCTTGCGGCGGAGAGAGCGACACGCTAGATTGCCGCTAGGAGGAGAGTACAGGGGTCATGGCGCAGCTCGCCTTCCTCATCTCGCTCGTCGCGCTGGGAATTGCCATCCTCGCCTACCAGGAAGCCGGCGGCACGAAGGATCTCACGAAGAAGGTCGAGTCTCTCCGGGAAGACCTCCGGCGCGAAACGGCCGACGGCCTCTCCAAGCTGGAAAAGGCCCTCCGTTCGGTGGAGCCGGCCAAGTCCAAGCCGTGAGCCGACCCGACCCGCTCGCCAGACGGACCTTCCTGGACGGGCATTCGAGGGCTGTCGTCCGGCGCGGATGCCGTTGCGGCCGGTGGTGCACGTCGGCCGTGCTGGGGGCGATCACCATCCTCGGGTCAGGGGCGCTGACCCCGACGGTGCCGAGCCCGACGATACCGGGCACGACGGGGCCGGTCGACCGTGCCGTCGTCCCCATGCCGCCGATTTACCCGGGCTCCTCCTCCGGGCTCCTGAGGCTACCGGAGACGCAATCCACGCCGGTCGGGCCAACGGTGGCGCCGGGCTTCCCTGTCCCCGGACTGGTCGTGCCTGGCGTCCACCGCGATCCCCGCTTCCCGGGCGCGGGGCCGGTCGCGTCCGGAATCGACGGCCACCGCCCGGTCTGGAGGCCCGCGCGCCTCGAGCCGATGGTCGGGGTCGACCGCCGCGGTCACATCACGGCGGTCCTCGAGTACACACCCGGGCGCTTCGAGCGCTAGAGGCGGTGGACGCCGAATCGGACCCCCCCGACGCTGACCCGCGCACCGAGCCGCGCTCCGCCGAGAGCCGGGTCGTCCTGCGACGGCATCATCTGTCTCACCTGCCCGATCTGGCCGTGGACGAAAGCGTCCTCGGTACCCGCTACGCGCCCGGGTCCTCGCCGGGCCACTGCGACGGTAAGTGCTGCCGGAGCGGCGTCAAGGTCGACGTCTCCCACCGGGACCTGATCCTGGCCCACGCCGACGCGATACAGCGCGCGATGGACCCCGGTCAGGAGTGCGATGTCACCGGCTGGTTCGAGGAAAAGGAGACCCCCGACGCCGACTTCCCGTCCGGCCGGTGCGTCGGCACCCAGGTGCGCAGCGACGGGTGCGTCTTCCTCGACTCGGCGCGGCGCTGCGTGCTCCAGACAGTGACGATCGCCGCCGCCCAGCCGGGTTTCGATCTCAAGCCCTTCTTCTGCACCGCCTTCCCGATCACGATCGCCTCCGGGGCGCTGTGGATCGACGAGATGTGCCTCGACGCGGCGGCCGGCTGCTGCCGACCCACGCCCGGCGGCGTGCTGGGTGTCCTTGACGTCTGCGAGGCCGAGCTGCGCCACGTGCTCGGGAACGAGGGGCTGGAGGAGCTCCGAGTGGTGACCAAGGAGTAGCCGCCCCCAGATGAGTCGACGCGCCGGCGCCTCGGTTTCTGCCCCCCGTCGTCCGGTCCTTGCGACCGACTGGGCGGCCGTGACGGGAGCGCCGGGACGAGACGGCCAGCCACGGGCAGCGGCCCGGATCGGCCTCGCCTTCAACCGGAAGCCCGACGACGGACACGCCCCTCCGGGCGGCCGGTCAGGGAATCGGGGCCCCGGGGACCCCGCGGACCTGTACGCCGAGTGGGACGACGAGGTCACGGTCGCGGCGATCGAGGCGGCGCTGGCGGAAGCCGGCGAGGTCACGCGGCTGGAGGCGACGGAAGACTTCCCGCTCCGTCTCCACGAGGCGAAGCCCGAGATCGTCTTCAACGTGGCGGAAGGGCTGTGGGGACCGAACCGTGAGGCCCACGTGCCGTCCCTCTGCGAGTTCTGGGACGTGCCCTACACGGGAAGCGATCCCCTGACCCTGGCCATCTGCCTGGACAAGAGCCGCGCGAAGGAGATCCTCGCCTACCACGGCATCCCGACCGCTGAGTTCACGGTCGCGCACGGAGGGGAGCGGCTCGACGGGATCCCGTCCCTCCCCGTGGTGGTGAAGCCGGTCCATGAGGGATCCAGCAAGGGGATCACTCAGGCGTCCCTCTGCCGGACCCGGGCGGAGGTGGGGCGCGCCGTCGGCCTGGTGTGGCAGCGGTACCGCCAGCCGGCGCTCGTCGAGCGATGGCTACCCGGCCGGGAGTTCACGTGCGCGATCCTCGGGAACGGCCCGGGCACCCGGGTCCTGCCCGTGGTCGAGGTCGACTTCGACGCGCTGCCCCGGGGGGCGGCGCGGCTCTACTCGTACGAGGCCAAGTGGCTGTGGGATACGCCGGAGCGGCCGCTCGCCATCTTCCGGTGCCCGGCCCCGCTCTCTCGCGCGCTCGCCCGGCAGATCGAGCGCACGGTGCTGGCCGCGTACCGTGTCCTGCGCTGCCGGGACTGGGCCCGCATCGACGTCCGGTGCGACGCCCGCGGGGTGCCGCACATCCTGGAGGTCAATCCTCTGCCGGGGGTGCTTCCCGACCCGGCCATGAACTCCTGCTTCCCCAAGGCGGCGCGGGCCGCAGGCATGGACTACGGGTCCATGATCCGGGCCGTCCTGCGGGCCGGGGCCGCGCGACATGGCATTACCGTCTAGGCTCCACCGGAGCGTGCGCGGCCGACCGCGCGTGGCGGTCATCACCGATGCCCTGTCGGAGGCGACCGCCCAGGCTCTCGGCACGCCGTCGGCCCCCGGCAACCCCGAACCGGTGGTGGCCGCGCTGCGGACGCTTGGCTACGACCCGGTGCTTGTCGAGTTCAACGGCAACCCCTCGGAGTGGCTGGCCGAGCTGGCGACCGGACGCTTCCGGCTGGTATTCAACCTGTGCGAGGGCCTGAGCAACCAGGCGGCCGGCGAGCCCGTCGCCGCAGCCCTCGTTGAGCTCCTCGGGATTCCCCTGACCGGCGCCTCGTCCGACATGCTCGCGCTGTGTCTCCGGAAGGACCGGGCGAACGCCGTGCTCCGCGCCGACGGCCTCCCGGTGCCGGAGTGGATCCTAGTGCGACCGGGCATTCCCCGGGCACGGTGGCGCCGGTTCCCGGCCATCGTCAAGCCCGCCGGCGAGGACGGGTCGTTCGGGATCGGCGCCGACTGTGTGGTCGGCGATCGGGCCGCGCTCGAGACGGTCGTGGCGCGCGGATGCCAGCAGTGGGGCCGCATGCTCGTCCAGCGGTTCATCGGAGGCCGAGAGTTCAACCTGGCGATCGTCGGCGGGCGGGTGCTCCCCCACGCCGAGATCGACTTCAGCCGCCTCCCGCCGGGACTCCCGGCGGTGGTGACGTACGCAGCGAAGTGGGAGCACGGCAGTCCGGAGGACCGGGGGACGGTGCCGAAGTGCCCCGCGCGACTCCCGGCCCGCCTCGCCGCACGTCTGACCCTGCTCGCCGAGCGCGTCTGGGCCACCGTGGACGGCACCGGGTACGGCCGCATCGACGTCCGGGTCGACGGCCGGGGCACGACGTTCGTCACCGACGTGAACCCAAATCCGGACCTCGGGGTCCGGGCCGGACTGGCGCGCCAGGCGGCTGCCGTGGGGTGGAGCTATCTCGACCTGATCGCCCGGATCGTCGAGGACGCCTTCGCCCGCGCGCGCCGTGCAAGCGCACCACGTCCGACTCCTCCAGCGGCGCTCGCAGACGCTCGACGCCTGACGGAGGGCATGCCCTACACCCAGCGCCTCGCGCCGGCCCTCGGCCGGCGTGAGCCCAGGGGAACGAGGCCGACGTGACCTATTGGCAAGAGAGTCTCCGCGAGTCGGTGACCACGGTCGACGAGCTCGTCAAGCGCTTCGGGGTCGAGCACATCGACCAGGAAGCCGTGCAGCGAGCGATCGACGGGTTCAACCTCCGCATCACCCCCGAGATGCTCAATCTCGTGAAGGAACCGGGGGACGCGATCTGGCGGCAGTACGTCCCCACGCCCGAGGAGAACGAGGTGGTGGACGGGATCGTCGACTCGCTCGGCGAGGACGCCGATTCGCCGGTGCCGAACATCACCCACCGCTACCCCGACCGCGTCCTCTTCCTCGTGAGCCCGGTCTGCGCCGCCTACTGCCGCTTCTGCACGCGGCGCCGCAAGGTGGGCGATCCCGAGAAGATCCCCCTCGGCCAGTTCGACGCGGCGTTCGACTACATCCGGCAGCACACCGAGGTCCGGGACGTTAGCCTCTCGGGCGGCGACCCCCTAATGCTCTCGGACCGTCGCGTCGAGTACTTCCTCGCGAAGCTCCGGGCGATCCCCCACGTCGAGATCGTGCGCATCCACACCCGGATCCCCTCCCAGCTTCCGGAGCGCATCACGCCGGAGCTCTGCGAGACGATCAAGAAGTTCCACCCCGTGTTCGTGAACGTGCATTTCAACCATCCGGACGAGCTGACGCCGGCGACCCGGACGGCGCTGGCCAGGCTCGCCGACGCCGGCTGCCCCCTGGGCAGCCAGACTGTCCTCCTGAAGGGTGTGAACGACGATCCGGTCATCATGAAGCGGCTCATGCAGGAGCTTCTCAAATGTCGGGTCCGACCCTACTACCTCTACCAGGCGGACCTCGTCGCGGGCGGTGAGCACTTCCGCACCTCGGTCGCCAAGGGCATCGAGATCATCGAGGCGCTCCGGGGATGGACCTCGGGGCTGGCCGTCCCGCACTTCGTCATCGACGCGCCCGGCGGTGGGGGCAAGATCCCGCTCCTACCCGAGTATGTGCAGTCGATCACCGATCGGGAGGTTGTGCTGCGGAATTACGCCGGCAAGACGTTCCGGTACGTCCTACCCAAACCGGACGACCCGGCGCCGCTGAGGCCAGCTGCCGGCCCGTCGCGCGGAAGCTCCGCGCCAAGGCCAAGAAGGCAGAAGGGGCGAGCCGCGGGTGCGGCTCACCCCTTCCCGTTGCCGCCCCTGAAGGCTCAGAAGAATCCGGCCGTGCGCTGACGCTCCGGCAGGACGACCCCGCTCCGCCGGAACTCCGCGCGAAGCGCCTCGGCGTCGGCCCCCTCGAATCCCTCCATCCCCTCGCGGAGCAGCGACACGGCCGAGACGGACCCACTCTTACGTCGCGCCGCGGCCTGGAGCACTCCCGCGAGCGCGATCACGAACCCACCGGCGAGCATCAAGTCCAGCATGGCGGAATCCTCCTTCAGGCAGCCTGGAGCCGTCGGACGGTACGAGTCACGTGCCCGAGCGGGCGCGCCGGCGCTGGTTCCGGGGTCAGGACCAGCTCGTGCCGTCCCGCGCCCGTCCGCGTCAAGGTGTCGTGCGCGATGGCCACGATGCGGCTCACGGTGGTGGGCCGGCCAACGGGGACCTGCATCTCGACGCGCCACGGACCCCCCAGCGGCTTGACGACGACCGGGGCCACGATCGGGCCCAGTTCGTCGGCGATGGCGTCGGTCAACCGGATCTGCCGGGCGATCATCGCCTCCCGGCGGTGGTCCCGCCAGGCGGCGAGCCCCAGCAACCCGATGATCACGAGGATCGGCGAGGTCATCGTCAGTGTCACGATCGCGGCGGTCATCATGTTCTGCCTCCTCCCTCTGCCCGTTGAGACACCGCTCGCGCGGCGGCGTGAAAGAGCGGGAGGGCACCGGCGGCGTGAGCCGCTGCTACTGGGCGAGGAAGGGCTCGAGGGGGGCCAGAGTCTCGGCTGGAGCTTCTTCGGGCAGGAAGTGGCCGGAGGGCACCGGCTGACCCCGGACGTCGCGGGCCCAGTCGCGCCAGATGGCGACGAAGTCCCAGCCGCGTTCCGGCTCCCCGTCCTCGCCCCAGAGGGTGAGGACCGGACAGGTAATGCGCCGGCGGCCACGATCGGCGGCGTCGTCTTCGAGGTCGACCGTCGCGCCGGCCCGGTAGTCCTCGCACGTCGCGTGGATGACATCGGGATCCCGAAAGGCGCGGCGGTATTCGGCCAGGGCCCGTGCGTCGAACGCGTCGGGGCGTCCGGCCCAGCTCTCCAGGGTCCACTGGAGGAAATAGTCCGGGTCGGCGCCGATCAACCGCTCCGGCAGGTCCGCGGGCTGTGCCAGGAAGAGCCAGTGGTACGTGGCCAGTCCGACGGGCCGGTCCATCCGCGCCCAGGTCTCGAGGGTCGGCACCATGTCGAGTACGGCCAGGTGGGTCACGCGCTCCGGGTGATCGAGCGCCAAGCGGTAGGCGACGCGCCCACCCCGATCGTGGCCGACGACGGCGAAGCGCTCGAACCCCAGCCGAGCCATCGCCTGACGCTGGTCCTCCGCCATGACGCGTTTCGCGTACGCGCGGTGTGCGGGGTCGGAGGGGGGTCGGCCGCTGTCGCCATAGCCTCGGAGATCCGGGCATACCACGGTGAAGCGCGACGCCAGCGCGGGCGCGATGCGGTGCCAGCACGCGTGCGTCTCGGGATACCCGTGAAGCAGGAGCACCGGCGGCCCCTGACCCCCGACGACGGCGTGGATTTCAGTCTCGCGCGTCCGGATCCGCTGCCGGCGGAACCCCGGGAAGAGGGCCTCGTCCGCCGGGGCCGCGGAATCGGACTCGCTCAATTGACCTCGTGGAGAGGATGGAGGTCCGGCCGGCAGCCCGAGCAGGGGTTGAGTCCCACCGCCGCTGCCCGGCTCCGGGAACCGAAGTACGTCAGGAGCCCGGACCGGAGCGTCTCCGTCGACGGGCAACTCGGAAGGCAGTACTCCGTGTCCCCCGGCATCAGAACGTACATGGACCCGCGCGCGATCGCGAAGTCGTCGTGCGCCGGCACCACGGGCACACCTTCGGTGGTGAGCAACTGCCGCTTCCGACCGGTCTCGCCGCCGGCGTATCCCGTCAGCAGACCCGAGGCTCCGACCACCCGGTGGCACGGAATGGCGACGGGGACCGGGTTCCACCGGAGCGCCTGCGCCACGGCCCGGACCGCCTTGGGCTGTCCGAGGTCGCTGGCCAGCCGCTTGTACGAGACGACCGCGCCGTACGGGATGCTGGCGGTCTGCTCCAGCACCCTCCGCTGGAACGGACTCCGGGCCAGCCGGAGGTCGATCGGCCATGCGAGCTGCTGCGTCCGGCCGTCCAGATACGCCCGGAACTCACGATAGAGCCCTTCGGCCTCACCGCCGTCCTCGACCGCCTCGATCCCGCGCATCCGCGCGAGGCGCGAAGCTCCGAGATCGCGTCGCCCGTGGAGGTATTCGAGCAGAACAACACCCTGTTCCGAGTGCGCCAGGAGGATCGGCCCCAGCGGCGAGTCGAACACCCGGTAGGCGACGATGCGGCTCCGGAGGTCGTCGAGCCGCGTCTCCAGCCGCTCGCGCGACCGCGCCACGCCCTGGACGTCCACCGTCGCCGCCCGGATCACCCCGAGCTCGCGGTCGATCGCCTGGTAGCCCGAGTGCTCGACCCGGCAAGGTTCGCACTTCGCGACATGCGCGGCCACGCGACCTTCGGCGACGGCGTCCGCTTCGCCGACCGCCGCGGCCACGAGGTCCGCCTCGATCTCGATGCAGCTCGCCGCCCTTCGCTTCACGACGCGAACTCCTTCCCGATCAGCTCGCGCCCCTCGAGGGCACGGCGAACCTTCCTGAGAGCCTGGAAGACGTGGGCCCGAGCGGTCTCGGCCGAGCACTGGAGGCTCTGGCCGATCGCTTCGTAGTCGAGCCCGTGGACCTTCCGCTGGAGGAAGGCCAAGCGTTGCTTGAGCGGAAGCCCGGAGACGACCTGGTCGACGGCCGCTCTGATCTCCTGCGACACAGTCACCCCGTCCGGCCGCTCCTCTTCCACCTCCCGCGTCCCCGACACCACCGCGGCATAAGCCAACCTGCGTCGCTTCTGCGACCGGAAGTGATTCCGGGCCAGGTTCGTCGCGATCGCGAAGAGCCAGGCCCGCGAGTTGGCATCGGGCGGGAGCGTCCGGTGCGCGCGGAACGCCCGGAGAAATGTCTCCTGCGACAGGTCGTCGGCGTCCTGCCGCCGCCCGGTGACCCGAAGGACGTACCGGTAGATCTCGGCATGGTGGTCGGACATCAGCGCCTCGAACGTACGGTCGCCCATCACTCCAAAAGACCCCGCAGGCGGGGCAGCGTGAAAGGACCAGGAGCCGAGCGTGTTGCCCGGATCCGGATCATCGCTGTATTGCCTCATGTAATGAATATGTTGGACGCCAAGATATACGAACCAGCATGAGCGCACGGTCGGTACGCTCCTCGCGGCTCCCGCCGGCTGAGGTGGCCATCGGACCCCAGGGCTACCCTGCCGGCCGGGTCTCGCGCTGGGCGTGGCCGGAGAAGGTCGCCTCCGACGGATCGGCCCGGGCGACGTCCACCATCGTCGAGTGAAACGCCGGGCCCCCGCCCATGTCGGCGAGACCATCAGAGGTCAGGACGTTGACCCCGCGCCCACCCGGCATGAACTTGTGCCACCAGATCCCCTCGACGACCACCTGGCCCGGCAAGGTGTCCTCGGACAGGATCGCGGTGAAGAGCGCACGGCCCCGGTCGTTGAAGACGGCGACGAGGTCTCCCGCGTCGATCCGCCGCGCGGCCGCGTCGTCCGGATGGACGACCACCGTCGGCCCACCCTGCCGCGCCCGGAGCAGCGTGGACTGGCTGAACGACGAGTTGAGGAAGAAGCGGTTCGGCGGGACGTGGCAGCGGAGCGGATAGCGCGGCCCGATGGTCGGGTTGTCCAGGCTTTCCCGGAGCGGGACATAGGTGGGCAGCGCCGGTAGCCCCTGCTGGCGGAGCGTCTCCGAGTAGAACTCCACGCGCCCGGAGGGTGTCGGCGCGCCGTCGGCAAACGGCAGGAAGGGCCGCGGCACGGCAAGCCGCGCCGAGTGCTCGGTGCGGAGGCGCTCGTGGGTGACGCCCTCGGCGACCGGCCCCGCAGCGCGGAGGTGGGCGTCGATCAGCTCCGCGAGCGGCGTCTCGTAGTGACGGTCGGGGACCCCCATGGCGCGGGTCAGCTGCCGGAAGACCTCCCAGTTCGTCCTGGCTTCCCCGAGAGGGGCGATCACGGGCTCGGCCAGCTGGAGATAGAGGTGGCCGAATGACCGGTAGACGTCGAGGTGCTCCATGCTCGTGGTCGCCGGGAGGAGGAGGTCCGCGTAGTCGGCGGTGTCCGTCCGGACCTGCTCGTGGACTACGGTGAAGAGGTCATCGCGGGCGAGTCCCTCCAGCACGAGGCTCGAGTTCGGGCAGACCGCCGCCGGGTTCGAGTTGTACACGTAGAGCGCCATGACGGGCGGCCGGAGATCCGGGTCCGTCAAGGCGCGCCCCAGCTGGACCATGTTGATCGTGCGCGGCGGGGGCGACGGCAGGAGGTCGCGCCGCTCGAGGACGCTGTCACCGGGACCGAAGGCGCCCGAGCTCCCGAGCAGCGCACCGCCGTGGGGGTTGGCGTAGGCGCCCGTGAGCGCGGGCAGGCACGCGATGGCCCGGCACGTCATGCCGCCGTTCTCGTGGCGCGACAATCCGATGCCCACGCGGACGTAGCTGGCCCGGGTTCGTCCGTAGCGCCGCGCGAGGCCGACGATCGCCTCCGCGGGCAGCCCGGTGATCGTCGCCACTCGCTCGGGGGGGTAGGCGGCGACGTGCTCTCGCAGCGCCTCGAAGCCGAGCGTCGCCCTTTCGATGTAGCCATGATCGAGCAAGTCCTCGTGGATGAGGACGTGCATTAGGCCGAGCGCCAGGGCCCCGTCCGTTCCGGACCGGATCATGAGGTGTTCGTCCGCCTGGCGGGCCGTCCGCGTCCGATACGGATCGATGCAGACGATGCGCGCGCCGCGCGATCGCGCCTCCTTGACCAGCGTCATGAGGTTGATGTGCGTGTAGGCAGCGTTGATCCCCCAGAGGATCACGAGCTCCGCCCCCACCATCTGCTCGGCGTCGTTCCCCGCCACGACGCCGACCGTGGCCCGCCACCCCGCATAGGCCGTCGACACGCAGATCGTCCGGTCGAGCTGGCTCGCGCCGAGGGCGTGGAAGAACGGGTGTCCGGCGTAGTACTGGATGCGGCCGAGCGTCCCCGCGTAGGAAAATGGGAGGATCGCCTCGGGCCCCCACTGCGCGATCACCCGGGTGAACCGGTGGGCGATCTCCTCGATGGCGTCGTCCCAGGAGATGGGCTCGAACTCGGCGGCCCCCTTCGGCCCCATGCGCCGCATCGGACGGAGCACCCGGAGCGGGGAGTACACGCGCTCCGCGTAGTCGTGCACCTTGCCGCAGATGACACCGCGGGTGAACGGATGCGCCCGGTCCCCGACGACGTCGACGATCCGCCCGTCCTCGGTCGTGACCTCGAGGGCGCAGGCGGACGGACAGTCGTGGGGGCAAACGGAGGCGTGCGTGCTGCGCGTCATGGCTCCTCCTGGTGCCCCGGCCGGATCATGAGGCCCGCAGCCGGCGCTTGGTGATGCCCGCGATCCCCCGAACACGGCGTCCGGCGAAACGACCCGCGCGTCGCTCGGGCCGGAAGCTCAGGGCGCCTCGTCTGGCGTCAACCGGGTGGCGTACTCGTACCCCCGGCGGAGCCAGCGAAGCGCCCGCGACACGACTTCCGGGTCCTCGACGTCGCACTCGATCCAGCCGCGTCCCGCGAACCGGCGGTGCGGCCGGACCCCGGGCGTCTCGAGCGCGCGCGCCTGGTCCCATCGTGACAGCCGCACCCAGAGGTCGTGGTCTCGGGGCCGGATCGGGTAGCAGGCGAACAGCTGCTCGCCGACGAAGTAGCCGAACCGCCCGAACATTGGTGTGATCCGGACGCCCAGCCAGCCGCTCACGATCCGGTTCAGCTCCGCCGACACTCCCTCGCCCCCTCGGCGCATGACCCGCCGGTCCCGGCGCGCGCGGCCTGTCCCGCGCGGACCGGGCGGCGCACCGGGCCTCCGCTTGCGCATCGTCAGATCCGCCGCGGCGGGATGCGCCGGTAGAACAGCAGCTCACGCGTCCCCTGCGGCAGGTTGTCGATGTGGCCGCTCGGCGCGAAGCCGAGAGCGCCGTGCAAGCGGATGGCGGGGCCGTTCGTCTCGTCCACCGACGAGAAGATGCGTGGGGTCGGCGAGATCGCCTCGACCGACCGCATCAGCTCGCGCGCGATGCCACGCCGCCGGTAGTTCTCCCGCACGACCACCAGCGAGACGAACGTGCACTGGAACCAGTCCGTCCGGTAGGCGCAGAGTCCGACGACCTCCTCGTCCGCCTCCGCGACGATGAGGTGATGCTGCTCAAGGTGCGCCTTGATGAGCGGCCCGGCGCGGTCGGGGCCGACGACGAGCGCGGCCAGGTCCGCGCACGGGCGCACGTCACCCTGGCGGGGCGGGCGGATCTCGATCAGGGCCATGCTTGGCCGACCGCGGCACGGGTTGTCTCAGTCGCCGCCTCGGCGCCGGAGAACGCCAGAAGCGCCCGCAGCGCCGCTTCCACCTGATCGGCGTCCGCCCACGGACCGCCGCCCGGCCGACCCGCCACCACGCGCACGCGGGACCCGACCGGTGCCCACACCGCCGGATCGGTCGGCCCGAAGAGCGCCACGGTCGGGCATCCGACGGCCGCCGCGAGGTGGGTCGGGCCCGAATCATTGCCCACGAGGGCCCGCGCGAGCGAGAGGAGGGCTGCGATCTCCGGGAGAGGCCAGTCCCGGACCACGCGGTCCTCGGCCAGCACCCCGACCCCGAGAAGCGCCTCCACGACGGAGCCGTCGGCCGGTCCTGCCAGGGCGACCATGGGAAGGTCGGCATCGCGGAGCCGCCGCGTCAGCGCCGCGAAGCCCGGCCACACCTTGACCGTGCTCCCGGCGCCCGGCTGGAGCACCACCGCCTCTGCCGGCCCGATCCCGCGGGTGGCGAGCCACGCCCCGGCCGCGGCGAGGCCGGCCCCGGCCACACCGAGGCGCACCGCGGGAAGGCCGGTCGGAAGAGGCCCCAACGGGGCCACGGTCTCGACGAGGTGGCGGCTCGCATGCCGGCCGGACCCCGGCAGTGGAGCCGCCCGCGCGATCACCACTGGCCGTCCGGGCTGCGCCAGGTTCGCGCGAAACGCTGGGTCCCCCGCCCCGAGCCAGCACACGATGGCGTCGAAGCTCGCGACGGC
>Ga0114129_10000217_pt1 | contig 63648 bp, 50 predicted proteins | sample RhiMetdeltSRZDD1_FD_80071 | JGI IMG/M metagenome (GOLD analysis project Ga0114129, IMG submission 80071) | Populus rhizosphere microbial communities from Tennessee, USA - Rhizosphere MetaG P. deltoides SRZDD1 (version 2) (version 2) | ecosystem: Host-associated > Plants > Roots > Rhizosphere >...
AACGCAATCAACGTGATCAGCATGAACAGTCGCGTGCACGCGGTGGCAATTCCGGAACCCATGACGCCCAAGGCGGGTGCCCCCCAGTGTCCGTAGATGAACACCCAATTGAGGAGCACGTTCAAACCATTGGCCATGATCGCCATCCACATCGCGGGACGCACGATGCCGCGCCCTTGCAGGTACTGCCGCAACACCGAATACACGTAGAACACGGGAATGGACGGGATCTGCACCAACGCGAATTGTTCGGCGAGATGCGCGTGCACCGGGTTCTGCTGCAATAAAAGCAAAGACTCTTCGGTGAAAAGCCACATCAATGCCACGGGAATGGAGGCGAGAGCGGCAATCACCAAACCCTGCTGCAGGGCCAGGCTCAACCGATGCGAGTCGCGGCTCCCGTGCGCCTGGGCGACGATGGGATCGATGCCCATGACGATGCCCAGACCAAAGAGCAAGGTGCCGAATACCCAGAGCCGGCCCAGCGAGGCCCCGTCCAAGGCATCCGTGCCCACGTGCCCGACCATGATCACGTCGACCACACCCATCAGCATCATGCTGACCTGGGTGATTACGACGGGCGTGGCCAACGCGACCAGGCGTCGCGTCTCGTCGCGAACGAAGCTCACGGGATGGCGCGGCGAAGCCGCATGTGCGTGAAGAATCCCTCGGGAGTCTTGAGCGTGTAGCCCACGGAAGGACCGAGCTGTCCGAGCAGCATCATGACCACTTGGCGGCGTTCGTCATCCATGCGCGCGGTTTTCATTTTTTGGCGCAGCATCGAGGGGTCCCAGTAGCTCACGCTGCAGGCCTCGCGCGGCACCGAAGCGAGAAGCGGAGCCACGTCGGCACGCGTCCACAGCGATGCGCCACGGCCTCGATTTTCCAACGCGCGGGCCAGGATGTCGTCTTCGCCCATCGTCACGAGCAGCATCGAATCCAGAACGGCGTAAGAGAGGGTGGATCCGTTCTCCCCCGAGCCGAAATGCACGGTCGAAACCTTCACCCCTCGAATCACCCGGGTCTCGGTCTTCTTGGGTTTCTCTTCGGTCGTTTCGTCCGGCATGCCCGTGGGCGCCCACTCCACCAAGGCAGCGACGGCCTTCAGCATCTTGGCGGGATCCTTTACCTTGATCCCCGAGATCTGATCGAACATGCCGGCGAGCGAATCGGGCCGGTCGTCGTGCCGGGGTAGATAGGCCAGAAACGTTTCGTCGCCGAAATTGCCCAGGATGTCCTTTTCGAAATCCAATCCCGCGGTTTTGGCAACCTTTTGCATTTGCCCGGTCGCGAAGTAGCTCATCCCTGGACCCACCTGGTCCATCATCTCGGTGAGGGCGGCCCAGAAATCGGTCAGCCGGAATCGGCTCACGCTGGCGAAGACGGCATCGGCCGGAATGAGATCGGGGCGCTCGACCGGGCCAGGCTGATACGCCATCAAACGGGAGAGCCCCGGCGCATCCTGCATGACGAGGCCGCCATCGAGGAGGGCTTCATCCGCTTCCAAGGTAGCGTTCATGCCCGCGGCGCGAAACGCGCCCAAGCCCAACGCCCCCACCATGGAACGCGGAGTCATGCCGACCATGGATCCCAGCGAGTCGGCCTCGCCACCCGAGATGCGATCCCGAAGCCAGGCATCCACCATTTCGAGATCGGCATAGATGGTGATGTCACCCTGAGTCGCGCGGCTCTGCAAGGTGCGCCAGTTCTCGGCTTGGTCGAGATGATGCGCGCTCCCGCGACCTTCCATGATCCCGCCCAACATGCGCGGTGACGATGCCAAGACACCCATGCCTTGCCACCAGCTCCAGGCCAGCGTGGAATCTTTTTTCCCCGAGACAAACACCTGCGCTTTTTGTCCCCGGATCTTCACCGATTTCAAACTGCCGAGACTCTTCTTGGAACCTTGAAGGTCTTTGATCAGCTTTTGCCACGGCGCATCGTTGGGGGTCACGGCGAGGATCGCCCACGCCTCATCCCCTTCGGCCGGGCCGGTGAGGAGGCGCAAATCGGGGATGACCAAAGCCGCGGCATCGTCGAAATGGTCGAAGATGGCAGGGACGGAAAGTCCCGACTGATTCTGGATGCGTAGCATGAGCAATTGCGAACGAGACGCTTCGTCCGCCGGCGTCTCGCCCCATAGAGCGGCCAGAGGACTTTCGCCGATGTGCTCCCGCAGGTGCGACCCGTCCTTGACCATGAACACGAACGCCGTGTGCTCCGAAAGCACGGAGGGGATGGACGTCTGGCTCCAGGCGGAACCGATCGGGATAGAAATAGCGACAAGGGTGAGCAGGAAGGTGCGGATGGACACGGACCGATACTCCTGGACGGCGGTAGGCGGGCAGGAAATTGACCTGCGCCCGGCCTTTGGGTGAGGCGGTACAATACCCCAAGTTTCGATGGCGTACCAGCTTAGGAAGTAAGGTGAATTCATGGCGACTTTTCGCCGGCCGTAAGCGTCTCCGGTTATGGAGGCCTAAACGAGCCGACAGGGAGAAACGAAGAAGCGGATGGCACACGCGGACCAGAACGCCCGCTGGATTCGGTTGACGGAGCTACTGGCGCCCTTTCACGCCCAGGCGCTCGCGACCGCGCGGCGGCTATCGCGATCGGTCGACGATGGAGACGATCTCTATCAGGAGTCGCTCCAGCGCGCGTTCGAAAAGCTGCCCGCCCTTCGCGATCCCGATCGCTTTCGTTCGTGGTTCTTTGCCGTGTTGCTCTCGGTGCATCGGTCGCGGGCCCGCCGGCGCGCATGGAAGCGCTTTTTCTCTTGGGAAGAAGCGCACGCGCAGGGCTTAGACCCGGCAGGCCTGGATGGCCGACGGCACGAAGAGGCACGGCAGGGGAGTACCCGGGCGGCGATGGCCCTGTCATCGCTCAAGCCCGCCGAACGAGAAGCGGTCGTTCTCTTCGATCTGGAGGGATTGTCTCTCGAAGAAGTAGTCGGTCTCCAACAGGCTTCGCTCTCGGCGGTCAAATCGCGACTCGCGCGGGGGCGGAAGCATCTCAGAGCGTATTACCGGAAGCGAGGCTGGATCTCCACGGAGAACCAACCGGCCGCCCTCCTTGGGGCGGTGCCGCTTCTCGCGAAGAGGGAGAGTGGCCATGACTGACCGTCCCATCCCCGAGCCCCGTCCCGCCGGCGCGGATGAAGTCGAACGCGATTTGCGATCGCTTCACGCGATGACCGGCGAGCGCCTGGCCTCCCTCGACACCCACGTGCATGCGGCGCGAGATCGCGCCGAGAGAGAGAGGCGTTTCATGGCCGGTTTCCGTTGGGCTCGCTGGACCGCTGCCGCGGCCGCCACGGTGGCCTTGGCGTTGTTGCTCATTCCCGTGTCCTACAACAAGAGCACGGGTCAGGATGTGGCGCTCACGTTTTCCGCGCCGGGGCTACAACCCGATGATGTGACGACGTTGGCCGGGAAATTCAAGGATGCGTTGGAGGGGGAGGCGGTACAAGTCAAGGCCGAGGCGAGCGATCAGGGTATCGCCTACACCCTGCAAGGCTTCGTCCCCCGAAGCGCGCATCGCGACGCCAACGCAGTGGCGACGGCGTTCGCGGACGTGTTGAAGTCCAAAGGATACGAGGCGACGGCTTCCGTCACGCCGCGCGTGGAGCGTGTATCCGGATCCGTCTACGCGATGGCGATGAATCAAGTCATCCGCATCAGCACCGACGGCAAGACCGCCTCGCAGCTCGAAGCGGAAATTCGCGATCAATTCGTGGCCGCGGGCATTCCGAATCCCGAGGTCAGCGTGACCGACTCGGATGGCAAACGCGAGATCAAGGTGATCGCCCACGCGGAAAACCACGACCCGTCGCAGCCGACTCCCGAAATCGCCGAGCCCACCATCGTGCTCACGAAGGACGGGCAGGACATCCAAGACGGGGATCGCTGCGAAGTGCGGATGCACAAGGTCAAGGACGACAGCGGGGCTTTGAAGCTCACCATCGACGTGAACTACAAGGGATCGTCGTCCCAGGCCGTAGTGGAGCACGTCGATCAGATGAGTGACGCGCAGATTGCCTCCGCCATCGAGAACCAACTCCGCGCGGCGGGGCTCGACCTTGAGGTAACGATGACGGACGGAAAGATCGACATCAAACCCAGAAACTAACGCGCAGCTTGGCACAGCATGTCGAAGGGGAGCCGATTTCGGCTCCCTTTCTGTTACTATCTTCGGCCATGTCGATTGCTCCTGGAACGCGCCTCGGTCCCTACGAGATCCTTGCCCCATTGGGCGCCGGCGGCATGGGCGAGGTCTACAGCGCCCGGGATACCCGCCTCGATCGCTCGGTAGCGATCAAGGTCATTCCCACCCACCTCTCCGGCTCCCCCGAGCTCAAAGCTCGATTCGAACGCGAAGCTCGCGCCATCTCCTCCCTCAACCATCCCAACATCTGCATCCTCCATGACGTCGGTCACGAGGGGGGCGTGGACTACCTGGTCATGGAGCACCTGGAGGGGGAGTCCCTGGCCGAACGGCTGGAACGCGGCCCGCTCCCCCCCGCTGAGATCCTCCGCTACGGGCGCGAGATCACGGATGCTTTGGACAAGGCGCATCGAAGCGGCATCGTTCACCGCGATCTCAAACCCGGCAACATCATGATCACGAAAGGCGGGGCCAAGCTTTTGGATTTTGGTCTCGCCCGAGGCACCGAACCCGCGCTTGCTCCGGTCGATCTTACCCAGTCGCCCACCATGAGCCGCCCCCTCACTGCCGAGGGTTCCCTCGTCGGCACATTCCAATACATGGCGCCCGAGCAGCTCGAAGGCCGGGAAGCCGATGTGCGCTCGGATCTGTTCGCACTGGGCGCGGTGTTCTACGAGATGGCGACAGGGAGGAAGGCGTTCGAGGGCAAGACGCAGGCGAGCCTCATTGCCTCGATCTTGAAGGAAGAACCACGGCCCTTGAGCGAGCTCGCTCCCATGACGCCGCCCGGGCTCGATCGACTCGTGAAAGCCTTGCTCGCCAAAGATCCCGAGGAACGCATTCAGACCGCGCGCGAAGTGCTGTTGCACTTGCGCTGGATCCAGGAAGGCGGCTCGCAGGTCGGTGTTCCGGTGCGAGTCTCGGTCCTGCGCAAGCGGCGCGAGCGACTGGCTTGGGCGCTGGCCGGTGTGTTCCTGATCGCGTCTCTGGCGACGACCGCTCTGCTCGCACGCTCCAAGCCCGCGCCACCTCAGCTTCTTCGGTTCGAGATTTCCCAGCCCACCGAAGTGAATCGCATGGCTGCGCCACGCGTATCCCCGGACGGCCGGTATGTGGCCTTCCAGGGCGTGGATGCGGTTGGGGTCACGCGTATATGGCTGCGGCCCCTCGATTCGATGACCTCGAAACCTCTGGAGGGAACCGAGGGAGCGGTGCGTCCACCCTTCTGGTCGCCCGACAGCAAATCACTCGGGTTCATGTCCGGCGGTCATCTGAAGAAGGTGGACATCGCTGGGGGAGCCCCGATTTCCATCGCCGAAGCGCGGACGGGTTCGGATGGTTCGTGGAGCCCGGCCGGGTTCATTCTCTACGACGGGGGTGGAGCGGATCCGATCTACAAGGTCCCGGCGAGCGGAGGTGCTCCGAGCGTGGCCGTTCCCGCCGACTCCAGCGCGGGGAGCGCGGGAGTGGGCTGGCCGGAATTCCTCCCGGACGGGAAGCACTTCCTATACCTCAATGTCACCTCGCCCTCCACCCTCATGCTGGGATCCATCGATTCCGACAAACGAACCCCCATCGGACCCTGCGAAACGCGGGTGCTCTATGCGCCACCAGGGGTTTTGATTTTTTCACGCGGCGGCACCCTCATGGGTCAGCGCTTCGATCCACAAAAGGCGAAGTTGTCAGGGGATCCGTTCCCGATCGCGGAACGTGTCGAGGGTTCGCCGGTGGGGGACGCGGACTTCTCGGTGTCGCGAAACGGCATCCTCACCCATCTTCTGGGGCAACCGCTCCCGGACGGGGTGTTCACGTGGATCGACCGCTCGGGACGCAAGCTGGGAACGATAGGGTCCCCGGCCAGCATGGCCACGATCGCCCTCTCCCCGGACGGAAAACGAGTCGCCACGCGTATTTTCGACAAGGAGACCCGGACGCGCGACATCTGGACTCTGGATATTGGCAGGGGCCTGGCCACCCGGTTCACCTTCGATCCGGGAAACGAAAACTTCCCTCTCTGGTCGCCGGATGGGGGCCGTATTGCGTATTTCTGGAATGATCCCAAGAAACCCGGGATTTACGCACGGAGCTCCAGCGGGGCCGGAGGCACGGAGTTGATGTATGACACGGGTCCGGGAGCCATTTTGGACGATTGGTCCTCGGACGGACGGTACCTGATGTACGAGAACGTGGTTTCGGCGGAGAGCCGCACCGATCTCTTCATCGTGCCGTTGCAGGGCGAGCGCAAAGGGTCCCCGTTCATTCAGGATCGGTTCGACGAGACCCAGGGGCGGTTTTCCCCCGACGGTCGATGGATTGCCTATGTCTCCGACGAATCGGGGCGCCCGGAAGTCTATGTGCAGACGTTTCCCGATCACACGGGGAAGTGGCAGATCTCGACCATGGGGGGAAACGACCCCGAATGGCGGGCCGATGGCAAGGAACTCTATTACTTGTCCCCCGATCTCAAGATGAACATGGTGACGGTGCGCACGGAGGGCGGGTTCGAGGTGGGGAACCCGACGGTGCTGTTCGACGCGCGCGTCGTGCTTCCCGAGTCGACCTTCCGCCATTACGCGGTGACCGGCGACGGTCAGCGGTTCCTGCTTCTGGCTCCGGTGGGGGAGGAAAAGCCGGCCTCCACTGCGGTCGTGGTGAACTGGTCGGCGGCCCTTCCGAAAACTCGATGACCCCTCGACATTCATTCCCCCAGCCTGACCGCCGATAACTGAGAGCCCATCCCGGGGCAAGCAACATGAAGCGCCATATACACCCCTTTATCTTTACGACTCTTGTCCTCATGGCCGGAGGCAATCCGAGCGCCGTCCAGGCCTCCGGGCCTTGGAACGGCCATGCGGTCGCGTTCACCTTCACCTCGGATGACGGCGACCGAACCTCCAACTCGGCGTGGTCGACGCTCTTCACCGCGAGGGGATTGAGCTACACCGTCTTCATTCCATCGACTTGGGTGGGGATGAACATCTCCAAGTTGACTGCCTCCGATCTCAGGAACCTCTACAGCCGTGGGATCGAGGTGGGTAGTCACGGGCGCACCCATGTCCGGCTGACCGACGTCAACGATGCGCAGTTGATCGACGAGCTGGTCGGTTCCTGCCAAGACCTGGAAGGCTTCATTCAGGACAGCGGCTATCGGTGCCGTACGATCGGGTATCCGGATCACGCCCATGATTTGCACGTGATGGCCGTGGCGGAATCTTTGGGCTTCACCGCGGCGCGTGACGGAGGCGGGAGCTCGGCCGGGTATCCCAACTTCAGCCAGGGCGGAGCGACCTGGTCCGCGACGAGCCTCTTCGAGCCGCCCGTGACCGTGGTCGACTCCTATCTGGTCGGCTCCAACAACTCTTATACGGAAGCCCAGACTCGGGCTCAGGTTCAAGCGCTTCTGGCCATCACCCTGCCCCAGAATTTATGGATAAACATTTACGCGCATACGCTGAACGACATCGATGTGCCGCACATGACCTGGATCCTGGATGAGCTGGGAAAAGAGGACGTGTGGATCGACAACTTTGCCAAGGTGGCGGATTTTTACCGGACGGGGCACGGCCTCAAGATTCCGCAGGGAGTCGGCAAGCCGGTGCCGGTCATCTTGTCCCGGTTCGCGGCGGTGTCCGGTTCGAAGGGGATTCAACTCTCGTGGACGGCCTCGGGGGACTTGGACTTTGCCGGGATCTATGTCGAGCGCTCCCAGGAGCGCCAGGGAGATTACGTTCGATTGAATTCCGTTTTGCTTCCGCCAGGGGAAACCGGCAAATATATCGATGCGACCGTGAAACCCGGTATCACCTACTTCTACAAGCTCGAATTCTTGAGCCGCACCGGCACGTCCAGCTTCTTTGGCCCGGTGACGGCGAGCCTGCACAGCGAACGGCTGGAGCCCGGACCCATTCTGGGCATGGCCGAGCCCAATCCTTCCCGAAACGGCCGCAGCACGATTCCGTTTTCGTTGCCCCAATCGAGCGAGGTCACGCTTCGCATTCTCAATCTCACCGGCCGGAGCGTGAAAACGCTGGTCGCCGAAGGCATGGACGCCGGAAACCACGCCGTGTCGTGGGACGGGCGCGATGCGTACGGGCAAGGCGTGCCGTCGGGGCTTTATCTCTACCAGCTGGAGGCTCTTGGGGTCGAGGCGACCCGTAAGTTATTCTGGTTGGAGTGATACGGAATCTTGGTTCGCGGAAGCGGGCGGGGTTTGCCGCCGCGTTGAGCCTGCTGGCCCTGTTGGCCATTGTTGTTCGCATCCTTCATTTGATTCTGCAATCCAAGAACCTGCCCTTCCTCGGCCATCCCATGCTCGACGCGGCGCTTTACGATGCATGGGCGCGGGCGATCGCGTCCGGCCGAGTGTTCGGCCAGGATGAGCCTTTCTATCATTCGCCCGGATACGCCTACGTTCTTGGTGCGGTGTACAGGATCGCCGGTCCCCATCCTATGGCGGCCGTGCTCCTGCAGTCCCTGGTCGGTGTGGGAACGGTTGTGCTCACCGCCTTATTGGGGCGTCGACTCTTTGGGCCTCGCGCGGGAATCCTGGCCGGGCTCCTCGTCCTCGCCAGTGCCCCCTTCTATTTCTTCGAGGTGAAGTTGCTCGACGCGACCGTTTCGGTCTTTTTGGGAACGCTGGCCGTGTTCCTGGCCTTGTACCCGACTACGTCTCGCGGGAGGACCGGGTGGGCGGGGGCGGCCGGAATTGCCGCGGGCCTCCTAAGCGTGGTGCGGGCCAATCTGCTCCTGGTCCCGTTCTTGATCATGATCATCTGGCTCTGGGAGGTTCGTACCAAACGGCGTTCGCTGGCTGAAGTCAGTGCGTACGCCGCGGGTGCGCTCATCGCCATTGCTCCGACCTTCGTCCACAACCTCGAGCGGGGCGCCTTCGTGCCCGTCGCCACCCAAGGCGGGTTCAACTTCTATTTGGGGAATGCACGGGGAGCCACGGGGGTCTTCACCGATTTGCCGGGAACCAGCGGCATCATCTCGACCCAGGAAGCGGAAGCAGATTCGCTGGTGAAAGCAGACCTGGGTCGCATACTGCCACCCGGGCAGGAGTCCAAGTATTGGATGCGGCGCACGTTCAAAGAAATTGCGGCCGATCCGATGCACTGGCTCCGTTTGGTCGGTAAGAGAGCCTGGCTTTACATGAATCGTCAGGAAGAAAACGTGAACGGCAGCCTGGAGCTGGAAAAGGAGCACGTGTGGCTCTTGCGAGCCGCTCTGGTGCCGTGGAACCTGCTGCTCTTTTTGGGACTTTTGGGCGGCGTGTTGGGGTTTCGGAGGAGAGCCGGATGGGCGTCGATTGCCATTCCGGGATCCTTGGTTCTGGCCACGTTTCTTACGTGCGTGTTGTTCTTCGTGCTCACCCGGCTTCGCCTCCCCGCCGTGCCGATACTGGCGGTGTTCGCGGGATTTGCGTTGATTCAAGCCTGGGAAGGTTGGCGAGGCGGTCGGCGCACTCCGGTTTTGGCCGCGGCGGTTCTTTTGGCCGTTCTCACAACGGTCACCTGGAAATCGCCTCTGGGCGCGCCCCGAAACCCGACCTGGGAAGCCTCGTTGGTCATCGAAGGAGCCAAGGCCCTCGAGAAACGAGGGGAAACAAAACGCGCGGCGGCCATGTTCCGCCTCGCCTCCGAGATCAATCCCGTCTCCGTGGATGCGCTCCTCGGCGAAGCCGAAGAGGCCATGCGGGCGGGGCAAGTGGACCGCACGCTTGCTCTCTACGAGCGGGCGCGTGATTTGGCGCCCGACCGCTTTGCCATCCACAACAATCTCGGGATCCTTTACTTTTCAGCCGGCCGAATGTCGGAAGGTGAAACGGAGATGGAAGAAGCCTCCCGACTCGAGCCCACCGCTGCCACACCCTATTTCTATCGCGGAATGGCCGCGCACGCGTCCGGGGATTCGCGGGCCAAGGGTCTCCTCATCGAGGCGATCAATCGCGATCCATCGCTTCGCGATGCCTATCTAGCGTTGATCGAGATCGCCAATGCGTCAAAGAACCCGGCAGAAGCGGCAAACTGGCAGGAGAAAGCACTGCGGGCCGGCGTGGACTTGAACGCTCACTGAGCGTTCGTTCGGAACATGCGCCGGCGTGCTATGCCATCCTTGATCGTGCGGATGGCGCTCGCCGGTGATTCGACTTCCACCACCAATTTCTTGTAACTCTCGTCTCGCAACTGAACCACGATCGTCTTGTCGGGGCGACGTACGTCCCAAAACACGCGCCCACCGTTTTCGTAAAACGTGCCTGCCCGAAATTTGTTGGGGATGTCGGTGCCGATGAGCTTCAACCCCTGAAACCATCCCGGTACCGGAGACGGTTGTTCTCGGAAGTCAACGATGTTGGCCAACTGAACCTTGATCTCGCTCTTCATGGCCCAGAACTTGTCCGCGCCTTTGAGGGTGAAAACGGCCGAAGCGTTGTCGATGCTGACCTCTACCATGGTGCGCCTCCTTGTCTTACTTAGCGTAGCACGACGAGGCGTTCCAAATGCTTCACCGGGTCGCTGTTTCCCGGGGCGGAAAGCTGGAGCAAGTAGACCCCGTTGGCCACCTCATCTCCCGCTTGGTCGCGACCGTCCCAGTGGTATCCGTTTCTTCCCGAGGCCCCCGGGAGCGTGGTCTTTTGCACCAGGCGCCCTGAAACGCTGTAGATGCGCAGCGTCACCTCCACGTCCCGATCGAGCGTGAACACCACGTCGGTATCGGTAGTGAGCGGATTGGGATACGCGTAGACGGAGGTGAAGCTGACTCCGGCCGCGCTGGATGACACGTGCACCGGCGTCGACGCAGTAGCCAGATTTCCAAAGTTGTCCGACGCGACAACCTTGAAGGTGTAGCTGCCGTCGGTAAGTCCAGCGGGAACGGGGAAGCGCGCGGTGCCACGGGTGTGGCTCCCCACGTCGTACTGGAATGCATCGGTGAAGGGAACGTGGGCGACTTCGTTAAGCGCAGCGTCGACCACGATCAAGGTCAGGGCCGGTTGCCCGGATGTAACGAGCAGAATGCCGGAGGGATCCTCGATCTCTACTCCCACCGTTTGTCCGGCGACCATCTCGGTGGGGTGACTCTCGAACGTGATCACGGGACCATCCGTATCCAGGGATGCCACTACGCCGGCGATCGTGATCGGGCTCAAGGCGGCCAGCGCATCCGAGGCATCGGTCCACGTATAGGCACGAATTCGAGCGTCGGGACCCTGACGCGCGCCGACCGGAACGACGAAGGCCGCGTTCACCGAATCCGCGGAAAAGCGGAAGACACCTTGATACATGAGATCGCCCGGAAGCTTGTAGCCCAAGGGCTGCTGGCGTTTGGCATCTTCCGCGCGAAGCTCGAGGAGGAGATCGTCCGGGAGGGGTGGAGGGATGGCTCCGAGATACGATGTGAACAAAGGGGTCACCTGGACAAGCGATCCTCGGGCAACGGAGTCTGGTCCAGCCAAGGTGAGCACGTAACCACCATAATGCAGATTTCCCAGGTGGGCCGCCGGAGGAATGCCCGCGGGATCCCCGAAGAACACGTACTTCTTCGTGTCACCGGCAGTGAGACTCTTGGCTTCAAGAAACGCCAGTCCCGCGGGAACCACCGCACTGTCCGGGCCGAACAAATGTCGCACAAAATGTTGATTCAAGTTGAAGGCGACGTCGGCGAAGGTTTGATTGGACACCGACCCCGTGGCCGCCAACGCTCCCCCGGTGGGAGAAATAGCGAGCGCCTCGGTGATGCTGGTCTGATTCGGCAGGTTGAACTTGGCCGCCTTGCTCGCGCTGGCGATAAGGAGGGGCAGGCGGTCGATGTTGGTGAGAGACGGTATGTCTCCGAGGCTCAACAATCGTTCGTCGGCATAGAACGTTTCCGTGCCGTGACCCAGATAATTGACGAGCCATACTCCGCTATTCCATCGCGCGATGAAGTCGTCAGATGCCTGGGGCTTGGAGGTGATGGTGCACGCGGTGCCATATTCGGTGGTGTAGATTTTCTCGCGATCATAGGCAAGAGGAAGCCCTTGATCGACGAGCTCTGCGTTGGCAAGTATGGTGGGCCCCACCAGATCGACGCTTCCGTTCTGGCACAGGTCATCGGCTCCGATCAGCACCCGCGCTCTCCAGGAGCCGAACACCGGCTGTTCCTCGCTGCGCAAGATCTTGTCTTCGATGACCGCTCGGGCGGCGGTCAATGTACTCACCGGGATACGGCCGATCGCGATGTCGATGAATGGATCGCTGGGCCCATCGAACATGACGAGCGCATCGTCGCTCGCGTATTGCACCGAACCGGTATCGATGTATTGCAGGTCTTCGCGATTGTCTTCCCACGAGGGAACGAGATCCTGGCTTCCGGTGGTGAGGTGATTGCGGAAGTCATAGGTGTGGTCGCCCAGAAAGACCGCGTAGGTAAGCGGGGCGCCCGGGTAATAGCGAAAGGCATACTCCAGGAAATAACGCAGCGCGATCGGATCCCACATCCCCCACGCGAACTCGTCCATGACGTCGCTCACGTTCACCACCCGCACGCGACCGCTGCCGTTGGCCAGGGTCGTGCGCCGGCGTTCGGCCAGGCGTTCGCCTTCACCGGCGAACTCGTCGTGCGCGATGATGACTTCGTCCAAGCCTTGGCTCGTGTCGCGAAGCCAGGAGCCCGGCGCGTCATCCAACACGTAGGAGAGGGGCGACTGCGGGGTGGATCGCGAGGCAATCGCGGCCACGACCCGGCCCGTGTCAGCTACGGCGAGCTCGATCCCCGGGCCGGTCACGGTGGCGACCGAAACGGCCCCGGTCAGCCGGCGGGGATGTCGAAAGCTCGTGACGTCGAACACGTCGAGCGTGCCCGATGGAACTTGAGCGAGGTGCACGACGCGATCGGCGGGACCGGGCTCGATCTCCATCTCGCCCGAGGCGTTTCCAAGAGCGAGCGTGCGGCGATAGTGCACGTCGATCCAGACGAGGTATTGCAGATCGAAGCGCCCGGTGATGAGGGGAGGCACGCGAAATTCGAAACGCGACGTAGCGGCAGCGGTGACCCCGGAGAAATCGATGTCCTTAGGGGCCAGCGCCTCATAGACCGTAGGGCCGCCCCACTGCAATGTGCCCAGGCTCACGCTGTTGATGTCGACCTGCACGTGGTGCAGGAGTTGGTCGTCCGTATCCCCGGTGGGTTGATTGGCGCCCCAAAGCCGCACGCGTCCCGATATCGTGGTGCTCGGGACCAGGCCGGGAAGATTGATCAGCGCGCGGTAGAGACTCGCTTGGCTCGACACGATATCCCAGAACCATGTCTCGTAACGTAGGCCGCCCGCGACCAGCGAGGGGGCGTAGATCGTGTTTTGTTCGGCGTGAACGCGAGAGGTGGTTTCAGTGAGCGGAGTGGGGCCCTGGGAAGGCGTGACGTCGACCACGCTCATCCGATGGGCGGCTCCCGGAAACGTTCCTTCCCAGGTGAGCCAATACACCGTGTAGTCGGAATAGGGATTCTCGAAATACTCCTCGCCTCCGGGAGGCAGTCCGAAGCGGTCGCGATAGTTGTCGGGGCCGAGCCCGTAGAACACCACTCGGTCGGAGGCATCCAGAGCGCCATCGCTCTCGCCATCCACCCAGAGATCCACTTCCTCCATCCCGCCCGGCTCACCGAAGCCGGTGACGAAACCCGGACGCTCGCTCACGGGATACCAGCGGCTCACCTCGGTCGTATCTCCGGCCAAATTCGTGGTGTCGCGCCAGCCCAACGTGGTCCACGCGAGCTCGGGCACAAGCGGTCCGGAGAACAAGCGAAACGTGCGCGGATCGATCGTGCTCACCGGCACACCGGCTTGCTGCAGCGAGTCGCGCGTCAACGTGTAGATCCCGTTCTTGGCGACGTGGATCTTGAGCCAACCCCCGCCGTCATCGAACCACAACGAAGGCATGGCGGCGGTGGTGCGAGCGGAGTTCATGAAGGCCGGCACCGATTCCGGATTCAAAACCGAAGTGTCTTTTGGAACGTTTGGGGATGTCTGGTTTTTGGAGGGCGGGGCGGCTCCCTCGATGTGCACGGTGACCTCGATCGATTCCGTCCAGAAGATGTCGCGAGACCCATCGTCGGCTCGCCGCACCGGCTGCACGGATACAAGCGCCGTGCGGAGGCCACGCTCCACGCCCAGCCTGAGTATGCGCGCGTGCTGCAGCGACACTTCGGCCGGTTTCGGGTTCGGCGATTTGGGCAGCGATCGGAACGAAACGTCTTCGGTCTCCGGACGAGGCACGATGGGGAAGGTAACGCCGCTCGCCCGCTCGCCATTTTGCGGAGATTCCTCGAGCGTAACGCGGCCTTGAAAGGGAAGAGCCACCCGGACCACGGCCGCTAGGACGGCCGCATCTCCCGGAGCGCCCACCTGGGTGAGCCCCGGCCACACGGGATATTTCAGGTGCAGCGCGTCATCGGTTTGCCAGGTGGGCGGGGCGAAATGAACCCGGAATCGAACTTGTCGCGGGGAGCTTTCCAGAAGCTCGACATCATAGGACGGCCGGGTGGGCGCGAGCGCCCAAGATGTTGCGGCCGGGCATAGGAGTACGAGGGCGAGAAACGGCCGGAGAATCGTTCGGATTTGGATCATGGCGAGGGTTCTGGTTGCTCCGATGGACCGCGGGGGAGAATACCCCGCCAGCCCTCGTAAGTTCCAGCCGGCAAGAGGGTTCGATCCTCGGGCTTCCAAGGCCTAGCGGGTCGAAAAGGTGATCTCGTAATCAAAGGATTGAACGCCCCAGAAGGAATCGGTGGGTTCCTTTTCCACCATGGAAAGGACGACTAAGACGCTCTTGGCGGTGCTCCCAAAATGCGGCACGCGGAAGCGCACGTCGAGCGAGTCCCCAAGTGACGCGGTATTCATCACATTCTCCACGACTTCCAACGGAGGCTTGCGGCAGAGCATCGAGTCCGAAGCGGCGTAGGTCACGTACCCGAGTCGAAAGCTCTGGTTGGCGGGCACAGGATGGCGGCTTCGAACGCGCACGTTGAGCGCGCGCTCGCGACCCGGCGTGGCCAACGCAATCCAGTAATCGGTCCCCGTGGTGAGCACGCGGCAAGGCTCTTCACCGGCCCAGGGCTGCACGGGGTCCCGCCACGAAGTGAACGTGCGGGCTCCCCTCGTTCCCAATCGAACCACGGGGGGAATCACACGACACCGAGGGAGAGCCAGCGTGTCCGGCCACTCGAAGAAGTGCATGGCTCCCGGCGAAACATCGCCGCCAAATCCGTAATCGCCGGAAGCGTCCATGTAGCGCGCCATGGCGAAGCGTTGATACAACGTGCCGAGTTTCTCGGCCGGGCTTCCGCCGGGGAGGCTAGAGGCAAACGGCTCCTCGAGCAGTACCTGAGCCAGCCCGCCCCAGCTTGGCCGGCCATGATGGATCCATCGATAGACGAGGTCCAAGCTGTCCGGGCTCTCGGAAAAATGTGAAAACAAATAGGCGTTCCAAAGACGGTAGTGGTTGTATTTGCAAATCGACTCGCTTCCCACGCAGCGAAGATTGTTCTCGTTCCCCGATTTCAACGACACGTCGTATTCGCTCGAGCGAGGTTGGAGTACCGGGCCCTTCCATCGTTCGCCGGTGAGATATTCGGCTCCGGTGGCGAGCAGCTCCGAAAACGCCGTGTCGGCGTACGGATCGCGGACGTTGTGGCACAGGTGCGCCATCTCGTGGGCCATCGTGCCGGCGGCCACCACCTCGGGCCGTCGCGGGCCGGGTTCGGGGCAGACGCCTCCTCCCACCATGAATCGGTTCTCCCCGCGATACACGCCGAAGCCGCTGCACTCCACCCAATCGCCCTCGCGACAGGAGTCGGGCCACGACCCTGGACAACCACCTCCGCCGCATTTGTTCCGGCAGCAATCTTCCTGGAAGTAAACATCCACGCGAATGCGGGAATAGGTTCGGCCGCGCAAGGCGAAGGAAAACGGATGTTCGGCGTCGCGACTCGACCCCGGGCCATAGTAGTTCCACACGCGGGACAGAATGCCCGGTTTCAGGACCAGCATGCGGGCGAGCGAGACGATGTCGTCTTGGGTCCACCCGTCGCGCGCCGGATCGACCATGGTCGGAGACAATCGAAGGTCGAGCGCTCGGGCGAGGCTGTCCGGAAGGACTGCTTTGATGGTGGCGCAGGACAAGGGCTCGAGCCGCTCATCGTTTGAGGCGCTCGGTTCCTGCGTGGCCGGATGCGGCCGGGGCGGTTCGTTGGAGGCACAAGAAAGCGCGGCCAGGGCGACCACGCACAGCATGCATCGGTTCAACATTCGGTCATCTTAGGGGCCGGAGTGAATGGTACACTTTCTCCTTCTCACCGGGGGACCTTCCATGCGCCTCACGCCGCTCGTTGTCGCCGCCCTCTTGCTTTTCAGCCTTCGTTCGGCCGCTGCTCAGGACCCCAAGGTTCTGGAGGGCTGGGCTCCCATCAATCCCTACGCCAACACGCTGCCTCCGTCTTTGGCCCCCGGGGTGGCGCGGCCGCTCGTGCTCCTGGCCGGCGATAGCTGGGCGCAGTACATGTGGGACGACGGCTCGCACAACGACATGTTCGACCGGTACGGCCATGCGGAAAAGCGCGCATTGAGCCGCTCGTTGGGGAGCGATCCGGGGCCCGGATACACGGGGCCCGAATACGCGATCTCGGGGAGCGAAGCGCGGCAGTGGGTCGACACGGCCAACTATCCCTGGATCGCGAACATGGTGGCCGATTTGAACGCAAATCCCACCATCGATCGCGTCCTGCTTTCCATAGACGGCAACGACATGCTGGCCGCGAAGTCGGGAGGCGGCTGGTACAAGGACATGGATCTGGACGTGCCCGGATCCGAGGCCGCGCTCTTCAACCTAATTCATAACAACACCGTCACGATCATGAATGCGGCGCTGGCGGTGCGCCCGGATCTCCGCGTGGTGTTGTCGAGCTACGATTTCCCGAATTTCAACACCGGCTTCTGGTGTTTTCTCTATGCGTGCCCCAAGCGGCAGGACTTGAGCCGCGATCCCAACAATGCCCTCATCACCGATCAGGAAATCAACGGAATGATGGTGACGATGGAAGGCGTTCGGATCGGTTGGAAGAACGCGATGAGCCGGGTGGATTACGACAACTCGGTGGGGCTCATGCATTATTTCTATGGCGACGGGGTGTCCGCGCCCTTGACCTTGCCCCGCCCCGGGACCGTGCCGCCCAACTACACGCCGTTCCCGGGAGGCAACCCGCAAAAACCCACCCTGCGCGCCAATTTCCGGAGCGCGCCCGATCCCATTCACCTGAGCGTTCAGGGTTATCAGTACAAGATCGTGCAGGAGACGGAGGCGTTGTTCTTCCCGCACTTTCGCGGCGACGCGACGCGCACGTTCTTTTCGCGTGGCGGCTCGGAGGATGGGTGGACGGACGGCACATCCACCGGAACGAACGGGATCATCCTGGGCGACAACGGTCTGGGCCTCTATTACGGCATCGTGTCCTTCGACACGTCGTCCTTACCCGATGATGCGACGATCACCAGCGCGAGGTTCTACGTAACCCGCAGCGCGTTGACGGGGGTGAATCCATTTTCTTCGGGAGCGTTGGGGATTCCGAGGGTGGATGTGGGAAAGGGCGGATTTGGGGGAGTGGGGATAGAAGCCGCGGACGCGTTTGCCCCGGCCACCGCCTCCAATGCCGGCTTCCTGGCCGGCAGCGCGACCTCGAACGGATACGCAGTGGGAGTCGAGATCACGGGCGCGGGCCTCACCGCCATCAATTTGAGCGGAATCACGCAGTTTCGCCTGTCGTTCCCGAACACGGGAAGCGGTTCGGGAGCCGACGCGGTTACGTTCTACGACGGTGACAACACCGTGCCGCTCACGGGGTTTCCCACTCTTTCGTCCTACATGGGGACATCGAAACCCTTTCTGGATGTGAGCTACACCCAGCCCACCGGGGTGGGGGGCGATGCGATCGTCCAGGGGCCTCGATTCCTTCCCAGCTCGCCCAACCCCTTCCGCGCATCGACGAGCCTGCGGTTTGAGCTGGACGCAGCTACACACGTGACATTGCGCATCTACGACGTCCAAGGACGTTTAACGGCAACGCTGATGGACGACGTGTTGAACGCGGGCGGGCATGTGGAAACGTGGGACGGCAGCGATGTTCACGGCGGCAGCGCGGCGGCGGGAATTTATGTGGCGGTGCTTCAGGCCGGAAGCATGAAGCGGACCCAACGCCTCGTTCGACTTTCCGGCTTTGGACACTGATCAGGTGGCCGGGGTTCGCCGGCCTTCCATGTAGATCCGGAAGCACGCGGTCGCCAAAGCCAGCGTAATCGGCCCGATCACGATCCCCAAGAATCCAAAGAGCTTCAACCCGCCCAGCATGGCCAAGAAGACCCACAACAGCGACAGCCGCACCTCGCGTCCGATGAAATAGGGGCGCAACACGTTGTCGACCAGGCTCACCACGCACGCGCCCCAGAGCGCGAGACCAATCGCGGCAATGATCCGGCCCTCCAGGAAGATCACCAGCGCAGTGGGAAGCCACACCGCAATCGGTCCAAAAAATGGGATGAGCGCGGCAATGAACGTCATGCTGGCCAGAAGGAGCGGTGTGCCGGCGCCCGCCGCCCAGTAGCCGAGTCCCGCCAAGAGTGCCTGGATGATTGCGGTCAACAGCACTCCCCGGAAGACGGCGTTGATTGTGCGCTCAGCAATGGAGAAGAGCCGCTCGGTATGCTCGGGCACGAGCGGCACGCCCTTTTTGACTTGAGTCACCCACTCGGGTCCATTCTTCAGAAAGAAGAAGAACACCACTATGGTGATGGCCAGGCGAAGCACCACCGAGGGAACGCCCTTGGTCATATTGCGAAGTTGTCGGAGCAGGAACTCCTGAAGGTCCAGAGCCCCCTGCTCGATCTTTTGCTGCAAGACTGGGGAGCTTAAATCTTCACTCCCGAACGCCCATTGCGCGACATGTCGCAACGGCGAATCTTCCAGCGTTCGGGACATCTCTTCGTAAACATCCGGCCGCAACGACGACTCGATGCGATCCCAGAAGACCTGCACCTCTCCGATCAAACGAAACATGATAAGGATGGCGGGAAGAAAGATGATTAGAAACGAGATCACACTACTGATCGCAGCGGCGAGATTCTTCCGGCCGCGCACGAGCCGGAGCACGAGTCGATGGAGGGGATAAAAGAGGATCGCCAACGCCAATCCCCAGATGATCGGCTCGGCGAACTGGGCATAGATCGCGAGCAGGAAGCCCACCACCGTGATGGTGATGAGGCCGAAACCTAAGGCAAGGGCCTGGCGACGGAAGGCTCGAATGCCTTGCCGGGCCGCTCGCTCGCGGGACAGCAATACTTCCGGGGATGGAGCTTGCGCGCTCGAAGCAAGTGTGGCCTCATGGCGTTCCGGCGTTTCCACAAAATCCTCCGCCCCGCTCAATCATGTTTGTCAGACCGGGAAAACCCGACCCGATTATCCCTCGTCGTGCAGGCGATATCCAACCCCGGGTTCGGTGACCAATAGATGCGGGCGCGCGGGATCTTTTTCGATTTTTCGGCGAAGCTGTGCCATATACACCCGCAAGTAATGCGTTTGCTCCAACGCGGCCGGGCCCCAAACTTCTTTCAAGATCTGGCGGTGCGTGAGCACCTTTCCCGGATGCCGGGCCAAGAGAGTGAGGAGCTTGTATTCGATTGGAGTGAGCCGGATCTCTCGGTCCTCACGGGTGACCTGATGGCGATCGAGATCCATCCGCAACCCGCCGATCTCCAAGACCGGCGCTTCTCCAGATGGCAACTCCTCGGCGTGGCGAAGAGCGACGCGGATGCGGGCCAGGAGCTCGCTCACCCCAAACGGCTTGGTCAAGTAGTCGTCGGCTCCCGCGTCGAGCGCCAGAACCTTGTCCGTTTCTCGCCCGCGCGCGGAAATCACGATGATCGGAATGCGCGTCCAACCACGGAGCCGCTCGGTCACCTGGATGCCGTCCAGGTCGGGAAGGCCCAAGTCGAGAAGAATCACGTCCGGCGTGTGATTTCGGGCCAGCTCGATGCCCGTTTCTCCCGTCTCCGCTTCCAAGAGACGAAATCCCTGATCGTGTAACGACGCTCTCAGAAACCGTCGCATCCGGAGATCGTCCTCGATCAACAAGAGAAGGGGGATATCCTCCATGAAGCCGGTCATTCTTGGGTCTCCTCGGGTATTTGGGGAGGCGCTTCCCCGAGGGGGACCGTCATCTGGAACGCCGCACCGCCTTCGGCCCGATTCGAAGCCGTGATCGTCCCCCTATGCGCTTCGACGATGGCGAGACAAATCGCCAACCCAAGTCCTGCTCCCTGAACTCCGGAGTGCGATCCCCGAAAGAATTTCTCGAACACCCGCTGCTCGGAGCCGGGAGGGATTCCCGGCCCACCATCGGCGACGGTGACCACCAAGGCGCCGTCTTCTTGTCTTGCCTCCACATCAATCGGAGCTTCAGCGGGGCTGTACTTGGTCGCGTTGTCGAATAGGTTGTAGAACACCTGACCCAAGAGCACCGGGTCCACAAACAAGAGCGGCATCGTGACCGGCATGTCGATGTGGACGGTGCGCCCGCGCAGGTGGGGTTCGAGGCGGTAGAGCGCAGAGCCCACCACTTCCTCGAGCGGCACCCACTCCCGTTTCAGAGGCACCGCTCCCGCCTCGAGCCGCGTGATATCGAGCAAATTGGCCACGAGCCGCTCGAGATGCTCGGCCTCCTCGCAGATCGTTTCCAGAAGCTCCCGGCGGTCCGGATCCGCCATGCCTTCCGGTCGTTCGCGTAACGCGGTCGCGGCGCCGGTGATGGCGGCCAACGGGGTGCGCAAGTCGTGGGATACCGCGCTCAAGAGCGAGCTCCGCATCTCCTCGGTGCGCGCGCGCACGCTCGCCGATTCGGCTTCCTCGACCAGGGCCACACGCTCCAGCGCCAGCGCGATCAAGCGCAGGAAGTTCACCACGTGGCGTTTCTTTTCGATGGCGAGCCCGGTGATCCCCGGCTCGGCCAACGCAAACACGCCGACCGGCTGCTGCCCGGCCACCAACGGGAAGAACCGCCACGTCGATCCGTTGTCGCTTTCGTCCGGCAAATCCAGGCGGTCGCTCTGCCCGAGACATCGCTCTGCCCTGGCCAGCTCGTCGGGACCCATGCGTAGCGCCGCTCGTTCGGGGATGGGGCGAAGCCCATTTTCCGGAAGGCCGTTTCTTCGGAACCAGGATGGCCGCTTCGGTTCCGAATACCTCGCTGGCGTGCCGGGCGCCCACACCGGCCACCCCGTCCTTGCTCACCGCGGATCCCAGGTCTCGGGAGAGCGAGAACAACACGGTGGCCCAGTTCGCCCGGGCTCGGGACTCCCGTTCTTCGCTCCGCAAGGTGAAAACGAGATGGCCGGTGATGATGCCCATGAGCAGCATCAACAAGCACGTCAGAAGATGTGTCACCGCGTGCACGGGCGGAGAAAAAACGAAGTAATAGGCAAGCACGGACATCCCCGTGGCGGCAATGGAGGGACCATGGCCGAAGCGGGCGGCCGCGTACATGATGATGAGGATGTAGATCATCACCACGTCGGCCAGGGCCAGGGCAGCGTGGGCCAGCACCCCCATGAGGGTGGCTCCAACGACGAGAAGAGTACTGAATATGTAAGAGCTAAGGGGTTGGCGTTCCCCCTCGGTCAATAGTCTATTTTTCGGCACGCGCCTCCCGGCGCGCTATCAAGTGTCCCGAGGCAAAAATTGGCTCCGAGACACTGGGCGCTTAACTGGTTTTATTCTGGGCGCCTTGGACCGCTTCCTCCACGGATTCATACGTATCGAACACGAATACGAGTCGGGTCACCAGAAATACATTTTTAATGCGGCTCCCCGCCCGGGCAATGCGAAGCCACCCGCCGCGATTCTGGCAGTGTGCGTTGGCGCGCACGAGCGCACCGAGGCCGGTCGAGTTCATGTAGGACACCTTCCCGAGATCGACCACGATCTTGGGCGGGGCTTGTGCGGCGATTTCCTCGATGCCCGTCACCAGCTCCGTCGTCTCTTTTCCGCCCATCAAGTTGTTCTTGGGCGTGAGCACGTTAACGTCACCCGTCATTTCCTTGTCGAACGACATCGGGCCCCCTTACTTGAGTGTGAACTCGATCGGCAGCTGGATCCAGACTTCCACTGGCTTTTTTTGCTGCATGGCCGGAGTGAAGACTGCAGTCCTACCGCAGGCCATGGCCGCGTCGGCCAGAATCGGGTTGCCACTGATGAGAATGGTTTTCTTGACCTTGCCGTCTTTACCCACCAGCGCGCGCACGACGACCGTTCCCTCCACACCCGCCTCTCGGGCCAGTTGGGGGTACTGGGGAGGCTCGATGCGGAGCAAACGCGGCTCTTCTTCGACGGCTACGAAATCATCGGGACTCGGGCCGTTATCGCCCGCCTGTACGACCAGCGAATCGTTTCCGGAGCCTTGCAGGTCCCCCATGGTGATGGCCTGGAGCGCTTCGTTCATTTCGTTTTGGGTCGCGAATTTAGTGTCGGGCGCCTCGATATCGGGCACCGGCTCGGGTATACCGATGGTGGGTGGGGCAACCTGGGCCACCGCCACCTGCGGCGTGGTCGGCTTCGAGATCGACGGTGGAACCCCCAGCTCCTGGTAACGAACGATCTTCGCCCGCCGATCGACCGCCGTGTCGCTTTCGCGATGCGTCCAGTAGAACCATCCGGCAAAAATGAGGATCCCGACCAGGAGCGAGACTCCGTTCGAGACCGACATCCACTTCGAGAATTCGCGCCGTAGCGGATGTTTGTCTCCCACGACGGGGAGGTGTTCGGACGTTAGGGGAAAGGCGCGAACCAGGCTCAGCCTCATTCCCCGCCCTCCGCCTTCTGCGCTTCCAGGAATCTTTCGTCATCGTCGGTCATGGGCACCACACTGAAGCGTTCGATGTGGAGATCGCCGAAGAGATCCATCATGTTGACCATGTTGTCGTACTTCGCTTTGCGATGGATCTTGGCCAGGATGATGGCGTCCTTGTTGAGGCCGAGCGTGCCCTGCAGCACCATGGGCAACTCTTGCCAACTTACCGGGGTGATGGGCCACGTTCCGTCCCGGTAGTACATCGAGTTGTCCTTGTCGATGAAGAGAGTTGTCACGCTCGATTCCTTGACCTCGATCTTCACGTCCTTGGGGGGCAAGTTGACTTCCATAGCCAAAGGCAGGCGGAACACGGTCGTGACCATGAAGAAGATGAGGAGCAGGAAGGCGACATCCACCATCGGCGTCATGTCGATGCGGATGCCGACCCGATGCTTTTTGCCTTTCTTGCCAGCTTCTGGTTTTGGGCGTTCTTCGACGGCGCCGGCCATGGTGTCCTCTTACTTCGTTTCCTTGAGGTCGGTCATCAAGTTGAAGCGGTTGGTCTTGGACTCCGCCAGGGCGTCCATGATGTCGGAGACGATGCCGAAATCGGCGTTCTTGTCTCCCTTCAAGACGACGACCGCGGTCGGGTTACGGGTACGCCACTGGGTGATGGCGTTGTAAAAATCTTCCTTTCGCACCTGCTCGCCCTGTCCTTTCTCGGTGGCGAGAAAGATGTTCCCCTCATCGGTCACGGTGACGATGATCGTCCCGGTTTCGGGGACGTGAATTTCGGACAGGGACTTTGGCAATGTCACCGCGGCAATTTCCGGCGGCTTGAATTGCGTGGTGGTCATGAAAAAGATGAGCAGCAAGAACGCCACGTCCACCATGGGCGTCATGTCGATACGAATGGGAATGCGACGGCCCGGCTTCACGGCTTATGACTCCTTCTGCCGCCTCAAGAGCTGGAACACTTCGTAAGTCGTCTCCTCGATGCCTTCGCGGAAGTTGTCGACGCGAGTGGAGAAGTAGTTGTAGAGCACGATCCCGATGATGGCGGTGGTGAGACCCAAGGCCGTGTTCACCAGCGCTTCCGAGATACCGAGGGCGAGCTGGGCCGCGTCGGGGGCGCCGGCCCGGGACATGGCATGGAAGGAGCGAATCATCCCGATCGTGGTCCCGAGCAGTCCGAGCATGGTGGCGATGGAGGCGATCGTGGAGAGGGCGCTCAGGTTCCGCTCCAGGAGCGGCGTCTCGAGAGCCCCGGCTTCTTCGATCGCCGTTTTGGTTTCCTCGAGCACTTCCTTCTCGTCCATCCCGTTTCCTCGCACCGCCACATACCGGTCGAGGCCGGCCCCAACCACGTTCCCGAGGCTACCGCCCTGCTTGCGGCAGGCTTCGATCGCCTCGTCGAAGTTGCCGCTCAGCGTGGCCGCCTTCACGCTGCGCAAGAAGTTGGTGACGTTGCCCTTGCCGCCGGCACGCCGGAGCACCAGGAACCGCTCGATGGTGTAGGTGAACGTCATGAACAGACAGGTCAACCCCAACACGAGGAGAGGGCCGCCCTTCTTGATGTATTCCGGTGAGTGGCTCCAGATGAAATAGGAGACCACCACCGAAACGAAGAAGATCCCAATCAGAACAAAGTTTTTCACGACTGACCTCCTGAAACCTCCTGGCGCCGGCCCCGAGGGCGGCCCACGGGAGCTATGCCCTGCTTACTCTTCCTTGTTCGGAGCCTGCGTGCCTGCCTTCAAGAGCCCCTGCAACCCCTTCCTGGCTGTCTGGTTCGAAGCGTCGATGGTGAGCGCCTTCTCGAACGCTTGCCGCGCGGGGTCGTTCATCCTGGCTCCCATGTACGCGTAGCCTAAAGCCGCCCATCCCTCGGCGCTCTGTGGTTCGGCCTTGGTGCCCTGCTCGTACCACTGGATCGCCTCGGCGAACTTGTTCTGCTTCTGGTAGACGAACCCCAAGCCGCGGAAGGCTGCCCCGTTTTTGGGATCCAGCTCGAGTGCCTTCCGATATTCCACTTCGGCCGCGTAGAGCGAGTCCGAGGACAAGGCCTGGGCGAGCAGGACGTGCGCCGGCACGAACTTGGCGTTGATGGCGATCGCTTTCCGGAACGCGGGCCGCGCTTTTTCCGGTTGCTTGGCCCTGAGATACGCGACCCCGAGATTGAGCAGGTAGAGCTCCGAGGGTTTCAGGCTGACCGCCTTCTCGAGGTGCACGATGGCCGAATCCGGCTTGTTCGTTCCCATGTCGACCATGCCCAGCTGGAAATGCACCTCTGGCTCCTGGGGATCCAGGGCCAACGCTTTGTTAAGGTACTCTTGCGCCTTGGGATAGTTCTTGTTGTCCGCGTGACTGGCCCCGATGCGGGCGTAGTCACGGGCGGTAAGGCGGACAGAATCGGGAAGGGTAGCATAAAGGTAAAGGGCTTGTTGCCTTAGCGCTTTATCGCGTACTTCCAGGCCCACCCGAGCCAGGGCGAGCCGCGCGTGCACGTTGGTCGAGTCGCGGCTGAAAGCACCCTGGGCCGCTTCCTGCGCTTTGGCAATTTGGTTGATTTCGAGGCAGGACTCGGCCAGCCCCACCAGCGCGTCCACATCCCCGGGCTCCGACTGCAAGTACCGGATATAGACCGCGGCCGCCTTGTCGTTCTGGTCGGCAAGATGCAAGAGCGCGGCGAGGTCCTTGAGCACCGGCGTGTAGGTCGAGTCGATCTCGACCGCTTTCAAGTATGAGTCCCGCGCCTCGTTGTACTTCTGTACTTGCGAATAAAGAAGCCCGAGCGTCCGGTAGAGCGGGGCGGATTTCTCCATGCCGGGCTGCTGCAGCGCTACCACGTACGCGTTGATGGCCATATCCGGAGAGCCCTTCTTTTGATAGATCTCCGCGACCAGCGTTCCGTAGTCGGGGTCTTCCGGCATCATCTGGAAGGCGGTCATGGCTTCCTTCTCCGCCTTATCCAGATTCGTGGAATCAACGCTGCCAGTCGCGGCACCCATCTTCAAGTAGTAGAGCGCCATGCCGTGGTGATACATATCCTCGCCGTCTTTGAGGCCTTGGACTTTGGCGCCCTTGTCCAGGACTTTCTTGGCCGGCTCGATCTCGCCGGCTTCGAGCATGCGGCGCGCCTTCGCGTAGAGTCCCGGCCAGTAGTTTCCCTTTTGCGTCACCGCTTTATCGACTTCCAGCGCGGCTTCGGCATCGCGTCCCAGGCGCATGTAGAGCAAGCCAAGCCCGGCGTGCGCTTCGGGGAAGTAATCCGTCTTTTGCCCGGTCGTCTTGCGCAGAGCTAACGCCTCTTTGTATAGCTTCTCCGCGTCGGCGTAACGACCTTGGCGCACGGCGACCTGGGCCAAACCGAACTTCGCCAGGTCGACCTTCCACTGGTTGTCGACCGCCTCCTGGAAGTGCGCCTTCGCATCCGCGGTCTTGCTTTTCGCGAGGGCGTCCATGCCGAGCGTGACCGGATCCTTGTCGGGCGTGTATTTGTCCGCGGCGAGCACATCACGGCCCACCAGGAGCATGCCGGCCATCACGCCGAGCAAGAGAAAGCGGTAAAAGGAACGGGGAAAACTTGAACGCATCAGCTGGTCCTTCCGATCGGGGTGCGCGTCACGACGACGGTCCGCTGAATCTCTCGGGTAGGCAGAAATCCGGCTTTTTCGACGTGCCGCTGTCCGCGGTTACTGGTGAGATAGGTGAGGAACATGGCCCCTTGGGCGCTTCCGTTTTCGCGGCAAGCGGCATACATGTAGTGATACAGAGGATAGTCGCCCGACAGGATTGTGGTCCGGTCGGGAGATACATCGCCGTGTTCGGAACGAACGGGCACCGTCCGAACGCCAAGGGCGGCAAGGTCCGAGGGCAACGAAAACGACGTGCCCAAGCCGATGCTCGAACTGTCGTCTTTGACCGCCTTCAGTACGTCCATTTCATCCTTCAAGAACACGATCCGATCCGTCTCCGATTCCTGGCCCCGAGGAACATGCAAGAGATCGAGAAACGCGTCCCAGACCCCCAGGTTGGGATCCGGCGCGTACAAGTGTTTGAACCCAGTGTTCGAATCTCCCATCACGAACTTGCGCAATTCGTCGACCGAAAGCGCACCCTCGCCCCGGGCGCGGACGAGCACGATCGCGCCGAGCGCGATCGGATACCACAGCACCGTATCCCCATCGACCTTGCGAAAGAGAGTTTGCTCGGACGAGGAGGGAGGACGCAGCTGAAAGGCGACTTCGCTCTTATGATTGATCAGCGCTTCCAGCGCCTGATTCGTCCCACCGCTTTGAAGATCGATGTGTTGTCCCGGGTACTCCAGCCCGTAATCGGCCGCGAGCTCGCGAATCAAGTTCGGGGCAACGTCCAGCCCCGAAATTGGCAAAGCGCCGTTTCCGAGAGAGGAGGATCCCGTCTTGGTCCCGAAGGGTAACCGCCAATCCTTGCCGCTACGGACAATCAGGAAGGCGGCCACGACCAGGAGGTACACGACCAACCGCACCTGAAGCCACGGTTGGCGTCGGTGTGGTCGAGCCATGCGACTCTTTTCACTTAAGCCCAGGGTTTTCGACTTTGATTCCGGGCCTATTTTATCCACTTCCAGCGCCTTGCCCAGCCCGTTTCAAAGATTTCGTCAAAATCTTTGAAACTTCACCCCGGCGTCTCCAGGGCGCTTTGACCAACTGGGCCCGCCGTAATAGGGTAGAAGTCTTGGTCATTACCTCGAAAGAGGTGCGTAGCTTCCGACCCGGGTAGGGGGCAGGCAGGGGATCTTTGGGCTTAATTCCTTCAGTATCTTCGGGTTACCACTAAGAAGCGCCGGTCTTCGGCGGAGGAGTCGAGCACACATGAGGGAACCGCGATGAGCGGGATTAGTTTTGGCAAGCTCCTGGCCCACGGATGGCCCGTCATGGGCACGCTCTTGATCATGTCGGTCATCTCGCTGGCGGTCATCCTCGACCGCATTCATGTTTTTCGGCGGGCCCGCACCAATGCCCCGGAGTTCGGGCGCCATGTGGCCAGGTTACTCCGAGTCGGCTCACGGGATGAAGCCTTGCGTTACTGCGCCGGGTTCTCCCAGCCGGTGGCACGTGCTGCCGCGGCCGTGGTGGCCCAAGCGGGGGGCCGCGAATCCCGGGAGCGAGCCCTTGGCCATGCCATCCAGACCGAAGCGCGCCGACTCGAAGCCTACGTTCCCATCCTCGGGACCATCGCCAGCACCGCTCCCTTCATCGGCCTCTTCGGCACCGTCATCGGGATCATTCGCGCCTTCGAGGACATCTCCAAATCGGGCGGCGGCGGCCCCGAAGTCGTCGCGGTCGGCATTGCCGAGGCGCTGGTGAGTACGGCGGGCGGCCTGGCCGTGGCCATTCCCGCCCTCATTGCCTACAACTATTTCGTCCGCAAGACGGAGCGACTCATGGATGAGGTCGATCTGGTCGCCTTCGACTTGATCGAGACCATGGAAGGAGCGGGAAGTGGGAGGGCCGTAGTCGAGGGCCGTTCGATGGCGGAAGGCGGTCATTCTTGAGAGGGTTCCGGAACGCACATCGGCCTCGCCTGATGGCCGAGATCAACATGATCCCGCTCATCGACGTGTCGCTCGTGCTCCTCATCATCTTCATGGTCCTGACCCCCGTTCTCTTCCGGGCGCAGATTCCACTCCAGCTTCCCAAGGCGACCCAGGTGGAACCCTCGCCCTCCGCCGAAAACGCGGTCGAAGTGCAAGTGGATCGCACCGGGAACGTGTTCATCGAGGGCAAACCGGTGCCCCGGGATCAACTCGAATCCGCTTTCAAGCGCCTGGTGGTGTCGCCGGCGACCCAGATGGTCCTCGTCGACGCCGACCGTGACGTTCCATTTCAGCACGTGGTCACGGTGATGGACGCCGCCAAGAAGGCCGGGGTGCAGCGGCTGGCCGTGGCCGCGCAGCGCGATCAGAAAACGAATCCCCCTGAGCCAAAAACGACGGGCTGACCGCCGGCTCGGAGGTGCTCCCTCGGGGCCACACCGGACACGATTTGGAGTGTCGGCCGGGACACATTCGGGAGTTTCCTTCCTCGGCCAAATTTACTCTAAGTTATTGATACTGGCCGACATATAAGAATTTATCCCGTCCTTGGCAGGGTTTCTGCAAGACATCCCCTTGAGAAGCACAGAGGAACGTCCTCGGTGCCTTGACTCATCCCTCCCGTTTCACCAAAAAAGGAGCAAGGGATATGCGTCGCACTCTTTGCTGGCTCGCGGCCGGCTTGATGGCGTTCGCCCTCACCGCTTGTCATCGTTCCGAGCAGGTGAACAAAGAGGGGGCTACCGCCGAGACGACGTCCTACAGCGACGAAACGACGCTGGTGTCCAACATGAGTCCAGGAGACAACTCCTGGAACACGGGATCGACGTCGCGGCGCGCGAACGACAGGCCTGGGCAGTCCCCGGCGCCCGAACCGCATCTCGTCACCGTGCCCGCAGGCACGGCGCTCGTGGTCTCGTTGAGCGAGGAGCTCAGCACCTCCAAGAACCAGAATGGAGATCCATTCCGGGCCACGTTGCATGCCCCCGTGGTCATCAACGGGCAGACTGTGTTGCCGGCAGGCACCAGTGTTTCGGGAACCGTGACGCGGATATATGCCCCCAAGAGCGGCAAGGCCCACATGTGGTTGGACCTTGCCCAAGCCGAGCTGCCCTCGGGTGCGGTATACACGCTGCACACGAATACGATGGAGCTGGTCGCTAACCCCTCGACCGAGCACGATCTGGAGAAGGTCGCAGCCGGTGGCGTGGCGGGCGGCATCCTGGGCGGAATCATAGGTGGCGGCAAGGGCGCCTTGATCGGCGCAGCGGTCGGCGCGGGTGCGGGGACCGCGGTTGCCGTCGCGACACGCGATAAGAACGTCAGTCTGGATGCAGGACAAAAATTGCAATTCGTGTTGGCCGAATCGATGCGAGTGCCGCCACTGGCCTGATCGCCACGATCGGTCAGACCTGCCGTGCAAATGCACGGCTATTGATCGAGGGAGTCATGCGCAAACTAATATTTCCTCTCGTAGTGTTGGTCATGATTGGAATGCCGGTCCTGGCCCAAGCGGAATTTCAAGGCTGGGGACCTCGCGTGGGCGCGACGGTCAACCCGGACCAGTTCCACTTCGGCGCGCACGCCGATTTCGGTGGAATGAGGTCGCACCTTCGCTTCGAACCCAGCATGGAGCTGGGGATGGGCGATAATTTGACCGTGCTTGCCCTAAACGGAGACGTGGCCTTCCGCTTCGCGTCGCAATGGGACACGTGGACCCCATTTCTTGGCGGCGGTGGCTCGGTGTTTTTCGTCGGAGATGACAACGGGCTCATGGACGGGACCGAAACGAACGCGGGTCTTTCCGCGCTGGGCGGCATTGAAAAGGGCCTCTCGAGCGGCAGTCGGTTCTTCCTCGAGGGCAAAGTCGGGTTCATCGACGCCCCCGATTTCCAGATCAACGCGGGCTGGACGTTCGGTCACTGATGTGACGTGGAGGAACGGTTAAGCCCGTAGCCGTTCCTCCACCGTCATTTCAGCAACGTCCAGCGCATGCCGAGCTCGACGCGGTGCGCCACGTACTCCTCTTTGGGGTCGTTGGAGATGCGTTGCTCGAACTCGTAGTCCAGGACCAAATCCTGTCGCCAGGGGAGCGAAAGCACATAGGACGCCCCCGCAATCCAGCGGCGATCCTCGCGCGAGACGGTGGTTGCGCCCGTATCGACCATGTCCAAAGGATAGCTCCGCCACTGGTGCTCGCCCTGTAGGTTGAACGTATGGTGACGACCGAGATGGATTTCATCCGAGAGTTGCAGGCGTTCGCGCGTATAGCTCCGAGACGGAGTATCGGACGTGGCGTCCTCGTGCCGATAGCCCAAGCGCACGATGTTGCGCCGTCCCGGGTTCACCCGTAGCTCCGACCCCGCCATCCAAATCTTTTCGTCGTAGAGCGGACGGTTCTCATAGATCCGCCACCGATACGTGCCGTAGGCGCGAGCCCCGAATCGTTTCAGGTCGTAACGAAGCTGGGGGGTGGCCGTGAACTGGTTCACGATGTAACGATCCTCACTGGCCAACCGGTCATCGTAATCGCCGCTCACCACGAAACTCCACGTGTCGTGGAGAGGAATGCGCGCGCCCAATTCGGCCTGATGTTCCCAGCGGTCCCACATCGTGGAGCTGGAAAACGCCTGGTAGCCGCCGTCATACCCGAACCAGGCATAGGGCGGTCGCGGGTTCGTGCGGATCAGGCCTTGAAGGTGACCGATGAACCCGTGGGAATTCGTATCGGCGAGATTGTGATCGATGTTGGTGTCGTAGACGCCGGTCAAACCGAACCGGAGGAGCTGAAGGCGAAGGTGAAACCGATTCGGTTCCTTCTTGCCAGCTTGGTTGGATACGACCAGATCCGGTTCGCGAACATGCAATGCCGGATCGGGCACCGAGTCGGCGGGAGCGGCACGCGTGGAATCCGCGGGTTGATTCGCGGCCAGCGCGCGCCCATGTCCGATGACTCCCCCCGCCACGAGCCCGACGACCAAGAGTGGGACGAACGATCGCTTCATGGTTTCTCCACCAGCATGAGCAACCACTTGTAAGGCTGCTCGGTAACGAGCTTGGTTTTTCCATGGGGTTCCAGGAGTCTGCGCAAACTACGCCGGTCGAATTCCTGAAGATGGTTGCGATGCGGCACGCAATCCTCATTGGGCACGCTCACCACGAGCCGCCCGCCGGGTTTGAGCAAACGCATTGCCGCCTCGATGGCTTCTTTCCCCACGTCCTCGGGCAAGTGTTCCAATACTTCGGCCAAGAGCACGGTGTCGAAACTCCTCTCGGGCAGTCCGGTCTTCCGGAGATCCCCGACCGTGAAGGACACCTTGGGGTAGAGCGCCTTGGCGATTTCGATTTTGTCCCGGTTCTTGTCGATGCCCACCACGGCGTGCCCTTTCTCGGCAATGAGGCCGGCCAGATGACCCTCGCCACATCCCAGGTCGATCACACTGCCTTGCATGAATTTGGCCGTGATGCGCGCACGGGACCGATTGGTGTGGGACACTGCGGGCGGACCGCTTCCGGGTTTGCGGACGACCATGACCAGCCAGCGATAGGGCTGATCGGTGACTAACTCGGGGAGCCCGAGGATGCGCAGCTCGTGACGCAGGCTCCGTCGGGAAAAGCGACGCCCCGTCGTTTCGGCCGGGCCGCCGTTCGGGACGACGACGATGATGCGCCCACCGGGGCGCACCCGCTTCCAAACGGTTTGCAGAAGCTCGCGGCCCATCGCTTCGTCCGTTGTTTCGAGGAGCCGCCACACCAGGATCGTGGTTGCCGTTTCCGGGGTGCGGGTTAGCTCTAGAAGCCCGGGCACCTGCACGACGGGACAACCGCGGGCCCGCAAACCGCGAGCGAGAAGAGGCTCTTCGGGGCCGAGAATGATCGATTTCCCCCGGGCTCGGTCGGCGAGGGCCCGATACACATCGCGCAACACATGAGGCACTTGAACGTCCGTGGTCTCCAATGTGGATGCAACACCCGTGCGATTCACGAATTCTCTCCTTACGTCCGTGGATAGGTGTTCGGCCGTTTCGAGAATGAGCTCGATTTCTTCCGGCCAGTGTTCGCGCTGCAGCCGGAACGCGGAGCCGGCCGCGATCAAAAGCGACGCCGATTCGTAAAGGCGGGCCCGCCGGCGGTGGCCTTTGGCCTGATGCAGATACGCGTCGAGGAACGCGCCCGCCGCGCCCTCGAGCGCGGAAGCGCTGCCAAAGGCGCGAAGCGCGGGAATGCGCAAGGACGCCATGAAGCGACCCACGTCCACCATGGGCTCGCCCATGGCCAGTTCATCGAGATCGATGAAGGTGAGCCGGTCGCCATCCACCAGCACATTGGTGTGGTGGAAATCGGCATGGATGAGCGAGCGTCCAGGACGATTCCGGAGGATCTCGCGGGTGAGACGCTCTTCCAGCACGGTGACGCGGGACGCAAGATCGGGGCGAAGCGCGCGCAAGAGATCCGACCATCGGGCCACGATGCGGGCCTCGTCGATGGGACGGCGTTCCTTCACGTTCGGCAGCTCGAGCTCGTGGAGGCGGACGAGTTGCCGCGCGGCCTCTTGGACCAAGCGCTCGAAATCGGGGCGATCGACCAGAGCCCCCAACCGTTCCCCGGAAACATGTTCTTGCAACGCGATCTCTGCGTCCTCGATCACCCCCAAGGGACGCGGGATGGAAAGGCGGTCCCCGGCCACCCGCCAAAGCGCCTCATGACGATCGAAGCGATCGCGTGCGGGCTTCTTGGCGAGCATTTTCCCGACGAGGCGCACGGAAGTCAGCTGCCCATTTTCGGCGTTCACAGCATAATCGAACGTGGCCCGGGCGCTGGGTAAATAGCTTTTGTTGCGGCACTCCACGTTCCGGATGCGCCCATGCGGCATGAAGCGGGCCAGGCGGTCTTGCATTGTGACCGCGTCCGCGGCTTCGAACAGGTGCGGCAACCCCGGATCGACCGGAAAGGCAAAGAGCTCCAGACCCAGATCCCGATCCACGAACCAGGGCTCCGCCAACCCGCGCTCCGGCCACGTTTGGTATCGAGCCAACAAATGAACGTCGGGTGAAGATACGGGTTCGCCGGGAGCAAGGAGGCGCCCGGACACATAGAGCGGCGTTGCATCCGTCTCGATGCGATACAAGAACCATGTGTCGCGCCCCGGCCGATAGCGAGCGTCCTGCACGGTGACCCCATGCGCACGCCGGCGGTTCAGAAGACGGGGCTCGATCGCTTTCATCACACGCTGGGGATCGAGGGCGGGCCAAGGCATGAACGCAGTCATGCGCCGGCCTCCTCGGTCTTGAGGCCAAGAAACGATCGATAGAGCTCGCTCTTGCTGAGCATGCGATCGTGAGCGCCTTCGCCGACGAGACGCCCGCGATCAAGCATCACGATGCGATCCATACCGTGGATCGTATCCATCTGGTGGCTGATGAGAAGGACCGTACGCCCTTCCATGAGCCGGTCGAGTGCGGACACCACGAGACCGGCCGACTCACGATCGAGGCCGGTGGTCGGCTCGTCGAGGATCACAATCGGCGCATTCTTGATGAGCGCGCGGGCGATCGCGACCGCTTGTCTCTGGCCGCCGCTCAATGTTCCGCCCCGCTCGCCCAATTCGGTGTCGTAACCCTCCGGAAGCCCGGTCACGATGCGATCTATGCCGGCTTCACGGGCGGTCTCGATAATTTCTTCGAGGCTGGCGTCGGGTTTTCCGTAACGAATGTTCTCGGCGATGCTGGTCGCGAAGAGCACCGGTTCCTGAAACACGAGGGCGATTCCATGCCGCAAGGATGCGAGCGTCATCTCGCGCACGTCCACGCCGTCGACCAGAACCCGCCCTTCGCTTGGATCGTAGAAGCGTGGAATGAGGCTGACCAGGCTCGTCTTGCCCGATCCAGTGGCACCCAGGAGCGCCACGCGCTCTCCGGGCTCGATGCGCAGGTTGATGTCGATGAGCACCGGATCGCTCTTTCCGTAGCGCATCGTGATGTTCTCGAACACGATCGAGCCCTGGATCGCTTTCATGCGCCGGGCGCCGGGAAGATCGTGAATGAGGGGCTCTGTATCCAGGAGGCGGAAGATGCGCTCGCCGGCGGCGGCGCCGCGGGCCGCGCGTTCTGCTGTGCCGGAAACGCGGCGGATGGGGCGGCTGAATGTGCGCATGTAGGCCATGAACACGAGGAGGTCGCCGGGAGAGAGGACCCCCGAAAGCGCGCGCCGGGCCGCCACTCCGATCACGAGCGCGGTCACGGCTGAAACCGTGATCTCGGAGGTCCAGCGGAGCTTTGCTTCTAAGCGGGAGGACTTGAGGCCGGTGCGAAGGCTGCGCTTGTTCTCCACCGTGAACCGCGCAATTTCTTCGCGTTCGCGCCCGAAGCCTTGAACCACTTTTATGGCGCCGAGGACCTCGGAGGCCATGGAGGCGATCTCGCCCTCGCGTTCGCGCTGGCGCAAGATGGCCGCTCGCAAGGGTTGTTGATAAATCCGCAACAGAATGGCGACACCGGGCAGCGAGATAAGAGCGAGCGCGGTGAGCTGCCAATCCATGAGGAACATCACGACCATCATGCCCACCATGAGGAAGCCTTCCTCGGCCATGGCAATGGGCATTCCCACGAAGATATCCCGCAGATAGCGGATGTCCCCGATAAGCCGTGCGATGAGATCACCGGTGCGGCGGCGATCGTGAAAACGGAAGGAGAGATATTGCAGGTGGCGATAGAGATCGAGGCGAAGGTCGGCCGCCATCCCCTGGCCGACCCGGGACGCGAGGAGCTTCTGGAAGTAATAAACGAGCCCCCGTCCCATGGCGAGGACGATGATCGTGAGGAGGAGCACGTTGAGAAGGGCGATAGGCCGGCCTTCGAAGGGATGCAGGAGGCCGCGCAACACATGGGGAATCTTGCGATGCAAGAGCACGTTGTCGAGGATGAGCTTCATCGTCCACGGCTCGGCGAGACTGAACAGCATGTAGACGATGCCGAGCACCAGGGACAGGATGAGCTTGCCGCGGCGTTTGGCGAGGTAGGGCTGCAATCGTCGGAACATGGCGGTCCAGGCCAGCCATTTTTGCCACCACTTGCGCCAGCCGCGCCGGACGGGAGTGAAGCTCAACATGCGACCCGAGCTCCGATCAGTTCGGTGATGCGCTGGGCGCGATCCGTCCAGCGGTGCGAACGGAGAACGTCTTGCCGCGCTTGGGCTCCCAAGCGTTCCCGGAGGGATGTGTCGGAGGCCAGGCGTTCGATGGCCAGGGCGAGGTCCGAGGCGTCTCCAGGCCGAACCAGTAATCCCGTCTCGCCATGTGTCACCAACTCGGGAATCTGACCGACATGGCTGGCCACGATCGCACGTCCCGCGGCCATGTACTCGAGCAGTTTGAGAGGTGAGAAATAAAAGGGTTCCAGAGCCGGGTAGGGGGCCACGGCAATGTCCATGGCCCGAAGGTGACGCGGCACGTCTTCATGCGGGATGCCGTTCTTCCAGGTGACCCGATCTGGATGTCGCTCGGCCAGCTTGGCCACCTTGCGCGCTTCGGGACCCGAGCCAAGAATAAACAAGTGGTACCTCGGATCGGCAGCCAGGTGCTCGAAGGCTTCAGCGAGGATATCGAGACCGTGCCAGGGCTTGAGGCTCCCTAAGAAGCCCACCACAATGCGATCCCCGAAGCCGTTGCGCTCTGAGATACCTTCGGGTTGAAATAGCGCGGCATCAACACCATTGGGAACAACCGCCAGGCGGTCCTCGGGAAGAGCGGAGTGCACGAGCAGCTCCTTGAGCGCCGAGCTTACGGTGAGAACGAGCGATGCGTTCACGAGCGCCTCGCGCTCCAGGGCCGCGGCTTCATCCGCAAACGCTTGGTTCCGATAGCGCGCCCCTTCCCAGGCCAACGGCGCATTGACCTCCAGGACGTGGAACAGTTCGCGCTCCCTGGCCACGAGCGAGCCGGCGATACCAAAAGGCGAGAGACGCTCGTATAGGCAATCGAACTCGCGAAAGGCGAGCGCACGTTTCAGGGCTTCCTGAGCTCCCACGTTGTTCCAGAGGTGAGCGAGCGCGCGAGCGATGCGGGGTTCGAGGGATTCGAGGGCGAGGCGGTTCATTTCCGAGGGGTCCAGGGGGACGAATCGCGCGCCGGGAAGGATCTCTTCGACTGACGACCCCGGGGGGGAAGCGATGACCGTCACTTCGTGCCCGAGCTCGAGGAATGCCCGCACGAGCCCGCGCACGTGCGCCGAAGCGCCTTTGGTGCCATCGAGAGGGATCCCCCGATCGGGAAGGAGGTAGGCGATCCTCACCGGAGGGTTCCCGTCAAGAGATTGTAAAGTTCGCGCGACGTCTGCGCGCGATCGAATTGCTCCACGACCGAGCTTCGAGCCTGAGCGCGGAGCACGTCATAGAGCATGCGGTCCCCTAGCACACGCTCGATCGCTTCGGCGAGAAGGTGTGGATCGCCGGGGGGGACGATCAGCCCGTTTCGTTCGTGCTCCACCACTTCCGGAATGCCGGTCAGCGCACTAGCGACAACCGGAACACCGCACGCGAGCGCTTCCACGATCGATACGGGAAGGCCCTCGCGATTCCCGTCTTCGCTCACCACCGAGGGCAGCACGACGAGATGCGCGCGATGGTAATACTCGAGCACCTCCATCTGGGTCTTGGGGCCTTCAAGGTGAACAACGTCCTCCAACCGCAAGGCGTGTATTTGTTCGCGAAGCGCGGTGCGGAGCGGGCCCTTGCCGACCAGCCGGACGTCGATGATGTGTCCTTTCTCGTGAAGGATGCGAGCCGCCTCGACGAGCAGCCGGTGGCCCTTTTTTTCAACCAGCCGCGCGACGCACAGGATGCGAAATGGTTCGTGCGGAGGAAAACCATTGGGGGCGAATCGCTCCAGGTCGATGCCGTTGTAAATGCGTGTGATCTTGTCGGCGGTGCCTTTGGTGCCCCGACAGGCTTCTTCGAGAAACGATTTGTTGAAGTCGCTCACCGTCACCACGAAACGCGCCGCCTGCGTCTTGTGCGCGAGCGCATCGCGGCTCACCCCGGTCTTGAATATGTCGGTTGCGTGCGCGGTGAAGCTGAAGGGGATGCCGGTCATGCGTGACGCGAGCTGTGCGATCGTGGTCGGCCGGTTGGCGAACTGCGCGTGAAAGTGAGACACACCGAGACGGCGAGCCTCGCTGGCCACGTACCCGGCTTGAAGGAAACGCCACCAGAGACTCGGCCGATGCCGGGATGCGGTGTAGGCGAGCGCCCTTCGGTATCCAGTCAACGACGATCGAGCGAGCCGGCGATTGTGACCGGTGAGTTTTCGCCATTCCGAAGCCTCAGGCACGTAACTCACCAGGGCCTTAAGCCGCGGCAGATCGTCGTGAAAGCGTGGATCATTAGGGCGCTGGAGCGAAAACACGTGCAGGCGCAAGCCTAAAGACTCCAGGGCCAGGAGCTCGTTCAGGATGAACGTCTCGGAGAGGACCGGAAATTTCTTGACCACGTAGGCGATGAGGGGAGCCGGACCTTCCGGCCATGGTTCGTTCACGCGATCGTCCTTCCTTCCTGACCGTTCGATGAGGCCAGGTTCAAGATCTCCCGAGCGACTCGGTTCACGCCGTCGAGGGAAACGGTGTGCGGATCGGGTTGGGGAGCCGCGGCGCGCAGGGCGATGCGCTCCGCGAGACGTTCAGGGGTTAGCGCCTCCGGCTCGATGAGATCGATGAGGCCCATCTTTGCCAAACAACGCGCACGCAAGAGCTGTTCCCACTCCCGGCCGCCCGCTTCGCCTTTCTCGTGCTCCCCGTACCGCCACGTGCGCGGTACCACCACCGCGCGGGCCCGGTGGGCAAGGATCTCGGCGGTCGTGTTGTAACCGCACATGGACACCACGACCTGGGCGGAAGACAGGAGTGGGGCGAAATTCGGCTCGAAGGTCCTGAGGGTGACACCGGGGGTACGCGAGGCTTTGGATTCGAGAGCTGCCCGATCGGCCGCGCCCATGAGCGGGCCGGTTAATAGAATGGCGGGAGTTGGAGACGGCAAGAGCGGCAACGCGTCTAGGAAAGCGGTCAAAAGGGGCAGCGCGTCGCCGCCGCCTCCGCCGGTGGCGAGCAAAAACCCATCGGACCCATTCTCGTTCCTCGGTGGTGCGGGGGCATCGGTAACGTAGCCGCAATACACGAGCTTTTCCGCGGTGGGGGGTGGTAGCGCGTACGCCTCGGCCACGTCGAAGAGCTCTTGCATTCCATAGACCAGAATCGCGTCGTAGAGATGGTCCAGAACGTCGTACGTTCCCTGACGCATCCAGTCCCGCCGCACGATTTCGGGCGCATCCAGAATGTCCCGCAATCCAAGCACCGTCTTGGTGGCCGAGCCGCGCAACGCTTCCAGAGTGCTCTTGAGCTCACCCCTCGATCCGAGAGGAAAGTTGTCCACCAAAAGAACGTCCGGCGAAAAGGCGAGCATTGTTTCCCGGATGACCCGCTCCCGGATTCCGGTGAGGTCGGCCAAAGGAAGCGGCAAGTGCGCGGGGCGATTTCCGGACGACCCGGTGCGGGCCATCGTGGGAATCTTGACCACGTCGGTTCGGGGGGGAAGATCCTCCATAAACCCCAGAGCGGGCGAGCCGCTGACCAGAAGCAACGCTGCTTGGGGAGCTTCCTCGGAGAGCCTTCGCAAAAAACGCAGCGACCGGCGTACATGACCGAGGCCGAAGGTGTCGTGGGTAAAGAGAGCGATCCGGAGGGAGTCTCCGGGCATCACGGAACCTCCCGAGCCGGCTTTTGCCGGTACGAAAGCCGCCCCGGAATGATGTCTTCCACGAATTCGGGAAGACGCTCGAGGCCCTTGAAATCGATGCATTGGTCGGCGGGGGGCGGTGGAGGGATGTCATTTTCGAGCCAGCTCCCGATCGCGTCGGGGGAGGCATCGTCGGGATACATGACGTCGATGAGTCCAAGGTCGGCGAAGCGTTGGGCGCGAATGAGCTGCTCGATACGCGGTTTCACGCGAGGCACCCCGAGAATGGGCACGCCCAAGGTCACCGCCTCGGTGAGGGCGTTGTAACCGCACATGGTGACCACGCGTTCGGCCCGGCGGAGGAGTCTTCCCGGATGACGCACGAATTCGCGCACGCGAAGACGATTCTGGCCCCGAGCCAGGGAGCACAATTCCGCTTTCGTTTCCGCCGGCATGAAGGGACCGGTGATGACCAACCCATGACGTCCTGGTGCATCCAGAACGGCACGGGCGAAGCCGCGAGCCAACGGACCCCCGTCTTGTCCACCCCCGACCAGGCACAGCGTAAAACGCGCCGGCAATCTGTCCTCGTGGGTAAGCTCCTGGCCATTGCCCTTGAGGCGCGGACTCGGATCGAGATACCCCGTGAATCGGAGCTTGTTTGACACATCATGAGATAGCCCGTATTCGTAACGCGGGTCATATACCGAGGGGTCGCCGTACACCCACACCGCGTCATAACTTTCGCGTATTGCTGCCTCATTGCCATCGGCCATCCAGTCTCGGTGCACGGCCAAGGGATGATCCAAAATGTCCCGAAGCCCGAGCACGAATCGTGTGTGCCCGCTCAGATCATCGAGCGCGGCATCCAGCTCCCCCATGAGGCCGCGCGGTAACTTATCGGTGATGACCACGTCAGGAAGAAACAAATCGAGGGTGGCCCGGATGATTCCCGCGCGCATGGCAAGCAGGCTCTTCGTGGAATCGAAGGCCGTACGCGGCACGTACCCGCTCCCCGCCGTCTTCACGAAGGGGGGGAGCATGACCGCGTCGACGTGGGAAGGGAGCGTGAAGGCGCCCAGCTCGGGCGCTCCCGCAATTAGGAGGACATGGGGCGGGCAGTCCACTTGCCCGAGCGCCTCGGATATGAGGAGATTTCTCCGCATGTGTCCGAGTCCCATGGCATCGTGAGAATAGATGGCGATCTTCAAGGCTTTACCCCGCACACGGGGAATATCGGCCCCTTACCCCTTGGGTCAGGGATGATTGGTGGGACGAAGAATCGCTTTGGGAAAGGGCCCCCGAACGGGGGGCTCTGGGTAGAAAGCATGTTGCAACGCTCGCGTCGGCCGGGAACTGACGGGCGCCCCAAGTCAATTCTGCATCAGATTCAGACGATACGGGCCACTTATTTCCCTTAACCCTCAAAAAAGGGGGATTTCCCCCTCGGGGGTATGGACGAGATGGCATTATTTTGGGTATGACATTCCACTCGGTTAGGGGGGGACGTCGTGATCGTTTTGCAGGCGAGCTACTCATCTGGTCGCGCTCTCGCTGGATGCGTGCTCTTCATGTGCCTTTGGGGATGCTCCAAGAAAGCGGAGACGCCTTCCTCACAGACCCCTGCGGCGCAGGCTTCGGTACAGGCGCTGCTCCCCGCGGCGTATACCGACACCACGCTCGAATTTCCGCGCTTACGCTTCACCAACCAAACGTTGTCGTTGAATGACCGCTGCCCCGTGCGTAAAGCCAAGCTCAATGAACGGCTCGCGCCCTTGTTCGTGAATGGGCGGCCGATTGGATTCTGCTGAAGCCCCTGCATGGCGGTCTTCGTGGAAGACCCGGAACGTTACTTGAACGAGTTGGGAGTCCAGGTCCCCGATTTCTTCGACAGCACTCGGACCGCGGTCTTGGAGTACGGAACCCGAAGCCGAGTCAATTACGAGACGTTCTTCTTTGCGGATCCAAAAGAGAAAGAACGTTTCGATGCGGATCCCACGCGGTATGCGGGCCTTATCGTGGATCCGGTGAACAAGATCCGGTTTCAACCCAGGGCGCAATCTCCGCGGTTCGACTACAACAATCGCCCGTTCTTCTTCTCATCGGATTCCACTCGCGCCTCGTTTGCCGCAACCCCAGACAGCTTTGCGGTGGCCAAGGGCCGCATGATGCCCCGAACGACGACGAAGTAACGATGCAACCGCGGGCGGCGGTGCGGGAGCTGGTGAGGCGGCGGGACGGGTTCGGCCCCGGGGCGGCCGCCCGTAAATTGGAGCTGTTGTCGTTCCTGGAGCGGGCCCGGCTTGGTTCGTTTCGGGAGGTGCTTCACCTTCACGAATCCCTGTGCTTCCTGCGCGCCTATCCAGATGACGCCGGCGTGCTCGAACGTGTGGAACGCATGCTGGAGGGGTTCGATCGCCGGGCGGATTTGCGAAGGTTTTCCGAGAAGCTTCTGGACAGTGGCATCGCCGGCACGCCGATTTATTACGCGTTTTACTGGCCCATGGCGCGGTGGCTGGTGGATCGCTGGCCGGATCGGCTTACCGTGGACTGGGAGATGTTCGAGAAGTCCGATCGGCTAAAGGATTTGCTCTCCGTGCTGGTGACGTATTCCGAAACGCCCGCGCTGGATCTTGAAGAGTACCCCGTGGCGGAATGGGTGGCGCGGCTCAAAGGGTCGGATGAAACCGACGCCGCGTTTTTGGTGCGGCGATTCGAGCGAGTAGAGGCGAGCGGCTTCTTGAAAGAAGCCTTGTACGACGGACTGGATCCGTTCTTCAAGATCTCGCCCGGCCCCGGAACGCCGTCGCGCACCAAGGCCAAGGCCCCGGTACGTCGCGTGCACTTTCAAACCAAGGAGTTGAATCGAGCGCGGCCGGATCTCGGGGCGGCCATTGCGGAGCGGCCACGGTCGGTGCGGCGCGTGGGAGCGCGGGAGGGCCAGTTGTATGTGGACATGGCTCGGGAAGCCATGGTCACGCGATCTCGCGATCTGGATGCGTTCAGCCAGGCCGATGCCCGCGATGTGTTCCTGGTGGATTACGGGGATGGTTTGGTCTTTGCCGGCATGGGAATGATTCCCGAGCGGCGGTTGATGCTCGAATCGGTCTACGGCTTCTTGACGCTGCAGAACGGGGTACCGATCGGTTACGTCCTGGCGAGCGCGCTATTTCGTTCTTCTGAAGTGGCGTACAACGTGTTCGAAACGTTTCGGGGCGGAGAATCGGGGGCGGTGTTCGGCCGGGTCATGAGCATGATCCACCATTTGTTCGGATCGACTGCGTTTACCTTGGACCCCTTTCAGCTTGGCTACGGCAACGACGAGGGTCTCGAGTCGGGGGCGTGGTGGTTTTACTACAAGATGGGTTTCCGGCCAGTCGATCGGGGAGTGCGTCTCGTGTTGCGCGGCGAGCTCAAGCGTATGGCGAAGAATCCTGGGCATCGTTCTGATCGCGCTACCCTCGAGAAGCTGGCCTCCGAACACACGTTTTATTACATGGGGAAGCCGCGGACCGATGTGCTGGGCAGAGTCGATCTAGGAGCGATCGGACTTGCGGTGAGCGATTTTCTGGCGAAGCGGTTCGGCTCACGTCGGGAAGAAGGTCTGGCGTGGTGCGCGAACGAAGCCGCGGGAATTTTGGGAGTGCGTTCGATACGCGGCTGGAGTGAGGGCGAACGATTGGCGTGGGAGCGATGGGGGCCGCTCTTGATGACGTTACCGGGGCTTACCCGATGGTCTGCCCGCGAGAAGCACGATTTGGTGGAGATCGTACGTGCCAAGGGCGGTCGCAGCGAGCTGGCTTTCGTCGAGCGCGTGAATGCGCACAACCGGCTGGGAGCCGCACTGCTCGCGCTCGCATCACCTCGAAAAATTTCACGGAAATCTGAACGTTAATTCGCGGCTATGGCTCCGCGCTGATCTTTTGCAGTCAAGGATCGTGCTAGACTTTGTTCATTGTTGAGGAGGGCACTTCCAGGATCCACAACGTGCCGCTTTCTTGATCGCAACGATCGGCGGCCATTGCTCATACATAGGAGGTCCCGATGAAATGGTTGGTTGTCCTCTTGATTGCTTCCGGAAGCATACTGGCTAGTTGTCAGGAGTCGAGCCGGGTGGTGGGCGTAAATACCACGGACAGCAACATGTTTCTGCAGGCCGCCGCCGCCAATGGCGGGGTGACGATGTACACCGCGAGTCTGGGTGACGAGGAGAATCCGCCTACGGGTTCGAGCGCCACCGGGGTGGCCAAGTTTCACCTCATTCACGATGGCTCCATTCGGTGGTCGCTCCGGACCACGGGTCTCGACAACGTCATCGCTGCCCACATCCACGCCGGCATTCCCGGTCAGAATGGGCCGATCATCGTGCCCCTCTTTGGCGGTGGCCCCGTCACGGATTTGAATGTCCGGGGTGAGATCACGGACCCGGATCAGGTCGCCGCGGCGTTGGCCCTCTTTCAGGCCGATAGCGCGTATGTAAATGTGCACACGACCACATTCACCGGTGGCGAGATTCGAGGACAAGTGGAGCCGAAGGAAACCGGAGGGCAGCCCTAACCAGATGGCGATCCGGAGTGCTTCCGGACCGGTTGAATTAGCTGTCCGCGCCCTGGGGGAGAGAGACGAGAGCCGAGTTCTCGTTGTGTTGCCTCTGGAGGCGGGTTTGCCGGCTTTGTGGTCGGAGACGGTCCCGAACGCTCGTTACGTTCATCTCGACTACGCCGTTTATCGGAAAGATCGCGAGCTCCTTCGCCGCGCCTCGGGCCCGGTGGAGGAGCTCGTTTTTTTCGGGGAGGGGGATCCGGGGAAAGATTTTGGCTTGGCCGTTTTGTTTGCTCCTAAAGAGAAGGCGCTGACGGAGTTCATGCTGGGCTGGATTGCCGAGCGTGTGTCGGCTTCGGGTCGCGTCTTGGTGGGAGGCGAGAACCGGGCGGGCATACGGTCGGTCCAGGGAATCCTCGAGGCATGCGTGGGGCGGGTGGTCGGGCATCGATCCGCACGTCACTCGGTGCTTTGGGAAGCTCTACGCGAGGTGGACGTGCAATCGGCGCGACCGTTCCGGCAGGAGTTTCAGGCGGACGTGGCCGGGATGAGTTTTCGGGTCGTTACGTATCCCGGAACATTCAGCCACCGAGAGCTGGACCCGGGGACCCAATTGTTGCTGGAGACGTTGGACAAACCACGGTTTCGCCGGGCCCTGGATTGGGGATGCGGTGCCGGGGTAATTGGGACCTACTTGCAGCTGTTGCACCCGGAGGCGGCCGTGGATCTGGTCGATTCGCACGCCATGGCCCTTTTGTCCGCTCGAGAAACCTGGGCGTTGCAAGGATTCGCCCCGGGGCGAATCGTGCCCTCGGATGGATTCTCGGATGTGCGGGGAACGTTCGACTTGATCGTCACCAACCCGCCCTTTCACATGGGGGTGAAGACACAACTCTCGGTGACCGAGCGGATGATCCGTGAGAGCGGGCGATTTCTGGTTCCGGGCGGGCGATTGGTCCTGGTCGCGAACGTATTCCTGCCCTACGCAGGCGTGCTACGGGAGAGCTTCAGCAGCGTTCGCGTGCTGGCGGAGAACCCGTCCTATCGAGTCTTCGAAGGAAAGAACGATGACCATGCCCCCTCGCTCTAAGTTCAGTGGGGAAACACTCCTCGATCCAGACCGAGTCACCACGATTTCACTGGTTTCAAAACCAGTTGCATCGATCAACTGGCGCCAGCGCCAGTAACAATGTCTGATGAATTGAGATTGAATTGCTAAATTGGGGGAGAAATGTGCCGGGGACGCTTGCAGCAGTATTCATCCTACCCGAATCCAACGAAGTTTCTGCCTGAAAGAGGGGAAGGGAGACCAAGTCTCCCTTCCCGCAGGTTCACGATGGGTGCGAACCGGAAACGGTCTACATCTCCGGCGGCATCTCCATTGCGGCGATCTTGCGACGCACGCGACGGCGAACCTTGCGTTTGGCCTTGCGCTTCACACGGCGCACCTTGCGCCGGACTTTACGCCCTACGCGTTTGACCTTGCGCTTTACGCGGCGAACCTTGCGACCAGCGCGGCGAACCTTGCGACGGACCTTACGTCCTGCGCGTTTGACCTTGCGCTTGGCTTTCCGCTTGGCTCTCCGCTTCTTGGCTTTCCTCTTGACGGCCATTGATTCGTCCTTTCTCGGCGGATGAGCTGTCTCAATCCGCCATGTTTTCGGGGTCAAGCCCCTAGTAACTTCTCTGAGATCTCATATTTCTTAAAGCATCGTCAATAGAAAACTGCACATTCATGCAATTTTGTCGTGGAATTTTGCTTTCGAATGTGCACCGACGTGATCCGATGCATGGTCGGACACGATGATCGGCATCTCTTGCGCCCAATTTCAGCGTTCAATGTCGCGCGATGTGCGTTGCAGGTTTTCTGCGCAAATACGCGCGCATGCGGCGATGCTTGGCGCGCATGAATCACCAAAAACATGGGGAATATGCACTCGTTGCACACGCACGAGGTGTCACCGCGCCAGCGCGAACATTGCAGTTGTAATTGACAGCTAACTTATTTCAAAACAATAAACTAACGCAACAAGCATTTGCCCGGAACGCCGTCTGAAATACGGACATTCCGGGCAATACGAGCGTTTATTTCGGAGACATCGTTCGGCGTTACTGGCTAGAGCTCCGGATCCTTCTTTCCCAGCACGTAGTGATTGAACCAGCGTTCGTCCCACGCCATCTTGGCCTTCCGGTGGGAGTACTGCGTCAACCCGTGCCCCTCTCCGGGGTACACCACGAGCTCGGTGGGAACGTTCAGATAATGGCGAAGCGCCCGGTAGAGCGCCCGGCTGTGCTGCGCGGGCACCCGCTCGTCGTCCTCCCCGACGTGAATCAAGGTCGCCGCTTTGATCTTGTCCGCTGCATACAGGGGAGACGCCTGGCGCATCTCGTCGGGTCGTTCCCAGGGTAACCCGCGCTGGAAGTTGATCACGTGGCCCGGGGTGTCCTCGATGCCCCATTGCATGGCCTGATCGAAAACCCCTGCCCCACTCGATGCCGCCTTGAACCGTGGATCCTTGGTGATGATGCAATCGGTCAAGAAGCCGCCATTGGACCATCCCATGACCGCCATGCGCTCCGGATCGGCAATCCCTCGTTGGATGAGCGCGTCCACACCGGCCAGGATGTCTTTCACCTCGATATCGTTCTCATGACCCACCAAATCGGTCAAAAATTTGTCACCGTAGCCTGTTGAACCGCGGTAATTGGGATCGAACACCGCCCAACCCTGGGGAGCAAACGGTCCGCGGCCATACATCGAGAACGCAAAGGCATAGGTTGAAGCCGAGGTCGGACCCCCATGAATGGCCAAGAGAAGCGGGAGCGGAGGATCACCCTCCTTGAAATCCGGAGGCAGCTCGAGAATCCCTTCGACCGGCGTTCCATCCGGGGCATTCCACTTCACGATTTGGAGCCTGCCCAGCTTCCAAGTGTCCACATGAGGGTTGAGGTGCGTGATTCGCTCGTAGCCGGCTTTTTCACCTGGGTTCCTGACCGCAAACAGGTCGGGAGGGTGATCGAGCCCGGGGCGCACGACGAACATGTCTCCCTTTTGCGAAAACCCGTAGTCGTCGATTTCCACATCGCCGGGGGTGAGGTCGACGTCCGCTCCTTGACGCCCTGCCCGCACATCCTTGATCGCGATGACGCGCTTTCGCGCGTGGTCGTCGGCGATGAAGGTGAAGGTCCGCGTGCCGGGAATCCATTTCGTTCCGCCGTTCGGAGTGACTTCGTGGGGACGGTGCAACTTCTGGAGCAAGGGCTCGGGCCCCTGATCGAAATGAGCAAAGAAGAGCTCTCCCGGATAGCCGTCGAAATCCACGCCAAAGGACAGCACCTGGGAATCCGGGGACCACGCCGCATTGAGTAGCCAGCCGTACGGCGAAGGCGCCTCCGCCCGCCAGAGCTTGTCGGGCAGAGTGGTGATCTTTCGTGTTCCCATGTCGTAAACATCCACCCGGGTCCAGCCTTCGTTCGTGAGCAGCTCTTCGGCCGGCCGGGTGATCATGGCGATGCGCCGTTCGTCGGGGGCTACGGCCCAGTCGACGATCACGCGATGGTCATCGACCAGCTTTTCGGTCCGCCACGTGTCCAGCTCGAGCTTCAAGACCTCGGAGAACTTATTGACGCCGTGGCCGTACTGGAGGTCCTTGAAGTCTTTGCGCAGATCTTTCCAATCGTCGTCATCGATGTGCTCCGCGCCGACCTCGTAATAAAGCACCTTACCGTTCTTGGCGAGACGAAAGCTCTTCACGCCATCGGTCAACCGTGTGATCGCTTGTGGGGAACCACCGTCCCGGGTGACCCGCCAGATTTGGGCCTTCCCATTTTCCGGAGGCTTGGTCGCATCGCCCGATTTGCGCGAACCCGTGAAGTAGATCCACTTCCCATCCGGGCTCCACTGGGCGGAGCCGTCCTCTCCGGGCTCGAAGGTGAGCCGAGTCACGGACTTTGAGGTCGCATCGGCGACCCAAATATCCGTGTTGCGAGGATCTTTTTCGCCCTCCCAGCGCATCTCGGTGTAGGCCACGTAGCGGCCGTCCGGAGACGGAACGCAGGTGGTGGCAAAGTTGATGGTGAAGTAATCGTCCCGGGTGGGGACGTGGTCGCGTTCTGCTGCCTGCACCGGCAGAGGCAACGCGAGGACACAAAGCAAGAACGACAGGACGGCGAGTCGCATGGGGCGAACCTCCGAAAAGAGGGACGGAAGGCCAAACCAGCCGGATTATAGTCCGCGCGGCCGGAGAAGGCGGATTTTGCGGCAAATCCAGGTGGACGCGTGACGTAGAATGATCGCCATGACCCGATCCGAGCCCTTGCGCCGCCTTTTCTGGCTGACTCTGTTCGGAGTGGCGTTCGGCTATTTGGAAGCCGCGGTCGTCGTCTATTTGCGAGAGCTCTACTATCCCCAAGGGTTCGGGTTTCCGTTGGCCTTGCCGATTACCCGGGTGCTCTACGTGGAGCTGGGCCGCGAAATGGCCACCCTGGTCATGCTGGGCTCGGTCGCGCATCTGGCCGGGCGCAACTTCTGGCAACGCTTTGGAGTGTTCTGCTTTCTCTTCGGGGTGTGGGACCTCGTGTATTACGTGGTGCTCTGGGGGGTTCTCCGTTGGCCAGAGACCCTCTTTACTTGGGACATTCTCTTTTTGTTGCCACTCATTTGGGCGGGCCCGGTCATCTCGGCCGTGCTGGTGGCGGTGAGCCTCATCCTCGCCGGAGGGATATTGATCCTCGGATCGGAAACGCCTACTCCCGACCGGTGGGCCTGGATCGGTGCGGCGGTCTCGATCGCGCTTCTTTTGGGAGCGTTCATGGCCAATCACGGCGCGGTCCGGACCGGCGTGGAACCGAACGGCTTTCCTTGGATTGCCTATGGCGCGGGTCTCCTGATCGGTTGGGGCGCCTTCCTTCGGGCGCTCCCCGGGAAAACGAACGGTTTGTTGTTACGTCCTATTCAGCTACGGCAAGAATGAATAAGGAGACTGCCATGAAGACGCTAGGACGGCTCGTCACCCGCGGGCGCATGCTCTGCTTGGTTTCCCTGTGTCTCGCGGCCGGATGCACGTCTAAGGACGAGATCACCGGGCTGCAGGGGCCCAACCCACTGCCCTCCTCCGTGACTCCGCCCGCCGATCTCGTCACCCTCGACGACGCCGGACAGTCGCTCACGTTTTGGCCCTACACGAGCCAGGGACTCTCCACGGTTCCCTCGGATCCCATCAACATCGTATTCGTGGGCCATGCGAGCCCGGTCGCGATCCGGGCCGCGCTCATGGCTCTGGACGGCGATCGGAGCTCGCTCGGCCTTCCTCCCGTTCCGCCCTTCAACGCTCGTTGGACGGACGCGCTCGGTGACGCGCAAGGGAGCTATGCCGCTCCCGGCGGATGGACGGGGAGCGTGATTCAGCTCGCCTTGGGCGATTACCAACCCATTCGCGTCCATTTGCGCCTGTTCAGCACGAAGGCTCCGTTTGGAGAGGGCACCTGGACCTTGGGCGGTGCGCACTTCGAGGTGCTCATTCCCGGAACGACCGAACACCAGGTGTTGAGCTGGGAAGTGGCGCAACAAATCGTGGTGGGGGACCTCATGCGTAGCGGGCTCGTGTCCGGAGTCAGCCTCACTCCCATGATCAACGCGGCACCGTCTTTTCGCGGCATTCCCGCGCCCATCTACAACGGACTTCCTCCCGAGCTGCTCGCGCTCATCGGCGGGCCGGCCCAACCGGTCAGCCAGGATGTGCCGCTCGCCTCGGATGGCCGCGCCGCGCTGGTGGAGCTCTCTGGCGATGCGCCGTTGGTGGCCGGGGACACGGTCTTCGACGCGACGCTTATCTGGGGGCAGCTGGTGCCGCGTCCGTTCTGCAGCTCGGGGCCGCTTGACTGGGTCTACGTGGAAGGTCCGGTTCACCTCACCCGCACCTCCACCCAGGACGCCAGCGGGACCTACAGTTTCGTCAGCAATTATGAAGGGCGTGTTCGCGTCACCCCGATGAACGTCACCGTGAACCCTCCGGTTCCAAACGGGGCGCCGTTCGATGCCGTGGTAACCGGGAATCAGTCGGGTCAGATTCTGGGGACGGACTTCGTGCTCAGCGCGCACGACCGGCGCATTGCCAACGAGCCAAACGGAATCGGAATGCTTCGGTCGCGGCTTAGAGTCGGATCGAGGGGGGAGGACATCTACGACGTGAAGGTGCGCTGCCTGGAACCCTAGGGCTGTATCCACAATCTATTACTCTCGTTACGCCTTCGGCACAATTCCTGAAACCCCTCCTTGCCGAACGCCGATAACCTCCCATTGAAAAACGCACGACGGATCGGGTCACTCGCCCGGAACGTTCATCGCTGCAATTTCTTAAAAAGAACGGGCAAAATGCATATGGAGAACGCCACGCCGAAAAAGAAAGTCGCATTGCTCGGCCTTCCTGATGACGCGCTGGATGTTCTGACTCACTACACGCAAGGGACGGATTGGGAGACGGTGGTGGTGGTCAGTCCCTCCGCGGAGGCGTATGCGGCGCGTATGGCGGAAGTATTGGGTATCCCGGTCGAGGAATCTCCGGATGTTGAACTGCTCGCCGCGTGCGATTTGGTTATCGTAGGGCCGGATGCCGGGATGGATGTGGAAACCGTCCGTGAAATACTCGAGAACGAACCCGTGCTGGTGGCGGATCTCGATGAAATCAGCCGGGAATTATCGTTTCACCCCTTTGCGGAAAATGCGGAAGAGGATGAGCTTGAAATAGAAGGCTTCGATACGGCGCTCGATGCGCTCGAGGAGGAAGGGACATTCGAAAGGGAAGGAACGCCGGAGCCGGTAGATTCCTTCGAGTACGTCGATAATCTCGAACCGGAAACAGCGCTCGAAACTCAAGCGGACTTCGAGCAAACAGACTTAGAACAAGCGGACTACGAAGAGGAGTCACCCGAAGAAGTCTTCGATGCCAACGCCGAGATTGAAGAAGAGGCTGAGGTTGCCACCGATGAAACTCTGAGCCAAACCAACCACGTCGATGATCGCATCGAAATTCACGGTTCGTCTTCGATTCAGGAACTTCCGCCCGCGTTGCGTGCGGCCCGTCAACGAGGCGAGGCCACCCGGCGCGAAACCAAACCGGCGCGGACACGAACCGCAATCCCCTCGAATCGCCCGTTATTCAATTTGAGCGCCTGCTTTGGACCGGACCCCGAACGATCCTTCAGCGCCGTTCCTCTGGACGGGGAGAGCCAGGAATTTCAAACGCTTCTCGAGGAAGTGCTCGCCGCCACCGGCGCGCAAACCGGAAGCGTGATGCTCCCCGACGCGGACGGAGAACATTTGGCAATTGCCGCGTCGATAGGACTCCCGCGGGAGATCGTGTTGGCGATCCGGCCACGGCTGGGGGAGGGATTGGCCGGACGCGCATATGCCATGGGTATGGCCTCCGTCCTCCAGGGAGACGTGCCGCAGTTTGCGGAGGCGGCTGGGCTCACCCATCGCATCGCGGCCAGCGTCCCCATTCAGCGGGATGGCCGCCGCATGGGCGTGCTCAGCATCAACATCGATTCGAGCGATCCCATCGTGGAATCCGAGCTATTGAAGACGCTCGATCGGTTCATCGAACCGACTCAGCGTGCCATTTTTCGCTCCGTGGACCTGACCGAGCTGCCGTGGGGCGCGCAACGTGAAATCCTTTTCCGTGCCCTCGACGCGGTGATGGGGCTCGACGCCGGTTTTCCCGAGCGCTTGGTCGAGACCGGGGAGATCCTCCGCAAAGCGGTCCAGGCCGATTTCGTACACGTGTACCTCATCGATCCCTTAAGCCAACGGCTCGAGCTCATCACCCCCGCCCGCGGCATGTCTGCCACCGAAGGCCGTTATCTGGCCTTGGACCGCGGTTTTTATTCCTGGGTGGTGGATCGTGGCGTGTTCCAGCTCTTGACCGTCCCGGATACGGAAATGGGCGTCGATCGGGCGGTGGCTTGCCTTCCCGTGCGCGCATCGAGACCCTACGGACTTCTGGTGCTCGAGCATTTCAAGGTGACCCCGGAATCCAAGACCGAAGTGCGCGATCTTCTGGTGAGTGTGATCGAGCAACTCGAGGAGATTTTCGAAGTCGAGCAGGGCGTGGAAAGCCAGGACATCCTGGCTGGATTACGGATGCGCATCAACGACAAGAAAAACGAGCTCGAGCTCTTGCCGCCTGCCCTGCGCGCTCAGTCCGTGCTGGAGTTCGCGCTCACCGTCCTGGCCGCGGAAGCCGCGGTTTGGTTGGAGGGACCCGGCGGCCGGCCGGTCATGGCACAACCCCAGACACGTCAGGCTGCTCGCATCGTGGCCGACGTTTGGGACAGCCTGGACACCTTGTGCGGTTGGGTCCGCGAGTACGGTTCGGCCGCATCGGGGGGAACCGGACCCGGTTGGGATCCCGGAGCACCGCCCGGCCCCTCGCCCTATGTCGGGGTGCGCGACGATCGCGGTAACGGCGTCATGCTGGTCTTCTTCGCCGCTCCAGACCACATGGGAACGTCGATGCAACTCCCGGCTCGAATCTTGACCGAAGTCGTACACAATCTGTGCGGGCTCGTCCCGGTCGAGAACGAGATCGAATCCAGCGAGACCGTTCTGGACGACGCAGCCTAGTCTTGTCAGCCTTCCTCGATGGCGCTAGCCTCACTTCCCACGAAGTCGAGAAGCCGTAGGACGTTTCGTTCTGCGCAAACATTATGCGAGGAGGCACCTTCGATGAAAAAGTGGCAAGGAGTCATCGTTCTCCTAATGGGAACCACGCTCATGACCGGGGCCGCGAACGCGGGCGGCAGCCTTGGTGGTGGGCTCCACTACTTGCGAAATCTCGGCGACATCACCGATGACGGTGCGATCGACCTCAATCAGAATTCGATCGGACTCATCGGCTCCTACCAATACGACATCCGGATGTTCAAGTTGGAAGGCAACGTCGAGTACATTTTCGATTACGTGGGGACCGGGCACGCGATGTGGGAGCCCTCCGCCTATGGTCTCTTTGGACTCGGAGCGCTGCCACTCTATGCGGGGGCCGGAATCGGCATCGGCTACACCGACGACCAGTGGCAGCAGAATCCGTTCTATGCGTTACGAGCCGGGGTGAATCTTCCGCTGGGCCAAATGGGCCTGGACCTGTTTGCTACCTACCGGTTTCAGAGCGACACCGACCTCAAGAACCTGACCGGCGAGGATCTGGATAGCCTCACCTTCGCGGGGGTTCTCCGCTTCGGGATGTAACACGAAGGCCGGCCCCGGCCGTTTCACCAACCGGCCGGGGCCTATTTTTTTCGGTGCTGTCTTAGTTCCTCATGAAGACGATTCGCGTTGTCGCGACCACACCCGTGGCATCTAGACGGATGAAATAAATCCCCGAAGGCACCAGCTCGCCTGAATCATCCCGTCCGGTCCAGCTCACGGAGCGATGCCCTTGTCCCAATCCACTCACATCCACGGATCGCACCAAACGGCCCGAGAGGTCGAAGATGGCAAGGGTCGCCTGACCCCTTCGCGCCAAGTCGAACTCGATCGCTACCTTTGAGGTAAACGGGTTGGGAGAAGCGCCGTAGAGTTTCGCCACAGCCGGGGGTGCGTCGTCACCGACCGCCGTCCTTCCGGCAAACGACAGCACCCAGGTTTCGCCGGAACCGAATGTGTCCGCGCCGCCGACCGCAATCATCCGGTCGCCGGCGGCGTCATAGAAGACGAGATCGTGAAGCGGCGGTACGGGACCGTCTGGGGCAAGCCTCGACCAGGCCATGATGGCGAGATCCAAGCTATAGATTTCCATTCCGTTTCCGTTCCATCCCGAAAGGAGCATTCGATCGCGCCGGGAATCCATGGTCACATCGAAGAAAACCGCATAACCCTCATCAAAGGGCGGGCGGGTCCCGGAAGGGGCGAGCTGGGTCCAGGTCTGGCTAGGAGCCTCGAAACTCCAGAGATCCGCAACACAAACGTCAGGCGGTCCCCCGCAGAACAGTTGGCATCCAAAGTAGAGCAGTAGTCTGTTCCTTCTGGCGTCGAAGAGCGCTTTTGAGGATGCCCTTTCGGAGGGGGGCGAAGCCGGCGTCATGGATCTCCAGGAAAGTCCGGCCGGCGAAAAAGCCCAAATATCATTGAGGTTCTGACAGGGACGATATCCGCCAAAGATGAGCATTTCCTTGCGGAATGGATCAAAGGCTGCGGCTTGCAAAGTGCGTGAACCGGGAACGAAGGTTCCCGGGGTTACTTGAAACCAAGTGTTGGTGGAAAAACTGAGGAGCCATACGTCGCTCATCACCACGCTTCCGTCGGCCCCTCCCTGGATGAACATCCCGTCGCGGACGGGATCGTACACGGCCACATGATTGGCCCTTGCCGGAGGCGGCATACCGTTGGTGGTCAGCTGAGTCCATACGGGTGTTCCACTCAGCGGGAAGACCCAGGTGTCATTCCGCCCCCCGCCTGCGAAGAGTACGAGACGGTGGCGTCTCGAATCGTAGACGAGGGAACCTCCCCAGCGAGGTGCGGCATACGCATTGGAGAGCTTGGACCAAACGCCGTCAATGGAAGGGTTGCCCGCCTGAGTTGGGGCTGGCGTGATGAGGAGGGCGATCAAAGCCAGGAAGGGAAGCGCAGCAAGGCTCAGAACGCCTATGGAGGGACGGGGCATGATCCACCTCCGTTAGGGCCCTTTTTACTATTGATATACGTCAATATAGGCCGGTTTACGGCTTTCGACAATATTTTCGCTAAATACTTTCGACGGTACTTGGCTTAATTGTTAGCGTGTTCATCAGCGACCAGGGCGAGCCACTTTCCATCCGGAGACACGGCAAGCCGTGAGATTTTGCCCGGGACCTGACTGGCCAGCACGGCTAGCGTCTCCCACTGTTTTTTCTCCGGGTTCCATTCGGAAAGCACGAGACCCTGCGCCATGATGAGACGCCCCGCCGGCGTCCACGCGAAGTCCTCGCTACCTTCGGGGGCGGGAGCGATGCGCTCGATCTTTCGCGTCGCCGGATCGAGGCTCGCGATCCATCGGCTCCGTCCCTCGTTCTGAACAAAGCTCATTTGCGAACCCCCGGGAATGGGGGCCAAGGATCGGCCGATGTTCTCCGCGACCACCGTCGTATCGCCCGTCTTCGCATTGGCGAGGACGAGGAGATACGGATCATGGAGCAGGAAGAGAAGCAATCGGTCCGAATCCGCCCAGGCTTGATATCCAACCCCACGCACGTTCTCCAGGATCGGAGCCGGCTTTCCCTTGTAGGGAAATCTCCAGAGTCGTTGCGTGGAATCGGACTCCACGCATACGGCCGAGAACCCGGAGCCATCCGGTAACGGCGTCGGTGAGAACTCGCTCTGCGGAGTTTTGGTGAGACGCTCTTCCTTGCCCGTTTGCACATCGACTCGGAAGACGTCCGCCTGCAGGTCGGACAGGATCGCACTGTAGAGGACGTAGCGGCTGTCCGGAGTGAAGAAGGGTTGATTGTCATAACCGGCGCGCTTGGTGAGTTGCTTCACCGAGACCGTGCCCGCGCTGTCGAGATCGGCGAACCGGAGGAGGTAAATATCGGTGGCGGCGGGCATCTGGGACCGCGCAATGCCGGGGAACAGGGCGGCCAAGGCGCAAACGAAGAAAAGGCGCGACGTCACAGGTGTCCTCCGTATCGAGGGGAAGCCGGTCTGCGGCCCTCAGCGAGTCAGAGAAGGGGATTAGTCTGCCGTATCGGAGGCGCCGATGCTACCCTCCATCCGGCCTCACGAGGAAAGGAGTACCATGCCGCGGCATCCCGATTCCTTGCCCCGCCTCCACCGCCCCCGGGCATTTTGGCCCCTTGTGGCCGCGGGACTTCTCTCCGTTTCACTTTCCAGGAGCGATGCGTTGGCCTACGACCGTATCACCGGCGCTCCCTTTGCCTCCCGCTCCGAGGTGATTGCCCGGCACGGGATGGCGGCGACCAGCCAGCCCTTGGTTACCCAGATTGCCCTGGATGTTTTGAAAAAGGGCGGGAACTCGGTCGATGCCGCCATCGCCGCGGACGCCGCGCTGGGGCTCATGGAGCCGACGGGCTCCGGAGTGGGCGGCGATCTCTTCGCCATCGTTTGGGATGCGAAAACGCAAAAGCTGTACGGCCTCAACGCGAGCGGGCGCGCGCCCAAGAGTCTCACCCTCGACGAGTTCAAGAAGCGTGGCCTGACCCAGGTGCCGTCCTACGGTCCGCTTCCGGTAACGGTTCCCGGGTGCGTGGATGGTTGGTTCGAGCTGCACCGCCGCTTCGGGAAGCTCGGCATGCAAGAGGTACTCGAGCCCGCGATTCGCTATGCACGGGAAGGTTTTCCGGTAAGCGAGCTCATCGCGTACTACTGGCAAAAGAGCGTGTCCGTGCTCGAGATGTATCCGGGTTTCCGCGAAACATTCATGCCCAATGGTCATGCTCCGGCCAAAGGCGAGATCTTCCGAAATCCGGCCCTGGCCAAAACCTTGGAAACCATCGCCCGCCAAGGCCGCGACGCGTTCTACAAAGGTGACATCGCGCATGTCATCGATGCCTACATGGTGAAAAACGGGGGATTCTTGCGCTACGAAGATCTCGCCGCGCACACCTCCGAATGGGTGAACCCGGTCTCGACCAACTATCGCGGATACGATGTGTGGGAGCTGCCTCCCAACACCCAAGGCATCGCCGCGCTCGAGATGCTGAACCTGCTCGAGGGGTACGACCTGGCCAAGATGGGGTTCGGAAGCGCCGATCAACTCCATGTCTTCGTGGAAGCGAAGAAACTGGCCTTCGCCGATCGGGCCCGTTATTACGCCGATCCGGCGTTTGCGGACGTTCCGGTCAAGGCCCTCATCTCGAAGGGCTATGCCAACGAGCGGCGGAAGTTGATCCGCATGGATCGCGCGGCCAAGTCCGCGGAGCCCGGGGCGCCGGAGGCATTGAAGGCCGGAGATACCGTGTATCTCACCGTGGCCGACAAGGATCACAACATGGTGTCCTTGATCCAGAGCAACTACCGCGGCATGGGATCGGGCATGTGTCCCGATGGTTTGGGGTTCGGTCTCCAGGATCGGGGCGAGCTATTCAGCCTGGAAGAGGGGCATCCCAACGTGCTGGCTCCGGGCAAGCGGCCCTTTCACACCATCATTCCCGCCTTCGTGACCAAGCACGGGAAACCCTGGTTGTCGTTCGGAGTCATGGGCGGGGAAACGCAGCCCCAAGGTCACGTTCAGATCCTCATGAACTTGATCGATTTCGGAATGGGACTCCAGGAAGCGGGCGATGCGCCGCGCATTCTCCACGTCGGATCCCCCGAGCCAACCGGGGGTTCGATGAAGGATGGGGGAGAGGTGATCGTGGAGACCGGCTTTGCGCCCGAGGTGATCCGCACCCTCGAAGAGCGCGGGCATCATGTGGGGTCGCAGATGGGGCCCTACGGCGGTTTTCAGGGCATCATCTATGACGCCGTTCACGACGTGTACATCGGGGCTTCGGAATCTCGGAAGGACGGTCAAGCGGCGGGGTATTAGCGGCCTGCTAGGTCTCACCACCGCAGCGAGAGGCAGCTTATTCCTCCGTCCATCTTCTGAAACTCCGACATATCGAGTGCGATCGTCTCGTAACCCAGGTCGCGAAGATTCGCTTCGAACTTCGGGTGTCCGGACGGAATCAAGATGCGGTCGTTGATGCGCATGCAATTGGCCGCGTAGCGTTCCTTGGGTGTAACGGGCACGTGCTCGTAATCACGAAACGCGTCCCGGTCGGATAGCTCTTCTACGATCGCCACGCGCCCCTTCCCCAGGAATCCAAGACCACTCCTCAGGTGCAGCAAATCGAGTCCATCCATGCTGACCGTGGTGTGGGTGAACCCCAGACTGTTGAGCCAGGCTCCCAGCTGCCGCGCCCCCTCGGGGTTGGTGCGTTTGGAGAGACCGATCCAGAAGTGATCCCCGGCTTGGCATACATCGCCGCCGTCGACGGTCCCGGGGGCTTGGATCACGGGAATGTGGTCTTGGAATCGCGAAAGCGTTTTCGCCATCCTGGTCACCTCGCCTTGGCGAGACGGCGCGCCGGGCCGGGTGAGGAGGAATCCCCGCTCGGTCACGATGGCCACGTCCTCCACGAAGCACGCGTCGGGATGATCGGGATCGGGATCCTGGTACAGCACCTCGACCCCGCAGGCTTCCAAGGCGGCCCCGTAGCGTTGGTGTTGCCGGAGGGCCAGATCCAGCTCGGGAGTCCCCAGCCCGGCCGTGGTCAGGCCTTGGGAGAAGCTCGATGAGGGCGGCTCTAGAATGGCGTACTTCATCGTGAACCGGTTCCCGGAATCGGCACCAAACAAAAGAGTTGGGTGTCGGGTGGTCGGTGGGTCATTTTCTTTTTTCCCCGATGCCGTTGGGTAGGGTCTTTGCGGTAGAATACTCCGCCCTTCGGCAGCAATCTCCTCTTCCCGGTCATGAGGTACCCTATGAAAAAGTTGTTCGTGTTTACCGTGCTGGCCGCGCTGGCCCTGGGCTTGGCGCCGGCGGTCCGCGCGGATCTTCCGCCGATCGTGGATCGGCAACTGTTCTTCGGAGATCCGCAAATCTCCGGGGCACAGATTTCCCCCGACGGCCAGTACATCGCTTTCATCAAACCCTACAAGGATGAGCGTAACGTCTGGGTCAAGAAGCGCGAAGAAGCGTTCGACGCCGCGCATCCGGTAACCGCCGACTATCGGCCGGTGGCCGGCTACTTCTGGAGTCAGGACTCGAAGTACATCCTCTACGTCCAGGACAAGGGCGGCAACGAGAACTTCCACGTTTACGCCGTAGATCCGGCGGGTGCCGCGGAAACCGCCTCGGGCGTGCCGGCGGCTCGCGATCTTACCCCCCTCGACAACATCCGGGCCATCATTTACGCCGTTCCTGAGAAGACTCCGGACACGATCATTGTTGGCCTCAATGATCGCGATGCCACGTATCACGACGTGTACAAAGTGAACATCGCGAGCGGGCAACGCGACTTGCTCTTGAAGAACGAGCAGAAGATCGGCAGTTGGATCTTCGATCGCGACGGGAACCTGCGGTTCGCCTACCGCCAGATGGATGACGGCGGGAACGAATTGCTCCGCGTGGACGGGGCCAATCTCAGCCAGATTTACAGCGTTACCTATCTGGAATCCTTCGATCTGGTCGGCTTCACCCCGGATCAGACCAAGATCTACATCGCCACCAACAAGGGTCAGCCCGATTTGACCCAGCTCGAGATCCTCGACCCGGCGTCCGGCACAACGCAGCTCGTGGAGAAGGATCCCGAGAACCAGGTCGATTTCGGCGAAGCCATGTTCTCGGAAAAGACGCACGAGCTCATCGCCACCAGCTACACCGGCGATCGGACGCGCATCTATCCCAAGACCAAGGACGCCAAGCGCGATCTGGATCTCATGAAGAAGAAGCTGCCCGATGGCGAGTTCGCGGTCACCTCGTCGACCAAGGACGAGCACTACTACCTGGTCGCGGTGTATCGCGACGTCGATCCCGGCTCGATTTACCTGTACGACCGGACAAAGGGCGACTTCACCCTGCTCTACAAATCGCGGCCGGATCTGCCCAGCGAGAACCTCGCCGAGATGAAGCCCCTTCGCTACAAAGCGCGCGACGGGATGATGATCTCGGCCTATCTCACCCTGCCCAAGGGCGTGCCGGCCAAGAACCTTCCCGTGATCATCCATCCGCACGGCGGTCCGTGGGCGCGGGATGAATGGGGGTTCAGCCCGTTCCCGCAGTTCCTGGCCAATCGCGGTTACGCGGTGCTGCAACCCAACTTCCGTTCCTCGACCGGTTACGGGAAGAAATTCCTGAACGCCGGCAATCATGAGTGGGGAACGGGGGCGATGCAGAACGACCTCACCGACGCGGTGCAGTATCTGATTCAGCAAGGCATTGCGGATCCGAAGCGCGTGGCGATCTTCGGCGGATCGTATGGTGGCTACGCCACCCTAGCCGGCGTGGCCTACACGCCCGATCTCTACACCTGCGCGATTCCCTATTGCGCGCCGTCGAATCTCATCACGCTCATGGAATCCTTCCCGGCGTACTGGCGTCCGTTCCTCAAGGGAAGCTGGTATATGCGCGTGGGCGATCCGGCGGATGAAAAGGATCGTGCCGATCTCATCTCCCGTTCGCCGCTCTTCAAGGCGGATCAGATCAAGGTGCCGCTACTCGTGGTCCATGGCGCCAATGACCCGCGGGTCAAGCAGGCCGAGTCGGATCAGATCGTGGCCGCGCTTCGCGACAAGGGCAAACCGGTCGAGTACATCGTGGCACCGGATGAGGGACACGGTTTCCGCAGCGCCGAGAACCGGCTCGCTCTCGCCGTGGCCATAGAGAAGTTCTTGTCCAAGTACATGGGCGGGCGGGTGCAGGAAGATGTGCCGGCGGATATGGCCGCGCGCCTCAACACGATCACCGTCGACGTGGCGTCGGTGACGGTCCCCGGAAAGGCGGATGATGCGCTCCTGGCCTCCGCCAAGACGGGTCCTTTGCCGATCTCGGATGGATCTCTCATCAAGGCGGGCTCCTTCAAGTACACGGCGACGATGGAGCTCGGCCAGCAGAAGATGAACATCAACGTGAACCGTACGATCGTGGCGGGCGAGGCCAACGGCCGGAAGACCTGGAAGGTCGTGGACACCGCCGAAGCGCCGGGCGGGAAACAAGTCGACACGTTCTCCATGGATGCCAAGACGCTCGAGCCGATCATGCGTCACGTGGACGGGCCGGCCCAGATCGAGCTCGCCTACACGCCAAAGGCGATCACCGGCGAAATGGGCGGCATGGGGAAGAAGCTCGAAGTGAACCAGACGCTTGATTTTCCGGTTCTGGCCGATGGTCCCGGTCTGGAATTGACCGTGGCCGCGCTCCCGATCGCCGAAGCGTATTCGGCTCCGATCCGGTACTTCGATCCCTTGACCCAGAAGGTACGCGCCATGCAGCTCACTGTGACCGGTAAGGAAACGGTGCAAGTGGCGGGCGGATCGTTCGAAACGTTCAAGGTGGAGATGAAGCCTCTGGACGGCGACGATGCGGGTAAGGGCGTCTACAACGTGATGATGAAGGGCCCCCACCACGTGGTGCGGAGTGTGACCAAGCTGCCGGCCATGATGGGCGGCGGCATGCTCACCACCGAGCTCGCGGCGGGAGAACCCACGAAGCCGTAGTTTCGGAATAACACGAACAACACGCTCTGTAAAAAGAAGCCGGCCGAGGCGCTCGCCCCGGCCGGTTCTTTTGGTGTTGGTGGCGTCAATTTTCGCCAGGCATTTCCGATCGACTATCCTCTCGCCGTTCTCGCTGCTACCACACATGGTTACACATGAAGGACTCTGTAACTTATTGCCTTGAAGAAACTTGAGGACCCATTTAAGTGGTACCACACAAGGACACGGTGTTTGACTGTGCAAGGACCACTGCGGGAGCAAGTTACGAGAGGGGAAAGTGGGTCCATGTGTGGTAGCAGCGAGAGCGCCGAGAGGAGTGTCGCATCGTTTTTTGGATAGGAAGGCGCTCCAGAGGGGACGCCAACGTCAAGGAACCCCCATGGCCGCCACGGTGTATCAATGAACGAAAGTATCCGGGGCTATGTCATTCACTCTTGACCGGTTCGGTATTTTTTTCTGCCTCTCCTTTTTGACGGGCTGCAATCACGTCGAGGGCCCGAAACCCGATTTCACTGTCACCGTAACCACTATTGCCGGTGAACCACTGCCGGGGACGAGCATCCAGGGTGGTGTGGATTGGACGGCATTCTCCGTCATAACCGACTCTCTGGGGCACGCAGTACTGCCTGGCAGCGCGAAGGGTCAAACCGCCACCTGGTTCTCTTGCCTCGAAACTGGGCCGATCGCAATACGCTTCTCCAACTCTACGTGCCGTTCGACCCCAAATACCAGGTCAGCTTTTATGCGGATTCCTACGTAAAAGCATTGATCGATGATTTCAACGCCGTAGGGGGGTACCCTTTGGGCGGGATCAGCATCATGAAAGGCAGCCTGGCATCTTATTTTTCCACCAATGCCTATGTGGCCGAAGCCTTGAGTTACGAAGGAAGCGATCCGCCTTATTACAAATTCGACGACACGATCTGGAAACTCGAAGAACCGGCCGGGGCGAGGGCCTCGGCCGGTTTGCTTCGATAATCTTACGAGGTCGCGCGAACTACTTTCCGTTATAGGCCGCCTCGAGCTCTGCGATCTCGAGCTTGTCCATGTCCATCATCACTTCCATCACGCGCTGCGTCTTGGCTGGATCCGGATCGGTGAGCATCTTGGGCAATTGCTTAGGCACGACTTGCCACGACAATCCGAACTTATCCTTGAGCCATCCGCACTGACTGGGCTGTCCGCCCGCGGTTAGCTTGGTCCACATCTCATCCACTTCTTTTTGTGAATCGCACATCACCGCGAAGGACACCGCTTCCGTGAACTTGAACTCGGGTCCGCCGTTCAGGGCCACGAACTCCAAACCCTCGATCTGGAAATCGACGGTCATGACCGACCCCTTGGGGCCGGGGCCGGCATCCCCGTAGTGGGACGTTTTCAGGATCTTCGAGTCCTTGAAAATGGATGTGTAGAACTTGGCCGCCTCTTCGGCCTGGCCGTCGAACCAGAGAAAGGGTGTGATCTTCTGCTTGCCGATCATGGTTCATTCCTCCACATGTTTGTGAACTCAGGGCAGCACGACCATTCGGGCCGCGCTATGGGCGCTGGGTCCCGCCACCACAAAGAAATACACTCCCGGCGCGGCCAGTCGTCCTGCCGCGTCGCGTCCATCCCACATTCCCGATGCCTCCCCATCTGTCACCGCAAATGCGTTCCGATCGAACGTGCGAACCACCCGTCCCGAGGCGTCCACGATACGCATCGAACTGCTCTGGGCAACCAGGGCCGCCGACGCACGCACGGTGAGTGGCCCGCGTCCGGCGCGATAGGGGTTGGGAGACAGACGTACGCGTAGCGCTTCAGGTTCGGGAGTCTCGTCGACGCCCGTGCGCGATGTCGGGCGAATGCGATGCAGCTCCCCAGGGAATTGCTTCGCATAGTAGATCGCGCCGTCGCGCCCCATGCGGTAATCACCCACGTTCACCACCGACGTGGCCCAGTCGGTGGCATTGGGTTGTCCGGGCACGGGCGGCAGCGGCACCCAGTTTCCGGGGCTCTGCTCGATCACGACCCGCAAGAAACCACGGTAGTAATCGGAGAAAAACACCGCGCCGTGATACTGCACGGGAAAGTTGTACAGCCCTCCGGCCACGGGGCGATAGCGCGGGCCGCCGATGATCGCCGCGTTACCGGGAGGACTGGTGCGGTCGTAATACGCGATGGGCGGGCTGTAAAAATGATGGCCCGATCCCCCCGGCTCGGTACACCCGGCGGTGGTCATCACCGCGGGCCCCTCGCGGAAGGGCCACCCGAAGTCTTCCCCTCCCGAGCACTGATCTAGTTCTTCCCAAATGTTCTCGCCCACGTCGCCGATGTAGAGCTTGCCCGTCACCGGATCGACCTGGAACCGGAAGGGGTTGCGTAGCCCATAGGCAAACACGAGCGCCGCGTTCGCATTCCCGCCCGGGAACGGATTGTCGGCCGGGGCAAGCGCGGCTTTGGAAGGTGGTCCTGCTCCGGTATCGGGAAGCGAGGCCACTTGAAGCCGAAGGATCTCACCCTTGAATGTGGTCGAATCCTGTGCGCCACAGCGGTCCGCGTCTTCCCCCAGACTCGCATAGAGCTTCCCGTCGGGACCGAAACGGAGCGT
>Ga0114129_10000218_pt1 | contig 63632 bp, 43 predicted proteins | sample RhiMetdeltSRZDD1_FD_80071 | JGI IMG/M metagenome (GOLD analysis project Ga0114129, IMG submission 80071) | Populus rhizosphere microbial communities from Tennessee, USA - Rhizosphere MetaG P. deltoides SRZDD1 (version 2) (version 2) | ecosystem: Host-associated > Plants > Roots > Rhizosphere >...
ATCGCGATCCAGATGTCGATCGGATCGAGCGTGCCGATCCGCTGGACGAGAAAGCAGATGCTGAGCGGGACGACGATCTGCGAGACGATCGAGATGTACAAAGGACTCTTGGTGTCGCCGGTGCCCTGCAGTCCGCCGGTGTAGGTGAGCGCGACGGCGATCAGCAGGCCGGAGACGCTCAGAATGCGCAGGAGCTGGACGCCGATCTCCACGACCGCCGGATCGCTCATCCCGAAAATGGCGAGCAGTTGCCGTGGAATGAAGAAGAAGAACAGCCCCACGAACGCCGCGCCCGCGACGCCGTACCGCGCGGCAATGTGCACCGCCTGATCGGCGCGCTCCGGATGACCGGCGCCGAGGTTCTGCCCAGCCACCGTCGCCGCCGCGCCCATCAACCCGACCGAGGTCCACGTGATCAGCGAGAACAGTTGCGTGTAGGACACCGCGAACGCCGCCTGCGCCGCCGCGCTCTGCGCGAGCGAGCCGATGAACGACAGCATGAAGACGCCGCCGATGTTCATCGCGACCCCCTGAATGCCCGTCGGAAGCCCGAACCGGAAGAGCGAGCGGATGATCGTCCAGTCCGGTCCGAAGCCGTGATGGTGCGGAAGCCCCACCACCCAGCCGCCCCGCCAGAGTTTCCAGAGCGCGTAGACCGACACGATGAGCGACGCGATCACCGTGCCGATCGCAGAGCCGACGGTCCCCAGTGCGGGGATCGGACCCAGCCCGCGAATCAGGACGACGTTCAGCACGAGGTTCAACACCGTCAGGACGATGCCCAACACCATCGGCGTCCGCGCGTCGCCGGCCGATCGCAGCGCGCCACTGACCATGAAGAACACCAGCATCCCGCTGCTGAAGAGGAACATGATCCGCATGAAGGGCAGCGCCTGGTCCTTCACGGCCGGAGCGGCGTTCACGAGATCCAGCAGCCACGGCGACGCGAAATACCCGATCGGCGCCATGATCCCCGCCGAAATCCCGATCGCCGTGAGAAACGCCTGGTAGACGACGCGATCGACCTTGTCCGCGTCGCCGGCGCCGGCAAATCGCGAGACGAGCACGCTCATCCCCGTGAAGAGCGACAGGATGAAGACGATGACGACGGTGATGATTTGCCAGCTGACGCCGATGGCGGCGTTCGCGGTGAAACCGACGAGGTTTCCGACGAGCACGTGATCGACGATGCCCTGCAATCCGCTGATGGCGTTGGTCAGCATCGTCGGCCACGCGATCTTCCAGACCGCGGGCTGCAGCGGGCCTTCGACGATCGAGCGGTCGTAACGCCGTTTCGCGGGCGGCAGCGGCGCCGCAACCGGAGCCGCCGGCGGCGCGAGCGTCGCCGCCTCTGGCGTGGAGCTATCAGTCACCCGCCATCAGCATATCTGACCGCGACGAGACTGCGCCGCTTGCAGGACGCGACGATCACTGAGCCGACAGGAATTTCAGAATCTCGCGCATCAGCCGTTCCCCTTCAGAGCTGTCGAAGACGAATTGCGCGTGTTCGGATCCGTTCAGCACCACGAGCTCTTTCGGCTGCGGTGCCTTCTCGAACTGCTCGCGAATGCCCGGCAGCCGGGGAACGTCGCCGGAGCCGAGGTCGTCGCGCGCGACGATGAACAGCTTGCGGCCCTTCAGGCGCTCTGGTGCTTTGATCGGCATGTGCGCCAGCAGCACCACGCGATCGATCTCGCCGTCGCGGGCTTCAACCGCGGCCTGAGCGGCCGCGCCGCCGCCAAGGCTCGCTCCGATGACCGCCACCGTCTTCGCACCTTTGGCGCGCAAATATCGAACGGCCGCGAGCACATCGACAGCCAGGCATGTTTCGTCGTAGAGACACGCCGTTTCGCGGCCGGCACGTGCCTGCACCGCGGCGCGGAAATCGATGGCGAGGACTCGAAATCCTGCATCCACGAGTGTTCGCGCCTGTTTCTGCCAGCTCGACTTGTCGAAGCGGCCGCCGTGCGCCAGGACCACGGCGCGATCGCCCGAGCCATACAGGTCGGCCTGAATGACACCACCATCCGGAGCGGGAATCGCCACGAGCTGTTGCGGACGCGCACCTGCGCCGAGTGCCAACAAGGTTCCAGAATCGCGCAGCAGAGAGAATCCGACGATGAGCGAAGCCGTCGCCACCAGGGATGCCAGCGTCCGCACGTGATTCCATGCAGTCCACGTGACGAGGTAGCGCGACCAGACGCGAGTGCCGTCAGCGTTGGCAGCGTCGACAGCGGCGAGCGCGTTGTTGCGAGGGACGTTGAACACCATGGTCACGACAAACGCGCCGATCACATGGAAAAGACCGCCGGCCAACAGGTACACGGCAGCGGGATGATCCCAGATGAGCAACGAATAACCGGCCAGGAGCGCGGCGGCGAGCGTCGTGCCAAAGAAGACAAGACCAAAAATCGGGTTGAGGATCGCGACGTTGATCGCTTGCATGGCGGCAATGCCGGATGACGCCGGGATGCGGCCGAGCGCGGTCATGATCGCCACGGAGAAGGCAAAAAAGAGGCCGGCCATCAGCCCGCTTCCCAGCGTCGTCGCCAGCGTGATCGCAAGCAGCAGGTCGTGGCTCATGGCTGCCGCAAATCGTTGAGGAGCTCTCTGGCCCCGACCAGCGGCCCCGCCGTCGGGTCGTACGCGCCTCGATACTCCACAGGAAGCAGCTCGGCGATTGCGACGCCGATCGCGTCCATCAGCAGCCGTCGATCCCCGCCGGTCTTGGCGAGCAGCGAATCGGCGCCGATCGGCTGCCCCACGCAGACGCTGACACGCACCGGATGCAGAGTGTCTTCGCCGACTGGAAACAGCGTCTCGGTGCCAACGATGCCGACAGGCAGGATCCACGTCCCCGGCTCATCGAAGTACCGGACCACACCAATCAGCAGCGGCTGCATTCCGGACGTCCGGCTGCGAGTCCCTTCACCGAAGATGACGAGGGCGTCCCCGCTTCTCAGACGCTCGTGAGCGACGTCGATCGCCATGCGGGCCGCGCGCGCGACATCACGCGTACCCATCACCGCCGCGCCGCTCGACACGTCTGCGTTCTGCGGCACCTTGATGGTGCCGAAGCACAGGCTCGAAAACCGCCGGGTGCGGTTGGTGAAGACCTTCGGCCCCGCCATCGCAGTCAGCCGATCGGCTAGCGCGGCGCCGCCCGATCGTTGGAGCAGGATCTCGAGGAGATTGGCATCGGCATACGACAAGTGGTTCGCGAGAATGACGACGGGCCGACCGGCTACGGCGTGCGCGTGCTCGATCCCGATCAGCTTCGAGTCCGGTTGCAGCAGCCTCGCGGCGAGGACGTGATGGATCCGCCGGGCGAGAGGATCCGGCGGGTAATAGGTCCACCCATCGTCGGCGGCCAGACGCGCCTTGAGCTCCACGAGAGCCGAGGGACCCGCGTCATCGATCTCGCGCTCGAGGGCGCCTCGGATTTCGTCGACGGTCAGCAGATCGCGATCGCCCAGGAACGCGAGGATCGCGTCGATCAGTCTGTCCCGTGAGGGGGTCGCAGCCGGCTCGGACGTGTCCAACATCAGAACCGTCGAAACTTCGTCCTGATGAGCGACGCCCCGATCGCGGCGATCGCGACCCCGAGCAGCGTGAGCGCGCCTTCGACCTGGACGTTCAATTTGTACAGCGCGGCGGCAGACGGATCGACCGACTGCCATTGGCGGTATTCGCCCAGCCAGACCATCGCCCGCCAGGCCCGCCACACCGCAATCGCGACACCAACGGCAATCGTGAACCAGCCGATTGCGGTTCGAAGGGTTTGCGCAGACCGAGTCTCCGCCATCTCCGGGAGTCAATCCACTATACAGGCCGCTCACGCGGCCTGAACTTCGAACTTCGAACTTCAAACTTCGAACTTCGAACTTGAGAGCCTTCGGCCGACAAAGACTTCATAACGGCCGGGTTCGATGTCGGACAGGTCGCCCGGATGGACCTCCGGTTGGTGGAAGCCGGCGTCGGAGAGCCAGCGCAGCCAGTCGATGCGCGAGAACAGTCCCTCCACGTGCCGGTCCGACTCGACGTGCACCGACCCGTCGCGGTCACGCAGGAGGTACGCGGAGTCGACGAGATAGGTGCTGTCCGACGGATCCGGATCCCACGTCCATGCGAGATAGCGAAGGCTGCGATCCTCGCCGTCATGACCGCCGTGGTCCGTCGACGGTCGAAAGTTCTCTCGCACGTGATCCGGCGCGAACAGCACCGCGCCGCCCGGCCGGCAGTGGACGAACGCGGTCTCGATCGCCTGACGCACGTCAGCTTCGCTCGTCAGGTAGCACACCGCGTCATGGACGAACACACAATCGAACTCGCGGCCGAGCCTGACCGTCCGCATATCACCCTGGACAAGCTCGCACTCGGGATTGAGCGTGCGGCTGACCTCGAGCATGCCCGGCGAGCGATCGACGAGCGTCATCTCGAAATGCTTCTTGAGGTGCGACGCGTTGTTCCCGCCGCCACTCCCTAGCTCCAGCATCGTCTTCGGCGGCCGCTGGCAGGCAGCGATCAGCAGTCGCTGATAGAGGGCCGCTTCCTCTGCGTAATCTGCCGGCGCGGAGAGCAGCGGCCACCAGGAGGTCAGCGAGGAGTAGAGTTTCGGTCCTTCGTCTTCCGACGGGATCGGCTTGGGGCTCGAGGCTTGGGGCTTGGGGCTTTCCATCACACACGTCTTGGGACGAGGAACGCTGATGTTAACTCGTGGAACTTGTTAGCCTTTCCGGCTTTCAGGCCTCATCGCCTCGTGGCCTCATAGCCTCCGCGCCTCCTAGTCTCCGCACCCCCGCGTCTCCGCACCTACTCCGTCCTCAGCGCCACCACCGGATCCACCGCCGTCGCCCTCCGCACCGGCAGAAACACCGCACCCGCGGCCACGACGAGCATCAACGCCGCACAACCGGCGAACGTCGCAAGATCGAGCGGCGTCACGCCGTAAATCCAGCCTGCCAGATAACGCGTCACACCAGCTGCAATCGCGCACCCGAGGCCAATTCCGATCACGGCGAGCGTCATCCCCTGGCGGAAGACCAGCGACGTGACGCCAATCCGTGTCGCGCCGAGCGCGATCCGCACCCCAAGCTCGCGCGTCCGCTGCCGCACCCACCACCCGATCGTCGTCATCAACCCGATGGCTGCGAGTCCGACGGCGAGGACCGCGATGACACCGAGCAGCCAGGCGCCGAACGGCGTCGAACCCATGCGTTGACGAATCAGATCTGACATCGATCGCGCGGGCGCGACCACGAGATCGGGACGGAGCTCCCGGACGGCGGCGCGCATTTCGGCAGCTGCCTCGAACTCGTGGCCCGGACGCGATTGGGCGACGATCTGCAGCGACACGACGGGATACTGCGGGTACGGCACGAACGCTTCTTGAGCCGGTCGCGTGTGGACGCCGCTGACGCGCGTATTTCCGACCACACCGACGATCGTGCGCTCGACCGGCAGATTAGCCTCCGTACCGTACAGAGCTTTCATCAGCACCCGTTGACCGACCACCTGGCCGTCCGGACGGATCCGCGAGGCCAGTGCCTGATTGACGATGACGACCGGTATCGACGCGCGGGTATCGCCAATCGAAAACGACCGCCCGGCGACGATGGGCATTTTCATCAATGCGAGGAATCCTGGCGTGACGTAGTTCGTCCACGTCTCGCGCGTCGTGTCGCCGATCTGGAGGCTGGTCGTTGCGATATTGCCGCTCATCGGAAAGTAGCTTGCGCCGCCTGACGCCTGAATCGCCGGCGCCGTCTCGAGGCGCTCGAACAGCCGTCTGAAGAACTCCTCGCTCGCCTCCGGCGTCGCTCCGCGCAGCCGTACGTTCATGACTACCTTGTTCGACGGATCGAATCCCGGCCGCGCCGGCCGCAGCGTGAGAAACGTCTGCGCCATGAGCGCGGCGCTGATCAGCACGACGATCGACAGCGCAATTTCGGCGATGACAAGGACGCGGCGGCCCCAGCTCCCGCGCCGCTCGCTCGCACGCGCGGCGTCGGCGAGATCGCGAGCCGGCGAGACGCGGCGCGTCTCGCCAATCGGGAGAAGGCCGGCGACGATGCCGACCGCGGCCGCCACGCCAATCGCCATCGCGAGCACGCGGCCGTTCACCTCGACCTGATCGACGTACGGCACGTTCGAGGGCAGCATCGACACGACGGTTCCCAGCGTGAGCGCCGTGGCAGCGATGCCGGCAAGAGCGCCGGCGAGGCTCAACAGCAGATTCTCGGTCAGCGTTTGTCGGGCGAGTCGTCCGCGGCTGGCACCCAGCGCGAGCCGCAACGCCATCTCACGGCGTCGCGCGAGCGTGCGCTCCATCTGCAGACCGCCGACGTTGAAGCAGGCGATGAGCAACACGCATCCGACAGCGACCATCAGAACGGTGAAGGGCGTACGGACGTCGTCGATGATCGACGAATCGAGCGGCATCAGCACCATGCCCGGCAACGCGGACTTGACGGGATCCACCGACAGCCCGGGCTTGAGTCGAGCGATGACCTGCAGCGTGCCACCGGGTCTTGCCCGGCAGCCGGCGTTGTCAGCGCTCTGGACCGGACGTCCGTACGGCATCCATCCCTGCACGTCCGCTCGCGCGAGCGGTCCCGCAAATCCCCGCGGCATCACTCCGATCACCGTCACCGGCGTCTGGTTGATCGTCAGCGGCGTGCCGGCAATGCCGGGCGACCCGCCAAGCTGCCGCCAGAAATCGTACGAGAGCACGATCGTCGGCTCTGCGCCCGGCTGATCGTCGGCCGGACCCAACGTGCGTCCGAGCAGTGGACGAGTCCGCAGGACGTCGAAGATTCCGGGAGAGACGCACTCGATGTCGTCGACGTTGAGCGGATCACCCTGCCCCGTGAGCACGTGAGAACCGCTCGTGAATCCAGCCACGGCCGTCAGCGGTCCAGGTGCTCGTGCCAACTCACGGAAACGATCGGCAGGCACCGACCAGGTCGGGCGGTCCTTGACGAGCATCTGAACAGCCACCAGCTCCTGCGGCCGCTCGAACGGCGATCGCAGCAGCACGGCGTCGACGATGCTGAACATCGCGACGTTGACGCCGGTGCCGAGCGCCAGCATGAGCACGGCCATCGTCGTGAATCCCGGCGTGCGCCGCATCATGCGAAGCGCGTACTTCACGTCGTGGCGCAGCGCGTCGACGTGCTCGCGGACGACTGCGGCGAGCACGCTGCGGATTTCGCGCCACCAGAACGTGACGCCTCGTCTTCCACCAGCGTCGACGTCAGCGGTCATCGCCTCACCGAAATCGCCGCGGAACTCTGCGGGCAGGAGCCGCACGAGCAGGGCGAACAGCCGCTTCATCATCACGCCTTCGCCTTTCGAAGCATGTCCGTGGCCCTGGCGGCATCGACCATGGCCTGGAGCCGGTCGGTTTCCACCGCGATCACCCGCTTGCCGAACGGCGTCAGCCGGTAGTACCGCCTTCGCTCATCATCGTCCTGCGCGGGCGGGCGCGTCCGGCTTTCGACGACGAGTCCCTCGGCGAGCAGGCGTTTGACGATCCCATACAGCGTGCCGGTCCCGAGCTCCACACTGCCGCCTGTGCGTGCCGACACGTCTTTGATGATCGCGTAGCCGTGGCGCGGCTCGTCGGCCAGCGCGACGAGCACATGGAACATCGCCGGCGTCAGCGGCAGGAGGGCATGCGGATCGCGGTCGGCGCTCATGCGTCGTTACACACTACATCGTATCGCGACGTATTGGAAGGGACGGGAGTTTTTTCCACAGCTTTCCACAGGCAGGGGACGGAGGTCTTGCCAACGACCTCCGTCCCTGAACTGTGGAAAGCTGTGGAAAAAACTCCCGTCCCCGTAACAAAGCCGCTCCGACGCTTCACGCACGCGGTGTCGATGTCCCCGATCCGCGGATGTATACTCCTCGGCGCTTTGCCCCGCATTCCGCTGACCGTCATCCTGCTCGGCGCAGCCGTGTCGCTGTCGGCGTGTACCAGCACCTGCAGCAGGCAGACCTCGACCCCGGTTCCGGGTGCGGCTGCCCCTCAGCCGCCCACGGTGTGGTCGCTGGTGCTGGAATTTCAGGATGGCGGCGTGCGGCTGGTGGACGCGAAGCCTGCCAAAGGCAAGATCGTAGCGCCGCGAATCGAGGATCGTCTCGCGTCCCTGCGCAATCGCGACAGCCAGTGGATCGAGTACGCCGTCCAGTCGGATGCCTCGAAACAGGTCCTGCACAGCGGCGCGTTCTCCGTGTCGACGACGGCGATTGTCGAACCGGGAGGCCCTGACGAGCCAGGTGGCACGATCAGAGTTCGCCGCCGGTTCGTGAACGTGGCCGTGCCCTACGTCTCCGAGCCTGCGTCGGTCGTCTTTTCACGCGTCGAGCCGGGCGGCGACACGCCGGCCGAACGCTGGGCGCGCGTGCCGATTGGCACGATCGCCCTCAAAGGAGGCCCGCGATGACGACGCCGCGGATCGCAAACCGGTTACGCCGAGGCGGTCTCCTGCTGGTTGTAGCGTTGACCGTTGCGACAGGCCGCTCATTGGCAACTGCGCGGGACATTGATTTCATCAGCGATCATCTGGCTGGTCCCCCTGTCATCATTCATGGAAGTGGTGCCGCCGACACACTCAACATCGTCATCCTCGGCGACGGGTTTACGAGCGATCCCGTGCAGATTGGGGCGTACCGGGATGCTGCCGATCGGCTGGTGACTGAGCTGGTCGCGACAGATCCCTTTTCAGTACTTTCGAGCGCGCTCACGATTTACAGACTCGACGTCCTCTCGGATGAGGGTGGCATCGACGTTCCGACTGAATGCGGCGGTAAGCCGTACGACTTGCCACCCCCACCCGCCAGCGAGACCCCATCATCAGCTTCCCGATCGCCAAAGACTCAGGCGAATACCCTCGACACGCACTGGTGCGGAACTGACGCTGTCACGAACAAGGCCAGTAAGCGCTTTCTCGGCTCGGACACCGATCGAGTCGCGACCTTCGCCAACGCGGCCGGAGTTTTCCCAAATATCACCGTGGTGCTGGTGAACGACTACATGTTCGGTGCCACGGCGTATCCCGAAGGCGGTGTGGTGTTCGTGTCGATCAACCAGAACCTCGTCAACGATATGAACCCAGACATTGGCGCCCTACAGCAGGCGCTAGACCCCAATCCGTTTCCTGCGGTTGCCGTCCACGAACTGGGCCATTTGGCGCCGTTCCAGCTCCTGGATGAATATTCGCTAGGTCGTGACGTCACCAGCGAATTGCCCGCAGACAGGGGTGTGATCGACGCCAGTCCGAACCTGACGACGGTACTGGCACCGCTCAAATGGAACAGTCTGCTGGAGCCGGGAACCACAGTTCCGAGCAACTGCAGCAGCGCCCACCCGCCGGAAGTCGGCGCGGCGGCAGGCGGATATGGATTCAACACGGATGTCTATCACTCGCGTTGCTCGCCCCCTTCGCCACCCGGATCTGCCTGTAAGATGGACACGAACTTCTGGACCCCGTTCTGCATCGTCTGTCGTCAGCGCATCCTGCAAGCACTCGAACCGTACGTACCATTACTGAACTACGTGCCTCCACGCAGCGAGCCGTCGCCAGTTCGGGGAAGGCCGGATCCAGGACAACTGTGGGTCATCCTGGACGAGTTGGCGATCAAGAGCGGCGCATCGGGTTGGTACTCCATTGAGTACGCGATTTCGGTCGATGGCCCGCCGCGCCCAGACCGACCGCAAGTGGTGTCAGGCCAGTGGCCCCACGATCGCCGAGTGTTCTTCCAGCGAGGACAGACGGTCGTCATCGACGACCTGCTGACGATCGTGCCAGGCGCCTGGCTGTCATCCTCCTTGAAATTGAACATCGACTATCGCTTGGTCTGGCGGCCGCAGTTTGGTGCGAACGGCGCCGGGCCGCCCACGACTGTGGCCCAGGAACACAGAGAGGTTGCGCTGCCCCGAGTCCCGACAGGCATCGTCGCGATCAATCGGCCCACGCATCGGATGACGCTTGGGCTGATTGCCCCGCACTAGAAACGGAGGCCGTTCTTACCTGTCCACTTCGATCGGATGAAGGTGGAAAAGCGAGAGCGGCCTTGGTGGTCCTACTGCCAGTTCCGTCAGTGTCTAGTTGTTGGGCACGCAGACATCAAACTCTTCGTGGCTGCCCGGCGGGCAATTCGGGCCCATACCACCGCCAGGCTGCTGCTGTTCTCCGCGCTTCCGGGTCTTACACTTCTCCAACGCGGCTGAGAATTCCTCCGCTGCCTGCATCACACAGGCGATGACGTTCCCCCGTTCCTTGGGGTCGGCGTTCCAGATGATTGTGGCGGCCTTGTGTTCCAGTTTTGCCATGACCCAGCGGAGTGCCTGCACGCCACCGACCAGGCTTTGTAACGCTGCGGGGTCTTTGGATTCACCATTCGGGCTCATCTCTTGGCTCCTTGGGAAGGTGATGCGGCTTGATGGTCACTCAGGCTAAAAGCCCAGACGTCGTGATTCGTGTCCTTTCTCATGTATAAGAGCCAGCCGTCATTGGTGACAGCGTAGCCGCCAAATGTGATGCCTTCGAGCGAATTCGCCACGACTGTCTTCGAAGTGCCAGTCACGAGCGACACGGAACGGACTGTCGACAGATCATTTGTGACGCTGGTGCCAAAGAGACGATCCCGGACGGGATCGAGCACAGCCGTCATGGCGAGCAGGCCAGCTTCAACAGCGATGAGCCGCCGCTTCCCGCGCGGATCGATCTCCCAAACTTCCGTGGCATTCTTCAGGTAAGACGCCCGCAAGACCACGATGGTGCCGCGATGCGTCCAGCCCTTCACATAAAGCTGCGTCCCCTCGGCGCCCTCGAATATCACGTTGGGCGGTGCTCCTGGCCTGCCAAGGTCCAGCAGTTCCACGGTTCCGCCTCGATAGAGTCTACGATTCGTCCGGACCAGAGCCAGCAACAAACCGTCGTCGGAGACGGCGAGATCGGGAAACCGCTGCTCACCATGAGCAGCCGCGAGTACGTGCATGCTCGCTGTGAGGCTTGGATCGAGTGTGGCACGCACGATCTCGAAAGTCGGATCCGTCGACAGTCCAGGACGCACGAAGAACAGTTCATCCGAACCGGGAGGCCCCCACGCAGCGCTCTGACCCATGGGCGCCCAGGTGTTGACGTGAGTACCAGGAAACCAGAATCGATCCCAGACCTTAACCGGTTGACTTGGCGAATCAAGGTCCTTGACCCACAGTTCCGGAAAATCAGCCAGGTTATCAGTCCATCGCAAGAAGAAGACACGGCGGCCGTCGGCCGAGACTCCTCCGGCCGCTCCCGATCCGATCACCGCGCCCGGCACCAAACGGAAACCGTTCCATCGAGCGTCTATGAGCTCTGTATCCCTTGTCGAGTAGGTGACGAACGATCCCTTTCTCCGGTGAAAAATCAGGCGTCCGGTCTGAGACAGGCTCGGCCACAGATCGCTTCGGCTGTCGTTCGTCAGTTGAACAGAAGAGGCCGACCCCGCCGGATCGACCGCCCATAGATGTGCAATCTGCTCGACGGTGTCCGCCACAACGAGATCACCGGAAGAAGACAGGTCAATGGTTTCTTCTTCAAGTGGACTGGTCGTAACGGCTGCTTTCTTCCCTGTGTCAAGACGGTATTCCCAAATGTCCGGTTGTCCGTTTTCGATTGTCACGTAGAGAATCCGTTTCCCGTTCGATCCCTTCCAACGCGGCGTCAACATCGATCCAGCCGGAATCGCCAGGCGTTCTGCATTCCTGCCGTCGAGATCCGCCAACCAAAGGCCTTCATCAGGACGTTCGGCGACAAAAACAATGCGCGCCTCGTCCTGCCGGACGTCGATGTTGACTGTGCTCCCAGTGGTGCTGAAGCGCTTTCCGTCAGCCGCGTGGGTTACCTGCTCGTCAATGCCGCGCGCGAGATCATGCCGCCAGAGAACGCTTCTCGTGCCGCTGGACGCGACGCTGAAGTAGATCCCCTGACCGATCCACCGCACGAGCGCGACGTCATCCCACGCGCCGCCCAGCGGCCGCGCGGTCCCAGCCGGTTCACCCCACACGGAGATGATCTGAAGCCACGCGCGGCCTTCGTTACGGAACAAGTACGCAAGCTGCTTCCCGTCCGGCGACCACGCCGGTGTCTTGATCGCGTCGCGAATGGCGGTAATTGGTTTCGGTTCGTTGCCGTCCAGCAAACGAATCCAGAGACGCGGCCCGCCCTGATTCGACACGAACGCAACCGTCGTCCCATCCGGTGACACACGGCTGCTCTCCTCCACCGACGGCCAGGTGACGACCGGCTGTTGCGTCAGCAGCTGGCTGGGTCTGTCGGCTCGAATCCGGTTGACGACGAAGATCGTGGCAACGCCAGCAGTCGCGACGAGGAGACCCGCAACGAGCCACGGGCGAGGCGCGAGGCGAATCCTCTGCCACAGCGAAAGGTTCGTCGCCGACAGCACCGACAACACGGTTCCGAGCTCCGACTGCACCGGCTCGAGGCTCACGTACCGTTTCTCGGGCGTCTTCTCGAGACACCGCCCGACCAGCTTCCGCACCCTCCGCGGCACGCGCTTCGGCAGCGGCCTCGGCGCCGCAACGGCTGCCTGGTGCCGGTAGTCCGTGGTGGACAGGCTCTCGAAGGGCAGATCGCCGGTGAGGCACTCGTAGAAGACCATGCCGAACGAGAAGATGTCCGAGCGATGATCGACAGGCGCGCCCGCCGCCTGCTCGGGAGACATGTACGCGGGCGTGCCGAGGATCTGACCCGGGCGTGTCGCTGCCGATGGCTCCTCGGGGCGATCGGTTTTCGCGATCCCGAAGTCCATCACCTTGACGTGGCCATGCGACGTGACCATCACGTTGCCGGGCTTGATGTCGCGATGGACGAGGCCGCGCTCGTGCGCAAACCTCAGCGCCTCGGCCAGCTCACGCGCGAGTCGAACCGCCGTCAGCAAATCCAGCGGTCCCTTCTTGAGGATCGTTCTCAGCGTCTGCCCTTCCACGTACTCCATGACGAAGAACACTTGCCCGTCGTCGCGCTGGATCAGCTCGTGGACCTTGCAGATGAACGGGTGATCGACGGAGGCCGCCAGTCTGGCTTCGGTGGCCAGACGATGGACGAACTCGGGTTTGGACGCGAGGCTGGGGCGAATCGCTTTGATGGCAACGGTGCGATCGAGTTGACGGTCGTGCGCCAGGTACACCTGGCCCATGCCGCCCCGACCGATCAGCCGCTGGATCTCATAGCGCCCGCCGCCAGGATCCGGGAGCGCAAAGGGTGAAGGTGAACCGCCGTCGCCTTGGCCGGTGAGCGTCTCGGTCGCAGTGGCGGTGGCCAGCAACGACTCGACTTCCTCGAGCAACTCCGGATCGCCGGCGCAGGTCGCGTTCAGATACGCCGTGCGCTCGTCACCCGTACGATGCAGCGCCTCCTGAAAGATCTGCTGAAGGATGGCCGGGTCGCGCATCACGGCACCCCCTGGGGAGGCCGGCGGCAGGCCCGATGGTTGACCGTCGGCTGTGCCATGTCGGTGTACCGGGCCGATTCTATGCTGCGCGCGAAGCGATGCTACACCCGGCAGACTCGAGCCGGATCTGTTGGAAATTCGCACCCTTGACCAAGGTCAAGGTCCGAACTTGAGTCCCACCATGAGGTTGAACGTCCGATTCTTGAAGGTGCCTTCGAGCTCGCTGTCGTGGAACGCGCTCCGCAGCCCCCAGGTGTAGCGCGCGTCGACCGAGACAACCCGCGATTCGACGCCGGCGCCGACGACCAGACCAATGTCGAAATCTTCGATGTCACGCGTGACGTCCTCCGTAACGCCCTCGTCTTCATAGGACGCGTGCACGTTGAACGCCGGCGCCGCACCGGCAATGAGGAAGACGGAACCCGAACGGCGCTGGAACACGTCAACGTGAAGGAGTACGGGAGTCTCGAGATAGGTCAGCCGAAGTTGGTCGTCCCGTCGAAGAAGATTCCGTGCGCCCTTCTGGTGGAGCAGCACCTCGATCTGATAGCCGCCCGGTTTGCTGGTCGCAATCAGGAACGACACGCCGACCACGAATCCTGTGCGTCTCTCCACGTTCGGAAGCTCCGGCGAACCACCGTCTGGCGAGAACGAGATCGTGCTCGTGCTGAAGCCGGCTTTGATCTCCTGCGCGCGCGCCGGCGCAGGAACGAGCACGGCCGTGGCGCCAAGAATGACGGCGGCGGATGACGAGAGCCATGTTCGTTGTGATCTCATCGAAAGATCCTCGATGAGCCTGGGAGCTTGGAAGCCTGGGAGCCTGGAAGCAAGAGCTTTCAAGCTTCCCGGCTTCCCGGCTTCCCGGCTTTCAAGAGGTGATGCGCGAAAGCACGAACAAAAGGCTCAAACCTGGCCGCCCCATCGCCTGCCAGCCTGCCAGCCTGCCGGCCTCCGCGCCTCCGCGCCTCCGCGCCTCCGCACCTTGACAATCGCCAGTGCCGTGATATTTGATCCACAAAAGTGAAACTAATCGACCGCCTGATCGGCCGCGGCGACGACGACCGCGGGCGCGAAATGCTCGAGGACGCGCGGGAGTTGTTCGACGAGCGGGTCACCAGTCGCGGGCGCCTGTACGCGTGGAGCCGGCGCGCCTGGGACCTCGCGGCGCTGCTCGCGCGCCCGCCTCGCCCGCGTGCCGCCGCCACCGGAGATTGGACAACCATGATCAGCAGACTTGCCGTCGAGTTGAGGCATGCGTGGCGCGCCGCGATCGGCCGGCCGCTCGTGAGTCTCACGGTGATGACCTCGCTCGCGCTCGGGCTGGGGCTGGCGATGCTCACGTTCACGCTCGTGGACGCCATCCTCGTCCGGCCGTTGAAGTTCCCGCGCTCGGGCGAGCTCCTGATGGTCGCGACCGAATTCCGGCCCGAGAGCGGGTACACCTACGACCGCTTCGCGCTGTCCGCCCCGGAACTCATCGACTACGCCGAGCAGAATCGGACGGTCCAGGTCGCGGCGTTCCAGCCCGAAGGGGTCGCCTTCGCCGACGGCGTCAACTCGCCGGAACGGATGCCTGCCGTGCGTGCGACGTCCGGTGTGTTCCGAATCCTCGAGACGCCGCCACTCCTTGGCCGCACGCTCACGGCGGCCGACGATCGGGCGGGCGCGCCGTGCGCCGCGGTGCTGAGCTACGGCCTGTGGAAAGAGCGGTTCGCCGGTGATTCCGGAGCGGTCGGCAGACGACTGCGCGTGAACGGCGAGCCCTGCGAGGTGGCCGGTGTGATGCCGGCGTCGTTCGCATTCCCGACGGAAGCGGCGCGGATGTGGCTGCCCCTTGCCGTCGATCCCGATCCGAACACGCGCGGCAATCACGGGCTCATGGCGGTCGGCCGGCTCAATCCCGGAGTCAGGCTGCCGCAGGCTCGCCAGGACCTGACGGCGATGATGACCCGCTGGGTGCAGGAGCTTCCGCATCACAAGGGACACTCCGTGATCATCGCCCCGCTCAGAGACGAGCTCGTGTCTCGCGTCGATCAGCAACTGCTCGTGCTCGCGGGCGCGGCAGTGCTGGTCCTCGTGACAATTGCCGCCAACATGTCCAGCCTGTTGCTGGCCCACGGTGAGGCCAGGCGCCGCGAAGTGGCCGTTCGCGGCGCGCTCGGCGCCGCGCGCGGATCCCTCGTCCGTCAGCTGCTGATGGAGGGATGGCTCCTCGCTGCCGGCGGCGGCATCGCCGGCGGCATCGTCGCGTGGCTGAGTCTGGGACCGATCATGCGCGCGTACCCGGCTGCGCTCCCGCGCGCCGCGGAGGTGCAGTTCGATCTCCGAACGGTGGGCCTCGGACTGCTGATGAGCCTCCTGATCGGGACGCTGGTCTCGGTTCTTCCGGCGCTGCGACTTACGCGCGCGTGGCCCGACGCGCTTCGCGCCGGCGGGCGCGGCGGCTCATCGCTCGGGTTGCGCACGCAGCGTGTCCTCGTCGTGTCCGAGCTCGCCATCGGCGTCGCCGTCTCGGTCGGCGCACTCTTGCTCGTTCAAAGCTTCGTGCGTCTGCAGCGCGTGCCGCTCGGCTTCGAGCCCGACGGCGTCACAACCGCTATCGTCGGCGTCCCCGGCGGCCCGGGCCGTGGTCCGGCGCGAACGCGTCAATTCTTCGCCGATCTCGAAACCCGCCTCAGATCGCAGCCGGGCGTCATCGCGGCCGGCGCGATCACGCCGCTGCCGTTCGTCGGCGCGCCGCCGCCGGACGACTTCACGATCGAAGGACGGCCGATCGCGAAGCCGTCCGAGGCCGGGTTCAACGCGGGATATGTTCTCGTCACGCCCGGCGCCTTCGACGCGCTCCGGATCGGTCTCGTCCGCGGCCGGAGGCTCGACGAACGCGACGGCGCAGAGGCGCCGCCGGTCGCGGTGATCAGCGAAACCCTCGCACGAACGTACTGGACGAACGAGGATCCAGTCGGCCGGCGCATCCGCTATCCCGAAGGCGTGAAGGACAACGACTGGTCGGCGTGGGGTCCGTGGATCACGATCGTCGGCATCGTGAAGGACATCCGCGCGATCAATCCGGCGCAGCTGCCGAGGCCCGCGATTTACGTTCCGCACGCGCAATCGCCGCGCCCGTTCTACACCGGCCGATCGATGGGTGTGGTGGTGCGCGCCGATCCCGCGAGCGAGCCGGCGGCCTCGCTGCGACGCGTGGTGCGCGATCTCAATCCCGACGCGAGCCTGTCGACCATCCGCACGATGGACGTGCTCGCCGGCGCCGCGGTCGCGCAGCCGAGGTTCATGGGATGGATCATGAGCATCTTTGCCGGGATTGCGCTCCTGGTCGCGGCGCTCGGCGTCTACGGCGTCGTCGCGTACGGCGTCGCCCGCCGCACGCGTGAGATCGGCCTCCGCCTCGCCCTCGGCGCATCACGCACCAGCATTGCCGAGCTGATTGGACGGCAGACGCTCGGGATGACAGTCGCCGGCCTCGCCCTCGGCCTCACCGCGGCGGCGGGGCTGGCCTGGTGGATGCGCTCGCTGCTCTTCGAAGTTCGACCATTCGCGATTGACGCGTACGCGGGCGTGTGCGTGATTCTTGCGGCCGCCATCACGCTGGCGACGGTGTTGCCGGCGCGGCGTGCGACGCGCGTCGACCCGCTGACGGCGCTTCGGACCGAGTAATCGATGTGAAGGGTGATTATCTCGGCGCGTTCGAGGAGCTCGTCCTGATGGCGGTCCAGGCGCTGGGTGACGCGGCGTACAGCGCCAGTTTGCAGCGCACGCTCGAACGCGAGGCGCGCCGGCCCGTGTCGCTTGGCGCCGTTCATTCGTCTCTCGAGCGGCTCGAAGCGAAAGGTCTGCTCTCCTCGACCATCGGCGAGCCGACGGGCGGACGCGGCGGTCGGCGGCGCCGTGTGTTCACGCTCACGCGCGACGGCCGCGCCGCACTGCGCGACGTACGCGCCGTCCGCGACCGGCTGACGAAGACCTCGCGGGCGATTTCGTGAATTGAGATCATTCTCCCGAGTGCTTGCCAAAAGCACACATGAAGATCATGAAGGGCATGAAGGACATGAAGAAGAGATTTTGATCCAAGACAAAAAGACTACTTAGAAAGGTTCTTCTTCATGTCCTTCATGATCTCCATGTCCTTCATGTGTGCTTGGCTCTGCTGCCAACGTGAGCGCCGGCGCGGGTTCAACCTGTCGCGCATCGCGTCAGTCCGAAGTCGGCCACGATCGGCAACCCGCTACCTTCCGGGAGCGTGTCGTGTCGGTGTCCGACAGCCTCATCGCCTCAGAGCCTCATCGCCTCACGTCCTGAACCTCCCGTCGAACTCGGCGCCGGGAATCGCGCGGCTGAAGCAGGCGAATCCGCCGGTTTCCGCGATCTCCTTTGCGGCGTCGAGAAAGGCGGTCCAGGCAACGCGCGCGAGCGCGCCACCCACGCTGATCCGGCGGACGCCAAGCTCGGCCAGAGCCGGCGCGGTCGTGAAATCGGCGCCAACGAGCACGTTCACCGGTTTCGGCGCGACCGCGGTGACCACCGCCCTGATTTCTTCCGCGCTGCGAATGCCCGGCGCGTACAAGCATTCAGCACCCGCTTCGGCGTACGCCGTCAACCGGCGGATCGTCTCGGCGAGATCCGGCCGGCCGGCAATGAACCCTTCGGAGCGGCCGGTGAGCAGCACACCCGTGCGGCTGTCGTCGATCGCCTGACGGGCCGCGTGGATCCGCTCGACCGCCTGGGAGAGATCGAACAGCGGCGAGTCCGGATCGCCGGTCGAATCCTCGATCGAGAGGCCGGCAACGCCGGTGCTCGCTGCGAGCGTCACGTTGAAGGCGACGCCTTCTGGCGTCGTCGCGAATCCGCTCTCGAAGTCCGCGTTGATCGGCACGTCGACCGAGTGCGCCATCGCGCGCAGGTGTTCCAGCACAATCTCGACAGGAACAGCGTTGTCGGCCCGTCCCTTCGACCACGCAAACCCCGAGCTCGTCGTCGCCAGCGCAGGAAAGCCGAGTTGCGCGAGGAGACGCGCGCTTCCTTCATTCCAGGGATTCGGCATGACGAAGCATCCGGCTTCGTGCAGCTTGCGAAAGGCGGCGACGCGATCGGTCATGGTTGGTCAGTTCGAAGGACGCTTCGCCGCCGCCACCCAGTCGCTGACGAACGTCAGCGGCTGTGACTGGACGCGCTCGATGGGCTCGACGAAAAGGAAGCGCTTGCCGTCAGCCATGACATCGATATTGATGTCGTTCGTTCGAAGGGTTGGCGGCTGGACTTGAAACAGCGCCACGGGCGTGGATGACTGGAATGCCGAGCCCGCGCCGTTGACGCTGACGGCCATGATCCGGCCATCCAGCGCCCAGTAGTACAACTCGCGCGCATCGCCACGCCAGCGAGGCATCATTCCTCCATCGGTCGAGATCTGCCACCGCGCATCGGCGGCAGGTTGGCCGGGCACGAACGCCTTGACGTAGACCTCCCGGCGCCCGCTGTCGTCCGAGTCGTACGCGATCCAGCGTGGCGCAATTCCCGGGTTGAACTGGCTGTGTGCCTCGCTCACTTTGGTGCGGAGAAACACGTACTCCGATCCGCCCGCGGGAAGAATCAGCATGTCCGTGTTGAACTGGTTCCGCGTGAACGCCAGGTACTTGCCATCGCGCGACCAGTCCATGGCGTGCTGCGGGGACGGTGTGTTGGTCAGGCGCTCGGCGTTGCCGCTCCCGTTGGACGGCTTTCGATACAAATCGTACAAGCGCGGCTCGCCGGACGAGAACGTGATCGTCGCGCCGTCCGGGGACCAGATTGGATAGCGATCCTGCCTGGAGTCGAACGTGAACCGGGTCAACTGCGCCGGCGTTCGATCGAGGTCTGCAATCCAGATGTCCATGTTCTCGTGATCGACCCGGACGAAGGCCACGCGCTTGCCGTCCGGGGATATCCGCGGCGTGCTGAATTCGGCGCCAGCCGCCAGCTCCTCGAGCAGCTTGCCAGTCCGATCGCGCCAGGTCAGTCTATTCAGGTTGTCACCGGCGGCATAGACGAGCCGTGCTTCTCTTGCAGCGGAGAATTCTGCTGGATTGGCATTCGGGTCCGTGCTCCCGATCGATTCCACGACAGGGAAGGCGGTGCCGGACAGCTGCATCGTCGCCGGATCGAATCGATGCGCCATCAGCGTACGATCGTGGACGAACAGGAGATGGCCGGCTGAGTATCCTGGCTTCATCGCGCCGGCCTCCACCAGTGGCCGGGGCTGCTCGGAGGCGGTGAGCGAGCCGGCCCACACCGCGCGGTCTCGCTCGAACAGGAAGTGTTTGCCGTCCGGAAGGAAGTGAGGCCAGTTTCCCGCAAGTACAGGAACCGGAACTCCACCGCTGGCCGGAACACGCTCGAGATCGCCGCGTTGCGTCGTCACGAGCAATACATCGTCCGATCCCCACGAGCCGCCGGTGATCCGCGGATCGGTCCGGCAAATCGTTTGCGGCGTGCCGCCGGCGACGGCGACCTTCATGAGCTTCTCGGGCGTGTAAAACGCAATCCATTTCGAATCCGGTGACCAGAACGGCTGGAAGGCGCCATCCGTGCCTGGCAGCGTGCGCGCGTCCAGCGAATCGAGCCGCCGGATCCAGAGTTGCGGCCGGCCGCCCAGCGGCGAGGCAAATGCGAGCATCGTGCCGTCCGGCGAGACGGCAATGCCGCCTTCGGAGTTCCGCGCGACGACGAACATCGAGCCGGATGGCGGCGCCAGCGAGGTCTGCAGAAGCTCGCGCGACGATCCGGGCGTGAGCAGCCACACGGCAAACGCGCCGGCAAGAGCCGCCAGTCCGGCGATCACCGACCAGAGCCAGCGGCGACGGGTCGAGCGCGGCACAGCCGCGACCTCAGGTTCGGCGACCGTCTTCAATAGGCGAGCGACGTCGCGAGCAGACTGCCAGCGGTCGTCAGGCTCCGGCGCGAGACACCCGCGCACGACGAACTCCAGGCGGGGCGGTTGTAACGGTTTCTCGCTCGGCTGCCGGCCAGCCGCCATTTCGTACAGGACACATCCGAGCGCGTAGATGTCAGTGCGATGATCGGCGATTCCACGCCATTGCTCGGGCGCCATGTAGGCAGGCGTGCCGATCGCCAGGCCCGACTGCGTGACAGTCGCGGTCTCCTGGCTGATGGCCTTGGCGATTCCGAAGTCGAGAATCTTCACGCCATGACTGGTGATCAGAATATTGTCCGGCTTCAGATCGCGATGGATCACGCCGCGGCGATGCACGGCGTCGACCGCGTCGGAGATCTGAACGCCGTATTCCACTAGTTTCCCAAGTGGCTGCGGGCACGTCAGAGGTTGCCCGTCGAGAAACTCCATGACGATGTAGTCGACGCCGGCGTGATCGCCGATGTCGATCAATGTGCAGATGTGCGGATGCTGCAGCGCGGCGATGACGCGCGCCTCACGCTCGAATCGCTGCCGGAGATCCGCCGACGGGGTATGCAGGACTTTGATGGCGACGGTGCGCCCGAGGCGCGTGTCCCGGGCCTTGTACACCTCACCCATCCCGCCCGTACCGATAAGGGACACGACTTCGTACGGGCCGATTCGTGCCCCGGCCTCGAGCCGCATGAGTCGGAGAGTAAGACCTCCAAGGCCGTTTTACCAAGCGCCGCGCAGGTCTGTCGAGATGCCGTCAGCTTCGCAGCAACCCGGCGGCGTCGAGCTTGCCGGCGCGCCGCGCGGCCGGAACGGACGAGACGGCTGTCACGACGCCAACCAGCGCAACCGCAATGACGATCGACATCACGTCGAGCGGGCTGACGCCGAACAGCCGTGCCTCGATGTAGCGCACGAGCCACCAGCTGGCCGCGAGACCGATGAGGATGCCGGAGACCAGAAGGCGCGTGGCTTCGCCGGAGACGAGCCGCGCCAGACCGCCGGGCGTCGCGCCGAGCGCCGCGCGGATCCCGAATTCACGCCTGCGCTCCGCGACAGTCCGCGCGAGCACGCCGTGAAGTCCCACGGCGGCAATCGCCATCGCCAGGAGCGAGAACACCGTCGTCAAGCGGACGATGAGCAGGTCGTCGGCGAATTGCTTCGCGAACGCACGATCGAGCCGCTCGACGTTGTAGATCGGCAGCGCCGGATCGATCTCGGCGACGCGCCGGCGAATCTCGGAGACCACCGGCGCCTCCGGACCTTGAAGGCCGACGAGGACCGACGCCCATCCCGAAGGAAAACTCTGGCCGAACGGCTCGAACACCATGTCGGTCGAGACCGTGGCGACGCGCCGCTGTCGCGTGTCGCGGACGACGCCGACGACCGTACGCAGGCGATTCTCCGCAGCCTCCATCACGATGCGCCGTCCAACAGCGGGACCTGCACCGAACGCGTGACGCGCCAGCGACTCGGTGACGACCACGACGCCGCCGCCGTGCTCGTCCGGCCGCTGGAACTCCGCCTCGGTGAAGTCGCGACCCTGGAGAAGCGGCAGGCCGAGCGCCGAGAAGAAGCCCGGCGACACCGCGTTGAGCTCGGCCTCGAGAGCGTGATCGGCAGACGACTCTTCCGGCCAGAGCCGCGCATCCGCGGCGCCGGAGGAAAACGGCTGCAGCCAGACGAGACCGGCGCCGCGCAGCGCGGGAATCGTCCGCACACGATCGAGCAGCTCACGATAGAAGCGCTCCTGCCGCGGACCGTATCCCTGCAGTCCCGGTTCGACGGAAAACGTCAGCACGGTCGACGTGTCGAAGCCGGGATCGATGGCCAATCGCGTGCGCATCGATCGCGTGAGCAGCGTGGCGCCGAGGATCAGCGTCACCGACACGGCCACCTGCGCGATCGTCAGCGCATGCCGGAGGCGACGGCGGCTGACCGTCTGCGATCGACCGGCGGCATGCAGGGCGGACGACACCTCGACGCGGGAAAGAGAGAACGCTGGTAGGACGCCGGCCAGGCACGCGACGATCGTCGCGCTGCCGATCGCGTACGCGAGCACGCGCAGATCGATCTCGGCGCGATCGAGCGGCGGCAGCGACTGCGTGATCACGGTGCCCTCGAAGGCGGCCGCGCTCCACCAGACGATCGCGATCGCCGGAACTGCGGCAACGAAGGACAACAGCAGGCTCTCGGCACCGAGCAGCCGGCCCACTCGCAGGCGCGAGGCGCCAAGCGCGAGGCGTGTGGCCGCTTCGCCGCTTCGCGCGGTCGCACGCGCGAGCAGCAGGCTGCCAACGTTGGCGCACGTCAAGAGGAGGAGCAGGCCGACGACGCCGAGGAGCAGCGTCATGGTTCGCGATAACCGGCCGAGCACCCAGGGTCGTGATTCGACGCCGGGCACGACATCGAAGCGCCATTTCGTCATCCGCGAATCTTCAGGATGCGCCGCGGCGATGCCGGCGCGCACCGCATCGAGTTGCGCGGCTGCCGTCTCGACGCTGACATCGTCTTGCAGCCGACCCGTCATGCTAAAAAACAGACGCGACTGTCGGCTCGCCAGCAGCGATGGCGGGTACTGCGGAATCGCGGCGCGGTGCTGCGCGACGGGGACCCAGAGGTCTGTGGCGCCGGTCAGGGTCGCGCCATGGAATCCACGCGTCGTCACGCCGATCACGGTGAATGGATGGCCGTTCACGAGGACCGTGCCGCCGATGATGTCGGACGCGGCGGCAAAGCCGCGGGTCCAGAGACGGTGACTGATGACCGCCGCAGGCGTGGCGGCGGGATTCGAACCCTCGTCCGGCGAGAAGCCGCGGCCCTGGGCGATGGCGCCGTCGAGCACGTTGAAGTACGTGCCGGTCACGACCTCCGCGTCGAGGCGTTGCGGCGATCCACCCGGCGGCGCGATATGCAGCGCGAACACTTGGTATCCGGCCAGCGATTTCAGCGCGGGAGTGCGAGTGCGCAGCGTCTCGAAATCGACGTAGGACACGCCACTGCGGACCTGGACTCCGCTTACCGAGCCGAACCCGATCGAGACGAGCCGGTCCTGCCGGACCACGCCCGGGACGGGACGGAAGAGCAGCCAGTTCGCGAGATTGAATACGGCCGTGTTGGCGCCGATGCCGAGCGCCAGCGTCATTGCGGCCGTGGCGGTGTACCCGGGTTGAGCGCGCAGAGCCCGGGCTGCCTGTCTGAGGTCGGCCAGGAGTCCGTCCATCGTGATCCTCCGCACGGTTGCCCGTGTGTTTGCCGTCAGGTCGTGCCGTCGCTCGAGGGCGAGACTGGCGGCGATTCGCGCCGTTGCCGCCGTCGTCCAGATTGATCCGGCTGTCTGCCCGCGGGCACGCCGCCGGCCGCATTCTTCGATGAGATCGCCCGCGACAGAGTCGCGCCAGTCTTGCGGGACGAGAACCGCCAGCAGCCAGCGCGCCGGGCGCGGAAGGTCTCGCCTCATCACGACGGCCTCGTGGAGGATGTGGTGCGCAGCCGCTCGACTGCGGTCTCGGCCGCCGCCAGCGCGCGACGGCCGGCCGGCGTGACCGCGAAGCAGCGTTTGGCCTTGCCGCCGCGCTCCGGCGTGGGATCGGCGAACCAGGACGTCACGTAGCCTTTGCGATCGAGCCGGTCGAGCGTCACGTACACACTGCTGCGGCCGAGCGCGATCTTCGTGCGCGCCTCGATCTCGTCGCGGATCGAGACGGCATAGGCGTCATCGCCCAGGCGCAGCGTCGCGAGCATGACGAGCTGTTCCAGCTCGCCCAGCAGTCCTTTCGCTGAAAATGACGACATTTTGGATATTAGACGTGCGACAACCCCGGCTCGGTTGGCTCGGCGATGCCAGGCGCCCTAAAAGCAGACATGTGTGCTTTTGGCGAAGGCGCGATGCTCCGTCTCAACGTGACGCGGGTTGGATTGACTTCAGATTGCCGAGGTCGGCAATCCGCTCGTCGCCGCACGGTCAACCGCTTGTTGTGAAAGCACGTCGCCTCTTGGAACCCTTCCGCAAGCGAGGGCGATTTCTCTGCACGCGGAACAGGACATACACACAGCCGCCCTCCAGCTGACGGCTCTCGACCAGATCCAGATCAATCTGCCCCTGCGCGGGAAACATGGGAATGCCCGATCCGAGGACGACGGGATGAATGTTCAAGCCCACCTCGTCGATCAGGTCCGCGGTGAACAAGGCGCTCGCGAGCTCGCCGCCACCCATGATGCAAATGCCCTTCCCCTTCGACTTTTTCAAGTTCGACACGAACGTCGCGGCGTTATCCGCAACGACCTCGACATCAGGGTGGTCAGCCTGTTTCAAGGTTCGCGAACAGACGAAGTTCTTGACGCCGGGATAGGCGCCACCGCCGTTCCGTACCGCGACCTCAAACGTTTTTCGGCCCATCACAACGGTGTCGATGGTCTTCCAGAACTTCTGGGTGATCGCGTTGACGTCCTTGCTCCAACGCAACCAGTCGACCGCGTGATTGGTGCGGGCGATGAACCCGTCGAGGCTGCACGCCGCGCCGAATGTCACTGTTCGCATGGTTATGGTGTCAGTCGAGACGGACGCAGACAGCAGCGTATTGCTTGCGGGCGAGATCGTCAGCGCTCTTTTCTCGCGGCATCGAATTGACTGCGATTGGCTGGAAGCCCGGATGCTACCATCGTTATCTCCCCGGCACCGGATCGCCAATGTTCTCCAACAGCGACGCCTACGACCGGTATATGGGCCGCTGGAGCCGGCGGCTGGCGCCCCTCTTCGTGCAGTTCACGCACATCCAGGAAGGCCAGACTGTCCTGGATGTCGGATGCGGCACAGGCCAGTTGAGCGCGGGCATCGCCGAATCGGTGCCCGTCAGCTCGGTCACAGGGGTCGATCGATCTCCGGAATATGTCGGCGCCGCTCGGCGCCGCGTCCAGAGCCATCGCGCGCAATTCGAAATCGGTGACGCGCAGGAGCTGCGATTCGCCGACGGCACGTTCGATCGGGTGCTGTCACTCCTCGTGCTCAATTTCGTACCCGACCGTCGGCGGGCGCTTCGCGAGATGATCCGCGTCACGCGCCCCGGAGGCATCGTCGCCGCGGCCGTCTGGGATTATGGCGATGGGATGGAGATGCTCCGGACGTTCTGGGATGAAGCGGTGGCACTCGACCCGGAGGCGGCCGCGAAGGACGAACGCCACTCGCCACTATGCCAGTGCGGCGAGCTCGCAGCCCTGTGGCTGGAGTTCGGTCTGAACGACGTGGACGAACAGTCGATCACCGTCACGCTCGACTTTGCATCGTTCGACGACTATTGGGAACCGTTCCTCAGCGGCCAGGCCCCAGGCGGCGCCTACGCCTCGTCGCTTCCCCGCGCCTGGGCCGCACAACTCCGCGAGCGCCTCCGCACGCGGCTGCTCCGCGGCGCGCCGGATCGACCATTTATCCTCCACGCGCGAGCGTGGGCCGTTCGCGGCGCGGTGCCGAATCTGCTGGCGCGGGTTTGAGGCGCGGAGACGCGGAGGCTCGGAGGCGATGAGGCTATGAGGCGCGGCTCGAGGCCGTCGAAGGCGTGCGACTTTATCTCGTCAAGCGGATGATAGCCGACGACTGAGCGCCATCTCGATTGACCACGTACGTGCCAAGCTCGGCACCCTCGGCAACCGTCTCTGAGATCAGGCCTGGCCCAAGACGGGCCAGCTTCTCAAAAGCCTGATCGACAGTTCGAACCGTTTCCGTTTGTGGTCCTCGTCCCTCGCCTCCTGGCCTCCGCTCCTCCGCTCCTCCGCTCCTCCGCTCCTCATAGCCTCATGGCCTCATGGCCTCATGGCCTCATGGCCTCATAGCCTTTTCCATGGCAAGCTATTCGCCATGATGATTCCGGATTTCCAGTCGCTCCGTCCGTCTCGTCTGGCTCGCGTGGGTCTTGTGCTCGGCGGCGTCCTCGTCGCAACGCTGGCGGTCTCGGCGCGCATCGTGCCTCGACAGACGACCGCGCCACCAAAACCGGCGCAAAACCCGGCAGCCCCGGCAACGAAGCCCGGGACGACGCGCGTCGCTGGCGATGTCGCGAGAGGCGAGTACCTGGTGAACAACGTCGCGATGTGCGTGCAGTGTCATTCGCCGCGCGATCAGCGGGGCCATCTCATCGAAAACCAGAAGCTGACGGGCGCCTCGATGCCCGTGCGCGGGCCGTCGTGGGATCCCGAGTGGGCGTATCGCACGCCGGCGCTTGCCGGACTGCCCGGCTTTACGGATGAGCAGATTGTGATGCTCCTGACCGAAGGCCACGCCGGCGATCGACCCGCGCCGATGCGGCCGATGCCGCCGTTCCGCATGAACAAGCAGGATGCGGAAGCGGTCGCGGCGTATCTGCGGTCACGGTAGGAGGCCGAACGCCAAGGCCGTAGGCCGATGTAGACTGCCGACAACAAGGTTTTCTTGGGCCATTGGCCTTTGGCCCTTGGCCTGACACGCTTTTCCTACAGCGTCCTCAACGCCTGAATCGGATCCACCTGCGTCGCGCGTCGCGCCGGAATCAGCGCCGCCACGAGCGCAACGACCACCAGCACGACCGGCACGGTCACCAGCGTCACGACATCGGCCGGCTGGACCTGGAAGAGCAGCGGCTCGAGCGTGCTGGACAACACGCGGCCGAGCGCAACCGCGCCCGCCAGGCCGAGGACGAGGCCGGCGCCGGTCAGGACGAGCGCCTGACGCAGCACCATCATCAGCACCGACCCGCGATGCGCGCCGAGCGCCATCCGGATTCCGATCTCCTGCGTCCGCTGCGACACCGAGTACGCCATGACGCCGTAGAGGCCGACGGCGGCGAGGAGCAGCGCGATGCCCGCGAACACGCCGAGCAGAAGCGTCTGCACGCGCGACAGCGCGGTCGAGTCGGCGACCATCTGCGCGAGGGACGTCGTCGAGGCCACCGGCTGATCCGGATCGACACTCTGGATTTCCCGCCGGACGGCAGCCGTGAGGCTCGTCGGCTCGAGCGAGGTCTTCAGGAGGAAGCTCATTCCGGTGTTCGGCATCTGCGCGAACGGCTCGTACATCTGCGCCTGATCCTTGTCTGCGAGTCCGTAGTGTTTGACCGTTCCGACCACGCCGACGATTTCCCGCACGATGTCGGAATTGCGACCCATGCGAATCCGTTTGCCGATCGGATCCTCGTTCGGGTAGTGCAGGCGCACGAACACGTCGTTCACCACGGCGACTCGCGGCGATCCCGCGCGATCGTTGTCCGTGAACACGCGGCCTTTCAGCAGCGGAATCGCCATCGTGTCGAAATAGCCCGGGCTGACCAGGTAGTAGATGGCCGAGACGCCCTGCCCCGGCGGCAGCGGCGGCCGGCCTTCGAAGGCGATCGAGTAGATCTCGTCGTTGCCGCTGATCGGCACCGTGGACGTGAGCGCAACCGATTCGACGCCGGGCAGCGCGCGCATGCGCGTCAACGCGCGATCGTAGAAGTCGACCGTGCGCGCGGGCTCGTTGTATTTCGGCAGCGGCAGGAGCGTCGTCACGCTCAATCGCTGATCGATCGCGAAGCCCGGCGCGACGTGTCCGAGCTTCTGGAAGCTCCGCAGGAGCAATCCGGCACCGACGAGCAGCACGATCGCCAGCGCGACTTCAGTGACGACGAGCACACTGCGAAGCCAACGCCGCATCGGCGAGCCGCCGGCACGCGCGGTCTCCTTCAACGTCTCGACGAGATCCGTACGCGAGGCGGAAATGGCCGGCGCGAGCCCGAAGAGGATCGCCGTCAGCATCGACAGCCCGAGCGTGAACATCAGGACGACGGGATCGATCTTGATGTCCGACGAGCGCGGCAACAGCGTGGGATACGCGGCCACGAGCGACGTCGTGGCCCAGTACGCGACGAGCAGTCCCAATGCGCCCCCGACCACGGCGAGCACCAGACTTTCGGTGAGGAGCTGCTGCACGATCCGGCCGCGGTTGGCGCCAATCGCCGTCCGGAGCGCCATCTCGCGCGCCCGCACGGTCGCGCGCGCGAGGTGCATGTTCGCGAGGTTGGCGCAGGCGACAAGGAGCACGAGGCCGACGGCGCCTAGCAGGACCAAGAGCATCGGCCGCACATTGCCGACCGCGGCCTCCTGCAACGACCGGACGACCGTGCCCCATCCTTTGTTGGTGTTCGGATACTGCTGCTCGAGCCGGGCTGCGATGCCGCGCATCTCGACGCCGGCCTGCTCGACCGAGACGCCGGGTTTGAGACGGCCGACTACGCTCAGGTAGTGCGCGCCCCGCGCCTGGCGCTCATCGCCATCGAAAGCCCGCGGCGTGAAGACGGCGGTCTCCCGCCCGCCAAACCGCCAGTTGGGATGCATTACGCCGACGATCGTGTACGGCTCGCCGTTGAGCGTGATGCTCTGATTCAGGACGTCCGGACGGCCCCCAAATGCACGTTGCCAGAGACCATGACTGATGATGACGACGAAGCCCTTGCCGGGCTCGAACTCCTCCGGACGGAAACCTCGGCCGATCGCCGGCGTGCCCCCGAGAGCCTCCAGGAATCCGGCTGTGCCCGTGAGCCCGCGTAGACGTTCGGGGGCTTCGCCGCCGATGTAGTTGAAGGCCCGTCCGCCGTACGCCGCGATGGACTGAAACGACTGGTTTTGCGCGCGCCAGTCGAGAAAGTTCGCCGGCGAGACGGCGAACGACGACCAGCCGCGCGAGAGATTGTTCTCGGTCACGATGACGAGCTGCTCCGGATGATCGTAGGGCAGCGGTTTGAGCAGCAGCGCGTGCGTGACCGTGAAGATGGCCGTGTTGGCGCCGATGCCGAGCGCCAGCGTGATGAGCGCCACCAGCGTGACACCCGGCCGTCGCAGCAGGAGCCGGATACCGTATTGCGCGTCCCGAATCAGGTTTCTCATCACGCCATCTCCTCGTCGAGTCTTCACAGGCGGCTGCCGGTCGGACGGATCGCGGCGCCGCATCGCGCTGATGTTCGAGAGCGCCGCGCGCCAGTACCAGCGGCGGGCGGCTTCTGCGGGCGTACCCGCCGCGATCCGCGCCGCGAACGTCTCCTCGAGGTCACCGATCACGAACTCACGCTCCGCGCGCGGGACGAGCACCGCGAGCAACGCGCGCGCGAGACGCGGCGATTCCGGCGAGCGGCCGCTCACAAGGCCTCGAGGGCGCGGCCGAGCCCGCGCGTCAGCCGGCGCAGGTCGGCGCACGACTGTTTCACGGCCCGGCTGCCCAGCGGCTCGAGCCGGTAGAGCTTCTTCCGGCGGCCGCCGCGCTGCGGCGTGGGATCGCCGACCCGTGCCGAGACGTATCCCTTCTCCTGCAGCCGGCCGAGGGTCTTGTAGATCGCACCGACCGTGACCTCGCGCGACGTTTCTTTTTCCAGTTCGTCACGGATCGTCACACCGTAGGCGTCGCCTCCCAGCCGAAGCACCGCCAGCAGGATTAGGAGCTCGAATTCACCCAGGTACAGGGACGGACCCGGGATAGATTTCAATGACATTGTCATTCATATATCACGCATCCGCGTCTTGGCGCCACTGTCAGGGGAGTGCTTCAGTGAACCGGGTCTGAAGTCAGGAGCCCAAAAAGAAGGACATGAAGGGCATGTCTTTCCTTTGGGGTGTTCTGCTATCCTCCCGCCAACCCCAACAGGAGCCCGGCATGTCTGGAACGATTGCGCGTCTCTTCTCTGCGACAGCTTTACTCGCCGCCATCCTCGCGGCGTCACCGCACCCGGCGGCGATCACGCCCGCGCTCCAGACCACGCCCGCCCTTCTTGCCGACTTCCAGTGGCGCGGCATCGGACCGGCAAACATGTCCGGCCGCGTGACCGATATCGAAGCGCTCGACGCGAACTTCTCGACGGTGCTGGTCGCCGCCGCGTCGGGCGGTGTCTGGAAATCGACGAACGCCGGAACGACGTGGCAGCCAATCTTCGATCAGTACGGCACAGCATCCATCGGCGACGTCGCGTTCTTCCAGCCGAATCCCGACATCATCTGGGTCGGGACCGGCGAAACGTGCGTGCGCAACAGCGTGAGCTGGGGCGACGGCGTCTACAAGTCGACCGACGGCGGCAAGACGTTCACGAACATGGGTCTCCGCGAGACGCATCACATCGCCGAGGTCGTCACGCACCCGACGGACCCCAACATCGTGTACGTCGCGGCGCAGGGGCATCTCTGGGGAAATACGGGCGAGCGCGGCGTGTTCAAGACAGTCGACGGCGGAAAAACCTGGCAGAAGCTTGGCAATGGTCTCCCTGACGACGGACGCACCGGTGCGACCGAGTTGAAGATGGATCCGAAGAATCCGAACGTCCTGTACGCAGGATTCTGGCAGCGCATCCGTTTGCCGCATCGCTTCGAGAGCGGCGGTCCGAACGGCGGCATTTTCAAGACGATCGATGCGGGCAAGACGTGGCAGAAGCTGGCGAACGGCATGCCGGAAGGACCGACGGGCAAGATTGGCATCTCAATCCATCGAAGCAACCCGTCGATTCTCGTGGCGATCATCGAGCACGGCTACCAGCCGGCGCCAAACACGCCCGAGTACGCGGATCTGACGAAACGCGGCAGCGGCATCTATCGATCCGAAGATGCCGGGAAAACGTGGCGGCAGGTCAGCCGCTTCAACAACCGGCCGTTCTACTACAGCCACATCTACATCCACCCGACCAACCCGAAGATCGTCTACGTGCTCGCGGCGAGCGCCAGTGTGTCCACGGATGGCGGCGCGACCTTCAGCCGGCAGATTCCGGGCATGGGCGGCGATTTCCACGCGTTCTGGCAGGATCCGAACGCGCCCGCTCGCTTCTACATCGGCAACGACAAAGGCGCATATCTCTCGTTCGACGACGGTCAGACGCTGACGATGTTCGACAACATGGCGATTGGCCAGTTCTATGCGGTCACGCTCGACAATCGCGATCCCTACTGGATCTACGGCGGCCTCCAGGACAACGGCAACTGGGGCGGGCCCAGCAACAGCCGCGATGTGAACGGCATCCTGAACGATCACTGGTTCAAGTTCCACAGCGGCGACGGCTTTCACGCAACTGTCGATCCGAACGACTGGCGTACGGTCTACACGGAGAGCCAGGGCGGCAGTATTCGCCGGCTCGATGCCGTCTTTCGTCAGGCCGGCAAGGGCATCACGCCAACGCCGGGGACCGTGGGTAACTACGCAGACGTCGCGCCTCCGGCTGCAGGTCAGGCCGCGAGCGGCCGCGGCGGCGGAGGTCTGCCTCAGGATTTTCGGTTCAACTGGAGCACGCCGCTGACACTATCGCCGCACGATTCCCGCACAGTCCTCTACGGCGGCAATTACCTCTTCCGCAGTACCGATCGCGGCGACACGTGGACGGTCATCAGCCCGGATCTCTCGACGAATGACAAGGAGCTGACCAATCGTGAAAGCGGCGGCCTGACGCGCGACGTCACGGGCGCCGAAACGCACGCCACCATCATCACGATCTCCGAATCGCCGATGGCGCCCGGCCTGATCTGGGTCGGCACCGACGATGGCAACGTGCAGGTCACGCGCGACAGCGGCAAGACCTGGACGAACGTCCGCGCGAACATTCCGGAAGTCCCGCGCGGCCTCTGGGTCAGCCGCGTCGAATCTTCGCGCTTCGCCGAGGGCGCCGCGTACGTCGCGCTCGACGGCCATCGGAGCGACAACTTCGCGCCGTGGATTTTCAAAACCAACGACTACGGCAAGACGTGGACCAAACTGACGAACGGTCTTCCACCCAACGGACCCGTTTATGTCGTCAAAGAAGGGCTTCGAAATCCGAACCTGGTGTTTGCGGGCACGGAGACCAGCGTCTACGCGACGATTGACGGCGGACGCTCGTGGCAGCGGCTCGCGAACGGGCTGCCGACCGTGCCGGTGCACGATCTCGTCATTCATCCGCGTGATTTCGATCTGGTGGCGGCGACGCACGGGCGGAGCGTCTGGATTCTCGATGACATCACGCCGCTCGAGCAGCTCTCCGCCGATGTCCTCGCCGGCGACGCGCATCTCTTCCAGAATCGCGTCACCACTTTGTGGCGAGGGGTCTCCCGCGGCGCGACGCGCGGCCACTTCTTTTTCGCCGGACGCAACCCGCTCACGATGGCGCAGCTCGAGCCGGGCAACTCGCCGCCGGAGATCACCAACAGCGCCGCCGTGCACTACTACCTGAAGACCGATCAGCCCGGGCCCGTCACGCTCCAGATTCAGGAGGCCGCGGGCAGTCAGGTCCACACGGCTCAGGTGCCCGGCTCGGCCGGGCTCCATCGATACTTCTGGAACCTGCGGTTTGGCGCCGCGACACCCGAAGGCCGAGGAGAAGGCGGCGGCCGGCGCGGCGGTGGCGGCGGACGAGGAGGTGGCGGTCGCGGAGGTGGTGGCGCGGGCGCGGATCCTGAGGCGGCGCCGCAGGGTGGCGGTCGCGGTGGCCCTCCGCCTGCACCATCGGGCACCTACATCGTGCGGCTCATCGTCGGCGGGCGGACGTACTCGTCAGTGTTGACGCTGCGCGAAGACCCGATGTGGAACGAACGCTAAGCGGTTTCCGGTGCCGTCAACGGCAACAGCTGCTCCCGGCTCTCGACCAGGTGTGACAGCTCGCGGAACATGTCCGCATTCACCTGTTGCGCGTACGGCAGGATGTGTTGCCGGGTTTCCTCAATGTAGCGGCGGATGAATGGCGCCTCGTGCACGTAGCCGAGCGCGGTGAGATTGCTGATCCGATCGGCGAGCTTCAGCAGCCGCGCGCGCGGCGTGCCGGTCTGCATGACGCGGCGGAGGAAGATGGACTTCTCTTCGGGGACGCCACCGGCTTTTCGCCGCGTGACTTCCATCACGAGGTCATACACCGCCGGGCCGTCAGCATCGATGTTCGTGATCTCGTCCTTCGTGACGCCGGGCAAGCCGTCGGCATCCTCGAACAGATCGTGAATGACGGACGCCTTGAGCAGAACGGGATCGAGGATCTTGTAATCGATCAGGATCCCCATCGTCGCGATCTGATGCCGAAACATGTTGCTGCCGGCGCGACGCTTCACGCCTATCAGCGCCATCGCCTTGACGATGTACGGCGCCATGCGGAGGTCGGCCAATGACTGTTCGAAGTTGTCCATCGGCGTGAGCACGTGGGCTGAATTCTACAGGCGCGGCACGGGCATTGGTAATTGGTAATGGGTAATCGGGCAATTGAACGTTCAATTACCCATTACCGATTACCAATTACAAATGCTCTGCTCACAATCAGATCCCTGACGCTGCCGACGATCAGGCTGTCGGACAGCCAGATCTGCTCGCTCACGCGATACGCCATGAGCGAGGTCCCGCCGGAGGACCACCGGATGGACGCGGGCTGGTACGCGAACCCGGCGATGCCGTCCGAGCTCAGCGTCCTGACGGACGTCGTGCGGTCCTTCAGCGCCCGGATCACGACGTTGTGATCCTGCACGAACGCCTCCCAGCGGCCATCGGGCGAGACGACAGGTTTCGGCGTGAGCGGCGAAGGCGTTGCTGTCGGGGATTCCTCCGGCGCCGAGCGCTTCGAACACTCGTAGTCGGTGGGCGGTTCCTTGCTCCAGCTCCATTTCAGATCGAGCTCGCAGCGCCACGGCTGGCGATCGAGGACGAACTCGATCGCCGTGCCGCCCGGCATCAGCGACTCCCTGCTGCCGTGCTTCACGACGAACTGGGCGTCGGGCTCCGCAAACGGCAGCGTGAGCGCGGTGTACTCGCCTCCGGTCTTCAGGTTCAATTCGATCGCGAGCCGTTGATGATCGAAGAGCGGCGAACGCACGCCGTGCTCGACGTCAACGGTCATCCAGACGTGCCCGCCGGGAACCGCGAGCCGGTACCAGAATCGATCGGCCTTGGACCAGGTGGGTGGCGTGGACTCACGCGCGCTGACGGGCGACAGAAGCGCCAGGAACGCCGCAACGGCGACCATCGCCCGCATATTCGCCATTATCGCTCGGTCGTGAGAAGCCGCTACGACGCGCGCTAGTCCTTTTTCTCTCCGATCTGCTTGAGCAGCTCTCGCGCCGCAGTCTCGAGCTGCGAATCCTTGCCGGTGTAGGTTTCGCCGATCGGCCGCGTGACCGGCACGTCCACCGGTCTCGGGTTCCGTTCCATCGTCTTGCCGTCGTTCGAGGTGATTCGCGTGCCCGGCATGCGGATCGCCGTGCCGTCGACGAGCGTCTGACTGCCCGTGAAAATGATCCAGCCGGCCGTCGGCTCGCCCACGACCTTGCCGAGCTTCAGCGATCGGTACCCTTCCGTGAAATCCTCGGCGTCCGAAAGCGAGTGCTGGTTCGTGACGAGGATGGTCGGCAGCTCGAGCGACCGTTGGCCGAGCGACGTGCGGGCGGGCGATGCCGGCAGGCCGCGCGGCGTCATCGTCAGATACCCGCGCCGGGCGAGGACGTCGATCGCGTAGACGTTGACGAAGCCGCCGTTGTTGTGCCGGACGTCGATCACGACGCCGTCCTTCGCGCGATTGTCCGCGTCGAGATCGAGATAGAGCTGGCGCAGGGCGCCGGCCGACATGTCACGGATGTGGACGTAGCCGAGCCGTCCGCCGCTCACCTTCTCGACGAAGGCGCGGTTCGACTCTATCCAGTCGCGGTACAGCAGCGCCCGTTCGGCGGCCTGAGTGATCGGCTGGACGACGACATCACGGGCATTTGCGCCGTCGGCTGAAGCCGACACCTTCAGCTCGACCCGGCGTCCGACCTTGTGCATGAGCACCTCGTCCAGGTTCGTCCGCGCGCCGATCGTGACTCCGTCGACCGAGACCAGGTAGTCCCCTTTCTGAATCTGCTTCGAGATCGCGGCCGGACTGAGGCTCAGGACTTCGGTGATGCGCATGCGGCCGTTCGTTTCGTACTCGCTGCGATCGAAGTACAAACCAAGACGGCCGTTGTTCGACGCCTGTCCGCCGCCGCCCGGACCCGACGCGCCGAGATGCGACGCGTTGAGCTCGCCGAACATCAGGTTCAGCACGCGGCGCAGCTCGTCGGTCGTCCGGACGCCGGCGACGACGGGCGTGAATTCCGCGCGGACCTCGCTCCAGTCGGCGCCGTGGAACTTGTCGTCGTAGAACCCGTCGCGCATGTAGGTCCACGCCTGCCGGAACACTTCCATCTTCTCGCGGGAGAAATCGACGTCGAGCTCGGCCGTGACCGACACGGCCCGCGGCTGGCGCGCTTCGACGGCCACGACGTTGATCCGGCCTTGTTCGAGGTAGAAGACGTCGCGGCTGTCCGGCGTGAATTGCGCGAACGACTTCGCGCCCGGCGTGGACGTCAGCTGCCGCGTCTGACTGCCGCCGCCGGCTCCCCCGCCGCCGCGTCCGCCGCCGGCACCGGCAATCGGCGCGTCGAGCGGATACACATACAGATTGCCGGCGCCGTTCACCAGCAGCCACTTGCCGTCCGGGCTAATCGCTTCAGCGCTGTAGTTCTCGCCGACCGGCAGGGCGCTGACCCGGCGTCGAATCTCGTCGAACGCGATCTCGACCGGCTTGACCTCCGCGCCACGGCCTCGGCCCGCTGCCGGGGTTTCTGTTCCCGCTGCGGCGGGCGCGCCGCCGGTCCGACCAGGCGCCGGCCGATCGCGACCGGGCTCTTCCTTGAACAGATCGCGGAACTGATCCTCGGCGAATTTCGGCGTCTTGAGCGTGAGATCGACGCGAACGATCTCGGTGTCTTCCGTGCGCTGGCTGGTGTTGAAGACGAGGAACGTGCCGTCGGGACTCCACGAGAGCGCGCCGGTGTTGGCATTGGGAATCGCGCTCACGGCGCGGCTCTCACCGCCTGCGGCCGGCACGATGTACGCGTTGCGAAACGATCGGGTGCTCAGGCCGAGATACGCGACCCACTTGCTGTCAGCCGACCACGCGACGCTCCGCGGCGACGCGCTGATGAATCCCTTCGCGAGCACACGCTCCTGCTTCGACCCGAGATCCAGCACGTGCAATTCCTTGTCGTCGCGGACGAACGCCAGCAGTTGGCCATCCGGCGAGAACTTCGGCGCATCGTCGCCTTTCGCGTCTTTGGTGAGCTGCGTCTCGGTCGAGGTTCCGAAGTCGTACAGGAAGAGGTGCTGCACTTCGTCCCGCTCGGAGACGTAGGCGATTCGGCGGCTGTCGGGCGCCCACGTGACCTGCGCCTCGCGCGCCAGGCTGCGGGTAACCCGCGCCGCATCACCACCATCCCTCGCGGCTGCCGCGAAGATCTCGCCGCGGGCGACGAACGCCACCTTGCGGCCGTCCGGCGAGAGCGCCAGTTCCTGGAACCCGTTGGTGAGCGAAAGATGCTCCGTCACCGGCCCGATCGACGCGCCACGACGCGCAATCGGAACCTCGCTTGCCTGTCCGGACTCCGTATCGAGCTTCCAGATGCCGAACCCGCGCTCGAAGACGACGACGCGGCCGTCGTACGAGATGCTCGGCCAGAGCACGCGTCCGGCCTTGAACTGCGTGATGGCGCGGGCCTGGCCGGTGAGCGGCTTCACCCAGATGTTCTCCGCGCCGCTGCGATCGGACATGAAGTAGAGACTGCGGCCGTCAGCGCTCCACATCGGCCAGAGGTTCTTGGCGCCGCGGTCGATGATCTTCTCGTAGCTCGACGTCGACAATCCGCGCATCAGCCAGATCTCGGACTCGTCGAGGTGCGAGTGGCCGTTGCGCCACCACTGCCCGGACGCGTTGCCGCGCGCGCTGAACGCGATGCTCTGGCCGTCGGGAGACGGCGCGGAGAAGAACTCGTTGGTGAACCGATCGGCGCTGACGGGCATCGGCGTGCCGCCGGCGGCGCGGACGCGATAGACGTCGTTGCCGGCGATGTCGCGCGTCCCGGACGAGTAATAGATCCACTCGCCACTTCTCGACCAGCCGTCCAGCATCTCGTTGCCGTCGTCGTAGGTGAGACGCCGAAGGTCACCGGTGGCGAGCGTGAGCAGGTAGATGTCGCCGCCGCCCGTCCGGTCGGAGACGAACGCGAGCGTGCGGCCGTCCGGTGAGTAGACCGGATGCGACTCGGTGGCCACGTGCGAGACGAGCAAGCGCGCGTCCCCGCCCGAGAGCGGCGCAGTCCAGATGTCGCCGCCGGACGCGAAGGCAATCTCGTTCCGATCGGGTGACACGGCGGGCTCGGTGAAATACGGCCGCGGGGTGGCGTTGGGCGCGGGTGGCGCCGGTGCCGGCGCCTGCGCCTGACCAAGCGTCGGCACGTCTGCGACGATCCAACCGGCGAATGCCGACACCGCAACAGCGATCAGTCGTGTGCGAACGGACATTGGGACTCTCCTGAAGAACAGGAACCAAACGCGACAGCCGTTGATCTCGTAATAGAGGATCGTGCCCGGGATCGCGCGACCCGCGTGGAATGATACCGCCTGGATTGCCTTTGCGGTGCTGACTGTCGCGTGCAGCCAGCCACCCGACGGGAACAAGCGTGAACCGGCCCCGCTTTCGATCGCACCCTGCGCGATCGCCGGTCTCGAAGGCCGATGCGGTTCCCTGGCCGTTCCCGAGAACCGGACGACCCGGAGTGGACGGACGATCGATCTGAAGATCGTCGTTCTTCCTGCTCGAAGCCGGACAGCCGCATCGGATCCCATCTTCATTCTTGTCGGCGGGCCCGGGCAGGCGGCGACGAGCCTCGCGTCGCCGGGCGGCTTCGATCCTGCGCTGAACGAAAGCCGGGATCTGGTGTTCGTCGATCAGCGCGGCACCGGTGACTCGAATCCACTCGACTGCGAGCTACCCGGCAACCCGTCGGATCCGCAGAGCTACCTCGGCGACGTGTTCCAGGTTCCCGTGTTCGAGAAATGCCGCGACGAGCTCGCTCCGAAAGCGGACGTCACGCAATACACGACGGCCGCGGCCGCTGACGATCTCGACGACGTCCGCGCGGCGCTCGGGTACACCCGCATCAATCTCATGGGCGGGTCGTACGGCACGCGCGCGGCACTCATCTACATGCGGCGTCATCCAGCGAGCGTACGGACCGCGGTGCTCAACGGCGTCGCGCCCGCATCGCTGAAGAACCCGCTGTATCACGCGCGCGCCGCTCAGGAGGCCCTCGACGGTGTGTTCGACGAGTGTGCGGGCGACCGCGCATGCAACGCCGCATTTCCTCGTCTTCGCGAGGAGTTCCACGCGGTCATCGAGCGGCTCGAGAAGGAACCGGTCCGCGTATCAACGACGGCCGAGACCGGCACGCCGGCCACGGTCACGCTCGGCCGTTATGCGTTTGCCGAAACCATCCGCACGATGATGTATCGCGTGGACGGATCGAGACAGGTGCCCTTGCTCGTGCACCAGGCGTTTCGCGGCGACTTCCTGCCGCTGGTGCAGCGGGCAATCCAACAACGCCGCGGAAACTCGCGCCTCGCGCACGGAATGCTCCTGACGACGACGTGCGCCGAGGACGTCGCGCGCATTGGCGACAACGAGATCTCCACGACGACAGCGGGAACTTTTCTGGGCGCGGATCGCGTGACACATCAACGTGAGGTCTGCGCGATCTGGCCGAAGGGGCACGTCGACGACGAAGACGCCGCGCCCGTCCGGTCCGATGCGCCCGTGCTGCTCCTGTCCGGCACGCAGGATCCAGTCACCCGGCCGGCGTGGGCCGAAGACGCGCTTCACACGCTGCCAAACGGACGTCACATTCTCGTTCCCGGCGCGCACGGCGTCGGCGGGATGTGTATTCGGCAGATCGTGCGGGACTTTCTGAACGGGGGATCCGCGAAGGATCTCGACACGTCCTGCACGCAGGACATCCGCCTCCCGCCGTTCGTGACGCGATGACCCGGGAATTCGGTGTATTTGTCACAGTTTGGCCCGGCGTGTGTCTCTTGTAATGATTGCCGGCACAGCCATGGATTCGCTGGACCATTTCGTTCAACGCGCTCAGGGCGGTGATTACGAGGCGTATGGCCTGGTGGTCGGGGCCACGCAGACGATGACCTACGCCGTCGCGCTGGGTGTGCTCCGCGACCCGGCGCTGGCGCAGGATGCGGCGCAGGAAGCGTATCTCCGCGCGTACCGCCGTCTCGGCGAATTACAGGATCCGGCGGCCTTCGTGAGCTGGCTGCGGCGCATCGTCATCACGGTGTCGCTCAATATGCGACGCGCCCGCCGCTTCACCCTGCTCAGCTTCGACGACGTGCCGGAGATTCCGGTCCTCGACGAAGCGGAAACGAGCTGGACGGAGCTGCAGCGCCATCGCCTCGCCGCCGCGCTGCTGCGGCTCACGAGCGAGGAACGGCGGCTCTGCGATCGGCGCTATCACGGCCGGTGGAGCACGGCGCGCCTTGCGGCGCACGCGGGCGTCGACGAAGCGGTGATGCGCAAGCGGCTGCAGCGGGTTCGCGACAAGCTACGGAAGGAGATGGAAGTGGCTGAACAGCGCTCGATTCGTCCCGAGGACATTCGATCCGATTTTCCCGCGAAGGTGGTCGAGCTGCTCGCGCGTCCGCAGTTGACCGATCTGCCGGAGAATCCAGTCGGCAAGATTCTTGACCTTCTGCGCGGCGTGTACGCGGACTTCGAACGGGTGGAGCTGCCCGAAATCGTCGACTTCGCGGATGCGCAACGGACGATCGGGAATCTCGCGCTCTACATCGATCCAATCGAGCTGCACCGTGTGGACGATCGCCGCATCCTGCGGTACGACCTGACGCTTCCGATGCTGCTCACGATTCGCAGCGAAGGACGACCGATGCGGCTCTGGACCTCGGGCAAGGCTTATCGCCGCTGCCAGATCGACGCGATGCACCTCGACGCGTTTCACCAGGCCGAGGCGCTGTGGCTCGACGATCGCCACCGGCTGAATGCCTGGAGCGCCGGCGGCCACGTGCTGCAATCAGTCGACACCGTCTTCCCGGGCCGCAGCGTCAAGATCGTACCGACGCAGTATCCGATGTGCAGCCAGGCCTGGGAGCTGGAGGTCGACGATGACGGCCGCTGGTTGGAGGTCCTCGCCTGGGGCGTCTACACCGATCGCATCGTCGAGCATCTCGGCGGCGATCCGGCCACGCAGATTGCGATTGGCGTCGGCTACGGCCTCGAGCGGCTGGCAATGCTCCGCTACGGCATCGACGACATCCGCAAGATCGACGTCGCGCACGTGGCGTAGACCAACGGCCGGCAGCGCGTCATCGCGACTTCGGCCGTCACTCGTGGCGCAGGGCTGCGATCGGATCCAGCCTCGAAGCGCGGTGCGCGGGTACGTACGCTGCGAGGAAGACGGCGGCGGTCAGCGCCACGATCGCTGCCGCGACGGCCCACGGATCGCCGGGCGACACGCCGAACAGGAGCGAGGCGATCCAGCGGGACGCCATCCACGCTGCCGGGATTCCGGCGGCAATGCCGATCAGGACGAGCCTCGCTGCGTTTTTCAGGACAAGCGTGGTGACCCGCTTCCGGTCGGCGCCGAGCGCGAGGCGGATGCCGATTTCCTTGACACGTCGAGCGACGCCGTACGCAAGCAGTCCGTACAAACCGACGCAAGCCACGGCGAGCCCCAGCCCGGCAAACGCGCCCGTGAGCAGCGCCATCATGCGTTCCTGAAGCATCGTGTCGTCCACTTGCGCGGAAAGCGATCGGACCTCGACTGCAGCGCCGGGGATTTTTTCTTGCAGCACCTGCCGGACCGCGGACGCGGCAGGGCCGGCGGACCCCGCGATCCGGGCTTCCAGCGTCAGGTCGAGCTTGCTTGGCATCTGGGCGAGGGGCACGTAGACCGTCCGCGGCGTCGGGTCTCGCAGACTCGTGGCATTCACGTCCTTTACCAGCCCGATAATCGTCAGCTCGCTCCGGTGTCCTCTGAGACTGGCGGAGAGTCGCTGGCCGATCGGCGATTGATTCGCGAAATACCGCTGCGCAAAGCGCTCGTTGATTATCGCCACTGAAGGCCGCTGCGCCGTGTCGTCGCTGGTGAACGATCGACCCGCGAGCAGCCGAATCTGCATCGTCTCGAAGAACCCGGCGGTGGCGCCCACGAATAACGCGGTATCGAGATCCGGAAGCGGCTGCCCGGCGGGTACCGCCGGTTCGCTCCACGTCGATCCGCTCAACGGCGTGTGCGTGGAGAGGCCTGCGGATCGGATTCCCGGCGCGCGCTGCACGGCGTCGAGAAGGTCAGATGTGTCGGGCATCTTCGACGCCGGGAGATCGACCAGCAGCACGCCGTCCGCGTTGAAGCCGGCGTCGAATTGCCGCAGGTTGTGCAACGTTCTGCCAAGGAGGCTGGCGCCAACGAGCAGCACGAGGGCAAGCGCGACCTGAGCGCTCACGAGCCACGGAAGCAGACGCGATCGTGACGCGCTGATCCGCGCGCCGTCTCTGAGCGCACGGGCTGGTTCCGCGGAGCTCGCCTGAAACGCAGGCGCGATGCCGAAGAACAGTGCCGTCGCAATCGCGACGGCGCTCGTAAAGCCGAGCACGCGCCAGTTCGGCGACAGATCGAGCATCACTCGAGCCGGTCCTGCGGAAAGCATGCTGATGAGAAAACGGCTCGAGAACGACGCGAGGCCGACGCCGAGCAATGCGCCTAGTGACGAGAGCATCAGGCTTTCGATCAGAAGCTGCCGCACGATCCGGCCACGCCCCGCGCCAATCGCCAGCCGGACGGCAATCTCCCGCTGACGCGTGGACGCGCGCGCGAGCAACAGGCTCGCAACGTTCGCGCAGGCGATGAGCAGAACCAGTGCGACCACACCCATCAGGACGACGAGCGGCATCGCGTACTGCGATCGCAGCGAGGTCCAGCCGGTGGCGCCGGGCGAGAACCGGAACGTGGCGGCGGCAAGAGCCTTGCGGCGCGATTCGGGCCAGTGCGGAGCGATGAACGGTTCGGCGATGCGAGGCCAGACCGCTGCGAAACGCGTTTCCGCGTCTGTTGCCGAGAGGCCGTGACGGGGCCGCGCCAGCACGCGCAGCCAGAAATTTCCCGGCCCGAGAAGCGGAGCCGCGGCCGGATCGAGCCGCGGAAGCGCCGCAACGGCAACCGTGATGTCCGCAATCGACCCGACCTCGGCGCCAGTGAACCCGCGCGGGCTCACCCCGACGATGGAAACCGGAACGCCGTTCACGAGCAATGACGTTCCGGCAATATCCGCGCGCCGCGCGAACTGACGCTCCCAATAGCCATAGCCGAGGACTGCCACAGCCGGCGCCGACGGCTGATCGTCCGAAGGACCGAGCAGCCGTCCGATCACCGGTTTCAAGCCGAGCGTGTCGTAGTACCCGCCGGTCACGATCGCCGCCGGAACCTTCGAGATCGATCCGGCAAATCCGACATCGAACAGCGCGGTATTGAAGCCGCCAACGGCTGCAAATATCTCGCGCTGTCCGGCCAGAGCGCCGACGATGGCGTAGGACAGACTCTCGGATCCTCCGCGCGCATCGGATTGGATCGATACCTGGACCAGTTGTTGCGGCTCGTGCACTGGAAGCCAACGCAGCATCAGCGCGTCAATCAGCCCAAAGATCGCCGTGTTCGCGCCGATGCCGAGCGTCAATGTGAGGACGATGACGAGGGTGAACCCGGGACTTCGGCGCAACAGGCGGCAGCCGTACCGCACGTCCCGTCCGATCTCCTCGAGCCAGGCCCCGTGCCGCCCGGTGCGAACCCGCTCCTTGACCTGCTCGAGTCCTCCGAGCTCGAGGACCGCCATCCGGTGCGCCTCGGCGGGCGGGATGCCGGCGCGTATCTTCTCGGCGGACGATGCCTCGACGTAGCCCCGCAGATCGTCACCGAGCTCCTGCTCGGCACGCGCCGGCCGCAGGAGACCGCGCAGGACTGATCCGAGCCGGCGCAGCAGCGTCATGCTCATCTGGACTCCTTTAGGTAACCTAGATGAACCTACTGTACCGCGGCTGACCTTTAGGTTGTCAAGAGGAGAATGCTCGTCCGCGAATGAGATCCAGGTGATTCGAGGCGCGCCGTCTGTCCGTGTCGATCATCATGCGCGCGCGAGCGGCGGACGACGAAACGGACCCGTCACCCTGGAGAGCGAGCGGGCGATGCCGAGCAGTCGTGATTCGCTCCAGCGCCTGCCCACGACCTGGATGCCGATCGGCAGACCGTCCGGATCCTGCGCGTACGGCAGCACGATCGCGGGATGACCGCTGTAGTTGAAGAGCGCGCCGTGCGCGCTCACCAGCCAGTACGTCTCGTTCCTGCCGTCGACGGCGAGCGGAGAACCGGGCCGGCAATGCGGAAACGCGTTGACCATCGACGCCGGACTGAGCAGGACGTCCCAGGAATCGAAAAACTGCTCCCAGGCGGCGATCGACCGATCGCGGTGGTGGAGCACTTCGAGGTACGCAGCCAACGTCGCCGGCGTTTTGTCCTGCGACTCAAAGGCGCCGAGCGCCATGCCGATCAGCTTTCCGGCCCGGGAGAGATCGTCGCTCACTTTCACCGGCGGTAAGCCTGTGTCATCCACCTCTTTGACTTGTCGACACAGCGGTCGAAGCGCCTTCGTCAAGCTGTCGAGGGCGTGGCGAATGCTCGACGCGACCGGCAATTCCGGGAATGTCCGGGCAACCGCGATCTTCAGCGGCTTCAACGCCGCCTTTGGAGAATCGTCGACCGGCACCGGCTGGACTTCGGTGTCGAGTCTGTCCGGACCTGCGATGATTCGAAACAGGACCGCGAGATCCTCGACGGTCCGCGCCATGGGTCCCGCGCAGGCCATGACGCGCAGCGCGCGAGGCGTCCCGCGAGGATCGGGTACCACTCCCGTCATCGCTACGCGACGCTCTGTCGGCTTCAAGCCGAACACACCGCAATAAGCACTCGGCAGCCGGATGGACGCGGAAAGATCGGTGCCGATCTCGAACGGCGTCATCCCCGCTGCGAGTGCCGCGGCTGCTCCACCGCTCGATCCGCCCGGCGTCCGGTCGAGGTTCCACGGATTGTTGGTGCATCCGAAGACTGGATTCGAGGTCTGAAAGTCGCCCAGCAGCTCGGCGACGTTGGTCTTCCCCATCAGGATGGCGCCGGCGTCCTTCAGGCGTGCCGCCACTGTGCTGTCTTCCCGGGGCACGTGATCGGCAAGCGGCTGAAAGCCGACGGTCGTCCGCACGCCGGCCGTGGCGAACGCATCCTTGAGCGTGTAGGGCACGCCGTGCAGCGGACCCCACAATTTCTTTTGCGCCAGCGCTCTGTCAGCCTCTCTGGCGCGCTTGCGCGCGCGCTCGACGTCCAATGTCACGACCGCGTTCAACGCGGGGTTGTGCCTGTCGATCTGCCGCAAATGCGCGTCGAGCGCTTCGACGGCCGACACCTGTTTGTGCCGGATCGCGGCGGCGAGTTCCGTCGTGCTCGAAAAGACGATTTGCACGGGTCGGATGATATCGCCGGGACGCTATCGTCGCGTCACCGCCGGGGTGATTGCGGGGTTTTGGCTTTCTGCCTCTGCCTTCGGCCTTGTGCCTTTTGCCTTCCGACTTGCTCATCCGGCTCGCACGCGATCATGACTTCCGTGCTCTTCACGAGCGCGATCGCCGGCTTGCCGCGCCGCAACCCGAGCGCATTGACGGCGTCGCGGGTGATGACGGCGGTGATGGTGTCCTGGCCCACGCGCAGCCGGACCTGCGCCAGCACACCCTCCGCGCGAACTTCTTCGATGATGCCTCGCAGCTGATTGCGGGTGCTGAGCGACACGATTGCCGCCGGCGTCGCGGCGGGAGGCTGCCGGCGGTGATCCGGCAGCCCGCCGCCGGCGGCGAGCAGTCGATCCAGCTCTTCAGCGGAGACGCGGTGATGCCCGCCGCGGGTCTTCACCGTGCGAACCGCGCCCTGGTAGATCCATTGTTTCAGCGTCGAGTAGCCGACACCGAGCTGGGCCGCCGCTTGCCGGGTCGTGAAGAGCGCCATGCCGCCCACTATAATCGAAATCGATTCAAGTCAATTCAAGGCGAATTGACGATGCGGTTCGAGGTTAATACGCTGCACCGTCTGTGCCGCCCAAATATTTCGCCGGTGTCGTCCTGGTCATGCTCATGCTCGGCGGCGCCACCGGCTCCGCCGCGGCTCAGACCGGAAGCGCCACGCTGACCGGCGTCATCCGCGACGCCACCGCGCAGCCGGTGGCGGGCGCCGCGGTCGTCGTCACCGCAGTCGCAACCGGCGCGGCGCGAACCACGACGACCGAATCCGACGGCCGCTATTCCGTCGTCGCGCTCCCGCCCGGCAGCTATCAGGTGGCCGTCACGGGCACCGGGTTCCGCCCCCTCGTCCGGACCGGCGTGATCCTCGAGACCGGCGAGACGATTCGGCTCGATTTGAGGCTCGAATTGGGGTCGAGCGAGACGGTCACCGTCACCGGCGACGCGCCGCTGCGGCAGAGCGAGCGCGGGAGTCTCGGCCAGGTCGTCGATCGCGCGCGGATCGAGAGCCTGCCGCTGAACGGCCGGACGTTCGTCACGCTCGCCACCCTCTCCCCCGGCGTCGCGCTGCCGCCGGCAACGATTCTGCCGCGGATCAACGGCGGACGGCCGCGCACGAACGAGTACCTCTACGACGGGATTTCGGTGCTGCAGCCTGAACCGGGACAGGTCGCGTTCATTCCGATCATCGATTCCATTCAGGAGTTCCGCATCGAGCGCAACAGTCCGCCGGCCGAGTTCGGCCGTTTCAACGGCGGCGTCGTGAACCTGACGATGCGATCGGGGACGAACCGGTTGTCCGGCGCCGCATTCGAGTTCTTCCGCGACGAGTCGCTGAACGCGCGGAACTACTTTCAGCGAAGCGACCCCAGCAAACCGACCTTCAGCCGGAACCAGTTTGGCGGTGTCCTCGGCGGGCCGATCCGGACCGGGCAGACATTCTTTTTCGCCGACTACCAGGGTCAGCGTCAGGAGATCGCGCGCATGGTCACGTCCACCGTGCCGACGCTGCTCCAGCGGCAGGGGATCTTCACCGAAGCGATCAACGGGAGGGTGCCGACCATCTACGATCCGCAGACGACGGTGGTCAACGCCGACGGCACGACCACGCGCATGCCGTTCGCGAACAACAGGGTCCCGATGGATCGCTGGGATCCGGTCGCGCGCACGCTCCTCGCGCGCTATCCGGAGCCGACCGCGTCAAGCACCGGCAACAATTTCAGCCGGACGGCCGGCGAGATCGACGATCAGGATCAGGGCGACGTCCGGATCGATCAGCGGTTGCGGAACGGCCAGGACTCGGCTTTCGGGCGGCTGTCGTACGCGCATGGCGCGTTGACGCCGGTGACGCCGCTCCCGGACGGCAGCGGCACGACGACCGGGACCCTCGGACCGCAGGACACGCGCGCCTGGTCATTCGCGTCGAACTACGTGCACGTGTTCTCGGGCCGGTGGATCAACGAGCTTCGGATCGGCGACACGCGGCGGTCAGTCAAGCGCTCAGCGACCAGCATCGACGGCTCGCTTGAAGACGCGATTGGACTGCCCGGCATTCCCTCTTCGGCGCAGTTCCCTTCCACCCTTCCGACGTTTTCGATTGCCGGGTATCAGCCGCTGGGCTCGCCGGCGAACACCGCCTCGTCGTTCCGCACGCAGGTGACGCAAATCGCCGACAGCGTGTCGTGGATTGGCGGGCGGCACAACGTGAAGCTGGGGATCGACTTCCGGTGGGAGCGTCTCAACGTCGTCCAGCCGCCGTCGCCGACGGGCGCGTTCTCGTTCTCCACGCTCTTCACCGATCTCAACGCCGCGACCGGAACCGGAGCGTCGCTGGCGAGTTTTCTGCTCGGCCAGGTGCAGTCGTTTTCGATCGACCTGCAACAAAACCCGATCCGCAATCGGGCCGATATCCAGGAGTACTTCGTCCAAGACGACTGGCATCTGACGTCGAATACGACCGTAAACGCCGGTGTCCGGTACACGCTCAACTTTCCGTCCACCGAAGTCGACGATCAGGCCGGGGTCTTCAATCTGGACACCCGCCAGCTCGAGTACCTCGGCCGCGACGGCAACCCGCGTTCGGCGCGGCGGCTGCACAAGCACGACTTCGGTCCTCGCCTCGGCCTCGTCCATCAGGTGAACGACCGCTTGGTCGCCCGCGGCGGCTTCGGCGTCGTGTTCATCGAGCAGGCCGGCATCACGACGCCGTTCACGACGCCGGCGTTTCCATTTCTGCAGACGGTCTCCCAGCGCACGCTCGACAACATCGTCCCGGCCTTCGTGCTCGCCGGCGGGCCGACGGTCGTGCCGGTGGGCCTCACCCCCAATGCGGGTCTCGGGCAGGGTGTCTTCGCCGTTGAGGCAGCGCGCGGGTCGGGTTACGTCCGGCAGTGGAACGTCGCGTCGGAGTTCGCGCTGAACACGAACACGACGATCGAAGTGGCGTACGCCGGATCGCACATCACGAACGTCGGCGTGCCGGATGCCAACATCAACCAACTGACCGTCGACCAACTCGCGCAGGGACCGCCGCTGACCCAGCGTGTGACGAATCCCTACTTCGGCATCATTCCGCGATCGTCGTCGCTCGGCGATCCCACGATCACCCGGGCGCAGCTGATGAAGCCATTCCCCGACTACACGGCGGTCAGTCTCTACCGCAACAATCTGGGCACCACCGACTATTGGGGCGTCACGCTCAAGCTCGAACGCCGCTGGTCTCACGGCTTGACGTTTCTCGTGAGCTACACGCGATCGCACCTCGAAGATGACGCGTCGTCAGTGTTCGACGCATCGATCCTGACGGGACCGATCCTCAACGCGCCGGTCGCGGATGCGTTCAACCGGTCGCTCGATCGCGACGTCTCGTCCGGAGACATTCCGCACGTGTTCGTGACCAGCGCGGTGTGGGACGTGCCGGTCGGCCGCGGCCGCCGGTACCATCAGGGCGGCATTCTCGGCGCCGTCGTCAATGATTGGTCGGTCTCGTCGATCATCACGCTGCAGTCGGGCTTGCCGGTCGCGGTCACGCAGGTGACGAATTTCAACGCGTTTGCCGGATTCGGCACGCAGCGGCCGAATCTCGTCGGCGATCCCGAGTTGCCGTCCGAGGAACGCACGACGGCGCACTGGTTCAACACGGCGGCATTTGCGATCGCCCCGCAGTTCACGCTGGGATCGGCTTCGCGCAATCCGGTTCGCGGACCGTCGTATCGAAACGTCGATCTATCGCTGGCGCGCCGGATCTCGGCGGGCCGGACCACCGTCGAAGTCCGCCTCGATACGTTCAACCTTCTCAACACGACGCCCTTCGGTCAGCCGAACGGCGTCGCCGGCACGCCGGCCTTCGGCACGATCACGACGGCCGGCGATCCGCGCGTGGTTCAGATCGCGGTCAAGTTGAGTTGGTAGACGACTGTGAGCAAATTTCTCGTATCGGCTGCAGAGCAAAGCACACATGAAGGACATGAAGGGGCATGAAGGACATGAAGAAGAACTTTTGAAAGTAAGTTCTTTGTTTTGATCAGTAAGTGCTTCATGCCCTTCATGTCCTTCATGAACTTCATGTGTGCTTTTGGCGCGCAGCCGGGAGTACGTGAGCGCTACTCCGCCCGGAGCGCCGCCGTGGGATCGAGCCTTGACGCGCGGTACGCCGGCAGACCGCAGGCGACGGCTGAAACCGCGAGGAAGAGCACGGTAATCGCGACAAACGTCGGGGGATCGCTGGCCTTCACGCCGACGAGCAGACCCGAGATCGTGCGCATGATGCCGAGTGCCGCGGCCACACCAATCACGCTGCCGATCGACGCCAGCAGGAGTCCACGGCCGACGATCAGTCTGAAGATCGACGCCCGTTCGGCGCCGAACGCCATGCGGACGCCGATCTCCGCCGTGCGCTGCCGCACCGACGTCGAGAGCACGCCGTACAGACCGATCACGGCGAGTACAGCCGCGATCGCTGCGAAGATGCTCGTGAGCACGAGCGCAAAGCGCGTCGGTGCCTGCGCGCGATCGACGAACGCGGACATCGGCTGAATCTCCGATACCGCAATCCGCGCGTCCACGCGCGCGACCGCCACCTTCACGTCGTCGGCCAGCGCCACCGGATCGCCGGTCGTCCGCACGATCCAACGATTCGCGCCGCCGATGCCATCGCGCCCCTCGGGGAAAAAGATCGCTTCGCGTCCGTCACTGGCAAGCGACGCGTGCCGCTCGTGGGCGACGACGCCGACGACCGTGAATGGCGTGGGCGAATTGCCGCCGACTCGCAGCAGGAGTCTCTTCCCCGCCGCCGGCTGGCCGGGGAAAGCGCGCGATGCCAGCAGCTTGTCGACAATCACGGCGGTACTGTCCGCAGCGTGATCCTCACGGCGAAACACCCGCCCTTCGAGCACCGGCGCGCGCATCGTCTCGAAATAGCCGGGCTGCACGATATGCGTCGCCGCCTGCAGGAAGAGCGACGGATCCGCCGCGGCGGCTTCGGTCCCGTACGGGATGTTCGCCGTGCCGCCGTCGAGCGGCAATGGAGTCGCCGCCGAGACACCGGTCACTCCCGGCAAGGCCCGGATCTCCGCGCGAAGACGGTCGAGAATGGTCTCGCGCTCCTGCGGCGATTGCGCGCGGACGTTCGTCATCAGGAAGGTCAGGATGCCGTTCGGGTCGTAGCCGGGGTTCACGTGCTGCAGCGCGATCATGCTGCGTAACATCAGCCCGGATCCGACGAGCAGCACGAACGACAGCGCGACCTCGACGATGACGAGCCCCGAGCGCAGACGGCCGGCGCCGAGCCCGAACGTGCGTCCGGTCCGGCGCAGCACGTCGACAACGTTCGGCCGTGACGCTTTCAGCGCCGGAATGATCCCGAAGAGCGCGGCCGAGACGAGCGCCGCGAGCGCCGCAAACGCCAGCACGCTCAGATCGATCGACACCGATTGGAGGCGAGGCAGCGTCACCGGACCCATCTGCTGCAGGAGCTTGATGCCGAGCTGCGCCAGGATGAGTCCGCCGGCGGCGCCAATTGCGGCGAGAAGCACGCTCTCCGCGAGCATTTGCCGCACGAGCCCGCCGCGCCCGGCCCCAAGCGCCGTGCGGACAGCCAAATCGCGCTCGCGCCGGCCCGCCTGCGCGATGAGCAGGTTGGCGACATTGGCGCATGCGATCAGCAGCACGAACATGACGGCGCCCATCAGCGTGAGGATCGCGCGGCGGACGTCGGACACGAGCGCCTCGTGCATGGACACGACGGTGATCCCGACCCCCGCGTTTTTCTTGACGGGATACGTGTTGCGCAGCTCCGCGGCAAGGCCATCCATCTGCGCCTGGGCCTGCGCCACGGTCACACCCGGCTTCATGCGGCCGACGACTCGCAGCGCGCCGACCGTGCGCGATCCGGTCGCAAAATTCGTCCGGCTCGCGATCCAGAGATCCGGCGCGCGCTCGACGTTGTTGCGCGGCGGATACAGGATCTCCGCGCCGGGCGCGAGAATCCCGACGATATCGGCCTGAGCGCCGCCGAGATCGAGACGACGGCCGACGACTCCCGCGTCGCCGCCAAACCGCCGCTGCCAGTACTCGTGACTGAGGATCGTCGCAAACACGGGTGGAGGCTGAGGCGGTGGGGCCGGCTGCGGTGGCGCCGCGGCCTGCGGAGCCGCGCCGCCCTGGGCAGTCGGCGCCGGCGGCGGAGGCGGCAGCGGCGTCCCGTCCGTATCAACGAAGTCCCGGCCGCGCGCCGCCGTGAGTCCAAGGAGCCGCAGCGTGTTCGTCGTCACGAACGCCGTCTTCACCTGCTCCGGCGGTTCGTTCGGCGTCGTCACCGTCTGCCGGCCCGTCTGGATGGCGGCGACGTCCTCGAGGAGCGTGCCCTTTGTCTTGAGATCCGGAATGTCGCCGACGGGGAATGGAAATTCGGGCACATTTCGCGCACGCAGCTCCTGCCAGACGAGCACGAGCCGCGACGGATCGCGATACGGCAGCGGCTCGATCAGCACGGCATTCACCACGCTGAAGATGGCGGTCGCCGAGCCGATGCCGAGGATCAGCGTCAACAGCGCGGGCAGCGCGAACCCGCGCTGCGTGACGAGCGTTCTCACGGCAAGTTGCAGATCGGTGATGAATTTCATGAGGTCCCCGGGAGAAAAGGTGATCGGATCGCGGCCGGCCTTCTGCATCCGCTCGGCGCCCGACGTCACCACGAGATCCGCGACGATGCGGCACCAGAAGCCGGCGCGCGCCACCAGGCCTCTCGACGCGACGCGCGCGTGCGACTGGCGGAACGTGTCGAGCAGCTCCTCTGCCGCTTCGTCGCGAAAATCGGCCGGCAGGGCGAAGAGAAGACGACGATAGACGCGCTCGGCCGACATCACCGCTACCGTCCGCCGGCCGGACGGACGCGGGCAGCAAGATCGAGCGTCCGCCGCAGACGCGCCAGCTCCGCCTGCAGCACTGCGCGACCGAGCGGTGTCAGCGCGTGGTGGACCTGCCGATCGTCGCCGGGGTCCGGGTGGGCATCCGTCCGCGCGATCAACTCCTGTTGCCGCAGCTCACGAAGCAGGCGATAGAGCGTGCCGGGACCGAGGAGCGGCCGGCCGGGAACCGTCGCGTTCACGGCTTCGAGGATGTCGATACCCGGCCGCGGGCCGTCCGCGAGCGCCGCAAGGACCGCGCACGCCGTCGGGCGGAGCGGAAGGTTCCGGTCAATGTCGGGCCCGCTGGGCCGTTGGCTTCGATTCCGCATCATATTCATTCTTGAAGGTAATTTGACGAAGGGAAGGGCCCGGCGGTTTCGTGGTGTCAACGACTATGAAACCCGAGGTCTGGAGGCTGAATTCTGAACGCGGTACTCGGCCGGGTCCACGAGCGCGTCAATCACGACCGGACGATCCACCGTGAGCCCCTCCCGGACCGCCGACTCCAGCTCCCCCATCGTCCGCGCCCGTCTGACCCAGGCGCCAAATCCGGCCGCCACCGCCGCGAAATCGACGGCGCCGTGATCGACGCCGTAGGGCGCATGCCCGCGATTCTGCTGCGCGACGTGGATCAGGCTGAGACTGCTGTCGTTGAAGACCACGGTCATGAAGTGCAGCCGCTCGCGGACGCACGTTTCGATCTCGGCGCACGTCATCCCGAGTCCGCCGTCACCGATCGCGCAGAGCACCGGACGATCTGGATGCGCCAGCCGCGCGGCCATCGCCGCCGGCAGACTGTAGCTCATCGACGACAGCCCATTGGACTCGAAGAACGTCAACGGCTCGAACGTCGTCCACGCCTGGCTGGTAATCGATTTGATCGCCCCGACGTCGGTCGTGAAGATCGTGTCCCGTGGCATCAACTCGCGCAGCCGCCGGGTGAGCTCGTACGCCGAGAGCGCCGACGGCCGCGCCGCCGGCTTCAGCACGCCCACCAGGTCGTCACGAAACTGTCTCAGGTCAGCCGACGTCCATTCACACGAAGGACGCCGGCCCAGTCGCAGCGCCTGAAGCGAAGCCGCAACATCGCCGACTGCTTCCGCGTCCGGCCGGTACTCGCCGCTCGCGATCGACACCGGACCAATCGACACCAGCCGCATCGTCTGATGCCAGAGCTTGTCGGACTCGACTGGATCGAATCCGATGCCGAGCAGCAGATCTGCGCGGCCGAAGAGATCCACGATCGCGCCATCGCCCGCGACGCCGGCGCAGACGCCATGGAACAGTGAATGGTCCTCGGCAATCAGCCCCTTGGCTTTGGGTGTGACGAACACAGGTGCGCCCAGCCATTCGGCGAACTCGCGAACGATCGGCGCGTGCTCGTGCGGATTGAGATCCAGTCCGAGGACCACGATCGGCCGCCGCGCGCTGTCGAGCGCCGTGCCCACCCGCGCGAGATCCTGCGCGGATGCCCGGCCAGGCGGCATGGGATCGATCGCGATCGATTCGGAATCACCGGTCTGCTGCTCGACGGCGCGAGCGATATCGCTGGGCAGGGCTAGGTGGACCGGACCCATACGCGGCTGCATGGCGGATCGCAGCGCCAGCCGAACTTTCGCCGCGGTGTCGACGCCGTCGAGCGTCAACGACATTTTAGTGAAGGGGCGATAGACGGCGTTCAGGTCCAGGTTCTGATGCGTGGCGTACGGCTCGGCCGCTTTCGACGTCGATGCGGTGATGGCAACGACGGGCGACCTGTCGAGGAAGGCATTCGCCACGCCGAGCGTCATGTTCACGGCACCGGGTCCCAGCGTCGAGACACACACGGCGGGCCGCCGGCCGATCTGGCCGCTCACGTCGGCGATGAACGCCGCGGCAGCCTCGTGACGCGTCAACAGAAAGTCGATTCCCTCGGCTTTGGCCGCGTGGATGAACTCGAGAATCTCGCCGCCGGGAAGACCGAACATCCGGGTGATGCCGGCAGCGCGGAGCGTGCGAGCGAGCGTCTGGGCCGTCGTCGGGGCGGTGGATGACATTCGGCGCTACATCTTATTTCCATCCGTGGTGGTCTCGCAGAGCCTCGCCGCCTGCGTCATCAGGTAATTGCGCTCCGGAATGCTGGTCGTCTTTCCTGCTGCTGTCCGGTAATGATGGACGGCTGCTTCGCGATCGCCGGACAGTTCGAGCAGGTGTGCGCGAACCGAGTCGAGCCGATGATGCCCGGCCACGCGCTTGTCGCGGTCGAGCGTCGCAAGAAGCTCCAGCCCGGCCGCGAAGCCATGCACCATCGCCGTCGCAATCGCTTTGTTGAGCTTCACCATTGGATTGTCGGAGAGGCGATCGAGAACGCTGTAGAGCGCGAGGATCTGCGGCCAGTCGGTTTCTTCCGGCCGCGCCGCCTCGTCGTGCACTGCGGCGATGGCGGCCTGCAGCTGGTACGGTCCGATCGATCCCTTCGGCAGCGTCGCCGAGATCAACGCTATGCCCTCGGCGATCTCTCGCTGGTCCCATCGCGTTCGATCCTGGTCCATGAGCGGGACCAGCTCGCCGGCCGGTCCGGTCCGGGCGGCGCGACGCGCGTCGGTCAGCAACATCAGCGCGAGGAGCCCCGCCGCCTCTGCGACGTCAGGCAGCAGTTGGTGCACCGCGCGCGTCAGCCTGATCGCTTCGCTCGCCAGATCCCGGCGCTGCAAATCGGGTCCGACGCTGCTCGAGTACCCTTCGTTGAAGATGAGATAGAGCACGTGCAGGACGGCGCTCAGCCGTTCGGCGCGGTCGCGATCCGTCGGCACGCGAAACGGCTCGCCGGAGGCCTTGATGGTCTGCTTTGCCCGGCTGATCCGCTGCGCCATCGTCGCCTCGGGCACGAGAAACGCGTGGGCGATTTCGGCCGTCGTGAGACCGCCCACGGCCCGCAGCGTCAGCGCGATCGCTGACGATGGCGAGAGCGCGGGATGACAGCACATGAAGAGCAGAATCAGCGTGTCATCCTGACCGGTCTCGATCTCGTCCGACGGCGCCGGCGCAATCGGATCGAGCTCGGCCGCGACGGCCGCTTCCCGCTGCCGGCGCGCAAACTCGCTGCGCACGTAATCGATCATCCGGCGCGAGGCGACGTGGATCAGCCAGCCGCGCGGATTGTCCGGCACGCCGTCGCGCGGCCACTGGACCGATGCCGCGATCATCGCCTCCTGAACCGCGTCTTCGGCGGCGGAGAAATCACCGAACCGCCGGATGACGGCGCCCAGCACCTGCGGCGCAAGTTCGCGCAGCAGGTGATCGGTACCAACATCCGGCGCGGCGTGCGTCACAGGAATTCTTCCGGCGGGCCGCTCATCACCTGCCGGACTTCAATCGGCATGTTCAGCGGGGTGCCGCCCGGACCGGGCGCTGCGGACGCCTGCGCGGCGATCTGATAGGCGCGCTCCGGGTTCTCGACGTCCACGATCCAGTAGCCGGCGAGAAATTCCTTGGACTCGGGAAAGACGCCGTCCGTGATCGGCGCGCCGTTCTTGCCGGCGCGGATCAACTTGGCCTGATCGGGCCCTGCCAGGCCCTCCGCGGACACAAGCTCGCCCGATTGGCCGAGCTTCTTGCTGAAACTCACCATGAACGCGATGTGCGCCTGGATATCCTGCTTCGGCCATTTCATGATCTCGTAGGCCGCTCCACCCTTCGCATTCATCATCAGCATGTACTTCATGTCCTCGCTCCTTTGAAAGATCCGAGGGGCTTCGCCCCTGCGGGCACCCTTACGGCGTCGCTCGCGGGGACCCCGAGATCCCCGCTCCGCTCCGCCGACTCGCTCGCTAGCGCTCGCTCGTTTCTGTCGCCCCTGTGGCGCGTTCATGGGTAAGTCGGAGCAACCCCTGGATTCTCGACATCCGTTCGGTGGCCGCCGAACGAAATCTGTGCCTTCTCCGCTGACAGTTTCGGGCGCTTGACTGGAATCAACAAACTGTCCGGCCCCGGTCTCACGGCACGCCAATTGCCGGGCAGAATCCCGGCAGTATAGACGTGGCACCCGAGCGCAGGCGGCAACGCCGCATCCCTGTTCGCATCGACGCCTATTGGAAGAATTGCACCAAGGCGGGCCTGGCCCGGGTGTCGAATCTGAGCCTCGGCGGCTGCCGCCTGACGTCGAACCTGCCGCTCAAGATGGGCGACTACACCGTGCTCACGATCTACTTCGGCAGCGGCGGCTCGATGACGCTGGAGGGACGCGTGGTGTCCATGAGCCCAAAGGGCTTCGGCGTGAGATTCGACAATGTGACCGAGATGCTCAAGTACCAGATCACCGAGGCGATGCAGCCGTTCAAGTGACCCTACTTCTTGGCCGGCGCGCGCCGGCGAAGCTCCTCGAACCAATCCGTCACCGACGCGAAAACCGATCCGGAATCGTTCCCGGAGATCGATTCGACAAGGAAGCGATCGGGGCTGGGCGTCACGTCCCAGGTCGTGCCGGCCGGACCCCTGAACAGGACGCGCGGCGCGGATGGGACGAAGCCCGGTGAATTGGTGATCGTCACCACGTTCAAGGTCGCGCTGCCCTGCGTCGCGGTCCAGTAAAACAGCTCGTCGCCGCGGTGTGACCAGCGCGGCCATTGCCCGCTCTCGTTCGAGATCCGTACCTTGGCGCCGGCTCCGGAAAACGGCAGCACGTACACTTCACGGGTGCCGGTTTCGGTCGACGAAAACGCCACCCATTGGCCATTCGGCGACACCTGGGCTTCTCCATCGGACGCGGGCCCGTCGCGCAACGGATGCGGCGCAGGCTGCGATCCGGGCGCTGGCAGCGGCAGCACGAGGATCCGCATACGGCCGTTCGGTCCAATCTGCGAATAAAGAAGAGTCTTCCCGTCGGGCGTAAACGACGTCGGCGACCCGGGCGGGTCGGTCGGGATCACGAGCTCCGGCTGGCTGCTGCCGTCGGCCGGCACGGAATAAATACCGGGCTTCCCGTCCTTCGTCCCGCCGTACACCACGCGCTTGCCATCGGGCGTCCAGATCGGAAAATCGTTCTGCCCGCCAAACGACAGCCGCGTGGGTGTGCCGCGCGCGAGATCCACGACCCAGATGTCATTGTCCTTGCCATTGCGAATACCGTTGGCGATCCGCAGCCCGTCAGGCGAAAGACGTCCGGTCGCCCACTGGCGGCGCACTTGTCCCGGAATCGGCTGCGGCTTGCCCTGACGATCCATCCACAACAGGAGCGTCCCTTGCGCGCTCTGCGCTTCCGAGTACACGAGTAATCCCGTGTCGGAGAAGGAGTAATCGCCGGTCCCCTCCGGCCCGACGGTCGAGATACCTTCGGCGACCGGAACTTCAGGCCCCATGACCGTAAGCCGGTCGAGATCGAAAGGCACGGCGAAAAGCGTTCCGTCGCGGACGAACGTGAGATGGCCGGTCGGCGCGTACCGGCCGTTGTCGCCACCCTTTGCGATCGCGCGGTAGCCGCCGGTCTTGAGATCCAGCACGGCAAACTGCGGACTCTCTCCGGCCGACGATGCCAGCGTGAACAGCAGGTATCGTCCGCCTGGGAGAAACTGCGGACGCGAGTGAAAGGTCTCACCTTTGCCTTTGTCAATCGTCGTGATCGTCTGCGGCGTGCCGCCATTCGCCGAGACGCGGGTCAGCCCCTTCGACCCGGCAAAGACGATCGTGTCGTCCGGCCCCCAATCGGCACCACCGGTCGCGAATGACCCATCGCACAAGGTGATGGACGTCCCGCCTGCAATCGGAACCTTCTTAACCTTGGTCGGGGCTGCGACGGTACTGAACGCCACCCACTCTCCGTCAGGTGAGAAAAGCGGAAAGCCGGAAACCTCCGTGCCCGGAAGCGGCTTGCCCTCGAACTGATTCATGTGGCGAAGCCACAGCGAGAGCCCCTGAGGTCCGGACACGGTATAGGCGAACTTCGTTCCATCGTGCGAGAGCGCGACGAAGCCGGCCAGCTCCTTCACGCTGTACCTCGCGCGCGTGACGGGACGCGGCGATTCCGTCGTCTTCGAAAACGATCCCGACGACATCACGACGGCAGCAACAATGGCGAGCGCGGCAATCGTCCACGGCAGTGCGCGACGCCAGGCGGGCACGCGCGAAGGCGGCGCCGCGGTAGTCATCGCGGACGTAGAGGCCGCCATATCGCCCACCGCCGAACTCGTGTCGCCGGCGATCAGTTGATCGAGCACGCGGCGCGCCTCGCCGATATCGCGCAAGCGCTGCTTCGGATCCCGCGCGAGACAATCTCGCAGGAGCATTCGCAGCCGCGGCGGCGTGTCGGCCGGCAGCGCGGTCCAGTCGACCTCGCGCGTCAACACCGCGGCGAGCGTTTCCGACACATCCTCACCGTGATACCCGCGCCGGCCCGTCAGCATTTCATACAGCACGACGCCGAACGCCCAGATGTCGGCCCGGCGATCGACGGCGCGCCCTTTGGCCTGCTCGGGCGCCATGTAGGCCGCCGTGCCGAGGATCATGCCGAGCTCGGTCGGGCGAGCCGTGAGCGTCGGCGAGTTCATCGCGTCGGCGGCGGATGTGTCGGGTGCGCGGGACGCGTCGCCACTCAACGCTTTCGCAAGACCGAAGTCCAGCACCTTGACGGTGCCGTCGTCGCGAACCTTGATGTTCGCCGGTTTCAGATCACGGTGGATGATGCCGGACTCGTGCGCGTACTCGAGCGCCTCGGCGATCTGCCGGGCAAGCGGGAGGATGTCATCAATCTTCAGTGCTCGCGGGGCCCCACCCCCGCTCGCGGCCTCGCCTCGGCTCGCGGACTCGCTCGGCGCAGCAGCCGCAGGCGCTGAGTGTCTTGCGTCGCCGATCATCTCGGCAAGCGTCCGGCCGGGCACCAACTCCATGATGAGCGCGTGCGTGGATCCAGAGTCCTCGATGCCGTAGATGGCGGCGATGTTCGGGTGATTCAGCGACGCGAGGACCTGCGCCTCGCGCTGGAATCGCGACAGCCGGTCGCGATCGGCGGCCACGGAAGCCGGCAGAACCTTCAGCGCAACGTCACGGCTGAGTTTCGTGTCACGGGCCCGGTAAACCTCGCCCATTCCACCGGCACCGATCGGCGCGACGACCTCGTACGAACCGATGCGCGCGCCTGTCTGGAGAGACACGCGCGAATTATAAGACCTCGGGTTTCGTTTTCGGTTCGGTGTTCCCTCGGGCCCGGCTTCGTCGCCGAAAACGAAACCCGAGGTCTTGGCTGCTAGCTCAGGACGAGATCGCGATCGTCCTCGCGATCGAACTCGAGCTCCTCGAGCACTTTGCGCAGCTTCAGGGACAGCATGATCGTGCAGGTGAACCAGACGATGAGCGCGATCCGCTGCAGCACGCCGACGCCGCCGTGAAACGGCGACCAGACGGGCATGGTCCCCAGGATGGCCGGAAACATCCACATCATCGCCAGGCCCGATTTCCGCGTGAGCACCGCGAGCCCCTTCCACGGCGGGTCGAGCGCCAGCAGCTTGGACAGCGAGATGAACCCGATCGCCGCGCCGAGATAAGCGACCATCGACGCGAGCGCATGGTACAGGGTCTGGACGATGGCTCCGTTGACGTCGGTCGTCATCGGGAACATGCCGGTGAGCACGATGCCAACCGAGCTGAGCATCAGCGCGGCGAGGCCCGTGAGACTGCCGGGACCCGGACGCACGCCGCGATACAGACAAACCGTGAACACACCCATCATGATTCCGACCATGAAGAGCGTCACGTCCATGAGCGTGCCCATTCGTCCGACTGAAATGGCGTCGACGGACTGGACCCACGGATGATAGTCGGGCTGCAGCCAGCCGAGCAGAAGGACGACGAGCGTGAAGAGAGCCGGGCCCGCGATTCCTGCGTACGCAGCTATAGGCATTTACTTGATGGAAGCATCACTCTCGCGACGTGTCAATCGTTCTAAAGTGCGGTGTCGCGCGACTTACAGATCAGTGCGTGAGATTCGAAACGTGAAATTCGAATTTGGAATCAATCGCTCACTTCGTCGGAATTGGAAATGACCCGATCGGAAACGTCAGCATGATCGAAAACTCGCTGCCCTGCGTTGCCGTCCTCGCGTAGACCTCCCACTCGTAGTTCAGTTTCAGAAAACCGTAGACCTTGCTCTTCGACGCGAGCGCGATGGTCACCTCGGGGCCGAGCGCGAACACCTTGTTCTTGCCAGGAACGAAAATTCCCGGCAACCCCTCGATCACGTCGTCGGTCAGCTTGAACGACGTGTAGTACACCAGGCCGGCGGTGATGCCGCCTTTCATGAAATCGCCGCCGAAGCCGCCCTCGAGGTTCATCGTATTGCCGACTTTGGTCTCGCTGTCTTCCTTCTTCGACTGGAAATCGAAGCTCACGACCGACGCCGCGTGGTACTGCTTCGACTCGGTCAGATACACCGTCGTCCCGAACGCGATCTCGTGTCCCCACATGCCAAAGCCGGTGTTGTCGTTGGCGCCATTCTCGTATCGGCCGGTCGGGATGAAGATGGCGTAGTTGGCCATCGCGTCGGCCCGCTTGAAGTGCCAGCCGAGACCGATCGGCACGACCGCCGAGTCGGTGATCCCGAACCCGGTGCTCTGGTCGAGCTCGGTTCCCTGAAGCCGGTTGTTGATGCCAGCCGGCATCAACAGCTGGAAGTTATAGACGCCCCCGAGGATTTTTGTCGTCGAGACCCAGCTGACGCCGCCGGCAACCGCGGTGCTCGTGATGCTCAGATCGACCGGAAACTTGGTCCCATCCTTAAGTTTGATCGTGTCGGTGTTGTACAGGTACACGAGCGGCGCGATCACATACCAGTGCGGCGGCGGCAGCGATCCGCCCTTCAGCCCCACCAGCCCCTTGATGTGTTGCGTGTTCAGTTGCGCGTGGGCCGGCGCCAAGCCGACCGTGAGCAGCAGTGCACCGGCGATGGCAACAACGCCGGCCATTCTCATCACGATAGGTCGCATCAGTGTCTCCAGGACGCGGGGCGAAGCAATTGCTGGTCCGTCGATGGGCTGATCTGGTTTCGTTGGCTTTACGCGGGCAGCGCCGCCGAGGACCTGGCCGAAGGTACGCGTTGTGCGCTTGCCAGTCCGAACGATGCGACGCTGCCGGATTTCTGCGGACAACAGGACACCCCACGTCGTTGCGCCACGACCGGTCGTGGCTTGAACACGATCCTCCGCGGATCGCGGTGGCGTCACGACGCGCGATTAAGAAATGGAGCGACTATGGCGACGAAACAACCAAACATCCTGATCATCTGGGGGGACGACATCGGCTGGTTCAACGTCAGTATGAACAACAACGGGATCATGGGCTATCGCACCCCCAACATCGACCGGATCGCCAGGGAAGGCTGCAATTTCACGGACTGGTACGGCCAGCAGAGCTGCACCGCGGGGCGCGCCGCGTTCATCACCGGCCAGTCCCCCATTCGTACGGGCTTGACCAAAGTCGGGCTTCCCGGCGCCGATCTCGGACTGCAACCCGAAGATCCGACGATCGCCGACGTCCTGAAGCCGCTCGGTTACGTGTGCGGCCAGTTCGGCAAGAACCACCTCGGCGACCGCGATGAGTTCCTGCCGACGGCGCACGGATTCGACGAGTTCTTCGGCAATCTCTATCACCTCAACGCCGAGCAGGAGCCGGAGTGCCCGGACTATCCGAAGGATCCGGAGTTCAAGAAGAAGTACGGACCGCGCGGCGTCCTGCACACGTGGGCGAATGCGGACGGGACACAGAAGATCGAAAACACCGGCCCGCTCACGATCAAGCGCATGGAGACGGTCGATGAAGAGTTCCTCGACGCGAGCCTCAAGTTCATCGACAAGGCCGTCAAGGACGACAAGCCGTTCTTCGTCTGGTGGAACTCGACCCGGATGCACATCTTCACGCATCTGAAGAAGGAGTCGGAGGGCAAGACCGGCCTGGGCATCTATCCCGACGGTATGGTCGAGCACGACGGTCACGTCGGCAAACTGCTCGACAAGATCGATCAACTGGGCATCGCCGACAACACCATCGTGATGTACTCGACGGACAACGGCGCCGAGGTGATGAGCTGGCCGGACGGCGGCACGACGCCGTTCCGCGGCGAGAAGGACACGAACTACGAGGGCGGCTGGCGCGTGCCGTGCGCTATCCGCTGGCCGGGCGTCATCAAGCCGGGCATCGTATCGAACGAGATCTTCTCGCATACCGACATGCTGCCCACGCTGGCCGCCGCGGCCGGTGAGCCCAGCGCCGTTGAGAAGCTCAAGAAGGGCTACAAGTCCGGCAACAAGACCTTCAAGGTCCACATCGACGGCTACAACCTGCTGCCGTTCCTCAAGGGCGAAGTCAAGGAGAACCCGCGGAAGGGATTCCTCTACTGGAGCGACGACGGCGATCTGTTCGCGTTGCGCTTCAACCAGTGGAAGGTGACCTTCGTGGAACAGCGCGCGCACGGTCTGGCGGTATGGTTCGAACCGCCGGTGTCCCTGCGCGGCCCGCAGCTGCATAACCTCCGCAGCGACCCGTTCGAGCGGGCCACCGAGGATGCGAGCATGTTCTACGACAAGTGGAAGGCCGACCGCGCCTTCCTGTTCGTGCCTGCGCAGGCGATTGTCGGGCAGTTCCTGGAGACCTTCAAGGAGTTCCCGCCGCGGCAGCGGCCGGCGAGCTTCAGCATCGACCAGGCGCTCGAGAAAGCGCGTCAGATGCAGGCCTCGATGGAAACGGGCGCCGGCGTGGGCGTCAAGTAGCGGGAATCGTGCGCGACGGAGGCGGTTGTCGCAAGGCGGCCGCCTCCGCTCGCGAGAGCCCATGTCGTTTCATATCGTCGACGACCCTCGACACACTCGCACACCGGATGTGACTGGCGATCCGATCTGCGACTTCTACACCCGCCATCCGTATCCGCCGCCTGTCGCCAATCTCGACCGCGCGCGTGACGAGTGGCAGGACCCGAACCGTCATCGCGCCGAGCATCACCTCGTCTGGCCCGGCATCCCGTACCGCGCGGATCTCGACATCCTCGTCGCCGGCTGCGGAACGTGGCAGGCCGCCAAGTACGCGCTCTGCCGGCCCGCGGCGCGCGTCGTCGGCATCGACGTCAGCGCGACGAGCATCGAATACACCGAAAAGCTGAAGCAGCAGTACGCGCTTGCGAATCTTGACGTCCGGCAATTGCCGATCGAGCGGATCGATGACCTGGCGCACGAGTTCGATCTGATCGTCTGCACCGGCGTGCTGCACCACCTCGCCGATCCCGACACGGGTCTGCGGGCGCTTCGCGGCGTCCTGAGGCCGGACGGGGCCATGTCCCTCATGGTGTACGCGCCCCACGGACGTGCCGGCATCTACATGCTCCAGGAGTACTGCCGGCAACTGGGCATTGGAACGACTGACCAGGAAATTCGGGATCTCGTCACCAGTCTCGAGTCTCTGCCCCAGCAGCACCCGCTCGTGCCGGTGCTGCGACTATCGCGGGATGCGCGACACGCCGATGCGCTCGCCGATGCGCTGCTGAATCCGCGCGATCGGTCGTACTCCGTGCCGCAACTGCTCGACCTGATCGAACGAAATGGCTTGACGCTGGGACGCTGGTATTGGCAGGCGCCCTACCTGCCGCAGTGCGGCGCGATCGCGGCGACGCCACACGCCAGGCGGCTGGCGGCCCTTCCCGATCGCAACCAGTACGCGGCGATGGAGCTGTGGCGAGGCACCATGTCGTCACACAGCGTCGTCTTGCACCGCCGCGAGAGCGTCGCCGGCGGCGGGAAGATTCGGTTCGACGACGATGGCTGGCTGCGCTATGTGCCGGTTCGACTGCCCTGGACTCAGGTCGTGCAGGACCGGCTGCCCGCCGGTGCTGCGGCAGTGCTGCTGAACAAGAGCCACCAGTTTCACGATCTCATCCTGCCGATCAGCAGAGCGGACAAGGCGCTCTTCGACGCCGTCGACGGCCGCCGCACGATC
>Ga0114129_10000220_pt1 | contig 63451 bp, 53 predicted proteins | sample RhiMetdeltSRZDD1_FD_80071 | JGI IMG/M metagenome (GOLD analysis project Ga0114129, IMG submission 80071) | Populus rhizosphere microbial communities from Tennessee, USA - Rhizosphere MetaG P. deltoides SRZDD1 (version 2) (version 2) | ecosystem: Host-associated > Plants > Roots > Rhizosphere >...
AGGATCCCGGGCTATCAGCTCGTCCTGATCGTCGCGTTCACTGCCGGTGCGCTCTTCCGCCTCGTGCCCTACTTCCTGAGCCCGTCGCTCTGGCTCGACGAGGCACGACTCGCCCTCAACATCGGGGCAAAATCCTTCGCGGGCCTGCTCGGCCCGCTCGCGTACGATCAGTCGGCGCCGCCTCTGTTTCTCTGGATCGAGAAGCTGGCCATGATCGTGGGAGGGCCCAACGAGTACGCTTTGCGTGCGCTGCCTTTGCTTGCGGGTTTGATCACGCCGGTGCTGACGTACTTTCTCGCGGCGCGGGTTGTCGGGAACCGGGAGGCGGCTCTCGCCGCCGGACTCACTGCCCTCTCTCCTTCCCTGGTTCAATACTCCGTACAGCTCAAGCCTTACGAGACCGACGCCCTGGTTTCGGTCGGCTTGCTGCTCGCCTTCATAGTCGAGTCGGCCCGGCGAGAGGACCACGGACCAGGACCAGTGACTCTCGTGCTCGGAGCGGTGGCCGTCTGGCTTTCAGTCACCGCGCCCTTTGTCCTTGCTGCGATTGCGGTTGCTTCCTATCCCACGTTTCGGCGAAAGCCGCGGGTCTTTGGCGCCGTTGTCCTTTGTTGGGGCCTGTCGTTCGCTGTGGCATACTGGCTAGTCTATCGGTCCGCGTCGGCGAATCCCTATCTGCGTTGGTTCTGGAGTGAACGGTTTTTGACGCTGTGGGTCCCGGGAGTTCTTGGCCGGGCATACGGGGCGGCCCGTGAGGTGTTCTTCACCAGCGTCGTCTCGGACGTTTCCGAGGCAGGGAACACGGTTCTTGCCGACGTCTGCTTGGTGCTGACCACAGGCATAGTCGGTCTTCTTGCGCTGTTCGGTGTACGACGCTTGAGCAAGACAAATCGACGCGGTCTAATCCTCCTCGGCGGTTCAGTTGTCGTCTCGCTGCTTGCGTCTTGCCTGGGCCTCTACCCGATCGCGGCGAGGATGGTTCTGTTTGCCGTTCCTATTCTCCTGACATTTCTCGTAGTTGGGGCGACCGATCTCTACCGAACACGCCCGCAATTGCGGATGGTGATCGTAGGGGTCCTCGGCTTGATCGTGGCGGCTGGACAGCTCCGCAACGTCGTTCGCGCAGACGAGCCATATAGGTCGGGCCATTTACGCCCGGCGGTCGCCTTCCTCCAAGCCTCGCTCCTTCCGGGCGAGCCGATCTACGTCGAAGCTACTGCACTCCCCGCCTGGACATTCTATACCACGGACTGGTCTCATCCTGACATCTCCCGCCTCGAGCGGATGGCTCGTGAAGCAAGCTTCGGAGGTGGGGCCTTCGAAAATCAGCCGTCAAGGGGGCGAAGGGTCTTGGGTGATGGAGCCGAGCTGGTTTTTCCATTTCACGGTGGCGTCGAATTGCTCGGCGTCGGCGATGGCGGGGCTTTTCGGGTCGGTGCGAGGCACAAGCCACCTTCGGATCCTGGCTGGGCTGCATCGGAGGCCCAGCGAATCAGGATGGCGGCGCGGCCGACGGCGTGGCTCGTCACGATCAAGCTCCCTTGGGCCGATATCAAGCTCGATGAGGCAATCCGCTCAGCGGGTGGCGTGCGCCGCGATTCGCTGGTGGCGGATTATGCGGTAGTCGCCCGGTACCAGTTTGCCAACGAGTCGGCCTCCACCCCGGTGAACCTGGATCAGTCGCCCGAACCCCGACCTGGCAACGACTCTCGGTAGCCTGTCTCGCCGCGATTCAGAAATCCATTCTGGTCGCACGAGATCGGTTTGGTTACGAGGTGGCGCCGACCGAGCCTGGGGTATTGGGCAAGCGAAGCACCAGCACGAGCGCTGGGAGATAGACCAGCAGAAGCATGAAAGGCCACTGGCGAGACAGGTCTTGCGGCAACGTCTCGATGGCGTGACTCCAGGGAGTGAGCCAGGCACCCAGGAAAGCTGCGGCGTAACCCAGCGCCGCCAGCCCGTACCCCTCCCACCGGGTTCGCGGAATCAGGAACAGCGGCAATGTTTCGTATGCGGTGGGGCTGTGCGGGACACAGGCGAGCACGGCGAGCAGTCGACCCTCGGGCCGTCGCCAGCGCAGAAGGGCAAGGAGCAACATGATGCCGCCGGGCCGCAGAATCGGCGCGACATAAATCTGCGACTGGACGGCGTCGATCCACCCGCGGGGCCATGTGGGTCGTAGCGCCAGGCTGACCACGAGTAGCCCAAGGGCCCACCCGACGACGCGCCATGAGGGAGCGGCTGCCGCGACCGCGAGCCCGATCGACGGCTTGGCGACCCAGGCTACGGCCAGAACCGGAAGCACTACGCTCGCGGTCAACAGAGGAGACCACTGCCCCTGTACTATGGCGGCCGCGAAACCGGCGCTGAGCAGCGCGGGCGGAAGACCGCGCCCGTACCGGCGCGCTGCTTCAGCCAGCACAGCTGCGCCGATTCCCGACCAGATGACTCGCGCAAGCCCGACCGGCAAGCCCGCGAGTGGCAAGACCAGCAGCACGGCGGGCAACGGGTAGAACAACGGGTATCTGTTACCCGCCTCCAGCACCGCCCGGTACGGATCATCTCCCCTTGTGAGGGCACGTGCAGCGATCCACAGGTGGTCGAAATCAGACGCGACCCCGGGAGTTCGAAAGCTGGCCCAGACAATGGCGGCCGCCACGCAGCCGACACCCAGCGGGAGTGCGATCCGGCGCGCGGTCTCTCTCACTGGATGGTGTCGGGCACCACTCTGTATAGCAGGATCGACCGACCGGCCCGCGCCACCGGCTGCCGGCTCCGCAGCCAGGCGTAGTCATCCCAGGTGGGCTGGTTCCAAATCCCCACCTCCAGCGCAAACACGCTAACGGCGATCCAGCCGGTATCGCGCGTGAAGGGGCGGAGCCAGCGGTAGCCCTCGATTCCCACCGCTCCTGGATCGGCCGAGCCGTTATAGGCCAGGGCAACCTGGCCGATCCCTCGCGCGCGGAGCGTATCGGCCAGGCGGTGGAGGTCCTGCCCCCAATCGAGGTCACTGTCCACGAGGTACTGTTCGGGTGGACCGGGTGCGAGCTCGTTGAAGTACGCAACGAAATCCGGTGCGGCGCGAACCGAGTCTACGACCTGCCAGGCCAGAAGGCCGACCAGGAGGGAACGGGCCGGCAAGTGCGGCTTGAGTTGCCAGAGGCGACTCACCCCGTACGCTGCGACGGCCGACAACAATGGATAGACCGCCAATGCGTGCCGCAGTCCAATGTTGACCCGGCTGGGTATCAGCGCCAGCAGGATTGCGCCGGCAGAGGCACCGGCAGCCAGCACGAGCCAGGCTTGGCTGCGATTACGTGCGACCACCAAAGCGGCTGTCCCGACGACGGTCAGTACGAGAAACGGCAACGGGGTCTTGATCGCGATTGCAATCGGAAAGAAGTACCACCAACCGCCGAAGGTCCTGCGGCCCAGCAGATACGCTTTGCGTCCTGTCCGGCCTTCACGAGCGTAGGCAACCAGGCCCCGAACGAATTCTGGCGCCGGGTACACCGGCGCAGTCGCCAGCGCGGCGACCGCCGGCGGGAGAGAGTCTGCCAGGCACGGGGTTGAGCTTTCGCAATGCTGCGGCCCTCGGACAGGAACGATCGGGCCGACGGAGAAGCGATAGCCGGTCCACAGCACGACCAGCGCGGTGAGCCACACCGGGCGAAGCAGGCGGTGCAATGGGACGCCTGCCTTTCGGGTCGGCGATTCAAGTTTGTCGCAAAGCCGGCAAGTCGCGATTGTGACTGCGAAGATCAACGGGAGAAGGAGCAGGGCCGAGAACTTCGTGAGCACTGTCCCACCGATCGCCGCACCCAATAACACCCCCCGGAGCCGACTGGGCTGGTCCAGCCAAAGGATAAGGACCGTCAGGCTGACCATCACGCCGGCCGCGAGCGCGACGTCGGTGGTCGCAAGGCCGGCATGGCCCAGAAAGGGCGGGACTGTGCTAAGGAGCAAAATCGAAACTGCGGCAGGCCATCGTCCCAACGCTCGGAGGACGTAGCAGAACAGTGCAACACCGGCAACCAGAAAGAACGCGAGATTGGCAACTCGCGCCAGCGCCAGCATTCTGAAGTAAGCTGCGCCGGTGCCGAGAATGCGGGCGGTCTGAGTCCAAGGATTCGCATCGTCCGGAGTCAACCGCGCGCCGCCGAGATACGGCCCAAGCGCGACGGCAACCCGCGCCGCCGGTGGGTGCAGCGGCTCGAAGTCGTAGCGGCCTTGCTGAAGCCACTCGAGGCCGGTGGCGATATGGGCCGGTTCATCCCAGGTCTGGTTGAAGACCGAGTAGGTTGCCGCAATCCGGAGACAGGCTCCGAGAAGGAGCCCCGCCGCAACCACGGCCGCCGCGTGGGCGCGCAAGGTAGAGAATCCGTTCGTCGGCTGTAGGTGACCCGCTACACGTGGCGTGAACCCACGACAGTCGCCCGCATGTCGGAGCGGTGGGATGGCGCAAGGTTGCGGGTGGGCACAAACTTATGCGACCCTGCCACTGGTATGCCAGTTGCTCGATGGACCCCACAATGCGCGAACAACCAGCGTTCTCGATCGTAATTCCTGCCTACAACGAGGAGGCGAGGCTCGAAGCGACCGTACGGGCCTATCTTGGCTACTTTCGGACTCGAGGTGAGCCGGTCGAATTGCTGGTCGTTGATGATGGCAGCTTGGATGGAACCACGTATCTGGTCGATCGACTGAGCATCGAGTTCGAGCAGTTGCGCTTGATCAGGCTGGCCCAGAATCAAGGCAAGGGATACGCTGTCCGGTCTGGCATTGTTAACGCGCGTGGCCGGTTGATTCTGTTTGCGGACGCCGATGGTGCCACGCCGATCCAGGAGATCGAAAGGCTCGAAGCTGCCATCGCCAAAGGCGCCGACCTTGCCATCGGCTCGCGAGCTCTCGCATCCGAACAGGTACAGGTGCGGACTCAAATCCACCGCCGCATCATCGGCCGCGGGTTTCATGCGATGGTGCGGCTGTGTGGTGTGCGGGGGATAGCCGACACGCAGTGTGGGTTCAAGCTCTTCCGTGGCCCGGTCGCCCATTTCTTGTTTTCCCGCATGAGAACATCGGGGTTCAGCTTCGATGTGGAAGTCCTTCTGATGGCCCGCGTATTCGGCTTTGTCGTCGCGGAGGTTCCTGTCAACTGGGTCCATCAGCCTGGCTCACGGGTCAACCTGGTGACCGACTCTGCGCAGATGGCCTGGGATCTCCTTTGGATTCGTCTGCACCATCTCCGAGGTGAATACCGGACCCCGCGACTCGCCCCATGGGCGCTGTCCGAAGCCAAGCATCCCGCCGGAGCGCATCTCTGACACACGAGCCCGAGCGCCCGTCCGCTCCGGGGTGGGCCTTCGGGTTGTGGGAACGCCGTGGCTTGGTGTGGGCGCTCGCGCTGCTGCTTGTGGGTCTGACAGTAGCCGCACAACTCACGGCGCTCGCTACTCCTGATACCGGATTTCTGCTCTACGCCGCCGGACGCATGCTGGACGGTGCGCACCTCTACCGCGACATCGTAGAAATCAACCCACCGCTCATTCTCTGGCTCAACCTTCCTGTCGTCTGGGTTGCCCGGCGGCTGCACGTCTCGGACCTCCATCTCTACGTCCTGGCCACGGCCATCGCAGTGGCGGCCCTCCTCCTTTTTAGCCGCCGTCTGGCTCGTCGCTACGCCCTGGACGATGCTCCCGCGCTCAGGCGGTATGTGCTCCTGTTGCTATGCATTGGGTTTTTCCCGTTCGCCGGGGTCGACTACGGAGAGCGAGAACAGTTCGTCCTCGCGTTAATCCTGCCCTACGTGTTTCTCACAGTGGCCCAGGTACGCCGCCGCCGTCTGGCGCTGGGCGATGCGACAGTGGTCGGTGCCCTTACCGGCGTGGGACTCGCGCTCAAGCCGCACTTCGCGCTGGTGTGGTTCCTGCTCGAGCTGTTTCGCCGCTGGCGGATGCCGGGGGAGCGCTGGAGAATCCGGCCGGAAGTCGGCGCCATGATCGGCGTACTTGGGTTCTACATGCTGTTGATCGTTCTGGTGACGCCGGAGTACCTGTTCCTCGCAGGTTTTCTCGGCCCGACCTACGCCAAGTTTCTGCGTGATCCCTTTCTTCATCTTCTGTTTCTGGCCCCCGGCGCCGCGCTGGTGCTCTTCGCGCTATTGGCCTACCTCGCGCTCCGAAACCGACTCGAGTGGCCGGTCCTGACCGCGACGTTCTGCGTTGCGACAGCAGCGTGCTATCTCGCCGGGGCGGCCCAGGAGAAAGGGTTCCCGTATCACTTCTATCCTGCGCTGGTGCTTGGGTTCGTCCTCCTTGGGCTCATGGCATGGGTTGAGCCTTTGCCAGGCTGGCGGGTCTCGGAACGCCTTTACGCATTCTTCCTGAAGCCGGTCACGCTTACCGTGGCCCTGATCGCTCTTGGCGCCACCCTGGTGACCTTGACCGGCGGTGGTCCGGAAGCTCGGCGTCAACGGCGCGAGTGTCTGGACGACGCCGCAGTGGTCCGGGCTCATGCCGGTGGCCGCCCGGTGGGGATCCTTTCGTTCCACTTAGGGTCTGCGTTTCCGCTCCTGAATTATGCCGGCGTGCCGCTTGCGATGCGCTTTCCGCACTTATGGATTCTGCCGGCCAGCTACTGGGACTCGCTGACTGCCGGCGGTGCGCTGCGGTATCGCGAGGTCGAAGAGATGCCGCCGGTTGAGCGGTGGATGTACGCTGCGGTGAAAGAGGATCTCTTGGCCGCCCAGCCCAAGGTCCTGATGGTGTTACGTCCGGCCCGCGACTCGGCAACAAACGGGCTCCGGCGACTCCATTACATCCGCTATTTCGAGCGACAGCCCGAGCTCGCGGCGTTCTTTGCCCGTTACGAACTGTTGGAGCACCGAGGTGAGTTTGACATGTACCAGCGGCTCGAAGACGAAGCCAGGCGAACGGCACCGCCTCCCTCGGATCTTCCCGGCACCCAGGACGTGAAGCACGCCGACCTGGGCAAGGTCAATCTCGCCCTGGGGGACCCCAAATTTGCGTCTGGTGTAGCAGTCTTCGCGCTACTGGTCGTGGGCTTCTGGGCTCGGCGACGACGAGGCGTTCGGGACGTCGGTCGCCGGCCGTTCCAGCAGGACCAGCATCAACGTCGGCAGGTAGACCAACGCCAGTAACACCGGCCACCGGTGGGCCCGTACTATTTCGATAGCGGCACCCGGAGGCCACGGAAACAGAAGGACCGAGATGAACGCAGCGGCGTAGCTCAGGATTGCGAGTAAATAGGCCTCTCGTCGCCGGCGCGGAATCAGAAACAGCGGCAACAACTCGTAAAGCCCTATGGTTTGAGGGGTGCACGCCAGGGCCAGGAGCAGGCGCGCTTCCCGGGTCCGCCACCGCAACAAAGCCAGCCCAAGCAGAAATCCCCCCGGCTGTAAGATGGGCAGTTTGTGATTAGAAGCCTGCAAGGCACCGAGCCAACCCTGGGGCCAGCCCGGCAGGATGATGAGGCTCAGCACCACGATTGCGAGCGCGCTTCCCAAGGCCCGGCGTGAAGGGAACGAGACAAAAAGCGCGGCTCCAAGTGATGGCTTGGCAGCCCAGACGCATCCAAGCAGAGGAAACGCCACGGCGGCAGTCAGGAGGGGCGACCACTGACCCAGCACGATCGCGTTGAGGAATGGAGCACTCAGCAGTGCTACCGGAAGCCCGCGGCGGTATCGCAGTGCCGCTAGGGTAAACACGCCGGCGCTTAACGTGGCCCATCCAGCTCGGGCGAGCGGCAACGGGAGCCAGGCGACGGGAAGCACGAGCAGACAAGCCGGGAGGGGATAGAATAGCGGAAACCCGATCCCCGATGCCACGACAGCTGCATAGGGATCCTTGCCGGAGAGCAACCCTCGGGTAGCGATGTGAAGGTTGTCGAAATCAGAAACCGATGGCGGCGGCAGCCGGTAGCTCAGCCAGCAGATCAGGCCGCCGAGTCCCGCCGCCGCGAGCGCGAGCCAGAGCGCGTTCCGCGAGGGTGCAGTTTCAGACACCTGCGCCCGGCTCGGCTGGTGTGTGGCGATCCACCTTGCCAACGGCTCCTTCGACGCGATGATGCTCGCTCAATGGCTCCGCAAGGTCGCCTGAGCGGGACGGACGGTTCGGCCGCCGAAGCAGTATGACGAGGGCCGGTAGGTAGCAAAAGAGGAGCAGGCTGGGCCATTTCGAGTTAATGAATTCGGTGATCGTGTGCCCGGCTAGAGTCTCCTGAATCGCGGCGGCGACGAACGAGAGGGTGGCCAAGGCATACCCCTCCCAGCGAGTCCGTGGAATCAGAAAAAGGGGCAGGGTTTCGTAGAGGCCGACGGTTTGCGGCACGCAGGCCAACGCTGTGAGCAACCGGCCCTCCGGCGTCCGCCAGCGGAGCGCCGCGAGGAGAAGGACGAAGCCGCCCGGCCTGAGAGCAAGTGGCATCTGAATCGAATCTCTCAGGGCGTGGAGCCATTCGCCCGGCCAGGATGGCATTGCGATGAGACTCACTACCAGGATCGCGCCGCCGTAGAAGAGCGCCTTGCGGTGCGGATAGGCGATCAAGAGCGCGAGGCCGATCGAAGGCTTGGCGACCCAAGCCACCGACGCCCAGGGCAGCACGGCCGCGGCCGTCAGGAATGGGGCCCATTGCGCCACGACGATCGCGTTAAGGAAGCCGGCGCCGAGCAGCGCCGTCGGGAGCGCTCGTTTATAGGTGAAGGCGGCGTAGGCAAGCAGGCCGGCTCCGAGGCCTCCCCAGATGACCTTTGCGAGCTCGAGAGGGAAAAAGGCCATCGGTGAGGCCAGCAGAACCGCGGGCAAGGGATAGAACAAGGGGTACGCCTCCACTCGGCGCACCGCCTCATAGGGATCAGCTCCCGTCTGGAGGGCTCGCGCCGCGATCCAGAGCTGGTCGAAATCGGAGTGGCCTTCCATCGGAAATCCATGGGCCACCCACGCAAGCAGAGCGGCCGCGATACCGACGCCGACGCCTATCATTATCCGGCCAAATCGAGACATGGACTATCTCAGGCTTCGCGCTGCGATCCGTGCCCCATCACGGACTCGAGGATGCGTACTTCGCCGGCAAGGGTTGAACGACTTGAGCTGGAGCTTCCTTAGGCGCGCGGTTTGGGCGGGCGAGCACCAGGATCAGAGCCGGGATGTAGAGGAGGGCAAGCGTCACCGGCCACTGGGCCGCGATGCTGACGGACAGATCGACGCCAGGCTGCCGCAGCATGAAATGCGCAACCAGTGCCACCCAACTGCAAGCCACCAGCGCCAACGCGTCTGCCGCTGAGGCCGCAACCAGAATCAGTGGGGTGAGATCGTAGAGCGCCTCGGTATGCGGCACGAACGCCCAAGCGGCGAGCAGCCGCCCTTCCGGCCGACGCCATCTCAGGGCTCCCAGCAGCAGCACGACTCCCCCCGGACGCATGATGGGCGGGAGAATGTGAGGGGCGACGCGAATAGCGTCGATCCACGCGCGGGGCCACCAGGGCCAGAGCACAACCGTGAGCGCTACGAACGCGAAGGCGCCAATCGCCGCCCGACGGGACGGGCGGGAAATCCAGAGCGCGAGACCGATAGTGGGTTTTGCGACTAACAGGAATCCCAGCATCGGCACCAGTGCCGCACCGGCGAGCGCCGGCGCGATCTGACCCTGAATGATCGGGGTCTGGAACAGAGGGCTCAGCACCACGAGGAGTGCGTAAAGCCCGAGCCGCTGCAAACCGAAGCCCGCGATGAACCCGCACGCGACGGCAAATGCCAGGCGAGCTGCTGCGAGGGGCAGGAGCGCCACTGGCAGGGTCAGTATGACGGCAGGGAGCGGGTAGTAGAGGGGGTAGCCGAGATTGATGTGTGCGCTCGCGACCGCCGTGTAGGGGTCCGAGCCTTCAAGCAGGGCGCGCCCCGCTATCCAGAGCTGATCGAAATCGCTGGCAAACGGGCCGCGAGCCAGCGCGTGACCCACGAGCGCGGCTGCGATCGCCCCCACGACGAGACCGCACAGAACCGGTCGAATGCGCGAGACGGTGGAGATCAGCACGGAAGGCCTAAGGGTCCCACGCTCCTACGGCGAGAAAGCTCCACTCCGGCGCCATGTTGTCGTCGGTGACGATGCGGGCTTCGGCCACGTCCTTGAGGACGGAGCTCCGCCATTCCCAATTGGCGTTTGGACCGACGCTGTCATTGATCACCGACGTGAGCCGCTGTGCCGCAGCTGCCTGAACCGGGTCCGCAGGGTTCAGCAATAGGCGCCCATCGACCGTGAGGTCCCTGATAGCGGCGGCCCAGGCTGCGTGATCTAAGCGGAGTGGCGTGTCGCTGACCGCGATAAAGCTTCCGAACCGCAAGCCATATGGAAAGACAGTGAACCCCGTTTTCATGACGTCCGGAGACGACGTCGCGTTGTAGAAGTAGACGCCGCCTGAGGCCAGATGAGTGCGGACCTGCCTGAGAAAGTCGGCCGATAACAGATTCGTGGCGTGCTCGCGCCAATGGAATGTGATGTTGGCAACGATCAGGTCGAATTGTTCGTCCGGGTGTCGCGCCAGCCAGCGGCGGCCGTCGTCGATCGCGACGCGGACCTTCGGGTTGGTGAGCAGGCTCGCTACGTCCGGATATTGCGGGATGAGGGACAAATATCCCGGATTGATCTCCACAATGGTCAGTTGCTCGATGGTAGGCAGGTTGGCAATCAGCTGAGCCCAGGCGCCCATCGACAGCCCGATTACCAGCGCCCGTCGGGGCCGCGGATGGAATACGGGAATCGCCACGGCCCTCACCAGCAGGTTGGGGTCGTGAACCAGGTCGATGCGTGCCCAGCCATCGTAGACTCCGCCGCCGAAGACTTTACCCGTGCGGGTGACGTTTACCACGCCGACTCGGTTCTCGATGGTGTGCGCAAACCGAATGTCGGGACGAAACTGGTGCTTGAAAATGAGTTTTTCGTAGAGGCCATCAAACAAGCCGGGTGTGAGGCGTACCAGACCGAAGCAGAGGAGGCCGAGGCCTGCGAAGACAACGACCGATCCTCGTGCCGCCCAGAGCAACGCGGCCGAGAGCAGCAGCCCGAGCACCGCGAGCACGAGCGCAACCGAGCTGGCAGGCATCCGGTCCAGCAGCACGTACCCGGTCAACAGGCTCCCCAGAGTGGACCCGAGAATGTTCGCGAAGTACACCCGGGAGAGTCCGGCACCGGCCCGCGCGTCGGGGCGAACGGCCAGGTGGCTGATTAATGGCAGGGCGGCACCCAGCAGCGTGGTGGAGACGGCGACCGCGGGGAGCGCAATGAGGCAGAGAGAATGACGGCAGCCCAATCCAAGAAAGGGGATCACCAGATAGGCCGTGACGTAGGCGCCCAGGTTGAACGTTGCCAGCGCCAGCAGATGACGGCGAGTAGGCCAATTCTGCTTGCGGCGACAGAGTCGCTCGACCACGAGGGCTCCCGCGGCCAAGCCGTACAGGTAGAAGCCCAACAGCAGGGCAAACCCCTGTGCCGTTCCGCCGAATGCGACGGCAAACACACGATACCATAGGATCTCGTACGACAGGGCGATGAACCCGCTCAGGCCGGCGACCAGGATCGCCATCGGGAAGCTCATGCCGGCTCCTCCCGATCCCGCATCAGAGTCCAAACGGTCGTCGCAACTACCACGTTGCACGAGACCGCGACCCAGATAACCCCGGATTGTCCCAGGGCCCGCATCATCGCGTAGCTGGCTGTGAGTGCGGCCAGTGCCGAACCGAGAGTGTTGACGAAGTACAGCCCGCCGACAGCCGTGCCGACGTTGCCGGAGCGTCGCACGTAGTGAGCGACGAGGATGGGGAGCGTTGCGCCCATGCCCAGGGTCGGAATGAGCAGTACACCGAAGGTGACCACTCCCGTCGCCAAGGGAGTGAGCGACGTGGTCCACTCGCCGACCTGGCGCATGAGCGGGAGGGAAACCAGGCCGAACGCTCCAATGGCGAGCTCGATAGCGGCGAAGCGGCGGACAAGCTGGTCCGGCGTACCGTGCGATAGCCGGCCGCCCAGCAGACTGCCGAGGCCCAGGCCGAAAATGAATGTGGTTACGATCAGCGTCACTGCCTCGACGTTGATGCCGACGACGGCGAAGAGAGTGCGCTGCCAGACTACCTGATAGAGAATGGCGGCGAAGCCGGACAGAAGAAACAGCGGAAACAGAAGGCCGGCTCGGCTCGTCTGCTCTGGCCGTGTCCTGATTGGAGGCGGTTCGGTTGCGACCGTCATGCGTTGGCCTCGAGCACAGCAGGGGCTCCGTACACCCGGCGAGGTAGGGCCAGGAGGCCGATCACGAGGCTGCCTGTAACGGCGATCCACCCGACTACGGGATCGAGCCCTCCGCCACGGCCCAGATATATGATCCATGCGGCGGCGACCGTAACGGTTACCAGCATCCATCTCCAACGACGGATCAGCGCCGACTCCACAGCGGCCAGGAACGGAACCGCGACCACCAGGTCGATCAGGTAGTGCTCACCGAATCCGAGCGCGGCAACCGCAATGCCAATGAGCCAGGCCAGAGTTGTCCAGTGCAGCCAGGGCACCGGACGCGCGGCGCGGTACAGGATGCAGGCCCAGGCAAAATGGAGTGACGGCATCGCGTTGCGGGGAAAGTCGGGGGCCACGCTGATCCCGCCGAGGCTGACTCCCACTGGCCGAACTGGAAAGCCAGGGAATGCGTAGCGTGGGCCGGTCGCGGGGCAGAGCCAGTATCCGAGGACGCCCAGCAAGCCCGCGACGGCGCATGCGAGGAGGATCCGGCGCGAATCCATGTCGGCACGCTCTCGGCGAATCGACACGAGCAGAACCAGCGAGGCTTCGAGCGGCAGGGTGAGGTAGGCAACCCACGCGAAAGCCGCGAGTGGTGGCCACGCCGCGAATGCATCGGCCACGGCGTAGCTCGGCAATCCACCCAGGGCGCGATCCGCGAGCAGAAGCACTGCGTCCTGCGTCACGATCCAGCCATGCCCGATCGGGACCAGGGTAAGCGCGACGACGAACACGAACGCGGGAACCCCGAACCCGGCCACGTTCACTCGATGGTCGCGTGCCGGATGCAACGCAAAGTCGGCCAGTGCCCCGAGCCCGGCGAACGCTCCGATCAATCCGGGATGACTCACGATACTCACCTGACTGCCGGAAGGTCCCACGCTCCAGATCAGCCCGAAGGCAAAAGTCAGAATTGCTGCTCGCAGCAGCCGCACCCGCGCCGGCTCGGCCAGCAGGAGCAGCAGCGCGCTGCCAGTGAGGGCGGCTATGAGAAAGCGAGGGGCTGGGCTCAATCCCCAGGCGACCAGTCCGAGCAGTTGCCAGACCACCACTGCTCGAATAATTCGACCCGCTCCGAGGCTTCGGTCCGGGGGAGAGACAGTCTGCGGCTCGGCTTCGGGTGGCGACGAGACGGTCACTGCTTTGTGCTCGGTTGGCCTACGCAGCGTTTGAGCCGCTCGAGGGCGCTGCCGTCCACTGAGTCCGCCGAAGGATCGCGATTGAGCATGACAGCCACCGAGTCGCAATCCCAGATTGTCCAGCCGGGCTCCCGCACCAGCTGAGTGGCCAGGCGGGAGCGGGGCCCAATCAATGCCCAGCGGATCTTCCACTTGGAGAGTACGTCCCGCCAGCCAGGATCGAGATTCCAGACCTGGACGTATTCCTTGAAGAGGGCCTCGCCGTAAAAGTCGGTACCGCCATCGATGAATACGCGCTGCTCCGGCCACTCATGCAGCAGCCAGCCGCCCCAGATGAATTCGTTGAAGAGCGGTCCGCTCAAGGCGGCCTTGCGGGCACGAGCGGTCACATCGGTGGGGAAGGTCGTAGGGTCGAAGCGATCTTCGACCAGCTGCACGCCGGCCACGCGGCCGTTCACGAGAGCAAGGCAAAGCAGCAGCACTGCGATGATCGACGCCCCCGCGCCCGGATACGACCCACGATACTCGCGCTGGAAGACGCCCCGAGCTCTTCCGAAGACCGGGAGCCGTCTCCAGTCCGGGTCGAGGTGCAAGGCGACCAGCGGGAGCGCGGCAATGCCGAACAGCTCGATGTTGCGCTGCGAGACCAGCGCCATCGCTGTATTTCCCAGGATGATGAGCAGCCAGTGCCAGCGGGGCCGTCGCTGCACCAACGTCAACCCTGCCATGACACCCAGCAGGGCCACGAGGAAAATCTTGGCGTTGATCGTGTGAAAGTCGGGCGACTGGAATTCATTGGTTTGGCGGATAATGGCATCGTTCCCGAAAAACCCGCTCACGTGCATCAGCAGCTTGATGCCGTACGGGTTTACCAGGGTTGCTAACAACGCTACTCCGAACGCCGTGCCGCGTGCGCGGGCCCGGCGCTTCCAGAGCGCGGGATCATCAGCGGACCGAGCCTCGAGAAGATCGCCGACCAGATAGGCGCCGATCAGGATCAAGCCGTAGACGAATCCGCCGTGAAAATTGGCCCATACAGCGAACAGCACTGCGAATAGCCACACTGGAGGCGGCTCGGTGCGCTCGAGGAGGTCGAGGAGGATGACCACCGCGAGCAGGGTGAAGAGGTGAGGGCGCGCCAGCCAATGGCTCCCGGTGAGCACCGCGGCGGCCATACTCACCAGATACGCGAGCAATGGATCCGCTCCGCGCCTGATCAGGAACCGCGCGAGCAGCGTGAAGGTCAGCGCGAGCAATAGACTGGCTACGATGGCTACGAGGGCGAGACCGCCGATTCGCTCGGCGGCTGCATAGACCACCTCGCTCAACCACTCGAACGCCAGGAAAGGACGGCCCGCGGCGGTGTGGGAGAAGAACTCCCGGCGCAGCACGGCGTGCTGGTCCAGCATCACTTCGCCTAGGCGGAGGTGCCGAGCGAGATCACCGTCGCTGCTCAGCAGGCGGTTGGAAAAGCCCAACGGGATCGCGATCGCCCAGAAGATGAAGATGATGTCGTAGAGCGATGGCCGTGCGCTCCGCGTGGCGATGCCACCGCGCATTGGTGATGCCGTTACGGACACTGATGGATCCGGCACACTCATCGAGCTGTGGGCTCCGGGGAGCCAAAGAACATTTCGCACGAATCCTTGCGGGGGGCGAGAGGTCGAGGGTTCTTAACCGACCGAGGAGGGGGGAGCATCATCCGGGCCGGAAGCTGCGGCTCAAAGTCCACTCGTCTTGTCCCTCTCGAACATCACTTGTTGATGCTCCGCAGCAACCACAGAGGCGGCTTGGTGTCGAATAGCGCTCGCCGCAAGCGAGTAATATCCGGACTGTTGGCACGAGCGGTTTACCCAACACGTTGCCGCTTATGGTGTTGCGTTACTGGCGACATTTTGTTCACTGTCACTATGCCGCCAATGAGCGAGCCGAGGTACAGTGACTACTTCGGAATAGAAGTGAGTCAGCAGGTTTGGCAAGTGCCATTGCACCAATGGGTTACCTAATCGGACCCACCCTGACCGTGATGCAGGGCATACGTCTTGCTAGTTTCTGCAGCGTTCAATATTAAGTCAATTCTGTCAGCAAGCATTTGAACGAGGGACGAGTACCGATCGCCCCTGACGGGCCGACCGGCCTGTCGGCGAGGACCCCTGTCTCTTTCCGCGGGGGCCCATACACCACCACCCTGGCCGGGAGGCCGAGGAGGAGCTGCATGCAGTCCATGTTGAGAGCGCTGTGGGCCGACGAGTCCGGTCAGGGCCTTGTGGAATACGCGCTTATCATCGCTCTGGTCGCGGTCGGTCTCATCGCGATTCTGCTGGTGCTCCGCAACTCGATCGGTAACGTATTCAAGAACGCGGCCTCGCAGCTGAACAACGCGCCGTCTGCGCCGTTCACGCCCTGAAGCCGGACCCGGCCGTTGGCGGGCAAGAGTGGGTGAGAGTTCCACTCTTGCCCAGCCGGGGACAAAAGTGCAGCATGCATGAACCGTATCTTCAACACGGCCCCTGGCTGAGTGTCGGCCTGGTGGCCGTCTTGGTGGTTGCGTGCTGGACGGACTGGCGGTCAAATCGGATCCCGAATTGGCTGACGCTCGCAGGCATGGTTCTCGGACTCGGCCTGCGACTTGCCGAAGGCCCGTCCGCACTCGTCGAAGGTAGTCTGGGCTTCGGGCTGGCCGTGCTGGTCGCGTTGCCGGCGTTTGCGACCGGCGTGCTTGGTGGAGGCGACGCGAAGTTGCTCATGGCCGTGGGTGCCGTCCTCGGCCCTCGCAACTTCGGCTTCGCCGTGCTGGCTATCGCGGTTGCCGGCGGGCTGCTGGCGCTGGCGGAAGCGCTTCGCCGCGGGATGCTGCGCCCCGCGCTGGCGCTTTGCGGTGCCACGTTGCTTCACTGGGTGACCTTCGGTCGATTGGGGCCGGTCCCCCGGCCCCTGGCCGCGCAAAAGGTTACGGTGCCTTACGGGCTGGCTATCGCCGCGGGCACGATGGTGTGGTGGTTCCTCGGAGGTGTGTCGTGAGACGGCTCCGTTCGCTCTCCCGCCAGGACCGCGGGCAAGCACTGCTCGAATTCGCGCTGATCCTGCCGCTCTTGCTGTTGCTCGTGCTCGGCATCATCGAGTTCGGCCGGGCCTGGAACCTGGCCCAGCTCATGTCCGACGTTGCCCGGGAAGGCGCGCGACGTGCCGTCGTCGCTGATCCGACCATCACCGAAACCCAGGTCCACGACTTCATGGACCAGAAGCTCGCTACCGCAGGCGTTCCAATCGGATCGGCGACCATCACATTCACCAAGACTGGTGCCAATCCCACGACGGGGTGGCATTCGGCAGGCCAGCAAACCGTGACGGTAGTGATTCCCTACTCGTTCATGTTCTTTGGCGACGTCTTCGGCACGATCCCGCTGACGAGCTCATTCACGATGCGGATGGAGTGAGGAGAGCATATGGCGCGCAGGAGCCGTCCGTTCGTCTTGTTGGCGCTCGCTGTACTGTCCGGCGGCGCTGCGGCGTATCTGGCCCTGCAGTACATCCGCCAGCAGGCGACGCCGCTACTCGCCGCGACGCCCAAGAATTCTCAGGTGGTAGTGGCCGCGCATGCCATGCCTCTCGGGGCCGTGCTCGGTGAGCGGGACGTCAAGACGGTGGAATGGGCCGGCGGCGCCCTACCTCCAGGATTCATCGGTAGCACGGCAGAGGCGGTGGGCCGGGGGCTCATCGTACCGGTGCAGGAAAACGAGCCGATCCTCGACGCAAAGCTGGCAGCCAAGGGCCTTGGCGGCGGACTCCCGGTGATCATTGATCAAGGGATGCGCGCGGTCAGCGTAGGCGTCGACCAGGTCGTCGGCGTCGCAGGCTTCGTGACTCCCTCAACTCGGGTGGATGTGTTGCTCACGATGAGCGACATCCAGGGCACCAAAGAGCCTGCCACTCGCGTCATCATGCAGAACGTCAAGACGCTCGCGGCGGGTCAGTCCATTCAACAGGACAAGGACGGCAAGCCGCAGACGGTTCCCGTGATCACGCTGCTCGTGACCCCTGAGCAGGCCGAGACGCTGGCGTTGGCGTCGAGTCAGGGCCGGATTCAGCTCGCGCTCCGCAACATGCTCGACACTCTACATATCGAGACCCGAGGCACCCGGGTTGGCGCACTTATGGGTGGGCCGATTGGGCGGGTTGGCCCGCCAGTGGCCGTCAGGCGTCGGGCGCCACCTGCGCAGGAGCTGAGCGTGCCCGAGCCGACTCAGACGGTCATCGAGGTGTACCGTGGCGGAGCCCGCACGCTGCAGAAGTTTTAGCGGGTGGTACCGGGCGCAGGTCAACCCCAGCCGATGGGAGTGCCGTGAGCCAGCCTCTGCGTGGTCGGGTTCAATTACGCGTGTCCCGGTTCGTGCCGGCGCTGGTGGTTCTCGTGCTCGGCGCCGTTCCGACGATTCGGGCGCAGCAGGTCTTCAGCCAACCTGAGCGGGTCATCTCGGTCTCGAAGGGCGCTTCGGTGCTGCTGGTCAATCCGGTGGCGCTCCAACGCTTTTCGGTTGGCGACCCCGGCGTTGCCGAAGCGACGATTGTCTCCCCCACCGAGGTCGTGATCAACGGGAAGTCATTGGGCTCGACCACCCTCCTCATCTGGGACAATTCCACTCAGGTCAAGGTGTATTCGGTCGAGGTGACCGCTGATGCACCGGCTCTCGAGCGCTATCTCCGGCAGGTGATGCCGGACGAGCAGATCGCCGTCACCGCCAGCGGCAACTCGGTTACGCTGAGCGGAAACGTCAAGGATCCCAATTCGGTGCAGCGCGCGGTTGACATCGCGCGGGGCTCGGGCGCCACCATCATCGACAACCTGGTGGCCCCGCCTGCGGTCCAGGTGGAGTTGCACGTCCGGTTTGCCGAGATTAGTCGCAGTGTCCTCAGGGCCTGGAGTGCGCAGCTCACGACGGTCAATCCCCAGGATTTGAGCTCTAACGGCAACTACACGGCGTCGACCAATCCGTCCTCCAACTCGACGACCATCAACTTCCTGCTGGACAATCTTCCCGGCAATGCGCAGCTCACGGCTCTGATCCGCGCCGCAGAGCAACGCGGCGATTTCCGCGATCTGGCGGAGCCGAATCTCATGACCTTACCCGGCAAGGAAGCCTACTTTCTGGCCGGCGGACGATTCCCGTATCCGGCGGTTCAGGGCGGCGGTGTGGCCGGGTCGATCGGCGTTCAATTCGAAGAGTTCGGTGTCAGACTCCGGTTTACGCCGTACATTACCCGGAGCGGGGCGATCCGGCTCAAGCTGGCGCCCGAGGTCTCCGCTCTCGACTTCGCCAATGGTCTCGTGATCAGTGGGTTCACTATTCCATCCATCACGGCGCGGCGGGCGGAGACCGAAGTCGAGCTGCGCGAGGGCCAGTATCTGGCCATCGCTGGCCTGCTCGATAATACGGTCACCGACAACGTTACCAAGATCCCGTTCCTGGGGGACATTCCTATCCTTGGCCAGCTATTCCGATCCAAGAACCTGCAACAGAAACGAACCGAGCTGTTGGTGCTGGTTACCCCACAGCTCGTGGTCGCTAAGGGCGAGCCTGCGCCGGTGCCCACTGGAGAAGTGCGCAACTGGCCGTGGTCCAAGGCGCTGGAAAAGCCGGCGCCGGGCACCGAGCCGGTCAAGCCGCCTGAACAACAGCAGCAGCAACAGCAACCACAGCAGGAGCAGCAGCCGCCGCAGTAGCGGGGCAGGTGCGAGGAGACGGTATGGGACCACAGGGAAAGGGACTGGGCCGGCGCGGCGCCACGGCGGTATTCGTGGGCGTTGCGCTGGCCGCTCTGCTGGGGATGGTGTCCCTGGCAGTGGACGTGGGAATGCTGATGAAATGGCGGAGCGATGCGCAGCGGGCCGCGGACGCGGCTGCGTTGGCGGGGGCACAGGAATTCCGGGACCGGGCGACACCGGACATAGCCAGGCTAACGGCCGCCGACTCGGCGATCGCCTATGCCGCCCGTAATTATGTCGGGTGGCGTGGTATAGACACCACCGGAAAGGTGTTCATCGACTCAGGGGCCAACCGCATCGTCAACTCACCGGAGGCGTACGTTCAGGTGATGCGAGACGAGCGGAAAGTTCGCGTGTTCATCCGGCGGGCCCAGAACCCAACCTGGTTCGGGAAGCTGCTGGGCTGGGATTTCGTGCCGATTTCGGTAAAGGCCGCAGCAGTGGCAAGCCAGTCGGGAATTGGCAAGTGCGTCAAGCCTTTCGCGATTCCGGATCTCTGGTTTGAGGCGAAATCGGATGCGAACAAGAACAGGGTCTGGGACCCCGGCGAGTCATGGGTGTACCAGCCCCCGACAGACCGCTACTCGGCATGGAATCCCGATAGCAGTCTGTCCGCACAGGCACTTCAGACCGGCTACGGCAGCGCCTGGCGCAACGCGAATGGCATGGGGATCACCAACGACTACGGGATGCAGATCACCATCAAGGCCCAGACGCCCAAGGATAACCTGGGACCGGGATTCTTCTATCCGTGGCGAATGCCCCTGGCAGCGGGCGGCACGTCCAAGGGAGCCAACGACTACAAGGATCTGCTCGAGGACACCAACTGTAGCCTGGCAGCCCCGGTGGACATCAGCAACACCTATCGCATTGAAGATGGGAACATGGTGGGCCCAACGAGGCAAGCGGTTACCGATCTCGTGGCGAAGGACCCCGGCGCCTATTGGGACCCGACCTATCCCGATGGCGAGGGTCACACCGGCGCGATTCGCGGCTCGAGCTTCACCAATTGGCGCGACAGCCCGCGCGTGTTCGTCCTGGCGCTGTTCGATCCCGCTCAGATCGCGGTGATTTCAGGGAACGGTGGGAAGAGCTGCAACGGAGGCTGCGACATACATTTCGGCAACCTGGCGCTGTTCTTCCTTGAAGGTATCGTCGGAAGCGGCGTCCAGGCGCCGGTGCAGGGGCGATTTCTGTACTTCGTACACTCTACCGGCCCGAGCGGACCGGTGGCCGGGTCGCTCATCAAGAAGCTGCAGCTCGTCGAGTAGAGGGGAAAGGCGCATCACGTGACCGAAGGCCACATTCGAGTCGGCATCATCTCGACCGACGTCCGGTTTCGTGATCGCCTCCGTGAAGCGCTATCCGAAAGCGGACGAGGGTTCCGGATTGCTCTGGAGCTCTCGGTCCGCTTTGCCGATTTCGCCGAAGAGCAGGTCCAGGCGTTACGACATGCTGCCCCTGATCTGCTGATCGTCGATCTCGAGGATGACCCCGAAGTCGGGGTCAAACTCATTCAATTCCTGTCCGAGTCGCACCCGATGCACCGGGTGCTCGCGGCAGGCCCCTCGCTGTCGCCCGGGCTCCTGCTCGCCGCCATGCGAGCCGGTGTTTCCGACTATCTGCAGAAGCCGGTCGAGCCGGACGCGCTGCAGGAGTCCATCCAGAGGGTCACGGCTCTTCTGGGACGGTCCAGTGATCTGGGACGGAAACCTGGGCAGGTGTTCTCCGTTTTTGGCGCCAAGGGCGGCACTGGCTCGACCACGCTCGCGACCAATCTCGCGATCGTACTCCAGCGCCTGACCGGCAAGCGCACATTGCTGGTGGATCTCGATCTTGAGCTGGGCGAGGTGGCTGTTCAGCTGGGGGTGCGACCGCGGTTCAACCTGGTGGACATGATCCAGAACTTCCACCGGATGGATGCGGGGCTTCTTGCCTCGTTCATCGAGCAGCACCCCTCCGGCGTGCATCTCCTGTCGGCTCCCTTTCATCCAGAGCGGGCCGAGGCGACGTCGGCCGAAGAAATCCGGAAGATCCTCCAGTTCCTCAAACAGCACTACGACTATGTCGTCGTGGATACCGCGAAGTCATTTTCACCCACCACCCTCGCGGCCTTCGACCAGTCAGACAACGTCCTGGTAGTAGTGGCCCTTGATTTGCCTTCTCTCAGAAACGTGCAGCGCGGCCTCCCTCTGCTCAAGCGGGTGCTCCCGCGCGGGCTCGAGCAGGCCAGGCTGATCGTCAATCGGTACCAGCCGGACGAAGAGATCGGCCTCAAAGAGGTCGAGCAGACGCTGGGCCTCAAGGTGTTCTGGACCCTGAGCAACGACTACGAAGCGGTGATCCGGTCGATCAACCAGGGCAAGCCCATCGTGCTCAACGGCAGCTCCAAGTACACCAAGGACGTCAAAGGACTCGGCGCCAAGATCGCCGGACTGGGACCCAAGGATCGTGTGTCGCGGCCTAGTGCCAGCCGCATCGTGGGCAACCTGGTTGGCAGGATCGTGCGCAAGACAGGAGATAAAGAGGCATGACCGAATCCGCTGCCCACGACAACGGGCCCAAGCCCCGAAACACGGCCGAGACGCGTCTCAAGCTGCCTTGGGAACGCGCCGCCGACGGCTCGCCTCCGCCGCGAGTCTCGGCAGCGCCCACTTCCGGTGCCAAGCAGCATTTCTTCCAGGAGATCAAAGGCCGGGTTCACCGCAAGCTGATCGAGCGGCTCAACCTGTCAAGCCTGGACAAGCTGTCGCGCGACCAGGTGGTCGACGCGATCCGGAAGGTAGTGCACGATCTCCTCGCCGCCGAGGCGGCACCGCTCAACTTCGAGGAGCGGGAAGAGCTGGTTCGGCAGGTACTGGACGAGATCTTCGGGCTGGGCCCCATCGAGCCGCTGATGCAGGATGCCGAGATCTCGGACATCCTGGTGAACACCTACAAACAGGTCTACATCGAGCGCTTCGGGAAGCTGGAGCCCACGGACGTCCGGTTCCAGGACGACAGGCACCTGCTCCAGGTTATCGACCGCATCGTCTCCGCCGTGGGCCGCCGGATCGACGATTCCTCACCGATGGTGGACGCCCGTCTGGCCGATGGATCGCGCGTCAATGCGATCATCAAGCCGCTCGCGATCGACGGCCCTCATCTCTCGATCCGTAAGTTCAAGCGCGACGCGCTAAGCGGCGACGATCTCCTGAACAAGGAGAGCCTCACCGAGCCGATGCTCGAGCTGCTCAAGGGCATCGTGCGTGCGCGGCTCAACGTGATCATCTCGGGTGGCACGGGTGCGGGCAAGACGACGCTGCTCAATATTCTGTCGTCGTTCATCCCGCCCAGCGAGCGCATCGTCACCATCGAAGACTCGGCCGAGCTTCAGCTCAAGCAGCCGCATGTGGTCAGGCTCGAAACCCGGCCTGCCAACATCGAAGGCTCGGGCGAAGTATCCCAGCGCCTGCTCCTGATCAACGCCCTTCGTATGCGCCCCGACCGGATCATCATGGGTGAGTGCCGCGGCGGCGAGGCGGTGGACATGCTCCAGGCCATGAACACCGGCCACGACGGGTCTATCACGACGATCCACGCGAACACACCGCGCGACGCGTTGAGCCGGGTCGAGACCATGGTTTCCATGGCGAGCCTCGACCTGCCGGAGAAAGCAGTCCGCCAGCAGATGGCGAGCGCAATCCAGGTGGTGATTCAGGTGAGCCGCTTGAGTGACGGCTCCCGCAAGCTGATTCAACTCGCCGAGATCTCCGGCATGGAAGGCGATATCATCACCATGCAGGACATCTTCGTGTTCGAGCGGCTCGGCATTGGCGAGGACGAAAGGGTGCTGGGGCGTTTCAAGGCCTCCGGCATCCGTCCCAAGTTCACCGAACGCCTCAAGGCGTACGGCATCGACCTTTCGGCCCTGCTGTTCCTCAACCAACGTGAAAGCGGGCCCCGCGCCGCGGGTGGGGGACGCTGGTGAACCTCCCGGCAGCATCGTTGATGTCGGCCGCGCTGGTTTTCTGCGCGGTCGTATTCGGCGCGATCGGCTTTGCGCTCCTGCTCGAGGTGCTGCAGGAAAGTCGTCGTCGCCGTCAGGTGGTCAGGCAGCTCAAGACGCTCGGAGCGCTCGATATCGCCGAAGCGGAGGCGGGGCTGTTGCGCCGGCCCCTCGAACAGCAGCCGGCCTGGCTGCGCGCGCTTTCCGCCAGGACGCCGCAGTTGCGCGACCTGGGTCGCCTCATGCAGCAGGCGGGCGTGAGCTGGCGGGTGGAATCGCTTCTGCTCCTGGTGCTCGGGCTCGGGGTCGGGCTGGGCTCCGGCGTTTTCATCATCACGCGTTTTCTGCCATTCGGCATGCTCGCCGCGGCTGTCGGCGCTTACTCGCCGTTCTGGTATCTCAAGTGGAAGCGGAAAAAACGGAACGACGCCTTTGAGGGCGGGCTGCCGGAGGCCATCGACCTGTTGGGCCGCGCCATCCGCGCCGGGCACCCGCTCTCCGCGGGCCTCAAGATGGTGGCCGATGAAACTCAGGAGCCCATCGCGGGTGAGTTTCAGCGCACTTTCGAGGAACAGCGGTTCGGACTTCCGTTCGATGATGCCATCGTCGCCATGGCTGATCGGGTGGACATCGTTGACGTGCGGATTCTCGTTACGGCCATCCTGATCCAGCGCGAAGTCGGTGGTAACCTGGCCGAAGTACTCGATAATCTGGCGCAAGTGATCCGCGCCCGGTTCACCATCCGTCGCCAGCTCCGGGTATACACCGCTCAGGGCCGGTTCACCGGGTACACACTGGCCGTCCTGCCGATCATCGTCGGGGTCACGATCTATTTCCTGAATCCCGAGTACATGAAGCTGCTTTTCACCCATCCGATGGGGAAATTGATGGTAGCCGTCGCGGCGATCATGCAGGTGATCGGCTACATCTGGATCCGCAACATCGTAGACATCGAGATCTGAGGCCCGGGTGCTTCTCCTCCTTGCCATTGGCCTGATTGCTCTCTCGGTGATGTTCGCCGTGATGTTTATCGGCGAGATCTCCCCGGGGCGGCAGAGTACGGTGGCCTCGCGCCTGTCGGAGCTCGAGACTGATCCTCACGCGACGGAAATTCTCCGTCGGCGCCGGCGCCAATTGCGCGCCGAGAAGCTCGCCGGGTTCGTGCAGGCGCTTGGTGAGCGAATCGAGCCGGGCCGCAAGGACGTATCCGCTATCCGGCTCCGGCTGCTCCAGGCCGGATATCAGAGTCAGGCGGCAGTGCCGGTCTACCTAGGATTGCGCCTCGCGCTTCCGATCGCAATGGCGTTCAGCGCGGTCACGATCCTCAGTGTACTGGGGATGGCCAGTCTGATGGGGCTGGTGGCCGTTATTTGGTTCTCTGCGCTGGGATACGTCGCGCCCTCGATGTTCATTGGCGGACGAATCCGGCGCCGGCAGAAGGAAATGCAGAAGGCGTTGCCTGACGCGTTGGACCTGCTGGTGGTGTGCGTCGAGGCCGGGCTGGGCCTCAACCAGGCGCTGGTCCGCGTGTCCGAGGAGATCGAGCGGTTGAGCCCGGTGTTGAGCGAACAGTTTGCTCTGGTCAACCTGGAGATTCGGGCCGGCACCCCGCGGGACGATGCCTTCCGCAACATGGGCGAGCGCACCGGTCTGGACGATCTCAAGTCGCTGATGGCGATGCTCATTCAGACCGATCGATTCGGTACCTCGATCGCGCAGGCGCTCAGAGTGCAGGCAGACACGCTGCGAACCAAGCGCCGCCAGCGGGCCGAGGAGGCCGCGGCCAAGACGACGATCAAGCTGGTCTTCCCGCTGGTGCTGTTCATCTTCCCCGCGATGTTCGTTGTGATCCTGGGCTCGGCGATCATCCAGATCTTCGAAGCGCTGGGCCATTGAGCGTTCGGTTTCTGCGAGCTGCCAACCAGAGGGGCCGAGTGCTGGGCGATCGCATCGTGGTCGCCGACCGTTGGTGGTTGCGCCTGAAAGGCTTGATGGGTCGCTCCAGCCTCGCGCCAGGTGAAGGCTTGTTGCTTCGGCCCTGCCGGGCGGTCCACATGATGGGGATGCGGTTTCCGCTCGACATCGCATTCCTCGATACCAACGGCACCGTGGTGGCAGCGTATGCCGACCTGCGGCCCGGTGGCCGAACCGGTTGGCATCGGCAGGCGGACGGAGCCCTCGAGCTGCCGGCCGGAACGCTGGCGGCGAGCGGGACCCGCGAAGGGGATCAGATCGTGTGCACGGAGGAGTTTCATTCATGAGCGCCGCTCCCATCCCGACTCCACCACGGCCCATCGCACCGACCCGACCTCCCTTACCCGAGTCGATCGAGGCAACGGGACTGTCCATCGAGTTCGTGGTGGATCTGCTGCTCAAGACGCTGTACGTGCAAGGTGCCCGTACCGGGCAGCAACTGATGGAAACCGTGAAGCTTCCGTTTCCATTCGTAGACGACATGCTCCTGGGACTGCAGCAGCGTCGCCTGACGGAAGTCCGCGGAACCAGCGGTGCAGGGCGGGGCGGCTACATGTTCGATCTCACCTCAGAGGGCCGCACCCGGGCTCGCGAAGCGCTGGAGTCGAGCCAGTACATCGGGCCCGCCCCGGTACCGCTGGCGCAGTACAGCGAGTGGACCATGCGGCAGTCGATCTCGCGGGTCCATGTGTCCAGGGATAGCGTCAGGCTCGGGTTCCGCAACATGGTGCTCGCCGAGCCCATCCTCGAGATGCTGGGGCCAGCCATCAACTCCGCCAAATCGCTGTTCCTGTACGGCGGGCCGGGCAACGGCAAGACGCTCATCGCGGAAAGCATCTCTCGGATGCTAGGCGGCCACCTTTACATCCCCTACGCCATCGAGGTGGACGGCCAGATCCTGGTGCTCTACGACCCGGTCCACCATCACCAGGTTCCGGATGACGAGCCGCTGCTCACGGCGGACCAGCCGGCCTGGCTCAAGCAGATACCGGAGTACGACCGGCGTTACGTCCCTGTCCGCCGGCCCGTCGTGCTGACGGGTGGCGAGCTCACCCTGGACCAGCTTGATCTCCAGTACGACAGCTACGCCAAGATGTACCAGGCGCCGTTTCAGTTGAAGGCCAACGGCGGCGTGCTCATTCTCGACGACTTCGGACGGCAGCGGACTCCTCCTCGGGACCTGCTCAACCGCTGGATCGTGCCGTTGGAGAAGCGCATCGATTTCCTCACGCTGCACACCGGTGGCAAGTTTCCGGTGCCGTTTGACTGCCTGCTGATTTTCTCGACCAACCTCGCGCCGCACGAGCTGGTCGAAGAAGCGTTCCTGCGCCGAATCCATTACAAGCTTCACGTCTTCGGGCCCACCCAGCAGGAGTACGCCGAGATCTTCCGCCGCTGTTGTGCCGAGCGAGAGATTACCTACGAGTCCTGGGTAGTCCCGCATATGTACGCCGAGTACTATGGCCGGCGGCAGATCGTTCCCCGGAACTGTCATCCCCGCGATGTGCTGGACCATTTCCTCGACATGGTTCACTACCTCGAGGTGGCTCCCAAGCTCACTCCCGACCTGCTGGATCGGGCGTGCAACTCCTACTTCCTCGATGCTCCGCAGGAGGTCACGTGAGCGAAGCCCCGGGCGCCGAGCCTTCACGCGAGGAACAGACTGCCCGGGCGCGCCCCGAGGTCATGTTCCTGAATCGGTTGGAAGTTCTGGAGCGGGACAATCGCAGGCTCCAGCGCTCGGCCAACCTCTCGTTCATCGGCATCGCGATTCTGCTGGGCCTGGTCGTCGCACTCGTGTGGGTTGCCGGGCGTCACGGGATGCCCGGTAGCGTGGCCAGGGAAGTCGCCGCACGTCAGTTCGTTCTCCGGGATCAGAGCGGAACTCTGCGCGGAGTCTGGGGCATGGGAGAGGATGGCGCAGTCCGGCTGGTTCTTCAGGACCAGACAGGCCGGGCGCGGGTCAAGGTCAGCCTCCTCGAGGACGGTACCTCCGGGCTTTCCTTCTCCGATTCCACCGGCCATGCTCGCGCCGTGTTCGCGCTCCTTCCCGACCAGACCGGCTCCGTCGCCTTTGCCGACGAGAGCGGGAAGACCCGCAGCGTGCTGGGCATCTCCGCCGACGGCTCCTCCAATATCGTCTTCGCCGATCGTGCGGGCTCGACCCGGGCAGGGCTGGGTGTGGACGCACGGGGACAGAGCACCTTTACGCTGGCCGATAAGATGAGTGAAGCGCTGCCAACGCCCGCCGTCACGGAAAGCGTGGGCGGTGAGGTGGCCGATTCTGCTCCCGCTCACAAGCGTCCTATCCCTCGGCGGAAACCCTAGCCTATCACCTAAGGCAGACGCCGCCCATCGGAGGGTACGGGGAGCCGACGGACCTCACGGTCCGCCGGCTCTCTCGTGTTTAGCTTTGCACTTCCAACACCCCGAGGAGGGTCCCCATGGATCGGCGCCTTGCGATTCTTCCGATCGCTCTCGCCGCCGCCTGCGCGACGAACCCGGTCACCGGCAAGTCGGAGCTGGCTCTTGTCTCCGAAAGTCAGGAGATCGAGATGGGCAGGCAGAGCGCCCAGGAGGTCGCCCAGACCATCGGGTATTACAATGACCCTGCGATCCAGAGCTATGTCTCCGCCATCGGCCTCAAGATGGCCAAGGTCTCGGAGCGTCCTCAGCTGCCGTGGGAATTTCATGTCGTGAACGACGCCTCGGTCAATGCGTTCGCGCTGCCGGGAGGATTCATCTACGTGACCCGTGGTCTGATGACCAGCATCACCAACGAAGCTGAGCTGGCCACCGTGGTGGGACACGAGATCGGGCACGTCACCAACCGCCACCAGGTGCAACAGATCTCGCGTGCCGAGGTCGCCCAGCTGGGTCTCGGGGTCGGCATGATTCTAAGACCCGACCTCCAGCCCCTCGGTTCGGCCCTCGGGAGCGGGCTCAGTATCCTGTTCCTCAAGTACGGCCGCGACGCCGAGAACCAGGCGGACCTCGCTGGATTTCGCTATGCGCTGAACCAGAACTACGACGTCCGGCAGATGATCAACATGTTCCAGACGCTCGAAGGCGTGAGCCAGCTGGAGGGAGGCGGTAAGCTGCCCGAGTGGCTCTCTACCCACCCGAATCCCGAGAACCGCGCGCAGGCCACGCAGGCCCGCCTCGACACGCTTCACCGGGATCTGACCAACACGATTGTCGGGCGCGACGAGTACGTCCAGCGGCTCAAGGGCATGGTGTACGGCGAGGACCCCAGGCAGGGTTACTTCCAGGGGACGACCTTCCTCCATCCCGATCTGAGATTCCAGCTCTCCTTCCCCGAGGGGTGGAAGACCCAGAATCAGGCGGATGCAGTGGTGGGCGTGAGCCAGAACCAGGATGCGATGATGCAGCTCTCGCTGGCCGGCAAGACCGATCCCACCTCGGCCGCACGGCAGTTCCTGTCGCAGCAGGGAATTCAGGCGGGGCAGGGCAGCACGCAATCAATCAACGGAATGCCTGCGGCCACGAGCTACTTCAGCGCGCAGACCGAGCAGGGGCAGATCCAGGGACTGGTCTCGTTCATCTCGTACCGGGGTACAACCTACGGCATTCTTGCGTACACCGGGGCCGGAAATCTGCAGGCGTACGACGGAACCTTTCGTCGTGCGATCGGCAGCTTCCGCGAGCTGAACGATCCGGCCGCTCTCAACGTTCAGCCCGCGCGGCTCGAGCTGGTGAAGCTGGACCAGCCAATGACATTGGCGGAGTTCAACCAGCGGTATCCGTCCACGGTGAGAGTCGAGGAAGTGGCCCTGATCAACGGGGTCCAGAGCCCCAGCGCAACCCTCAAGGCAGGAGAGTTGTACAAGCGAGTTGTCGGCGGCCTAAAGCCGACCAACAGCAGCAATTTGACCGGTCAACAGTAAACGATAGACGGGGGCTCCTTGTGTCGCGGGGTTGGGGGCGCTGGCCATGCCCCGCCAACCCCAGCACCCCCAACCCCGCGACACAAGGAGCCCCCGGTTCACTGTTTACCGTTCACGCTTTTTCCAGTATCCTTCTCGCCCTCGCAAAGATCGCATACCACATCTCCCGCGTCAGCTTTCCCGTGTTGGTGTTCTGACGACTCGGGTGAAATGAACAGAGCAGAGTACGGCCATCCGGAAGAACGGCCTCGCGGCCATGACCGAACGGTAGGCGTTCGGCGGGGGCCAGCGATTCCCACCAGCCGGCCGCGCGGAGCCAGGCATCGCAAGCCACCCGACCGAGGGCAAGCACCACACGGACCCTGTCGAGCAGGGCGATCTCGCGCTCGAGAAAGCCTCGGCAATTGGCCAGCTCATCGGGCGAGGGCTTATTGTCCGGCGGCGCGCACCGGGCGGCGGCGGTGATGTAGCAGTCGGAAAGCACCAGGCCATCGTCACGACTCATGGAGCCAGGTTGGTTGGCAAAGCCGTAGCGATAGAGCGCCTCGTAAAGCCAGTTTCCGCTCGAGTCTCCGGTAAACATGCGACCGGTGCGGTTGGCGCCATGGGCGGCAGGCGCCAGTCCGACGATGAGGAGCGATGCGTTCGGATCGCCGAATCCCGGTACGGGGCGGCCCCAGTAGATCCAGTCGCGAAACTCGCGCTTCTTGATGCGGGCGATCTCACGGCAATATGTGCGAAGCCTGGGGCAGCGGGTGCAGCGGACCACGGCCTTGTTCACGGCGACAATTCCCCCGCTAGCCGAAGCCGTCGTGGCCTTCATCGGGCAAGTTGAAAGCGTTCGAAACGGTGCAGCTCTTCCTCGATTTGTCGCTTCCGTTCCCGCCGCGCGCTTTTGGTCAACCAGGTCCACTGCTGGAGCAGCAGCTTCTCGCGCTCGCGATCGGTCTTGAGGTCGATAGCGGCCACGATTTCGTCGCCTACCAGCACGGGCAAGGCGAAGTAGCCAAAGATACGCTTGTCCCTGGGCACATAAGCTTCGAAGCGGTGCTCGTAATCGAAGAAAAGGCGGAGCCGCTTGCGCTGGTTCACCAGGGGATCGAAGGGCGAAAGGATGTGAACAATGTCGCCGGCGCCGTCGAGGACCGCCTCGAGTGGTTCGGGCCGAGCCCATTGTTCGAGCTTGCCGGCCCCTTCGAGCGCAACCGGAAGCAGCTCACGACGCTTCACTCTGGCTTCGATCACGCGTCGCATCGGGGCCTTTGACTCCGGACCGAGGTAGCAGACCGACTCCAGACTCACCACACCCTGAGCGCGAAGCGCACGGTCGAGCAGGTAGTCGAGCGTCTCGCGTTTGCTGGCTGGTTTGGGAAGCCGTTCCCATCCGAAGTGCCGGTTCGTCAGCTCATACGTCTTCAGCATGCCGGTGCGCTGGCTGATGGTCACGGAGCCCTTATAGAAGGCGAGCTGAAGAGCCCGTTTGGATGGCTTACGGCTGGCCCACGCGTGATCCTTCTCGACCAGCACGTCGTCGTCGATGTCCCGGATCGTCAGGGCGCCATCCCTCCTGATCCGCGCCAGCACTCTGCGGATGTCACGTTCCTTCACCGCGGTAAACCACACACTTCGCCGCCGCCAGTCCCGCTTCATTGCACCGGTGTAGAACCGCATATCCCTCGTCGGGAGATACGACAGGGCATGCGTCCAGTACTCGAAGACGGTCTTGTCGATCGTCTGCGCCTGCCTCAGGTGCTCGCGACGATAGGCGGGAATGCGGGTGAACAGGATGTGATGATGACAGCGCTCGATCACATTGATCGTGTCGATCTGGACGTAGCCCAAGTGCGCCACCGCGGCAGCGGTGGCCTGTGGACCCTCGCCGAACGGCGCGTGCTCGTCGAGCCTTTGGGCATGGAGCCAAACGCGCTTGGCGGCGCGTTTGGAAAGAGCGACAGATCTTTGGGCGATTATCGCCGGCATGAAAGGAATGAATTGATAACCGCGGGAACCGTAATAAGCCGATTGAGACAAAGCACGTCAAATGATTGCCACGGGCCGGCGATGTGAGCCAGGCCGCGTTACGCCGAAAAAGGCTTGACATGTAATGTACCCATTCGCACCTTGTGCCCTCGCCAAATCGCGGTGCCGACGTTCTCGGTAAGAAGGTTGATGTGAGCCTCGCGTGTTGATCGCGGCAGCAGACGTGGTACCTCAGTTTTTCAAATCCGTTTCACTCCGTCGTCAGGTTAAGTGGCGCCGCAGGTTGATCCGAGCGCGATGCGCATCGGTGTGGTCCAGATTGAGACAGTCTCCAATCCAGTTTGCTCGATGACCGGCCGAGCGGCACACCGCCGTGTCGGCTTTCTGAGTGGCTCGATCCGAAGGAGGACGTAGATGTCACAGCGAGTAGCGAGAAGGCCGAGCGCGGTCCGCTCGCGGCAGGCCATGCTGCAGGCGGCAATCGACGCAATACATGAAGAGAGGGAGGGCGGGGCGAGCGGAGGGCCCAGTGGGTTCATGCACCGAGGCCCGAACGGCGGGCAAGAAGAGCACCTGGCCGAAGCAGTCGCCGAGCGCGCGCGCGAGGCGATCCGCGGGCGGGTGGCAGAGGCTGTGCGCGATCGGCTGGAGACGGCCATTCGCGAGCGCGTGCGGCAAACGCTCCGTGAACGACTTGCGCCCGAGTTGCGCTATGCAATCAGGGAGGGCAAGCCTGGCAAATTCGATCCCGAGCGTCTCGCAGACATTCTGCGAGACCGTTTGGGCGAAGAGCTCGAGCGCCGGGTGCACGACGCAATCCGCGAGCGGCTTGGCGAGGCGATTCGGGAGCGCCTCTCCGACTCGATTCGGAGTGCCGTCGCCGAAAGCCGGATGCCGGGCCATTTTGGACCCGCCGAATCGGACGCCCTCGCGTCGGAAATCCGGGACCCGATCGAGTACGCAATTCGGGAACGCATCCGCGAAGGACTTCAGGACGCGATCCGCGAGCGCCTTCGCGAAGTGCTGCGCGAGCGTCTGTCTGAGGCGTTCGAGTCGGCGGCGGCAGAATCCGAAACAGGCAGCGGAGAAGCCGACGGCGAGCGTTTCCTCTCCGCGGTGCGGAACCGGCTGGAGGGAGCGGTCCGCGACCGGGTGGTGGATGCGGTGCGGAAGCGGGTACGCGATACTGTCGCGGACGGGATTGAGCAAGCTGACGGGGATCGACTTCGCGAGGTATTACGAGGCGCCATTCTGAGAAGGACGGCGGATGAGGAGAGGCAGGCCAGGCAGGCAGGGGTACCAAGTGATCTCGAGGGCCTGGCCGCCGCGCTTCAGGATCGCATCAGCGAAGCGGTTCGCGAGCGCCTCACCGAAGCTGTGCGCGAGCGTGCCGAGTCATCCATTCGTGATCATCTCGAGGACGCCCTTCGGGAGCGGCTCGCCGCGTCCATTCGTGCGGCCGTCGCGGAGCAATCCGTGCTCGATCGCCTCGAGCCGCACCCGCTGGCCGAGGCGATTCGACATCATCTCATCGATGGGGTCCGCGCCCGAGTGGCCGATGGGGTCCGGGAAAAAATCCGCGAAGCCATTCAGGACCGGCTGGCCGAGGCAATTCGCGAAGGGGTGGCTCAGGGCATGGGGGAGCAGTTGGCTGCCCGCTGACTCAGCCTCAGGAAAGCACCCTTACTCCTGATACTAGTCAGAGCCCCGCCGGACCCAGTGGTTCGGCGGGGCTTCCGACTTGTTTCCCTACGAAACTCTCCGCGTCTTCCGCTTCATGAAATCCATCAGGATGAATTGACCCAGCGTCATCGTGTTGGTGAAATACGCCTTCCCTTTGCAGATCGCCGCCACCTGCTTCACGAACTCGACCAGGCTCCGATCCCGTGCGAGCATGAAAGTGTTGATCATGATCCCGCTCCGCCGGCAGTTGGCCACCTCCCGATATGTCGCCGCGAGAATTTGGGGATCCAGTCCCATCGAGTTCACATAAATCCGTCCGTCCGGCATCGTGAGCGCCGAGGGCTTGCCGTCGGTGATCATGATGACCTGGCGCATGTCCTTCTTCTGCCCCAGCAGAATGCGCCGGGCCAACTTGAGGCCCTCGGCCGTGTTGGTGTGGTACGGACCGACCTGAGCCGCGGCGAGCGCACTGAGCGGAATCTCCTCGGCAGAGTCGTGGAACAGAACCACACGCAGGCTGTCGCCCGGGAATTGGGTGCGAATCAGGTGCGTGAGCGCCAGGGCCACTTTCTTGGCCGGGGTGAAGCGATCCTCACCGTACAAAATCATCGAGTGGGAGCAATCGAGCATCAATACCGTGGCGGATGATGAGCGATACTCGGACTGGCTCACCATCAAGTCTTCGTACTCGAGGTTGAGCGGCACGCCAAGCCCTTCGCGCGCGATGGCACTCCCGAGGGTCGCCGGCACGTCGAGGTTGAGGACATCGCCGAACTCGTAGGGTTTGCTAGTCCCTTCGGTCTCGACACCGGTCGCAAGGTATGGCGTCTCATGTGCGCCGAAGCTCGACTTGCCCACGCTCCCGAGGAGGTTCTTCAGTGTCTTGTAGCCGAGGAAGTCGATGCCCTTCTCGGTCAGGTTGAAATGCACCTGCTGGGCGGCGGACTGGGCCATCCCACCCGGTCCGAACATCGACTGATAGCCACCCGGTACCTGGGGCGCCTGGGTGACGTTGAGATACCCTTCGTCGATGAGCCGCTGCACGATCCGATCGAGCAGCTCGCCCAGCTGACGCTCGATGTCACGATCGCGGGCTGCGTCACCGGTTCCTTCGCCTCGCAGCACCTTGAGCATTTCCGGGGTGAGCTGGCCCGACTCCATCAGCGCCCGGAGAATCGCCTGCTTCAGGGCGTCCAGCGAGCGGTCACCGTCCCCCATCTCGTCCTGCCAAAACGACTGCCCCTGACCGGCAAAGCCCGACTGGAGGAGGAAGTCGCTCAGCTGGTCGAGCAGGCCCTGCAGGTTCACCGCATCGGCCAGCTCGGGGAGGTATTTGGAATAGGTCGTAAAACGCATGGAGACCCAGCCAGAACAGCGTGAACGGTGAACAGTGAACGGTGAACGGGGATCCGAGCACCGCCGCCTTTCTAATCCTACCCGGTGGCCGGGGACGGTTCAATGAGGCCGCCGACGCCCCCCCCGTTCACCGTTCACTGTTCACCGTTTACGCTTTTCCGACGTACCGTTCACCAGTTACGTTCTTGCAGTGTCCACCTCCATAACATCCGCCGCCTCGACTCTCCCCCGGGCCGCCGCCCTGCGTCTGCGGTCCACCTTCGCCGCCCTTCGCCACCGCAACTTCCGGCTCTTCCTGTTTGGACAGTTTGTCTCGCTCTGCGGGACCCTGATGCAACAGGTGGCGCTCGGCTGGCTTGTGCTCGAGCTCACCGATTCGCCGTTCGCGGTGGGACTGGTCACGACGCTGGGATCGCTCCCGATCCTCCTGCTCACGCTTTATGGAGGGGTTGTGGCGGATCGGGTGGACAAACGCCGCTTCGTCGTGACCCTCCAAGCCCTGATGCTCCTCGAGGCGCTGGTCCTCGGCATCCTGACAGCGGGCCACTGGATAACGGTGCATTGGATCATGGGACTGGCCGCCTTTGCCGGGCTGCTCTCAGCCTTCGAGGTGCCCACCCGTCAGGCGCTGGTCATCGATCTGGTCGAGCGCGATGACCTGATGAACGCTATCGCCCTCAACTCCTCGGCCTTCAACGTGGCGCGCGTGATCGGGCCTGCGCTGGCCGGTGCACTGATCGCCGCGATCGGCCTGGCAGCCTGCTTCTTCACCAATGCGGCCAGCTATGTCGCCGTGCTGGCCGGCCTGCTCGCCATGCGTGTAGAGACGCCCGCGGGTGCTGCGCGAACCGACACGATCGCCGCGATGAAGGAGGGCTTCCGCTATGTACTGGACAACCGTTGGCCGCGTGCTCTGGTTGTGCTCATCGCCGGCTTTGCCATCTTCGGATTTCCCTTCATGATCATGGCGCCGGTGTTTGCCCGTGACGTTCTTCGCGTCGGAGCCTCGGGCTACGCCGCCCTCGTCTCGGCGATCGGATTGGGTGCGGCGGCAGGTGCGCTTGGCTTGGCCGGGTTCGGCAAGCGCTATCGCAAGGAACGGCTGCTCATGGTAGCCTCGTCACTGTTCTGCGCGACGCTCGCATGCATCGCCCTGGTAAAGAGCTTCTCGGCTTCGCTTGCCTTGTTCACGATCGCAGGGTGGACGATGGCCGCAAACGGCATCCTGGGTAACACGCTGCTGCAGATTCAGGCACCGGACCATCTGCGGGGTCGGGTGATGGGGGTCTATTCGTTTCTCGTTCTCGGGCTCGCACCCATCGGTGCGCTGCAGGCGGGCTTCGTCTCCGAGCACATTGGGGTGCGCTACTCTATCGGATTGGGCGGAGCCGCCTGCTGTCTCACGGTCGCGTGGGTCGCCTGGTACCTCGGAAAGAGCCGGCCGCGCGGCCAGGCCGACCGGTGGACCGGTCGTGAGCTGACGGTGACGGGTGACAACAGTCAGGAGCAGGCAGGAGCGGCCTAGCATGCTCATCACCATCTCCCGCCAATACGGCGCGGGCGGCTCCGAGGTGGCCAAGCTGGTCGCAGAGGCCCTGGGTTGGCGTTTGGTGGACAACGAGCTGGTCGAAAAAGTAGGCGCCCGAGCCGGTCTCTCGGCCGAGGAGATAGCCGGAATCGAGGAGCGAACGCCGAGCTTCATCGAGCGCCTGGCGCAGGTGCTGGCCACGTCCACCCCGGAGCTGTTCCCTCCACCCACCGGCACCGTGCCCGAGCTGTCCGAAGCCACCCTGGTCCGGATCACCGAAGCCGTCGTCGCGGAGGCGGCGGCAGAGGGGCGGGCCGTGCTGGTCGGAAGAGCCGCGCCGGCGGTGCTCGCGCGCGAGCGCGAAGCCCTGCACGTGAAGCTGGTCGCGTCGCGACCGTTTCGGATCCGCGTCGCCGCGACGCGGCTGGGACTAGATCTCAAGGACGCTGAGCGAGTCATGCAGCAGACCGACGCACAGCGAGAGCGCTACCACCGGGAGCACTATGGCCGTGATTGGAGCGATCCGGTGGGATATCACATGGTGCTGAACACCGAACGCCTAGGCTACGACGGAACCGTCGCGATTATTGTGGCGGAAGTGAGAAGGAGGGGATGGAAGTAAGAAAAGCGTGAACTGTGAACGGTGAACAGTGAACGGGGGCTCCGTCGATCTGTTAGCCCCCGTTTGCCGTCACCGTTCACCGTTTACGCTGTTTCAACCAAAGGAAATTCCACCTTTGCCATATCCCGGCTCCCGCCGTTCGGGCTTTGCCCGGGTGTACCCCAGCTCCTCGCTTCGGCTGATGCGCTTCTGTGCCGCCAGACCTTCGAGCACCAGCTCGCAGGCAGCGACCGAGTAAGGCAGGTCGCCGCGCTGGGCGAGTCCGACGTCACTGACCAGGTCGAGCATGCCGGGCACGACGCCGAAGCCCTTGATGCAGACTTCCGCCCTTTCGTCACCCGAAACCTTGAGCGCGCCGCCCTGATCGAACCACGCGACGATGCGGCTCAGGTCGGCTCCGCCGGCCCGTTCCTCGAGCACCCGCCCAGCGGCGCGGCGTATCAGCTCTCGCGCGATGGTATCGCCGCCCTGCAGCTCACCCTCGTATTCCAGCTCGAGCTTCCCGGTGATGGCAGGGGTGGCTGCGTATACGTCGCTCACCCGCGGGACCACCCGTCTTTCTCCCTGACCAATCGCACGCCGCTCGGCATTCGAGATCACGTTCTCCAGCACGCTGATGGGCAGCCGCTGGCTGACGCCGGACCGCCGATCCACGCGCTTATCCTCGCGCGCCTCGAACGCCACCCGCTCGACCAGTTCCAGAATGAAATCCGGAACGTCGGTCTCCACACCGCCGCGTCGAGTCCACGCCTCCTGCGCGGTGATCTCCATGCCGAGCTCGACGGTTCGCGGATAGTGCGTGATGATCTCGGAGCCGATTCGATCCTTGAGCGGCGTGATGATCTTTCCCCGTGCGGTATAGTCCTCAGGATTCGCGGTGAATGTCAGCAGCACATCCAACGGCAGTCGCACGGGGTAGCCTTTGATCTGGACGTCACCCTCCTGCATGATGTTGAACAGGCCGACCTGGACCTTGCCGCTCAGATCGGGCAGCTCGTTGATCGCGAAGATTCCGCGGTTGGCGCGCGGCAGCAGCCCGAAGTGCATCGTGAGCTCGTCCGACAACAGATGGCCGCCGCGAGCTGCCTTGATCGGATCGACATCGCCGATGATGTCCGCAATAGTCACGTCCGGCGTTGCGAGCTTCTCGACGTACCGTTGCGACCGATGCAACCACGCGATGGCGGTTGCGTCGCCGCACTCCCCCAGGCGGTCACGAGCGTACTTGGATATCGGATTGAACGGATCGTCGTTCACCTCGCTCCCGGCCACGATCGGAATCCGCTCGTCCAGCAGCTCGATCATCTGTCGCAGGATTCGGCTCTTGGCCTGGCCCCGCAAGCCGAGCAGAATGAAGTGGTGCCGAGCCAGGAGGGCGTTGACCAGCTGGGGAAGGATGGTGTCCTCATAGCCGACAATGCCGGGGAATAACTCCTCCCCCGACTCGAGCTTCACCAGCAGATTTGATCGGACTTCGTCCCGGACGGTCCGGCCACGAAGGGGCGCTTCGGCCCAGGGACTGTTGCGGAGCTCCCCTACGGTACGGGGGTCGATGCCATGCGATTTCACGAAGTTACCTCGAATTGCGGGCCCCTCGGAACGCGGTGGGGCCAGTGATTGCCGGAGGTGCCGATACGGACCGACCGGGGCAAGGCCGCTGGGGTACAGCGCGGGAATCGTGCCCGTAACTCGGCCCCCGATTGCGGCTTGACAAACGGAGATTGTCTCTTACCTTCGCCGCGGTATGCCCGACGACAGTGGCGGCATACGCGCAGACATCTCTCGAGATTTCCAAACCCCTGAAGGAGTATGAGATGAAGAAGATTCTCTTCCTGGGCGCCGTGCTGGCCCTCGCGGGTTGTGCCGGCGAGAAGAAGGCCGAAGCCCCCGCATCGTCCGAGGCTCCGGCGGCCGGAGCGCCCGCCATGGCCCCTGCCGATACCGGTATGGGGACGATGCAGCACGACAGCACAATGGCGCGGGATACCAGCAAGAAGATGTAAGCGCGATCGCCGAACTGTCGTCGCCGGCCCCGGGGAACCTCGCTTCCCGGGGCTTGGCCATTTTTGCGGGCTAGCCATCGAGATCCTCGGCCCCAAACGGCAGCGCGACGACCCTGGCCTTCTTCCCGCCGGCGTCCACCTCATCTCCCACGGATACCTCCCGCCGAATCGGTGCCAGGCCCAATAAGCGATCGTCCAGAGCGAGCGTCGACCGAATGGTTCCGACTTGACGATCTGACGCGGTGATCTCGGTGCCCGCGATGCCGGCACCCTCGCGCCACACGAGCCCACGCAGCTCCCGATTGGTGTGTCCTCGAAAATGGAGCCGCGCGACGGTCTCCTGTCCTACGTAGCAACCCTTGGTGTAAGAGACGCCACCTACCTCGTCGTAACGAACTTCCTGCGGCAGCGTGCGATCATCGATCTCCGCGCCGAGTGCAGGCCAGCCGGCGAGTATCCGGGCAGCTTCAGCGTCCTCGGGAGTCCCGGCCTCGACTCCCGCTCCGTCGAGCAGCCGAGCGAAGTCGCGGATCGCGGTGCGCGGTCCTACCGCGATCGCGGCGAACGGCGCTGCTTCCGGCGCCAGGCCGAGCAGCAAGCGCCCGTGAGGATACTCGAGCGCGACGGTGCGACCGGCCGCATCCGGAATGGGCTTTACGGATGAGCGCGCCAGCGCGGCGAAAGCCTGCCCCCCTACCAGCCAGGCTACCTCGACCTGTCCCGTGGCGTCGGAGACGCGGGCCAGCCTCGGCGGGAGCTGTCGTTGAAACAGATCTACCGACGGGAGCCGACCGTTGATCGGTGCGATTAGCACGAATCTCTCGGGCTCGCGGAACACCCAGTGGTCCACCACGATAGCACCCTTGGGTGTGAGCAGAGCGCCATAGACCAGACTGTGCTCGCCCGGCTTCTCGAGATCGTTGGTCAGAAGCCCCTGAAGACAGGGCAGGGCGCCCGGACCTTCGACCCAGAATACCGCCGGCTCTCCAACAACGAGCACGGCTCCGCGGCGAAGCCGTTCCAGCCGGCGGCGGTCGTAGCTGAGCTCACGCGGCGACATCAGCCCACGGCAAATCGGCAGGTTTGCGACCGACCAGATCCGGCCACACCGCGTCGGCACCGGCGAGCGCATCCGCTGGATGGGAGGTGGCGAGAGCCGCGCACCGGATTCCGGCCGCGCGAGCCGCGGCCAGGCCGGGCAACGAGTCTTCCAGCACAACGCAGTATTCTCGAGGAACTCCCAGCGACGCACGGGCGCGGCGATAGCCCTGCGGGTCGGGCTTGCAAGCCGACACGTCTTCAGCGGCGATGAGCGTCGTGAAATGCTCCCGCAACCCGGCCGTGTCGAGGACCAACTCGATTTCTCTCCGTAACGCGCCCGAAACGATGGCCAGAGCGTGACCCCCGTCCGCAGCGGCGCGGACGAACTCGGGTGCGCCCGGTACCAGCGTCATCGAATTCCGAATCGCAGCTGCATAGTGGGCGGCCTTCCGCTCGATCGCCTTGGCCAATGCCTTCGAATCGGCCGGCAACTCGTGTCGGGCGAAGGTGAAGCGGAAGCACTCCCGGTCGTCGAAGCCCAGATAATCGCGATAGTAGGCTTCTCTATCGAGCGAGATGTCGTACTCTGCCAGCGCCGCGGCCAGCGCATCGCAGTGCTGCGCTTCGTCGTCGACGATGACGCCGTTGAAGTCGAAGAGAATGGCTCGCTGCATAAGGAGCGACAGAAAAAGCGTAAACGGTGAACGGTGAACGGTAAACGGGGGTGTCGCCTGCGCACAGACCCTCTCGCTGCTACCTGTTCACCGTTTACCGTTAACGCTCTTGTCGTAAATCCCAGCATTATCGTAGGACCAGTCCAAAACCTCCACCGGGTGGGCGACAGAAATGTCGAAACCGGCGGCACGAAGCCCGGCGCCGATTTGCATCAGGCAGCCAGGGTTGCCGGTCACCACGAGATCGAGTGCCGGGCGGGCGCTACCCAGCGTGCTCACCTTGTCCGCTAGGACCGCGCGGGCCATCTCTGGCTGAAGGAGGGAGAAAATGCCGGCGCTCCCGCAGCAGCGATCGGAGCCCGGCAAGAGCCTGACGTCGAGCTCCGGAACCGCTCTCAGCAGTGCGAGCGGAGCCGCATGCACTCGCTGGGCGTGCTGTAGATGACAGGGAGCGTCGTAGGCAACCTCGAGGCCGAGCGGCACACCCGGTCGCGGCCCCTGCTCGGCCAGGAGCTCGGAAACGTCGCGCACCTTGGCACCGAATTCCCTCGCGGCGTCAGTGCCAAGCAGGTGTCCGTAGTCCTTGAGCAGCGCGCCACACCCCGCGCTGTTTACCACGATGTAATCCGCCGAATCCAGCAACGCGGCCACGTTTCGCGCGGCGAGGGCCGCGGCGCTGTCCCGGTCGCCGGCATGCTCGTGGAGCGCGCCACAGCAGCCCTGTCCGGCTACGTCGCGGACCTCGTAGCCGTTTGCTTCGAGGGTGCGCCGGGTAGCCGCGTGCACGTGAGCGAACAGGGTGTCCATCACGCAGCCGCGGAAGAGCGCAACCGATCCGTTCGCGCCCGCTGCCGTTCGCGTCCCTTCCCTCGCGTCTGTTCGTGCCCGTTCTTGCCTGGTCCCGACGACCGCGTGCTTCCGCCTCCCGCCATTCGTCGCCGCCAGCATCCCCATCGCGAATCCGAGGCGAGTCCCCCCGGCGAGCCTCCCGGGAAGCCCCGTGCGACGTAGCAGTCGGCCGCCCCCGAACGCGAGCCGCCAAAGCGCCGCCTTGCGAAACACAGCCAGCATGAGCCGCGCTCGACCGGGAAGACCGCGGGACTGGAACAGCTGCTCCCGAGCTGCCTCCAGGCCTCTACCGTATCCGACACCCGAGGGACAGACCGGCTCGCAGCCGCGGCAACCCAGGCAGGCATCCAGATGATGTCCCAGCGCCTCATCACTGGGTGCCAGCTCTCCCCGCTCGAGGGCGCGCATGAGCAGAATTCGCCCGCGCGGACTGTCGGACTCGTCGCCGGTCGCAAGGTAGGTGGGACAGGCGGACAGGCAGAATCCGCAATGGACGCAGGGATCCAGTGCCTGATAGCCCGACACCGACGTCACGATCTCTGCTCCGGCGTCACTTTTCGCTGCCCTCCAGGGCCACCTTGAGGCATTGGCGCGGATCGAAGGTGTTGCGCAGCCGGCCGACCAGTTGACCCACACCTTCCCGGTAGGCGCCGAAATGTCCCAGCGCGTGCCGCACACTCCAGGGCGCCCGCTCGAGGGTCAGCGGAATCTCACGAGCGGCGCAGGATCGGCGAACGCCGCGAAGCCGATCGACGCCGGCATCGCCGGTCCACCGAATCGAGCCGCTCGCCGCGCCGGCAGAGACAACGCCGGTGTCGAGCTCGCGTCCCAGGAGGTCGAGCGCGTCGTCGATCCCGCCCGGGAGCACGCCGAGTCGGAACGTCACAGAGCCGTTGAGGCTGCCTCGCGCAAGGCCGGTCCAGAAGTCCGCGGTCCGGTCGGGGGCCAGCTGGGTCCAAATGGCGCCGGTTTCAGCCGGGAGTCGATGGACCTCAGCCTGCACACCCGCCTCGACCCCAAGGAAGCGAGCGGCAAGCACCCATTCACTCTCACCGGCGAGCGACGGTGAGATCAGCTCGAGTGCCGCCGGATTGATCCCGGCATCGAGCAGGTCTCGCGCGACCGCACTCTGGTTGTCCCGCCCGCCTCGCGAGAGAAGGGTGACATCTGCGCGGGGAAGCGCTCGCAGGCGAAGATGCGCTTCCGTGACGATTCCAAAGCCACCGAATCCACCGACGTGTAGCTTGGTGAGATCATAGCCGGCGACGTTCTTCACTACTCGGCCGCCTGCATGTACCGTGCGTCCATCCCCGGTTACAACGGTGCAGCCGAGCACATGGTCCCGAATAGGCCCAAAGCCCAGACGCAGTGGACCGCTGGTGCCGGTGGCGATCACTGAGCCGAGCGTGCGGTCGGGGCGACCCGGTGGATCCACGGCCAGCCACATACTTTCCTCGGCGAGACGCCGGCGTACTGCGTCCATCGAGGCGCCCGCCTGGACGGTCGCGACCAGGTCGGCTGGGCTCACCGAGACGACTTCGTCGAGGCCGCGAGTGCTGACCGCCAGATCCGCCGGCGCGTCCGGCGGCAGCCAGGTGCGAAGCCCTTCAACGCGGATGGTCCAGCTCTCGTCATGCGCGAGCCGACAGACGAGTGCCAGCGCATCGGTCGAGTCCGCTGTCACCCTGGGGAGGTTATCGGGATCTCTATCGACGGCGGCGGGGCCCAACAGGGCCCGGAGTCGGGAGAAAATCACGGGCCCGCTCGTCGCGACTCGGGTACAGCACGCCACTCACGGCACGCGCGCTCGGGTAGCACCTTGCCTGGATTGCAGCGCTCCTGCGGATCGAACACTCTCCGCACGGCCTGCATCGCGCCGAGAGTCTCGGCGTCGAAGATCCATGGCATGTAGCCCATCTTGTCGTTGCCCACTCCGTGCTCGCCCGTGATACTGCCTCCGGCCGCTACACACGCCTCCATGATGGCGCGGCTCGCTTCCCGGACCCTGGCTGCGAGGCCGGTGTCACGACGATCGAAGCTGATATTGGGATGCAGATTGCCGTCACCGGCATGGAAGACGTTGCTGATGGACAGGCCGTAGCGTCGGCGAATCTCGCCTACCTGATCCAGGATGTCGGGCAACGCCGAACGGGGCACGACCGCGTCCTGCACTGCTAGGTCCGGCGCGATCCGCCCCATGGCGCCGAATGCCTTCTTGCGCCCCTGCCAAAGGCGAGCCCGGTCGGTCGGTGAGGAGGCGCTCCGAATGGAGCGAGCCGCGTGGTCCCGCAGCATCGCTTCGACCAGGGCGGATTCGGCGTCCACCTCTGCCGCGGTCCCATCCAATTCGACCAGGAGCACCGCGGCAGCGTCCGTCGGATAACCCGCTGCATAGATCGAGGCTTCGACCGCCTGGACGCAGGCCTGATCCATCATCTCGAGAGCGGCCGGGACGATCCCAGAGGCGATTACGGCGGAGACGGCCTCGCTGGCGGAACGCACGCTGGGGAAATCGGCCAGGAGCGTGCGAACCGCAGAGGGAATCGTCTCCAGGCGTACCGTGATCTCGGTTGCAACACCGAACATGCCTTCACTGCCGACGAACAGCCCGACCAGATCAGGGCCCCAGGCCTCCCCCTGAGGCGATCCAATGCGGACCATGCTCGCGTCCGGGAGGACTACCTCGAGCTCCACGACGTGGTTGGTGGTGACTCCGTACTTGAGACAGTGGGGGCCGCCGGCATTCTCGGCGACATTTCCGCCGACAGTGCAGGCAGCCTGGCTGGAAGGATCCGGCACATACTGAAGCCCGAGCGGAGCGACCGCCTCGGACAACCGGGCGTTTACCACTCCGGGCTGGATAACGGCTCGACGCGCGCGGCGATCCACCCGGAGAATGCGATTCATCCGCGTGAGCGTGAGAAGCACCGCGTCCGACTCCGCCAGCGCGCCACCCGAAAGTCCGGTCCCCGCTCCGCGAGCAACGAAGGGGATCTGGAGCAGGTGAAGCAGTCGAAGAATCTCGACCACCTCGCTCCTGCTCCCCGGAATGACCACGATGCCCGGCTCGGATTCGTGGGTGGGCAGCCCGTCCATGCGATACGTCGCCAGCTCAGCCTTGCGATCGCGCACCCAACGGGGCCCGACGATGCGCCGAAGCCCCTCTGCCAGGCTGGGCTTCATGACTCCGTCGGCAGCACCGAATGGCGGCTGCCCTTGCCGTTCTGATAGGCCCGCCGGTGCACTCGGAGCGCACTCTCCAGCTCGGTGCTGAGTGCCGGAATCAGTCGCAGCAGCAGCTCGAACCGCTCTCTCGTTGCGCGCGTCACAAGCAGGCGATTCTTGAGCGGCAACTCGCACTCCAGAGCGGCGGAGATGGTGAAGCTGAGGGAGACCGCCTCGTCCGGGAGTTCGGGGTCTTCCGGATCGGCGTCGTGCAACATCCGGTACAGCTCGTAGTAACGGGCGAAGAGCGCGCGGACCTCGCTCAGGATTCCCGCCGTGGGTGAAGTGCCGGCCTGGTCCAGAAACTCCTCCACCAGGCCCACGAAGTACGGCGCCGGATCGTCGAGCATGCGTTGAACCACGAACCGCGCCCCGCCGACCACGACGATGTGCGACCTCCCGTCGGGCAATTGCTCGTTGGCCCGGATCTCGGCGATGCAGCCGACCGCACCCCGGTCCGGCCGTTCCGCACCCGTTCCCGGTTGCACGATGCCGAAACGTCGGTCGCCGATCAGGCAATCGGACAGCATCTGGCGGTAGCGCGGCTCGAAGATGTGGAGCGGGAGAGGCGTGCCGGGGAACAGAACGACGTTGAGAGGGAAGAGGGGCAGCGGGTAGGGGGGCATGGGGGAAAGATATCAGCTATCAGCTATCAGCTATCAGCTATCAGCCGCTCCGATGAGCAACGACCCCCCGTGAAGCCCACGGAGGGTCGTTGTACCAAGGAGCAATCTGACAGCTGATAGCTGCTACGCCGCCACCCACCCCTCCTTGAGCGACTTCACATCCGGCGATTCCCGGAGCTTCTCGAAGGCGCGCTCGCGGATCTGACGAATGCGCTCGCGAGTGACGCCCAGCAGTGCACCGATCTTTTCGAGCGTGAGCGCCTCGGAGCCCTCTTCCAGACCGTAGTAGAGCGACAGGATCTTCCGCTCGCGCGGGGTGAGATGGCGCTCGAACAACCTGTCGATGAATTCACGACGGAGCCGGGTGTCGGTCTGCTCTTCGATCTCGCCATGCCCCGTTCCGGCGACCCGCTCGCCGAAGGTGCTCGAGCCACGGTCCTGGCGCTCGACCGGTGCGTCGAGTGAAACCTCGGTGCCGGTCATTCGACGAGCGGCGCGAATATTCTCGACTGTGTCGTTGAGCGCGAGCGCGACCTCGTGGTCGGTTGGCTCGCGTCCCAGCTCCTGGGCAAGAAATCCTTCCGCCCGCGACATGCGAATGAGGGCCGAGTTCTGGTTCAGGGGAATGCGAACGCTGCGAGTCTGTTCTGCGAGAGCTTTGAGGACGGCCTGGCGCACCCACCACACTGCATACGAGATGAACTTGACCCCATGGTCCGGATCGAACTTTCGGACTGCCTTGAGCAGTCCTTCATTCCCGATGGCGACCAGCTCCGAAAGCTCGAGACCGTGACCCTGATACTTCTTCACATAGGAGATTACAAATCTCAGATTCGCGGTGACGAGCCGTTCGGCCGCCGTGGGGTCTCCCGCCTGGGCCCGTCGCGCCAGCCGCTTCTCCTCCTCGGGCTCGGTAATCATGGGAAGCTTCTGGATATCAAGGAGGTACTGGTCAAAGGCGCTGGCGGGTGCGGAGCGGAACAGCGGGCGAGGGTTCCCGTTGTTGCGGACAGCAGGCATAGACCACCCCGGCGAGAGGGTTGAGCCAACAGCAATTTATGCAAATAGAAGCAGGGGCTGCGTCGTAAGCCGTTGCGGCATTTGAAAATAGGGAGATTGGGTAAAACGGTCAAGCAACTGATCTTATCCACATCACAAATCATTCTTGAGGCGATGCTTCCTTCCTTTCTCCACCAGTCCACATCCGTGGGGATAAGTTACGAATCCTCCTGAACCGCCTATTCAGCCGTCCTAGCCGAGCCTTTCCAGACACTCTGCCACCAGCGCCATCGGCGGCTCCACTGTCCAGTTCTCGCCCCGAGCCATCACGCCTACCTCCGCCGGAAGCGCGAAGCGAATGGCGGATCCTCGATTCTTCTTGTCTCGCGTCATCGCCTCACGCACGCGCTCCCCGGAAAGCCTGCTCTCGAGCCTCACGGGAAGACCCAGCCGGCTCAACAGATCGGCGACACGAGCCGACAACCCTGATTGCCCAACCCCAACCTCTTCCGCGATCCGCGACTCGACGACCAGTCCGATCGCTACAGCTTCACCGTGGGACAGGGTGTAATCGGAGGCATGTTCGATTGCGTGCGCGATCGTATGCCCCGCGTTGAGAATGGCGCGCCGTCCCGCCTCACGCTCGTCGTCCGCTACCACTGCGGCCTTGATCTCGACGCTGCGATGAACCAACTGCGTCAGCGTATCGATCTCTCGCGCGGCGATCCGGTCGGCCACGGTGCTGAGCCACGAGAAGTAGGTCCGGTCCGCGATCAACCCATGCTTGACGGCTTCTGCCAGGCCGGCCCGATATTCTCCCTCCGGCAGCGTGCGCAGAGTCAGCGGATCTGCCACGACCGCAACAGGTGGATGAAACGCGCCGATCAGGTTCTTTCCGCGAGGCGTATCTACGCCTGTCTTCCCGCCCACCGACGCATCGACCATCGCCAGCAGGGAGGTTGGAACCTGGAGGCATGGAACTCCACGCAGGTAGGTAGCGGCGACGAACCCCGCCAGGTCGCCGACCATTCCACCCCCCAGCGCCACGATGGCGCTATCCCGTCCAAAACCCCGCTCCAACAGTGCATCACTCAGCTCGGCCCACCGGCCCCGCGTCTTTGACGCTTCACCCGCGGGAACGACCAGCTCCGCGGACAGCTGGGGAAGCGAAACTGAGCCACTGCCGGTGGCGCCGGTCGGTGCGAGACGCCATTCGCTTCCGCTACTCCGGAAGCGCTCGAACAGTGGGTAGACGATGGTGTCGCTGATCAGCGCGAGCCGCCGACCGGGGAGGTGGCTCGCGCTGAACTCGTTGAGCCGGCCGACAGCGCCGGGCTCTATGTAGACCGGATAGCTACCGGTTCCGTGACGGACCGTGATTACGGGCATGGCGCTGGTGCTCAATCCGGACATACACCGCGACCGGCGGGGCTCACCAGGTGACGTCCCCCGGGCCGCCACGATGATTCGCCAGTCGCGCAAGCGTAAAAAGCAGATCGGATAACCGATTGAGATAGGTAATGAAAAGCGACGGAACCTGATCTTCTCTGGCCAGGCTCACAACACTGCGCTCCGCCCGTCGGCACACCGTGCGCGCCAGATGTAGAGCGGCGGCCTTCGGTGTGCCCGCGGGAAGAATGAAGGCCCGAAGTGGTGCAAGCTCGGTGTCGGCCGTGTCGATCGACTGCTCGAATTCCGCGATCCGGCTTTGCGAGAGGGTCGCCCGTTCCAGCGCCTTTGCGACCTTGGCGGGATCCGGCGTTGCCAGATGGCCGCCGAGGGCGAAGAGATCGCGCTGGATAGACTCGAGCAGGCCGTCGGCCAGATCCGTCGGCGGCGTTGCGCGCACCACGCCGATCGCTGCGTTCAGCTCATCCACATCACCATACGCCGCCACGCGCGGGTGATCCTTCGGCACGCGACCGCCACCGAAGAGGCCGGTGGTCCCTTCGTCGCCGGTGCGGGTGTATATGGGCATGGGGGAAGTATAGCTGCCAGCCGTTTATATTTTCCCGCTTCGCCTTATATCCCGGGAATCTCGTAACAGTGCCCGAAGACCTGCGCGACATCTCGATCATCGGCGGCGGCCCCACAGGCCTCTTCGCTGCGTTTTATGCCGGCATGCGTGCGGCCTCGGCCCGCATCATTGACGCGTTGCCGGCGCTGGGAGGGCAACTGCAGGCGCTCTATCCGGAGAAATACATCTTCGACGTCGCCGGCTTCCCCAAGATCCTCGCGAAGGATCTGGTAACCGGGATGGTAGAGCAGGCTCTGCAATTCGGCACGCCGACGCACCTGGGTCAGGTGGTGACCGGGCTCAACAAGGTCGAGGAGAACGGAGCGTCTCATTTCCTGCTGGAGACGACCGAGGGTGCGTACGCCAGCCGCACCGTCATCATCTGCGCCGGGATCGGCGCGTTCGAGGCGAGGAAGCTGGGCATTGAAGGCGAAGATCGATTCGAGGAGAAGGGGCTTTACTTCAAGGTGGTGGACCCGAAGGAATTCGTCGGGAAGGACGTGCTACTGGTCGGCGGCGGCGACTCTGCGTTCGACTGGGCGGTCAACCTCCAGGGCGTTGCCAAGTCGGTCCGGCTGATCCATCGGCGGGATCACTTTCGGGCCCACGGTGCCACGGTGAAGCAGGTCCAGGAGCTGGCGGCCCGCGGCCGTTGCGACGTGCGGACCTTCTGGGAGGTGAAGACGCTCCACGGTACCGACCGCCTGGAAGGCGTCACGATCATGCAGAACAAGACCAAGCAAGAGGAGACCGTCAAGGTCGACGCGGTCATCCCGCTTCTCGGCTTCCACTCCGATCTCGGTGCCATCAAGGATTGGGGCCTCGACACGGACAAGGCCGACATCAAGGTCGATCAGGTGATGGCCACCAACGTACCTGGCATCTATGCTGCCGGAGACGTGACCAGCTATCCCGGGAAGCTGAAACTCATCGCGACCGGCGCGGGGGAAGCCTGCATCGCCGTAAACAATGCGGTGCACTACATCGACCCGAAGCTCAAGGTGAACCCAGGCCATTCCTCCAACATGGCGATCTTCGGTCAAAAGGACGATTAACCGCAGTAAACGGTGAACGGTGAACAGTGAACGGGGAGCCTCCGTGACCGGGCGCCCCCCGTTTACCGTTCACCGTTCACGCTTTTGTCTTCACGTCATCTTCGGTCTCAAGAAAAACCGCAACGTTCCCGCTCTCGGCCCGATCCGTTCTGCTTCAATCGCCATCACGCCGCTCTTGGGGAAATCCACCGCGAGGCCGTGCGCAGCACCGGTGAGGAGCAGGCCGACCAGCTCCTCCATCCAGGGAGAGTGGCCCACCAGAGCCACGACCGCCTTGTCCCCACGAGGCGGGCCTAATGCCTTATCCAGCGCGCCCAGCTCGGGGTCGGCAGCCAGAGCTAAGCATGGAACGGGTGGCGTCGCGAGCGAGAGTCCCTCCTGAATGAGCTCCGCTGTTTGTGCCGCCCGCAGCCAGGGGCTGGTGAGCACGAGCTCGGGAACGAGGCCCATGTCGCCCAGGGCCTTCACCACTCTCGCTTGCGCCTTCCGTCCCTTATCGGTGATCGGCCGCTGCGTATCGTCGGGCCACTTGCTCGGGTCCCGATCGCCGGCGTGTGCGTGACGAACCAGCAGCAAAAGCATGTCTCCTCCAGGCAGTCGCTACGGTCGCGTTCCCAGCGCACGCGCGATGTCGACGACGACGCTATCGATCACGGTGATCATCACCGAAGACAGCAGCGTGTGGTGGTTGACCAGCACCGCAAAGGTAACCCGCCGCCCATCGTCGAGATCAAGGTACCCCGCCAGGCCGTTCACGCCGCGGATGCTGCCTGGCTTGGCACGGACTCGTCCCTCGACCGGTGGGCCGACCAGGCGGGTCCGAAGCGAGCCGCGCTCGCCCGACCTGGGAAGGGCGTCCAGAAACGCCTCCATGTGCGGATGCCGACGGGCGAACTGGAGCACGCGAATCAGTGCGTCCGGCGTTATCGAATTGGTCGCTGAGAGGCCGGAGCCGTCTACCAGTGCGAACTGGGTCGAGTCGATGCGGACCGAATCGATCAGGAACCGGCGCTCGAGCGTGAGCCCGTCATGCCACGAGCCGGCCCTCCCGAAGCGGCGGCCCAGCTGTTTGAGCACCATTTCAGCGAACCAGTTCTGACTGCTATTGAGAATTGGAAAGATCCAGTCGCGGAACGGTCGTGACTCGAACTCCGCGAGAGGGCGCTCGGCGCGAGCAGCCCGGTAAGCCGATGAGTCCGTAGTCGAGCGCACCTGGCCGTTGACGGCGATCCCGGCCTCGTGGAGCACTGACGCAAACGCCCATGCCGCGAACAGGTTCGGATCCGGCAGCGCGAAATGTTCGGTCTTTCCGCTGCTTCCCTGGGGCACGTTTCCTTCGGCTCGGATCCGCATGGTCCCGGGATCACGAAAGAAGTCGATCGTGGCACCGGTATCGCCCGGGATAGTGACCGCGTGATTTTCCAGCGTGACATCACCCAGAGCAGGGGTGAATGAAACGGTCGCGGGCCCGCCGATCGCGGGCCCGGCCCCCCAGGTGAGATCCACGCTGTTGTCGTTGAAGCCGAGGCCGGATACCGGCGCGGCGTACCACCAGTTCAGGTCGTAGCCCTCCCAGGCAGGATGGACCAGAGTCGGCTCGAACCAGCTCCCGTCGCCCACGAGATCCCCCGCGATGGTCTGGACACCCTGACTCCGGAGTTGGACAGCGAGCCGACGCAAAGGAGCAAATGCGTCGGGCTCGCAGGCCGAGGCTCGCGTGGTGTCCGCGGCATAACAGCGTCGGCTCAGGGTGGGGTCGCCCCTCCCATAGAGCACCAGGTCGCCTTGCAGGATGCCGTTCACTAGCGGCCCGGTCGCGTAGAGACCTGTCCGCACTCCGCTGTCTGCAGGGAGCAGCGCTGCCGCCACCGTGCTGACCACGATTTTTGCCGTGCTGGCCGGCACGAACAGCCGGTTCGCATTGCGCTCATAGAGTCGGCGTCCTCCATCGTCCACGATCGAGATGCCCCAGAGGAATCGATCGAGCGGCGGTTGGTCGAGACGGTGATTCAGTCGCCGGGCGAGCGCCTTGACCGGAGGCGGGCGAAGGGGATGCGAGCGAGCCGAAGCGGGAGCCTGACCGAGCAGCGGAGCCGCTAGCAGGACGATCAGTGCGGTAATCGCGATGGATAGTCGAACCGTTCCGCCGCGGCGCGACCGGTCGGCGCGTAATAGTAGGGAACGCAAGATTGGGATGTGGATTCGCATGGGCGGGAGCCGGCGACCGGTGAATGCGTTTGGCTGCCGGCCAACGTTGACACGTCAACGTAAGGCCGTCAAACTACCCATCTTAGAGGGTGACGTCAATTGCCGGCCGGGGGTGCGGAGGCCGGTCCTTCCTCCTCCGGAGTGCTGCATTTCGACCCACCGATTTTGCCGCACCCGGCCCGGGTTCGGACTATTGAGAGCCAGTGCGTACGCCTTGCTGGTCGGGATTGCGATGGTCCGATCACTCGCCGCCCAACAGCCCGACCGCGTCGTGCGTCGACTCGATTTCGAAGGCGCCAAGGCGATTCAAAGAACCACCCTCGAAGCGGCGATCGGAACGACCAACTCGAGCTGGTTCGCGACGTTTCCTCTGGTCCGCTGGATTGGCCTTGGCGCCAAGCGGTATTTCAACGAGACCGAGTTCCGGCGAGACATCTTGCGACTCCAGGTGCTGTATAAGCGCAGTGGCTTTCCTGATGTTGCGGTCGACACCGTGGTGCGGCGCACCGACACCAACGTGTATATCACGTTTCGTATCAAAGAAGGCCGCCCGATCCGCATCACGAAGATCACGATCCTGGGAGTGGACTCCCTTCGGCAGCGGGCGCAGGAACGGCTGCTGCTCGACCTGCCGCTCCGCGAAGGCGACGTGTTCAATCGCTACGTCATGCAGACCTCGGCCGACACGATTACGTCCCGACTCAAGAACCACGGGTATCCTGAGGCCGCCGTCTTCACCAGCTTCGAAAGCAACCGCACGGAATACACCGCGAACGTCACGTTCGATGTCGATCCGGGGCCCCGTGCGCCCTTCGGACAGGTTCGGGTTATGGGAACACAGCGGCTCGATTCCACCATCGTTCCAGACCTCCTGGTCGCGCGCACCGGGCGGCCGTACTCCAGGGACCTGATGTTTCAGAGCCAGCGGAACCTCTACAAGACGGATCTGGTGCGGAGCGCTACCGTCGACATCGATTCGGCGCGCTATACCCCGGGCGATTCGGTCCCGATTCTGGTGCGGTTGGCTGAAAGTCCGCCCTATCGGCTGCGAACTGGCCTGGGCTACGCCACCACCGAGTGCTTCCGGGCGCAAGCCGCCTTTGCAGTGCGTGACTTCTTCGGGCATGGCCGATTGTTCGAGCTGACAGGCAACGTGTCCCGGATCGGCGTCGGCGATCCCTTCGACTTCGGATTCGGCAACAACATTTGCAGCGTCGCCGCAGAGGACTCGATCGGCTCGGCCAGATTCAGTTACCAGCTCGCCGCCACCATCCGCCGGCCCGCCTTCGTGAGCCCGAACAACACCCTGAGCCTCACTGCATTTGCCGAGCGACGCTCGGAGTTCAAGGTGTACGTCCGGAGTGACATCGGCTCGACGGTGGAGATCCTGCACGAGACACCGAGGCGGCGGTTTCCGGTGTCCCTCGCCTACACAATCTCGTATGGCCGGACGGAAGCGACCCCGGCGAGCTTCTGTGCCTTCTTCAACGCCTGCACACCGGACGTCATCGATCAGCTCGAGCAACGCCGCCTGCTCGCCGCAATCACCGGGCGATTGAGTATCCCGCGAGCCAACAGCCCGATCGATCCGACCCGGGGATCCAACGCCGTGCTCGAGCTGGTGTGGGCCTCGAAGCTCATCGGCTCGTCCGAATTTCAGCAGTTTACCCGGGTGCTGGGCGACGTCGCCTGGTATCGCCCGCTGGCACGTGGGGTGGTGCTGACCTGGCACCTGCGCGGCGGCATGATCTTCGCACCCGAGGTCGCGTTGGCCACTGGGACCAATGCCTTCGTTCCGCCGGAGCAACGGTTCTATGCGGGTGGACCGAACGATGTGCGCGGGTTCCCCCGCAATCAGTTGGGGCCGGTGGTATACGTCGTCACCGAAACCGCACTGGCCAGTGTGCACGACTCGACGTCACTCTTGCCGCCGGACTCGGTGCAGGTCGCGCCGACCGGCGGCAACACGCTCGTCGGTGGCAACATCGAGCTGCGCTTCCCGTCGCCGGTGCTCGGCACTCGGATGCGGCTGGCCCTCTTCGTGGATGGGGGGATGCTGTGGGAACGGGGCAGGCCCGATCTCGCACCGGCTGCGCTTCGCATCACGCCCGGCGCTGGACTTCGGGTGGGGACACCGCTCGGGCCCGCCCGGCTGGACGTGGCCTATAATCCATACTCGGCGCTCCGCGGCACCCTCTTCCAGACCGACTCGGCGGGCGCACTCACCAAGGTGCAGGACAACTTCGCAGTGGATAAACGTTCCTTCTTCTTGGGGATTCCGCTGACCGTGCAGTTCTCGGTGGGCCAGCCGTTCTGATGCGTCGCCACATCGCGCGATTCGTCTTTGTCGTCGGCCTCGGGTCGATCGCCGCGGTGTTGGGTGTGGTCACCGCTCTCCTGCTCACTCCTCCGGGTCGAGATCTCCTCGCGCGTCTTGTCTCCCGCGAGCTGAGCCGTGTGCTGCTTGGCTCCGTCGAAGTCGGATCCGTGTCGGGATCATTCCTGTACGACCTTACCATCGACAATCTCGTGATCCGGGATACCAGCGGCGTCCTTCTGGCCGATCTGCCCCGGGTGCGCGTGGGCTACCGGGTGCCCAATTTCTTCGCCCGCCGATTCGTGCTCGGTCGACTGCAGGTGGATCGTCCCACGATCCAGCTGCTCAAGCACCGCGGCGGACGCATGAACTACGAGGAGGTGCTCCGGCTGGGAGGGGGAAAGGGGGGAGGCCCGTCACCCCTCATCGAATTCCGCGACGTGCAGGTGCGGGAGGGGACACTGCGGCTCATGCTGCCCTGGTCGCCCTCGCCCCAGCTCCGCACCGAGGAGCAGCGTGATTCGGCGCTGGCTGCCGAGCGCAGTCGTCCCGGCAAAGTGATCGAATCCGGACCGGAGGGGCTGCGCAGGGTCATCGATGTCACGGACCTTACCGCGAGGCTCGACCGCATGCGGATCAGCACCCCGGATCGTCAGCCCTTCACCATCGACATCGACACACTTGCGGCCCGGGTGAGCGATCCACAACTCACCATCCGCGACGCGGCCGGCCGCGTGCGCCTGCGGGGCGACAGCGTCGTGTTCAGCCTCCGCCGAGGCGCTTTGCCGCACTCCCGGTTTGCGGGCGGAGGTGCGGTCACCTGGCCTCACGATACGACGCTCTACGATCTCCAGGTCGTTGCGCCCCAGGCCAGCCTGGCCGATCTGCGCTGGATCTCGGCCAACTTTCCGGACCTCACGGGTCGCGCGGTCGTGGCGGCTCGCTCGGAAAACGGCACCCGAACTGCCTTCGTCATCACCAACCTCCATCTCGTGCGCGGGCCGACTCGGGTGGATGGACAGCTGACGGTTCTGGACGATCGGAAGCGCGGACTCGGGGTTCGCGATCTTCGCCTCACCCATACCGCGCTGGATCTGGACGAAGTTCGCCCCTTCATGCCGGACCTGCCCTTCTACGGAACGCTCACAGGGACGACGATCGCCACGGGATTCCTGGATGCGCTCGACGCGAGGATGGACTGGGATTTCACCGACGACGAGGTCGTGGGGCGCCCGGTGACCCACATCGTCGGGAAAGGTCAGATCAGCGCGCGGCCTGGGCAGGGGTTGGCCTTTCACGGACTCGAAATCACTGAATCGGACATCGATCTCGGGACGGTGCGTCGGCTCGCCCCGGCGGTGATTCTACAGGGTCGCCTGGCAGCCCAGGGCACACTCGAAGGGCCGCTTCGGAACGTGACCTTCAACGGAACGGCGCGCCATTACGACGGCAATTCGCCTTCGAGCGAGCTGGAAGGAATGGTTCATCTCGATACCCGGCGCGATACCCTGGCCCTTGCCACCGATGTCGCGCTACAGCCGCTCGTGTTCGATGGCATCCGTCGCTCGTTCCCCGCGCTCACCAGCACGGGGTCCATCACCGGGCGGGTTCGGCTCCAGGGAACCCTGGCTCGTCTGACGGTGGACGCGTCGGTGAGCGGTGAGATCGGGACGATCGAGGCGAAGGGCGGCGCGACGGTCCAGCCGCCGCGTTGGGGAGCGCGCGATCTCGCACTGCAATTCCAGCGACTCGATCTCGCGGCGTTGCGCGGCAGCGGCCCGACCACAAGCCTGAATGGTTCGCTTAGTGTCACCGGAGAGACTGATACGGCCCGCGCTCCGGAAGCGGATCTCGACCTGGTTCTGGGGCCCGGACGCGTGCGCGATCTACGACTCGACACACTGGTTGCCCGGGGCTCAGTGCACGACAGTCTCATCAAGGTCGACACGCTCGAGGGCCGGCTCGCCAGCGTCACCGCGCGGGGCCGGGGAACGCTTGGCTGGGCCCGTCCTCACGAGGGACGGATGTCGTTCGATCTCCAGACCGATAGCCTAGGCATTTTCGACTCGCTGCTTACCGTGTGGACGGGGTTGACGCGGGACACCTCGCGTGATGCAGTTCCGCTGACCGGTACGGCGCAAGGCTCGCTCACGCTGGGACGGAGTCTCGACTCGCTGGATGTGGCAGCCTCCTTCGCGGGCAAGAAGCTGGCGTGGAGCACGCTCCGGGCGCCGGTTGCGATCGGCGCGTTCACGTACGTCGGTGGTCGCCGCCCCCGCATGACCGCGGCCTTCGGCATCGACTCCCTGGCGATGCGCGAGCGAGTGTTCCGGCGGCTCGGTCTCCAGGCGCGCGGTTTCACCGATTCACTCGAGTGGAACGGCGCCGTAGCCATCGGCAACGAGGTGGCATCACGGCTCACCGCCGGCGGTCGCTGGTGGCACCACAGCGACGTGCAGCAGTTCGCGGTGGACGCCTTCCAGGCTCGGCTGGCCTCGCATACCTGGGCGTTGGCCGCGCCGGCGCTCATAAGCCTGTCGGATTCGGCGCCGTCGGTCACCCCACTCAATCTGGAAGCGGATGACGGATCGGGGCGTCTGCTGGTCAGCGGGCGGCTTCCCGGCACTGCGCCTGGCGAGCTCACGCTGGATGGGTTCGGCGTCGCGTTGCGCGATGTTCACGGACTGATGCAGCTCGATACCACCGGCGTGGGCGGCCAGTTTGGCTTCAGGCTCGACGTGCGCGGTACCGCGCGAGAGCCGCTGATCGAAGGCGGAATCCGCCTCGAAGACGCTGTGGTGCGTGACGCCCAAGTTCCATTCGCCCACACTGTGCTGAGTTACCGCGACCGGCGGCTCACGGCCCACGCCGGTCTCATCCGGACCGGGGTGGAGTTGCTCGAGGTAAATGCCCAGCTGCCCATCGACCTCGCCTTTAGCGGGGTCAAGCAGCGACTGCTCGACGGCCCGATCAGCGTGAAGGCCCGGGCCGACAGCGCCGATCTGAACCTGCTCGAAGCCGTGGTCTCCGGCATTCAGGATGTGGAGGGGCAGTTCGTCGCCGGAGCCGAGATCAAGGGAACCTGGGCCAAGCCCGAGATCAGCGGCTTCGTCAACGTCACCCACGGTGCCATGACCATTCCCGGCATCGGCGTCCGTTACGCGGCCATTCTGGGGCGGGGCGAGCTTCGCGGCGACTCGCTGCTGGTGCCCTACGCGCTGATCACCAGCGGCCTGGGGACGCTGCAGATCACGGGCGGCGTGCGCTTCGACAGCCTTTCTCGTCCGTTGCTCAATCTGGACCTTGAGGCCCACCAATTCGAGGCGCTCAAGATTCGCAACTTTCTCGACCTGACGGCGAGCGGCTTCATCCAACTGCGCGGCCCCGTGCTCAACGCGGTGGCTACCGGCCGGGCTTCCGTAGACGAAGGGGTCTTTTATTTCGCGGACCTGATCAACAAGAACGTGATCAATCTGGAAGATCCCACCATCGCCGATCTGGTCGACACTTCGCTGGTCCGGCGGGCCAATCTGGGCTCCCAGATTCAGAACCGGTTTCTCGACTCGCTCACCGTGAACAACCTCCAGCTCGCAATGGGGCCGGGCGTCTTTCTGAGATCGACGGAGGCCAACATTCAGCTCTCGGGCCGGATAGCGGTCAGTAAGACCAAGCGCGAGTACCGCCCGGTGGGGACGCTGGATGCGGTGCGCGGAATCTATGCGCTGAAGATCGGGCCGGTGACCCGCGACTTCACCGTGGACAGCGGATCGGTGCGCTACTTCGGTACGCCGGATCTGAATGCCGAGCTCAACATTACGGCGCGGCACATCGTGCATACGGTGCGGACCAACGAGGAGATCCCGGTCATCGCACGGATCACCGGGACCTTGTTCGATCCCAAGCTTTCTCTCGAAAGCACGGTGCGGCCGCCCATCGCCGAGACGGACCTCGCCTCCTATTTGATCTTTGGCGCGCCGGCGTCGGACGCGGTGGCGGCCGGGCAGCAGACCGCGATCCAGAGCGCGTTGTCAGCCTTTTCCAGCGAGGTCGAGCGGTTCCTCATCTCCGATCTCGGCGTGCCGATCGACTATGTCGAATTCCAGCCAGGCCTGAGCACGGGCGCCGGGGTTTCGGTGAGCCGGTTTGCCTTCGGATGGCGGGTGGGGAACAAGAGCTTCGTGACGCTGAATGCGGGTTTCTGCGGAGGTGCCGCTCAGTCCACTCCGTTCGGACCGGAAAATTTCGGCGCCAGCTTCGAGTATCGCTTCAGTCGCGCCTGGCGATTCCAGACCAGCTTCGAGCCCACGTTCACCAACTGCTCGCTTGCCGGTTACAACTCGACGTTCACCAGCAGCCGCTATCAAGTCGGCGCCGACGTGTTCTGGGAAAGAGAGTTTTAGTGGCGCGTGCGCTCCTGATTACCAACCCCGCCGCCGCCCGAACCCAACCGCTCGGTATCACCATCGTACGCGATGCACTGAAAGCCGCTGGCTGGATGACCGAGGTGCTGGCGACCGGAGGAGCCGGCGATGCTCGGCGTCTGGCCGAGTATGGGCGCGAGCACGCCGTGGATCTCGTGGCGGTCTTTGGAGGCGACGGCACCACCATGCAGGCTGCGGCCGCTCTGGTTGGAACCGACATCGCACTCGGTGTCATCCGGGGCGGGACCGGCAATCTGCTGGCCGGGAATCTCAGGATCCCGGCCTCGCCTGCCCGCGCGGCGGAAGTTCTGATTCGCGGCAAGACCCGACGGCTCGATCTCGGTCGCATGGAGCGGGTCGACGGGGTTCACTACTTCGCGGTAGCGTGTGGCGCGGGCATGGACGCACGAGTCATGGCCGGCACGCCCTCGGAGCACAAGCGGCGCTGGGGTATGGCGGCCTATGTCGCGACGACGCTCCGCCTGATCGGCGAGGTGCACAGTACGACCCACCACGTGATCGTGGACGGCGTGGACTACGAGGCTACTGCTGCGATGATCCTGGTGGCCAACTGCGGCGAGATCATCCCTCCGTATATCCGGCTTGGCGCGGCGATCAGCCCGCAAGACGGCTTACTCGACATCGTGGTGATGCGGGCGGACAGCTTCGGCGAAAGCGTGCGCGCGGTGTGGGAGCTCCTTCGGGCTCGCGGGCCGGGCCGCCCTCAGGGCCTGGTGGGCTTTGCCCGTGGGCGGGAGATCAGGGTGGAGGCCGCTCAGCCCGAGCCGGTGCAACTGGACGGCGAGGCCGCGGGGGAAACGCCGTTCACCGCCACCGTGGTCCCTGGCGCGATCAACGTGGTCGTTCCCGGTTGAATTCCTGCCGCCGCGGCTGTTCCCTTTTTTGACAGTAAGTGCTAAGTTTGACCCTGTCCGCCGGACCACAACGCTTACACATCTCCACACCGGTCCCCCCGATCCCCCTCGGTGTCAGATGGCTGATTCCGTTCTCCTGATCGACGACGATGTCGACGTTCTCCGCGGCATCGGTAACTATTTCGAGCGCTTAGCCTACGAGGTCACCCGGGAACTGAGCGGCGAGGCTGGCCTGGCCACTTTCGACCGTCTGCGACCCGACGTTGTCATACTGGACTTGCGCTTGCCGGGGATGGACGGGATGGAGGTCCTGGAGCACCTGCGTCAGCGTGACGCTGCCGTCATTCTACTCACCGGCAACAGCGATGTGCCGACCGCGGTCAGAGCCATGCAACTGGGAGCGGAGAACTTCTTGACCAAGCCGGTCGACATGGCGCATCTGGCGGCGGCGACCGCCCGGGTCGCAGACAAGGTGCGGCTTCGCCGGGTCAATGAGGCGCTGCTCGGCCAGACTGCAGCGGGACCGGGCCTCGATTCGCTCGGCACCTCTTCGGCCATGCAGGAGTTCGCGCACCAGGTGGCACTGCTGGCGCAGAGCGAGCGTACCACTGTGCTGCTCACCGGGGAAAGCGGCACTGGCAAGGGATGGGTCGCTCGGATGATGCACGATCGGAGCCCGAGGGCCAAGGCGCCGTTCGTGGAAGTGAACTGTGCCGGCCTCAACGCGACCTTTCTCGACTCCGAGCTGTTTGGTCACGAGAAGGGTGCATTCACCGACGCAAAGGACCGCAAGCAGGGACTCTTCGAGATTGCAGACCGTGGTACGATTTTTCTCGACGAGATCGGTGACCTGGCGCCCGAGTTGCAGCCCAAGCTCCTCAAGGTTCTCGAGACGAAAACCTTTCGTCGGCTGGGCGGCACGCGTGAGATCACGGTGGACGTCCGGCTGGTCGCCGCGACCAACCGGAATCTGCAAAGCGAAGTCGAGGGCGGCCGGTTCCGCGAGGATCTGTACTATCGCCTCAGCGTCATGCCGCTTCAGCTTCCCGCAGTGCGGGACCGCTCCCGCGAGGATCGTCTCGCCTTGATCACCCGGTTGGGGAGCGATCTCCGGGCCGAACTGCCGGAGGCCCCGGCCACGTTTTCCAGCGAGGTAGTCGAGCGCTTGCTGGCCTATGGCTGGCCGGGCAATGTGCGTGAGATGCGCAATGTCCTCGAGCGCGCCATGATCCTCGGCCGCGGCCAACCCGCGATCAGCGTCGAGCATCTCCCGGGCGAGTTCCGGGCCCGCCCGGGAGTTGGCGATCGGAGACACACTCCGCTCAGTCTCGACGATCTCGAACGGCAGCACATCGAGCGTACCTTGAAGCATCATGGCGGCAACCGGACCAGGGCCGCGCAGGAGCTTGGAATCTCCCGCGCCACTCTCATCAACAAGATCAAGCGGTATAGCATCAGTGCTTGAGTCGAACGCCCCGCTGAGCCGATGAGCGAGCACTACCATCCCAGGGAAAAGGACGCGATGCATTGTCGCGCCTGCGGCCGTGAGGAACGGGCTTCCGAAGGGTATCCCTGCGTCGAGTGCGGCACGTTCATCTGCCTCATCTGTACTTTCCGCGGCGTCAATCATTGCTCCGAGTGCGCCGCGAAGCTCGGCCGGGCGCCTACCTGACGGCCGTCGTCGCCTTAGCCGCCGTCACCCCGTTACTCGGCGAGCCCAGCCTTCGAACCGAGCAGGTATCGCAGTTGGTCGTGGGCGACACCGGCGAGGTACTCGAGCGCAAGGCAGAGTGGCGTCGAGTGCGCCTCGACCGCGACGGCTATGAAGGCTGGATCCACCGCGGGTTCGTGCGGGAATGGACTAAGCGGGAAAGCGATGCGTGGAACGATCGCGCGCGGGGCTGGAGCGAAGGTGCCGAGCTCGATCTGAGCGGTCGTCGGGTGCGACTTCCCCTCCGCTCCCGAGTGGCCCTGGTGCCCGACGGCGTGCTGCTGCCGGACGGACGCGCTGGGCGCGTGGTGCGGGGCTCGGTGCGACGATTTTCCGAGGTTCTGGCCGAGTCGCGCTCGATGTCTCCGGAGGAATGGGCCGCGCGTCGGTTCATCGGGGCGCCGTACCAATGGGGTGGGGTCACTCCCTGGGGTGTCGACTGTTCGGGCCTGGTGCAGACGGCCTTCGCGGCGCGGGACCACTCCCTGCCGCGCGACGCTGCGCAACAGGCCCTTGAAGGCAAGGAAATCCTCCCACGCGATATCCAGCCAGGCGACCTGCTTTTCTTCCGGGGCGAGATGAGCAGCGGCATCACTCACGTGGCATTCGCCGGGGCCGGTGAGACCCTGGTGCACTCGACGGTCGCGTGTGGCGGCGTGCTGCGCGAGTCCTGGCGACCTGGAACACGGGCTGCCGGACTCCGCGAGCGGCTGGTGGTGGTCCGCCGCATCGGCTGAGCACGGTCGGCCCAGTTCGGCGCCCACCCCTCTATTTTCCCGCGATGACCCTGCGTCGACTGATTCTCTTCGACATCGACGGCACGATTCTGCTGACCTCCGGCGCGGGCCGGCGCGCCATTACGGCCGCGCTGGCCGAAGTGGTGGGCGCGAGCGACGCATTCGGACGGATCCGCTTCGACGGGAAGACCGATCCTCAGATCGTTACCGAGATGTTGGCATCGGCCGGAGACCCCGGACCGCATCCGCCCGAGCGGGTTCGAAGCCTTTGTGAGCGCTACGTCACCCTTCTGGAACGAGAGCTCGCCGTACCTGTGGGCGTCACGCTCATGCCCGGCTTTCCCCGGATCCTCGACCGCCTGGAAGCGGAAGGGGATGTGATGCTCGGCCTTCTCACGGGCAATCTCGAACGGGGCGCAGCGCTCAAGCTGAGAGCGGCCGGACTCGATCCAGGCCGCTTCAAAGTCGGCGCCTACGGCTCCGACTCGCCCGAGCGACCCGATCTGCCTCCAATTGCGGCCCGCCGTGCCGAGCCGTTCTTCGGACGGCCGCTACGCGAGGGCGAAGTGGTGATCATCGGCGACACCCCCGCGGACATCGCCTGCGGTGCGGGCATCCGGGCTCGAGCTATCGGTGTAGCGACTGGCTCGTATTCGGTTGCCCAGCTCGAAGCCTGCAATCCCCACGCTGTCTTCGCCGACCTGGCTGACACCGAGCGCGCTCTCGAAGCAATCCTCGCCTGACATGGCTCAGGAGCTCGAGCTCAAGACCGTTGTGCCCGAGCCTGCCGCGCTCAGGGCTCGCCTGCTCGCGGCCGGGGCGACGCTGATCTTTCGTGGCGTCATGGAAGACCGCCGCTACGATCGCGACAGCGCGCTGCTCGCGCGCGACGAAGTTCTCCGGATTCGTCGATTCATCGAAGCGGGCGGAGCGTCCGAGGCTGAGCTGACCTGGAAAGGTCGCACCCGCCGATCGGCGGACGGGTACAAGCTGCGCGAGGAGCTGAGCTGCCGAATCGCCGTCGGTGCCGAGACCGTCGGCTCGATCATCGAGGCACTGGGGTACCGGGTCAGCCAGGCGATCGATCGGTATGTCGAGCTGTATCGGCTGGCCGAAGCCGTGCTCCGGGTCGAGTGGTATCCCCGGATGGACGTATTGCTCGAGGTGGAAGGGGCGCCCGCTGCAATCGAGGCCGCCGTCGTCGCGACCGGACTTCCTCGAGACAGCTTCACGGCCGAAATGTTGGCCGATTTCGTACAGCGGTACGACGCGCGGGGCGGAAAGAGCGCCGTTCTGGCGGTGGCCGACCTGGCCGGCGAACCGCCGGCCTGGGAGGCGGTGTGAGCGCCCAGCCTCGGGTCACCTCGCGCGGGCTGGTTCCGGAACTCGGTCCCGCGCTCGGCCGACTGTGCAATCGGGCTGAGCGTCAAGCCGGCCGCTGGGTCAACTTGGACGACATCCGCCTCGAGCTTGCGACCCGGATCTTCGAGCTCGCCGGGGCAGCTCGCGCCTTTGCATCGGCGGACGATCGCCCTGCCGCGGTGAGCTCGCTCAATCGTCAGGCCTGGCTCACTGAATGGGAACGCGCAGTAAGCGCGAGCACCGAGCGCATCGTCCAGGCCGTCAATCTCCGATTCGACTCGGCCGGCCTCGAGGCCCGGCTCCGCACGCGCCGGCGGAAGCAACTGCTTCTTGCGGAGCCGGATCGCTTTGCCATATCCGGTCGATTGGGCGCCGGCAGCCTCCCGTTCCTTAGTGCCCTCGACGACCTCGAGCAGGTGGTGCCGAGCGCATCGGCCCCAGGTGCGCGGGGAGAGGCAGGGGTCCCGGAGTGGCAGGACAGGATTCTGTCGGCCGCCCGCCGGTTGGAATCGGCCTGGCTTGCGCTCGAATCAGCCGCCCGGCGCGAGGAAACCCTTTGGAGCCCGGAAATCAGCGGGGTTCGATCCTGGAGGCGTCCAACCTGGCCGGTATGGCTGGTCACCGGTCTGGTGCTCGGCCTGGCCACCTATCTCGGTCTAATTCTGGGGGGGTATCTCCTCGTTCCGGCCCCGCTACTACCACTGGCCCAGGAGGTTTGGAAACGATTCTGACATCATCCCTTCCAATTGCGATTGGCGCACTCTAGTATCTAGCGGCACCTCCAAATCTTTTTGAAAATGATTCTCATCGGTGGCATCGCTCGGACTCTTCTGACCTTGGCCCTGTTGGCGCCGGGGCAGCAGCCTGCCAGCGATCAAGCTCCCGCGCTTCGCCGGCTCGCTGCAACGGCGCAGCTTGGCGCGCAGGAATATCGAGCCGGTGTTCAGAACGGCCGCGTGGTCGCGAAAGCCGAAATCGAGGAAGCCCGGCTGTTCTTCGCCGAAGCTCGCCGAAGCGCCGGATTGCTCTCGCCAGAGGTCAGCAGCTCGGCGGTCCGAGCGCTCGATGAGATTGCCGACCTGGTGGATGCCA